>Ga0134125_10004511_pt1 | contig 15922 bp, 9 predicted proteins | sample KB31751_FD_96464 | JGI IMG/M metagenome (GOLD analysis project Ga0134125, IMG submission 96464) | Terrestrial soil microbial communities with excess Nitrogen fertilizer from Kellogg Biological Station, Michigan, USA - KB3-175-1 | ecosystem: Environmental > Terrestrial > Soil > Unclassified ... | reverse complement strand
TCTTCAGGGCAAAGGATTTCTCATCCACCAAGGGGTTGCGACACCAATCCGTGTGCTGCTAGCTGCATCCCACCACCAGAGATCAGATATAGATTGCTGGAAGCATATCTCACTTTGGTGGACAAGGGCTACAAGGTCAAAGAAGGGTCCAAGATGCACCAAGCCTTTTCCTTGTATATAACAGAATCCTTTATCTGGATCCTTAGGGTCACGTCGATCAGAAATTCTGGAGATCGATTGAAGACGATCCTCGAAAACAGGCCCGAACTTGCCTTGGTGATGGGACCCAAGTTTGGGTATTCCGTCACGCAAGTGGCACTCTCTCTAGACAAGGAACTGAGCAAGGATTTGTCATCTCAATCGCTGGTGAGGCTGCATAAAGCACTTTTGCTGAGATCGGAGGTGCGCATTTTTGGGGTCATCGATTACTGGCTGAATGTGCGGGATCCCAAAACATTCGAGCCGCAAGATTTGTTGCCATTGTTCATGGACCTTAGGTTTGCATGGTGGCTCATCCCCATGTTTTACAAATTGGACCGGGAGCACCATCTCGGAATAGCCTTGATAGCATCTGAGATCAGGAGGCCTATGCCCTTCAGGATGAGCGGGGCTGTGACCAGAAAATCGCTCCATGAATTCAGGGAATCCACAAAGGGAAGAATGCTTGTGAGACTCGTTCGATCGTTTATGGCTGTGCAACTTTTTTACCTGATGTGGGATGCATGCAGGTGGCCCCAGATTATGGCTTCGATGGCAAACCCAGACATACTTGGCTGGACAGAGATATCGGATCAGGATCGTGCCATTTATTGGCTTGTTTTAGTGTTCTCTACCATGGACGGAGAATGCGAAGCCTTGTCACTCTGCGCGTCCATATGTAACGTGCATCCAGAGGATATGGGCTTTTGTTTTTTTGTCAAGGAAAAGTTTGGGCGAGAGATTCAGTCATGGTGCCCTAGGACTTCACGAATTCTCTACAGCCATCAGATAGGTTTTATCCCAATCGCATCGGCATCCTATTCCCTAAGAAAGCGAGCCGTGAGATCAACTACCATGAATGGCGCCTTTCATACCAGAAAGGTCAAGAGCAGCGATATCTGGTTTTGTGATTGAATTTGACTTTTTTTTCTGTTTGTCACAAAAAAAATAAATTTTTTTTCTTGCAAGAAAAAACCGAACACTTTTTTTTATTCTTATCAAAAGCTACTCTCAGACGACAATACTTGAGTTTTGCCATGAAATTCGCGAACAGAAGAAGATGCTGATGCCGATGATGACAAGGAAGTAGAAGGAACGGTTATGGGAACCCTGTTTAGAAGAACTTTGGAAGGAACGGAGACCGAATCAGCGACATCAACAAAGGGGACGGTTGTAGGCACTTTCAAGGCTTCGATTCTCTTTTGAAGAATTTGAAAATCCTTATCTTCCTCAGATTCCTTCGTTGGTTCCTGTATTTGCTGTGGGTTCTTGTTTGCGTTGCTGTTATCAAGAACTCTCAAGTTGTATTCCAGCTCATTGCCACCGCCATTCCCTCGATCATTTCCTGGCTTTTTTTTATCGTCGTCACCTTTATCTTCTTTTTGAGAAGGTGGTGCAGGGTTAGGGTTATTCTCGTTTTCATAGATTTGGCGAAAATTTTCGCTGCTTTCGATAAAAGTTTGTAATGAATCCTTGAGATACGATTCAGAGGGTGGTTTGGAATCCATGTATTTCAATATTCTGGGTGATATGATGGATGCCCGATTGGTCACTCTCCAAGCCATATTTCGAGGACCAAATTTCAAATCCAAAAAATCACAAAATCCGGCGACACATTCTTCAAACAGGCCAGAATAAATCTTTCCTCCATAATAAATGACCCAAAGATGTTTCAGGAACTCATCATTCAAGATATGAGATTGTTTTATGACTGACCAGTTCTCAAGGACCTCGGTGGCGGCCAGTTTGATGATTTCCAGCGCCTTGGTCTTATTTTCATGGTGATATAACTCGGTTATCTTGGATTTCACATAATCATGAGATTTTTTGGCAATAATCATATCGACGATATTCATCCTCTTTTCTTTGCTCTGCTGATCCATTTTCTTGATCAATATACCAGCCTTGTTTTTGGTGACCAAGAGTTTAGAGTACCCGTGCTCATACTCGCTATCTGGGATCTTGGTTTTCTGGTCCAAACCACTGAATGTCGTAAACTGCTGCTTCATAGAAGCGGGTTTCAGCACTTCTTTATCCTCTTGTGGCTCTCCGTATCCACCTATTCCTGTGTAATAGGATATGATATCCCATATGCTGGATTTGTTATCAAAGGACATGAAACCTTTTTTTTGTTTTCAAGTTTATTTTTTTACTTTATTAACACACGTGCAAAAAAAATTTACAAGCAAATGAAACATAATTATACAATGGGTTAAGGGGTTTTCGCATCCCCCAGAAAAAAAAGAGGGTCTGTGATATTCACATACCTGGTTTGAATATCATGTCATCACTGATTTCTTGGACAGTTTGGATTTTGACGGTAGCCATCACCAGTTCTCCTATCTTGGGTGGGTTATACTCAGCACCAATATCTTGCAACGCCTTGAACATGATCGCTCCAAATATGCGTTGCAAGGGAATGTTAAAGTTGTACTCACTCTCCTTCCAAACCAGGTTGAGAATGTAGTCGTGAACTCTTTTCCTCAGAAAGCTGTTGTGTTCCAGAAATGAAGAGATGTGAGAAAATCTGGTCATCACACCAAGGGATTGTTGCGGAGTGCATCCCAAGGATCCAAGCAAGTAATTGTTGTCGACTCGTTTCTGAAAGATTCTCAGAGATTCAATCACGTAACTCCGAGAAGATGAGTGTTTGGATTGCACCAAACCACAAGAGCTTATGAGATCTCGCATCTTGTCAATGTCGAGTTCGATAGTCGAATCCACACAAACCGCCCAGTGAAACAAGACGATAATCACCGTGGTGAACAGGCGTTTAGCTTGCATATATTGCATAAAGAAGTTTTGCTGGGGTCGCATGAACTCCAGAATCTTTGCCAGAACTTTGGTTATGGATTCTTTGCTGAAGAGGGCATCGTTCGTGCGCTTAACGGTGCATTTCATGAACATTTCGTGCACCGAGTTACAAAACGCATTCGACGTCTTTTTCAGATAAGGGCGCAAGAGCTCTCCGATGCTGCTACTGCTGCTGCTGTTGCTCCCGCTTGAAGACAGAGATAAGGCTATCTGTTCCCTCTCCTTCCTCACGCGGATCCTCTTGAGGACCTCCACCCATCGCGCGTAATCATAGTCGTCTTCGTCACTGTCATCCATCAAAACCGCCAATTTCCGTTTTGCCATGCTTAGGTCACGTGACCTAAAATTGCTTTTTTAGGGTTAAAGGGTTGTTGTCAAAAAAAACTCGATGAGTATGCGACGAGCTCCTCTTTTATCTTATTCTTTTTTTTTGCTCTTGTTTTTTTTGTGTGTTTGTGTGCGTGTCTGTGTTGTGAGGGAGACAGGAGGAAAGAAGAGAGAGAGAAAAAAAGTTAAAGAGTGGGGTGGTGGGAACGCCGACGGATTTTTTTTCTTCCTTTTTTCCAAAAAAAACACAAGAATCGAGTACGATGACGCATCAATGATGTCTATGTCCTATTCTCCTGTTCTTCATCATGAACCATCGTTGTTGTTGCTGCTACCGTGGCAGGGATGATCTTGTTGCGTACCTCAAACCAATCTCCTGGGGTCTTTTTGATGTGATCGAATGATTTGGAAGATGGTGTGGTAGATGATTCAGAGAATGCGGTCTTGTGACAATCCTCTATATCTTTCAGCATCCGTGAAGGGTTTTTCGAATACTCTGGACACAATCCAAGGGAACACAAATAATCGCATGTGATAAAACCTCGAGAGTGAATCGACTGTCCCTTGTTTCGAAGTTTAGATACCACTCTTGATTTGAGTTTCTTCATATCTGAAGCTTGAGAAACCTTGGTAGATTCTTCTATCGCCCGATCGTCAGGGATTCTGCACTGAACCATCTCTGAAAATGTCATGCGCAGCTCGTCGCAAAAATGGCCCCCGATAGGCATGCATGGAGGATATACGAGTTCCTTGTCTCCTACATCATCGTAAGATTCGTATTGCATAAAGACCTTCATCCTTTTAGTGGCAGATTGCTGCATCATGTTCTTGGTCATCATCGATGCTGCTGACGCTGAGGATGACGAACTATCGCTCACTTTGCGAATTGCATGCGAATCAGATGCAGTGGTGTTGTTGACATAGGAGGAGATGAAATTACAATAAAACTTCATCATGCCAGTCATCTTGAATGAGACCTTGTCCTCAATATTCCATCTCGTAAAACTTGAAGTATCTGCAAGCGCGAAGGGCCATTTTCCCAATGAATTGAGATAGAGATCAGCAAGTTGTTGAATCAAGTACGAGATCTTTGAAATGTCCACAAAATCACTCCTTTTTGGTGTTATCAAAGGCAGTGGGGCAGCAGAAGCTGCAACACTAGAGTTGTATGTTGTTGTGGCAAACATGACATAAAGAGCAGGATAAAAGGTTATTCTCCATTCTGATTGTGCTTCTGGAACCATGCCGGACTGCTCAAGATGCAACGGATCCCACAATCCAACCAACATCACATATTTGCACACTTGACAATCTGAGCATCCATGTTTCGTGGGAGAGAGTAAATTGGATAGCATGATATGAAACATGATGGAGTTTCGTTCAAACGAATAAAATTCCAGCATCATAACCATAATCACAGTGATCGATGTCACATGGTGGACGATCTTTTCAACCGTTATCTTTGGATTGTTTCTGCTGCTTTCGTGTATTTGATCCAGGGTTTTTATGTAAAAATCAAAATTTTCTCGGCATTCTTTCTCGCTATCTGGAAATTTGTTGTCGCTGTGCCATTCTGCTAAAATCCCGGTCCCCAACACGTCGAGAATCTTGTCCACCATTCTTTTTTTTTCTTTCCCTCGTCTCAGTGCGCAAGGAAGGAAAGAAAGGAGAGAGAAAATGAAAGCTCTTTTTTTCTTTGGAGACACGCGCACACATATAAAAAGGATGGCAAAGAAGAAGCTCGGGCCAAAACCAAAAAGTCGTTTTTTCAACAACAACAACAACAACAATAACATTTTTTTCTTCTGAAAACATGAGTGATTCTGAGGAAAGAACAACAACAACCCAAGACATCAACGAAAACGAGGTGGAGGAAAAAATCCAGGAAGCCCAAGATCGTGACGAAGAACCTGAGGAAAAACAACAGGAAGACGAAGAGGAGCAACACCCCAAAAAACTCTCTGATATCAAGAAAAATCGCAAGCAACAGCAAAAACAGCAACAGAAGAAGCAGCCCCGTTCATCAGAAAAGGTTGCTGACGATGACGATTCTGCCTCTTCTTCATCAGATGAAGATGATGATAAGGAAGAAACTGAAAAGAAATCCTCATCAAAGAAGAGGGCCGCTCCTGAGGAAGAAGATGAAGAAGATGCTGAGAAAGAAGCAGCTTCACACAAGAAGAAAAAGAGCAAGTCCTCAGAGGCAGCCCCCGCCGAGAAGAGCGAGAAGCGCAAATTGATTGAAACTGCCATCAAGGCGGGAAGAAAGCCCTCCAAGAAACCCTCTACTAGAATGCCCACCTTCACCTTGGGTAAGAGATACAGAGATGCCGGTAATAGACGAGATGTCTTTGAGAGCGCCCACGCAGATAAAGTGCATTTTCCCAAAGCTCTGGTCCGCCGAATCATCAGAGAAGCTATCAGCAAGAGCGATTTTGGTGGAAACACCAAAGAGGTGTTTTTACCTGAAGCTACCACCCTCACTATCCAGCGCATTGGTGAAAAGGTTGTTAAACAGCTATTGAGGAGGATTGGATTTGTTGCCTACAAGAACAAGTTCAAGTCTGCCACCGAGTTCCAGTTTGTCACCTTCCGCCAATCCCTTCCAGAGCAAGACCTGTTCCATATTAAACCTTCCATCGAGGCAATCCCCACCACCAAAACCAAGAGCAATAGCAATAACAATAAAAAACGTTGAAGAAAAAAAAAGTGTCTTATTTTTCATTTTCTCGTTCGTCATGTTTTTTTCCTTTCTCTGATTTTTGATCTTTGAGATCTCTCTGTCTATGAACATATACACACACCATACACCAAAAAAGACGTTTTTTTTGTTTTTCCCGCTGACACGTATGCATGGAGCTGTTAGTCTTTGACAAGAAGGAAAACTTGAGAATCTCCCACAAGAATGTTGCAACGATTGATTCTCTGAGGGGTATATAAGGATCCTCGTTGCAATCCAGGTGTAAACCGGAGGAATCAAAGAGAACTAGGAGGGATTCCGATGCCAATAAGCATCTCACAAGATCCCCAAAAAAAGAAAATTAAAAAAACGTGTTCCTGTTCTCTTTCTCTTTCTCTTGGATTTGGATTAACTTTTTTTTTCAACAGCTGGATTGCTCTGTTTCTCTTGCTCATTCTTTTTTTTGTGTGCCTCAAGCTCTTCGTCTGTAGGTTGGATGTATTCTGCGATAGCTGCCAACAGATCCACAATATATTGAACATTTTGTTCGTTGATGTATTTGTTGAATTTTTCATGAGATATGAGAAACGTGTTTTTGTAGGTGAACCAGTTCGAATCCTTGTAATTTTGCTCCCATTCATCCTTGGGTATTTGAAAGGGGTTATGGCGTTCGCTGTCGAGATATATTCTGCGGCGGAAGTGTTCATCGTTATCTAAATGTGGGTGTTTCCAAAAGTTGGGAACCACCCAAGAATCGCTGCCATCTTCGGTTGAAACCTGGTGGGTAGAACCTTTCATGATTACATCAAGCAGGGTCGAAACTTGATCAGGATAGCAACTGATTTTTCTCACATAATCCTGTTTGCTATTGACGGGATAGCACTCTTCCAGGGCATGAAAACTGTCGAGCAGCCTTTGGGCAACTTCAGCAAATGCATCTTGATGAACCTCTTCGAGCTGCATATACGATTCAAAACAGCTGCGAATTATCCAAGTGATAGAGGACAGCTTACTGGAATGCACATGAAATAAGTACGGAGTATCTGGTTTCGCATTGAAATTGCGTGTGTCAATGTTCTTGATGTTATCTTCGTAAGTAAGCAAAACCAATCTCTGTGTGTATTTTTGGAAGAATTTGTGGTTGATGTGATTTGATATCTTCTGTTCGAGGTTCTGGTTCCCACCAAAATCCTCACCGTTGATCACAAGAGTGTAGAGTGTGTGTTTCACGTTATCGTTATCCAGAATATACCCGCGTTCTTGCCTAAAGTGATTTAATAACGTGGCGAAATTCACGGGGACATCTTCCTCAGATGAGGAATCAGATATGGAAGCCAGTCGGTACCGAAAATCTGTGTAGAGATGTAGCGGAATATCGCTGCTGCTTATTTCCATAAGATTCTTGTAATGATCAGGGATGACAAACACCACATCGGTAAATCTATCAGGCTCGTCATGCACAAGCACTCCTCTCTTTCCAAGAGCGAATCTCTCACTGGATTCGATTAACTGCTTTTGGAGATCGCCGTGATAATCATTTTCGAGAGTCAGATTCATATCAAATTTAATGGGGTAAATAGCCTCTTTGAGGTGTTCGATTATTTTGTAACAGCCCACATCTTTAAAGAATGTGGGGAATATGAAATCACTCATAAAATCTCGATCAGCCATGTGTTGTTTAGTATCATCAAAAGTAACGAGGTTAGATATCCCAACAGGGGTTAGATGTTCGAAGAGATTATCGGGTTTCATCATAACAGATTCCAGTGTCTCAGATGCTACCATCGCAAGCGATGAAGTTGTAGAATTCATCAATATGCGATTATTTGCAATCAAGTCATGGATTTGGAAGTTGAATGACCAAATCAAATGGTGGTCATATTCACCAAACATCAAGGTGAACTGGAATTTTTTCTTCAGTTCCTCCTGGGTGATCTTATCAAGTCCAATGGATTTGACCATGTAGTTATAGAGGAATATCAGTAGTCCTTCAAATTTATCATCATGGTGAACTCTCACCACAAACCATTTGTTTTGGTCTTTTGGTGATGCTCCCTTGTTGGCAAGATGGTGAGCAACGGGCGTCCTGAACATGGCCTTCTTCTCCATAAATATGGGTAATATGATCGAGCCCCCTGAAGCCAATGCCCCATTCATGATCTTTTCTATCGAATCAGATTCTCTCTTCATGTCCATGATCCCGGAATCGATATCTTCTCTCGAGAGACCCGAAATACCAGAAAATTGGTATTGAAATTTTTTCAAGTGCAAAACGCCAGGTAACATATTATAACTGAAATTAAATGCCTTTTGAGTGAACAACATCCTTCGCCCTCTGGAATCAAAGAATTGTCGAACTTCATTATCGGAATAGGCTCCATCAGCAAGATACAACCAGGGTGTGCACATCTTCATCAGCAGAAGCATGTTTACTAATGGGTTAATTTCAAAGGGCCTTTTTGGATCTGCATTTCGTTTTATTGCTTCGATAGAGTCCTGCAACAGTCCGGAAATATCCAGAATCAAGAATTTCCCTGAAGCCATAAACACACTATCTTGCAGATGCCTGATAAGCTCCAGCCAATGTTGCGATATTGTTTGTTGAAAATCGTTCCCCGAATTTTTGACCCGGATAGTTGTCACGTCATATTTCTCTTCGTAAGAGATAGTACAAGTGGCATTTGTGGCATCCCAGAATTGGAGCGGCAACGATGCCTGTTTCATAAAAACTGAATGGAAGGTATCCGATATAAACGGATCATCTTTGGCGGACGGGAATGTGGGGTATGACATGTAGATGGGGTAGATTTTGGATGTGAGCGAAGAAAACATGTGGTACTCGACGAATTCAGAGAAGGATGTTTTATGGGAATCATCAATCCCGCATTTTACAATAAACACGATATCCTGCTCATTGTCCAGATGACTTTCAATGTAGTTCACATGATCTGGGTGAAGCATCTCCGAACCATAATCCATGAAATGTTGCAGCTGTAGAAAAACTGCAATGGTTGCAGAATTATTCACCATATTCCATATGGATTCACATATCCTCCTGTATATTACCGATTCGGTTTCAAAGTAGTAGTCTCCAGATATCGTGCGAACATGGATCGTTATCTTCTTTCCCATTTTGTTTTGTAACACATAGGTAGCAAGCTCTGCCTGTCTATCATAAAAATCATCCAGGAATTCCGGCTCAGCTAACAATCTCTGTCGCTCTTTTTCCGCAGCAGCTTTAGCAACTTTAGCAGCTGCCGCAGCTGCCGCTGCCGCTGCTTCTTCTTCGGCCTTCTTTTTTTTGGCCGCTGCATCTTTGGCTGCTTTGGCTGCTTTAGCTGCTTTAGCCTGTGCGAGTTCAATCTCCTTCTTTTTTCTCTCTTCATCATCCCTTTTCTTTTTTTCTTCCTCTTCCTTCTTTTTTCTTGCTTCCTCCTCCTCCTTTGCTTTCGCGGCAGCGGCTTCTGCAGCGGCAGCAGCAAGAGCAGCAGCGATGACTTCTTGTTCTTTTTTCTCCTTTTTCTCCTTTTTCTTTTTTTCTTCTTCGGCATCACCACTACCCGGAGGTGTGGGCTTTGCCTGGTTCTTGAGGACAGAGCTGGCAACACCCATTCGCCTGTTTTACTGCTTTGGAAAAAAACAACAATGGATGGGGTTTTGAAGGCAAAAGAAGTGGAAGAGAAGAGGGGGAAAAACGGGGAAACAAAAAAACACAATCAAATATTCTTTTGAATTGTTTCCTAAAAACAAAAAAGAGAACAAACTGAGAGTTGTTATTAAGCTTTGCTTTGCCTTTCCTCAACGATTTTCTTCATGGGCTGAATAAACTGGCTTTCATCAAAACCTTCAGCACCACTGATTTTTACAAACTTGTGAATCTTATCTAAGCCAGCTGCCAGGGTTTTCAAATCTCGGAAATCACCAGAGTCGAAGAATATCACGTTGGACATGCTGCCGTCTTTTTTAACCCAAAAATCGTCATTTGAAGTAAAATATTGTTCCCACCCTCTCACTTCAGGATCTGCGGTTTGAAGGTAGAAAACAAATATCACGGCCTTCTTTTTGGCAACCTCATCTTGTGCAGCGAGGGCGTCCATGACAGTTGTTTCGTTTTTGTCCAGGTCGTTAAGGAAAATGATTAAAGGAGTAAACTTGGATGTTTCATCGAATTTTAACGAGTTTAAAAATGCCTTTGCCCATGTTCCTGTAAAGAGTTCGATTGTTTTTCCTTCGAATTCCATATTCTCGAGAACTTTTTTTGCGTTAGTAACTCCAAAGATGCGGATGGGTTGTGGAGCTGTATTTTCTTCTTCGTCTGCATCCTGGTCGACCTTTTCTGTGGATTCGTCATCCTTTTCATCTTGATCTGGTTCAGGTTCCACTTTTCCGGGTTCTCCATTCTCATCATTCGGAGGTGGGACTCCTTCCTCGGGCTCGTTTGCTTCCTTATCAGGAGCGGATTTATCTGGTTCGGGTTCCACATTTTCAGGTTCTCCATTCACATCATTCGGGGGTAGAACTCCTTTCTTGAGATCGTTCACATTGAAATTAAATAGGAGAGGGTTGTTGTCTGGGATGAGGTTGAGGGTTTTCTTTATTTTCTTGGCATTCTGTGGAGGCGAATTAAATTCAGTTGGCTGCGTTAACGGCGTATCTCCAAAATTGAATTGCAAAGAGTTAGGGTTGGGGTTATTTTTTTGAGAATTTTTCAAGTTTTCGAGTCCTTCTCCCACTTTTTCACCGAATGAGCCGAGAGGGGAAACTGGTTTGAAATTACCAAAATCAAATGTTGGAGAAGGTGTGGGTTGTGGATCAGGGTTGACTTGTTTTTGTCCTGACAAACCGAATCCCAAAGAATTTGCTTTTGCGGTATCCTTAAGCTTGATTGGGATTTGTGGTATCGGTTTGGGTTGTTGTGGCTGAGGCTCAGCTTCAGAAACGGGATTGTTTTCATATTCATAAGGATCGTATCCCTTCATATTCTCATTCTCCTTTGCAATGAATTTGAATATCTGTTGGATGGTGAAAAACAAATCTTCATCAGGGTCAAGTTCCGATCCCGATCCTGCGCTATCTCCAAACATCCGTTCTATCCACTCGCCTTCTTCAGAGCCAGCACCTTGCAACGGGGCTGGCGAGGGGAACAGGACGAACTCCTTGTAATTTTGCCTCGCCCCTTTCGCTTTTGGAATGATTGCATGAGTTTGGCTCACCCCGATTTGTCTCAAACTGAAACCAGAGTCGGGTAAGTAAGAGTTTAATTCCTTGGACTCGTCAAGTCCACGCACAAGATAAAGGAAAACTCTGCTTAGATCATCCTCGGACTCGATCCCCTTCCCAGAAATTTGTCTCCTGATCTCGTTTGAAACCTCAGTGAATTGATTGGCTGTCAAAACAACGACAACCATGCGCGTCAAGGGGAATTTTTTTTGAGGCGGATCCTTGGATAAGATTTCAAAGAACCTGGAAACTGATGAAATATACGAGTACGGTTTTCTTGATGATTGTTTGATTGGTAAATACGATCCGACCACATTGAGAACGTGAGATTCTCCTTCATTATTGAGTGCAACGAACGAGGTATTTTTCCCAAATTTGTTGAAAAGCTCGTTCGATAAATATCCGCCCACAAAGATGTTAAAACATTGCTTTCCCTGATTTTCGGCATACCTGCCATCGTCAATGATATCCTGTCTCTTTTGGGTGGTGTCAGTGCCAAAGGGATTTGAATTCTGCTTGATAGTTTGTTTTCCTTCAGACAGAGATCCCAAAGCCAGGTTGGCGATTTCATTCCCATTCTCATCCTCAGATTCAGCTTCGGGTTCAGCTTCTGGCTCATCTTCGTCCTCTGGACTCACCTCATCAAAACTTCCAAACATGTCCACAAACATTTGATCAAAAGGGTTAGGGTTAGAGTCGCTGGATTGTTTCTTTTCCAAGTCAATTGCCATGAATCTGAAAGCGATTTCAGCAAGCACATCCACCAGTTCGTCTGAATATAGCTTGGACAACTTTTCCTTTTCTGACTCTCCAAATATGGTCAGTGCATCTTTCTTTGATGTTACAACAACCCCGCCATTAACGTAAGGCAAGTTCTGCTCAGGTTCGTTATCCGCAGATCCTTCATTCTTAAAGATGATGGCAATGTTGGCTGCATGCTCTTTGAATTTGTCTTGTTCTTTGGAAGCAGAGCTCAGATCTCCGTCATTGTATTCTTTTCTCGAGAAATAAACAAGCGAGTTCCAGTCAGACAAAATGGGATCTTTGATGAAGAGTGACATAGAGTGTTGCTCGAAATAACAGGACTTGAATTCAATGGTCAGGTTATTGTCCACCAGGTAACTTTTTATCAACGACATCATCATTACAAGATCTTTGTAGGCAAAGTCTTTGAACACCTGGATCAACACGTCGTAATTGTCAGCTAGATTTTCGGCATTTTCACTAGTCAATTCAACAATTGCCTTGAAGTTACTCATATGATCAGACCAATAACTATCTTTCTCTTTTCGAATACGCGACGGAACAACGAAATTTGCATCCCCGTTCATGACGATAACATCATTGACGACCACCTGTTCGAGGTACCGAGCGCCTCCCCAGACGTCGTCAACATCGGTGCCAGTTACTTTTTTCACATGTTCTGGAATCACTTCCCCGAATAAGGAGAATGAGCATTGGATCGACGCGTTTATGTTGTTGAGAGCAGCGTAAATGCGCCGGACGACAGTTTCATGAATTGGACTCAATTCGTTTCTGTTGACAAAATATATTTCGTCAAATGAAAAATTGAAATACTCCCCCAGCGCAGTCACAATTGAAATGAATGTTTCTGCATATTCCTCCAGGACATGTTTATAGTCGCCCTCGTATGCCGGAGTTGCCATGTAAGTTGATGGCACATCTTCATAAAGCATGGATAAATTGGTTTTGACATACTGGTCAGCGGCAGCATCTGCGCTGCCATTTCTTTTGAGCCTCGAGAGGTTTGTGGGAAAAGCGAACACGAGTTTTCTAACCTCTTTGAGTGTTTTTTGCCTATCACGAAAGTACTCATCCATGAACCGAGCCACCCAAGAATCACGCAAAGTAACATCAGAGGACAGGGATGTCGGTAGGAATAAGGGCAAGATTTTCTTTTCACGAAACTCTGAAAACTTTTCGATGGAACCGAAAAATCCTTCAAAGGCTGCATTGAATGCCTGTGTCCCGTATACCAGCATAGGAATAAAATTTGCACTTTCGTTACTCAAATTTTTAAGCCTCTTTTGCCATTTGTCAGAGATGTACGCGTTATAATCCTCAGGTTCGGAGACTGCATCTGGCACCGATGATCTCAAACTCTCCATTTTTTCGAGCTGGAAGATGTTGTATTCCTCCACAAAGGTGCAAGCGATGAGTAACAACTTTTTATTTGCTGTAAGGCTCTCTGTGAAAGGGGTGACTTCTTTGCCAACATCCAATCGAGTGAAAGGTATCAGCAAATCATTGCCAAACTTTTTGGAAAGTGGATAATAAGCCGTTTGAATTGAATGCCGAAACAACACGTTTTCATCTTTCTCTGAGAACTTGAATAACTTGATGGAGAATTTGTTGCTCAAGACCGTTTCCAGAGATTTCAGTGTCGTCTTGAGAGTTTCAGCAAGTTCCTTATTCTCTGTTGCCTCTTTTTGACGAGCTTTCTCGGCCTCTTCATTCGCTTTTTGAAGTTTTTTAGCCTCTTCTTTTTGACGAGCTTTCTCGGCCGCTTCTTTTTTCCTTTTTTCTTCGGCCTCTCGCAATTTTTCTTGTTTTTCAAGCTCTTCCTGTCTCTCTCTCTCCCGTTCCAGTTCTCTCCGCCTCTCTCTTTCCTCTGCATCGTCGTGTGAATCACCTCCAGAAGGTTTCTTGCCTGCCTTCAGAACTGAAGACGCGACTCCCATTTGCCGTTGATGTTTATTATTTTTCTTTTTTTTCGGGGTTCGAGTTTTTTAAAAAAAGGGCTAAACCCACCACCAGCTTGCTTTGCTGCTTTGCTGATTTGAATTGGTTTTTTTTCTCAAGGAGCAAAGATTCGGAAAAAGAAAAAGAAATATGATATGGGGGAGCAAAGACAGAAAGAATGAGAAAAAGAGGGAAATATATTTTTTTTTCGTCTAAGCACGGAACTCTAATTGCATTTCTTTCTGTCTTTGGACAGCAAGGGAACCCCCATATTCCAAGAGGGCAAATATCACGAATACAATCAAAAAAGGAATCAACAAGGAAGAATAGTTGGCTACCAAACTCTGCAAGAAGGCGGTCACCCAGATGTATCCTATGACCGTGAAAACCCTCACCACCAGGGTTCGAGTGGATCTCTCCTTGGCGTTGAGCTCTGTGGTGGTTTTGGTGAGTGCATCTCTTATCGAGGCACCGGTGATGTTGATCACCAACACGATGATTAACAAGAAGGTCAAGCCGATGACCACGATAGTCGTCACATCCAACTGGGTGGCGGCGGTATTCCCAAAAATGAATCCCACCAGAAGACTGAATGTATCGTCCAACTTGATTATTCCATAGATCATAAGAATCTCCAGGTTCTCCTTAAATCGGTTAACCACAGATTCAGCATCTTCGATTCTAAACATGCCTGCTTCTTTTTTTTCTCTCTAGTTAGTTTTTAACCCCTGAAAACCCCCCACCTCCGTTTTTCCTTCACAGCCAGAAACAAAAAAACAAATTCACAGAACTGGAAAAAGAGATGACAGGGAGGACTTGTTGTTGTTGTTGTTGAACAAGAAGGAAAAAAAATACGAATATGAGCCTGGTGGCGATCACTGGAGTCGCTGGTCTCGGGAATGTGTTTACACATTTCTCTTTGGCTCCAACGATCTGGGTGACCAGCAGGAATGTAAAGCGCTACTTTGTGTTCATCATCATAGTATTGTTCATGTATTTCGCTTCTATGGAGGCTCATATATGCGAAGTGTTTTACGGATATGGATGTCCTATAGATATTTCTTGGCTGTGGTTCACAGACAACATCGGAGCCGAGGGATTGTTGTTATCCACGGTATCCATCACACTAAAATTGAGTAATTTGGAGAAGGAGATCGCGACACAGCTGATATTGATCATCGTGCTGGTGTTCTATAAGACCATGACCAGCACCATGTATTATTCAGGGGCAGTCACGACTGCGTTCATAGTATACGGATTTGTGGTGAACAGCTACAGATTGAGATATTACATCCCTGGAATCATTTGTGCGATCGGAGGACTCGGAGTGTTCTTTTTCTTGGGATTCGACGATTTCAGGGAGAAATACTACTTTTCTCTGCATCCTGTTTGGCATGTTTTGATTTTCGGTGCCATACCCCTAATCATTTTGGGATGCGAAGACGGAATCCCCGAAGAGGAAGCACTCTTCCCTATGATGGAGATTACCGCGCTGACCCGAGCGAAAAAGGCCTGGAACAGAGAAAGAAAGTATCTCAAATTCCATCAACATCCCCCGAGTAATTTTTCTGTTTATGAATCCGAGGATGAAGACAGAGACTCGCCATCTTACCTCGAGTCCATGCATGCGCTGGAAAAATGGAATTCTGAATGGGGGAATGACATAAACTATGGGAGTTTCGATCCCTCCTTTACAGCAGTCGACATGTCTGTTGAAAATCGCGCATGAAATCAAAAGAAGAATAAATTTTTTTTAGTTTTGAATTTTTTCAGAAAAAAATTTTTCAAAGATTCTTCCAAAAAAATTTAGGAGATTTTTTGTTTTTCAGTTTCTAGATTATTTTAGTTAAATTTTAAGTTTTTGTGAAATTTTTTGAAGTCTATGAATTTCTTTAGATTGTTTGCGAGGTTTAGGAGAGGCAAAAAATATTTTCGTGAGAGATTGTTGAATAGAGAATTTATGACATGGAATTTTTTATT
>Ga0134125_10004509_pt1 | contig 15923 bp, 12 predicted proteins | sample KB31751_FD_96464 | JGI IMG/M metagenome (GOLD analysis project Ga0134125, IMG submission 96464) | Terrestrial soil microbial communities with excess Nitrogen fertilizer from Kellogg Biological Station, Michigan, USA - KB3-175-1 | ecosystem: Environmental > Terrestrial > Soil > Unclassified ... | reverse complement strand
TCCTGTGCCGCCTTGGTCAGGGCCGAGAGGACGCTGTCATTGGCGGCGAGCGGCCCGCCATAGACGCAGAAGGCGCTCGACACCAGGCGGTGGCCGAACAGCCGCGATTTGACTTCCGTCAGCGGCAGCACGCCGGCGACGTCGTCGCCGACCCGCGCGATCAGCGCATGAGTCCTGTAGCCGAAGGAATCGGCGAGGATGCCGCTCCAGGCAGCCCGATGGCAGACGGTCCCGTCGGGATGGCCGAGCACGAACGCATCCCACTCCGCCGCATCGGCCGGGGTGAAGGGCGTCACGGCGATGCTTGCTGCGCCGCTGGGATGCAAGAGCAGGCTCATGCGGCGCGCCTCCCCTCCTCGGTGTCGGCGAAAGCCAAGCGGTCGATCCGCCCCCAGGCAAAATCGCCGAGCAAGGCGCCGAGCTTCTGCTCGGTGCTGCGCAGATTCGTGTAATGCCGCAGCCTTGCGGTCAGCGGCGCCGCGACGCGCGGCTGGTCGGGATCGATCTCCCAAGGATGGATGTAGAAGATCACCGGCGTCTGCCGCGCCGCATTGACCTGGCGGATGCCGCGCTGCGTCATCGCATAGGGCAGCAGCCGGAAGAACCCGCCGCCGCACGGCAGCTTTCGTCCGGCAATGGGGAGGCTCGTCACCGGCAGCTCGATCAGCCCGTTCGGCAGCCGGTGCAGCAGCGCGCCGGACTCTTCGAACAGGCCGGCGCCGCCGCGCGCCGGATCGACGCTGGAGCTGTAGCGATAGCCGGCCTCGGCCAGACAGTCGAAGGCCCAGGGCGTCGCATTGGTGATCGAGAAGCCGGGCGCGCGATAGCCCTGCACGGCGACGCCGCCGGCCTCTTCGAGGATGGCTTTGGCGCAGGCGATCTCGGCGCGAAATCCCGCCGGCGTCTGGCGGTCGACGCGCACGTGATCGAGGCCGTGGCTGGCGAGCTCATGCCCCTCGGCGACGATGCGGCGCACCAGCGCGGGATGGCGCTTGCCGACCCAGCCCAGCGTGAAGAAGGTGGCGCTGATGCCGGCAGCGGCGAACAGATCGAGCAACCGCCCGGTGTTGCCCTCGACCCGCCGCGGCCAGCTCTCCCAGTCCTCGCGGCGGATCGACCGCCCGAAGGCATGCACCTGGAAATAATCTTCGACATCGACGCTCATCGCATTGACGAGTCCCGCGCCGATTGCGGCGCCGGGCCGCTGTGCCGCCGGCGCCCTGTCCCCCCACATCTCGCTCACGACCGTGCGCTCGCCAGATAATTGGCGGCGATCTCCAATGCCCGCTTGATGGTGCGATCGTGGTTGCGCATCTGGCTCTCGAGCATGGAGACGCGCAAGGGAAGATCGCCGCTGCCATTGTACGAGCCATTGCCATGGCCGTTGAGCTGGACATGGCCGTTGCCCCCATTCGCCGCCATGGCGAAGTCGAGGTCGCTGGGGCCGGGCGTCGTCACCTGGGCGATCTCCTCGCCGAGCTCGTCGGCGACCTGGTCGACCACGGCCTCGTCGATCTCGTGCCGCTCGTCGAGATAGCCGGACAGCAGCAGGCGCGAGCACAGCGTGTTGATCTTGCGCGGCACCCCGCCGGTGACGGCATGGATGCGGCCGAACGCTTCATCGGTGAAGCCCGGATCGCCGCTCCATTCCACCAACTTCAGCCGGTGCTCGATATAGGCGCGGGTTTCGTCGGCGCCGAGCGGTCCGAGATGGTAAGAAGCGGTGACGCGCTGCCGCAGCTGCTCGAGACCGGGATTGGCGAGGGTGGCGCGGAATTGCGGCTGGCCGAGCAGGAAGCTCTGCAGCAGCGGCACGCCGTTGGCCGAGAAGTTGGACAGCATGCGCAGCTCCTCGAGGGCGCGCACCGACAGGTTCTGCACCTCGTCGACGACCAGCAGCGAGCGCCGCCCGCCATGCATCGTGCCGGCGAGGAAGGCCTCGATACGGCGCAGCAGCACCGCCTTGTCGGCGCCCTCGCAGGGCACGCCGAAGGCCGAGGCGACCATGCGCAGCGTATCGTCGGCCTCGAGCTGAGTCGTGACCAGCGTGGCGGCGATGTATTTCGCCGGATCGAGGGTGGCCAGCAGATGCCCGACCAGCGTGGTCTTGCCGGCGCCGATGTCGCCCGTGATGACGATGAAGCCTTCGCCCTGATGCAACCCGTAGGTCACATAGGCCATGGCTTTCTGGTGGACGCTGGAGCCGAAGAAGAAACGCGGGTCAGGACCAAGCTGAAAGGGCAGTCCCTTCAGCCTGTAGAAACCGGTGTACATCCGGGATTACCCTAAAAGTAACGACGTACACCTATAACGAAGAGATTCTCTTCAAGGTCCCCGGATTGGATCGTGGAATTTCGGGTCAGATGGCTGTAGGTGCCATAGAGCCCGGTGCGGGTGGATAGGGAATAGATCACCCCCAGCGAGCCGTACCAATCGCTCTCGCGGGCGCTCGGCCCGCTGAAATTGGTGTGCTGATAGGCGACCGAGGCGGTCCCCACCAGATCGGGATTGAGGTCGCGCGTATAGAGCAGCCGGACGCCCTGAGCCTCGCTGACCGAGCCCGTGATATCGGTGATCCGGCGCTCGTAATAGACCATCGGATCGAGGCGGTTGCGACCGAACTCGGTGCGCAGCTCGAGTTCGGCCCGGCGGCGGTGAAACGCCGCCTGGCTGATGCCGAGCAGCGCATCGTTGAGGTCGAAAAGCCGGCGGTCCGGGCCGACCACGGCGTTGCCATACTCGTCGACATCGAGGCCGAGCAGGTTCTGCTGCACGAGGTTGGACGAGGTCTCGATATCGTTGATCAGCTGGGCCGTGAGCTTGGTCGCGGGCGACAGCTCGTACTGTCCCGCCCCGCTCCACCAGGTCGCGCCATACTGCCGTCCGTACAGCACGCGCAGGTCGGTGCGCGGGCCGGGACGCAGATGGAAGCCGATATTCCAGATCGCGTCATGGATGTTATGAGCGAGGGTCGGATCCTCGATGCTCTCGTAGCCGCCGCCCCATAGCGCCGAGATCTGCCGGGTGATGGCGTATTCGAAATTGACCTGGCCGACCGCGGTGGTGGCGTCGCCGTTGGGATTGGCGATGAATTGCTGGGTCGGGCCGCCGATGAACAGCAGCGTACCGGAGCGCGTGCTGTTGGTGTAGCCGAGCTGGGTGGTCCATTTCAGGCGGGTGAATTCGTCGCCGCTGACCGTGTTCCACAGGATCTGGTGGTTCTGGGTGTCGACCAGCCCGGCCGTGTCGTAATTCACCTGGCCGTAGGCGTAACGCAGCTCGCTTTCGGCAAAGGTGCCGAAGCGGTGGCGCAGATAGGGGCTGGCCGCGAAGCCGATTTCCTGGGCGTTGTTGATGTTCTGCGCCGCCGAGTTGGTCGTCAGCCCGCTGAACGGCTGGAGCGGCTGCTGGCGGATCGTCGCGTCGGTGTCGAAATAGAGCCAGTCGCGGATCAGGCCGGTATGGCTGAACTCGGTCAGATTGTGCTGGACGCGGCTGAGATCGCTGTCGCGCCAGTAGACGTCGCCCTGAAGATTGTAGTTCAGGTAGATTTGGTTGTTGGCGCCCTCGCGGCTGACCGTCAAGGACGGGGCGAAGGTGGTGATGGTGTCGGTCCGGCGCGGCGAATTCACCTCGAGCGAATTGTCGGTGAGGCTCTGCCGCAGATCGATCGACGGCACGATCTGCCAGCCATCGATGAGATAGCCCTGCCCCGTCCCGACCAGGCGCTCGGGCGGCGCCGTCGGACGGCCGGTCAGCGGCAGCTCGGGACGGGCGTTGGGCACGATCGGCGGCAGCACGGACGGCACCGGAATGCCGGGCGGCAGCGTGGTCAGCGGTCCGGTGAGGGTCGGCGCGGTCACCGGCGCCGGGGTCGCCGGCAAAGGCGGCAGGAGCGGCGCCGGCCGCAAGGGCGCGAGGTTGGGGCCGCCCGGAATCGGCGCCCCCGGAATCGGAATGGGTGTAGGCTGCAGTTCCTGAGCCGAGGCGGAATAAAAGCATAGCGCCGTCGAGGCGAGCAGCAGCATGGCCAAGCCGCTCCGCCTCATCGCCCGCGCGCCCGACCCGTTCTCACCCGAGAGGGCGCTTGTCCGCCCTTCTTTTCCCCTGGTCATGCGATCCCGACAGCCGTTTTTTACCAAGCTCGGAATGTCGGCACGAAAGGTCAGGCGCGGCCGTGATAGTTCCCATAGCCGCCGTAGCCGCCATACCCTTCCGCCCCGAACGACACGTGGGATTTATTAAGCAATAAATTGACATTGGGGCAAGCATTTAGAAGCGCGAGCGCGTCTTCTAGGGTCCGGCGCTGTGTCTTTTGTGCCTCAACCACCATGACGATTTGGCCGACTCGCTGGGCAAGCACGGTCGATTCCGTGCTGGCCAGGACCGGCGGCGAATCGAAAATCACGATCCGCGGCCGGTGCGCCAAGGCGAGCTCGGAAATGAACTCGGTCATGCGCGGCCCGGCCAGGAGCTCGGTCGAGTGGTTGTGATTGCGGCCGGCGGGCAGCACCCACAGATTTTCGCGTTCGGTCGGCAGCAGCACCTCCGACAGGCGCTGCACCTCGCCGGCAAGATATTCCATGAAGCCGTGGCGCTTCTCCAGCCCGAGCGTATCGAGCACCTGGCCGCGATGCGGATCGGCATCGACCAGGATCACCTGCAGATGCCGCTCGGCGGCAATGCTGAGCGCCAGGTTGAAGGCGGTGAAGGTCTTGCCCTCGCCGGGCCGGGCGCTGGTCACCATGATCAGCTTGGCCAGCGTGTCGCCGCCGGTTCCGGCCAGCGCCTTGTTGAGCAGCGGCCGCTTCACCAGGCGATATTGCTCGGCGAGCTTGCTGCGCTCATTGCCGGGCGTCAGCAGGCCGCGCGCCCGCAGCCGGTCCACGGGCAGCTCGACCGGCGCCTGCTGCGGCGCCTCGACGACCGGCGGCGGCGCCGCCCGCGGCGCCTCTTCCGCGCCCGGCAGCTTCAGCCCGGCCGCCAGGGCCGCGGCCGGTTCCGGCTCGGCCGGACGCATGCGGCCGGCGGCGCGCTCGACCAGCGACATCTCGCGGCCGCGCTCGCTGTCCTCGGCGATCTTTCTCACGAAATCGTTCGGCATCGGGCCCTTATCCTGCGATCAGGTGGAGATGGAAGGCAGCGCCACCAGCAGGATGCTGGCGAAAGCGATGAACAGGCCGACGCACAGCACGGCGAAGGACGCCGCTCTCAGCCGCACCCGCCGCTCGTCGATCGCGGTCTCGGCCAGCGACACCGCGCCGAGGATCGGGAAGCTCGATATGGCGCGCAGCTTATCCAGCGAGTCGAAGGTGTCGTCGAGATAGCTCAGCACATAGGCGAACATCACCCCGGCCCCCAAGCCTGCGAACAGCACCACCGTCACATAGAGGAGGCGGTTGGGTCCGATCGGCTTCAGCGGCAGCTGCGGCGGATCGACGACGCGGAAATCGATCTTGTTCGATTTCGAGTCGACCTCCTGCGCCATGCGCGCCGATTCGCGGCGGTTCACGAGCTCGGTGTAGTTGCGCTTGATGACGTCGTAATCGCGGTTGAGATTGGCGAACTGCGCCTCGACCTCGGGAGCGGTCTTCGACTGCTCCTCGAGCTTGGCGAGCAGATCCTTCTGCTCGCCGACCTTGCGCTGGGCCGAAGCCACATCGGCCTGCACCTCGACCTGCTTGAGCTTCATCTGCTCATAGAGCGGATTGGTGATTGTCTGGCCGGGCACGCTGACCCGCCCGTCGCCGCCGGCCGGAGCATGCTTGAGCGCCTCGCGGGCCTGGGCCAGCGAGCGCTTGGTGGCGATCACGTCCGGGTGCGCGTCGGTGTAACGCAGCTCGAGCTCGTTCAGGGTGCGTTGCAGGGTGTTGACCTGCTGGGCGAGGTCGGCCCGCCCGCCCGAGCCCATGACGATCTGGGTGCCGCCGCCCACCGTGACGGTCGGCGGGATGGTCGTGAGCTGTTGCTGCACCGTCGCCTGCTTCAGCTTGGCGTCGTCGAACGCGTTCTGTGCCTGCATCAGCGCCTGGCGCGCCTGGTCGACGCTCTGCAGGTAGCCGCCGGTGCGGTTGAGGAGATCGAGATGCGTCTGCTTGAAGTCGGCGAGGCGCTGCTCGGCCGCCTTCAGCTGGCGCTCGTAGTCGGCGATCTGGGTCTCGATGAAGCTGCGTGCCTGATCCATGTCGGCGCGCGACGCCCCGACATTGCTCTCGATGAAGATATTGAGCAGGGCCTGCACCACCGATTGCGTCAGCCGCGGATCGCTCGCGTCATAGGTGACCGAAAAGAGGTTCTTCGGGACGCCCTCCGACTTCACCTCGATCTTGCGACCGAGCGAATTGATCAGCGATTCGCGCTTACCGGGATCGTTCGCCTGCAGCTCGAGATCGGTCGTACGGATGACCTTGTCGAGATTGGGCCGGCTGAGCAGGGTTCGCTGCATGAAATCGACCTGCCGGGACACATCCGATTCGACGGCGATGCCCTTGAGGAGCGGTCCGAGCAGCGTGTCGGAATCGACATAGATGCGGGCCGATGATTCGTAGATGGGCGGCAGCATCATCACCGCCGCCCATCCAGCCAGGCAAACGAACCAGGCGACCAGTACACCCAGCCAGCGGCGACGCCACATACCGGCCAGCGTCGTCCGCAGCAGTTCCTTGATGTCGTTCATATAAGGACCGACCTGAACAGAGAGATAAAGAACCTGGAAGCCCGGCTCGTACGGCTGGAACCTAGAAGTAGCTTTGCGGCACGATCAGCACGTCACCCGGCAGCATGGCCGTGTTGGCCGAGAGGTCGCCGTCCTTCAGCAGATCGCCGAGGCGGACGTGCAGCTCGTGCGTATGGCCCTTCCCGTCGGAGCGGGCGATCACGGCGCGGTTGCCGGCCGCATAGCGGGTGAGGCCGCCGGCGGCGATCATGACGTCGAGCACGGACATGTTGGCGCGGAAAGGAATGGCCTGCGGCTGGGCCGCCTCGCCGACCACCCGCACCTGCTGCGAGAAGGGACCGACGAAATTGGTGATCATCACCGTCACCGTCGGCTCCTGGATGTACTTCTTCAGCGAGGCCGAGATCTCGTCGGCGAGCTGGGTCGCGGTTTTGCCGGCCGCCTGGAGATCGGGAATGAGCGGCACCGAGATGCGGCCGTCCGGACGCACCGGCACGGTCACGCTGAGCTCGGGATTACGCCAAACGAAGACCTGAAGCTGATCGCCCGGGCCGATCTGATAGACGGGCGACACGTCCGAACGGCCGATTTGGGCGTCGGTGGCCGAAGAATCCCCCGAACGCATGTCGGCGCATGCCGCCAAGGCAAGGCACGGCACGGCAATGAGCAAAGTGAGCCAGCGCATATCCTATCTCCCCCTTCCGAACCCACGAGAGAGTGGGTGACTTTTTAACCGAACTGGCTCAATGAAGTTCCCGGCGAGAGCGGAACGGCGTACCTCGCCCGTAAATGACACAACCGGATCACACCAGCCCGGCTTCGGGCTTGGCGGCAGCCGCCGGCAGCGGCTGCGCCAGCAGCGTCTCGAGGAAGCCGAGCAAAGTGTCGAACTGCTCGTCGCGGGCGAGGCCGATGCGGGCCGCCGGATCGACCGGTGTCACCCGCCCGGTCGCCCGCTTCTCCTCGACCCAGCGCCCGAGCTGGGCCGCGATGCGGTCGGGATCGTTGGCGTAGATCCCGGCACCGCGCGCATCGATCAACCGCGCCGGAACGCCGTCCTCGATGCCGATGCCGAGGATCGGCCGCCCGGTCGCCATATATTCGAAAAGCTTGGCCGGCACGTTGCCTTGCTCGCGCGGGTCGTTCCACTGCATGAGCAGCAGCACGTCGGCGGCATGCTGGAGCGCCAGCGACCGGCGGAAGGGTACCCCGGCATGAACCGCGATCTGGTCGCGCACGCCGGCCTGCGCGGCCAGCGGCAGCACATGCTCGGGCTTGGTGCCGTAGAACTCGACGCGGACGTCCTTGCCGAGGTCCGGCCGTTTGGCAAGGGCGGCGAACAAGGGCGAGGGGTCGCGTTTGCCGGGATAGATGGCACCGGTATAGACGATCCGAACCGGCCCCGGCTCTGCCTGCGGCGCCGGATCGGGGACATCCTCGGGATCGTAGCCGTTGAGGACGGCGCGCGTCGGCCGGCCATACTTGGCGCGGTAGAGCTCGGCCCAGGGCTCGGAGACGGTGACGATGCCGGCGGCGCTCTCCATCATCCGGCGCTCCAGCCGATGCTCGAGCCAGGCGCGCCAGCGCGGCATCACGGAATAGGGGTCGTCGCACCAGCGGTCGCGATATTCCGCCACCCAGGGAATGTCGTAGCGCCGCGCCAGAATGTCGGCGACGAACAGGCTGGTATAGGGCGGCACGCTGGCATAGATGAGATCGGGTCGCCAGCCGCGGAACAGCTTGCGCGCCGCCGACAGGGCGTAGGGCGCCCACGCGACCTGGCGATCGGGAAAATTCACGATGTCTCGATACAGCGCGCTCATCCGCTGCACGATGACCGTGCCCTTAGGCACGATTTCATCCGAGGGCAATCCCTTGTCCGCCGAGGAGATGGGCGGCAGCATGCCGGGCACGGGCTGGCCGCGCCGCTTCAGCCAGTCGCGCAGCGTCCGCGCCGGCCCGGGCAGCTCGTTGAGGTCGCGCCAGCGCGCCTGATGGATGAGAGCCGGATCGATCTCGAGCGGCAGCGTCTCGGACAAACCCCAGTCGCGACCGGTCAGCACACGGAAATCCACGCCGCGCCGGCTCAGATATTTCGCGAACTTCCCCATCCGCACGGCGCCGATCGTGTTGGCGGGCGGGAAGTACCAGGTCACGAGCAGCAGCTTCACGCGGTCAAGATCCCCCGGCTGGACGGAGCCCGCTTCGGCTCCGCTCCGCAAAAGCTCGCGACAACAACATTTCCTGCGCGCGAATGTTCCGCAAATGCCGTCGAGCGGTACGACCTCCGCGCTAGTGCCTCCGGGCGGGTCTTCGGAACAAGCGGTGCAGCCGCCTCGTTTTGCGGACAATTGCGGCGAATTCGGGCGGGGGACATGGCGCCTCGAGTCGCGTGCGGGCTGCCGGGGGTTTTAGATAAGTGCGCGACATTCTGCTGACGCTGTTTCTGCTCGGCTCGCTGCCGGTGATGCTGATCAGCCCCTTCTATGGGATTCTGATCTATTCCTGGATCTCGCTGTTCAGCCCGCACCGCCTGACCTACTCCTTTGCCCACGACTTCCCCTTCGCGCTGCTCAGCGCCGTGGCGACGCTGGTTGCCTGGCTGGTGTCGCGCGAGCAGAAGAAGCCGGTGATGAATGCGGTCGTGTGGCTGATCATCATGCTCGGCCTGTGGACCAGCCTGACCGAGGTGACCGCGCTCTATCCGGAGACCGGCTGGGACAAGTGGAACGTCGCCGAAAAAGGGCTGCTCATGACGCTGGTGCTGGCGGCCCTCACCAATACCGAGCGCCGGCTCGAGCTCATGACCTGGGTCAGCGCCCTCTCGATCGCCTTCTACGGCGTCAAGGGCGGCGTTTTCGCCATTCGCACCGGCGGCCAATTCACCATCGGCGGACCGGACATGACCCAGCTCGCCGACAACAACCAGCTCGCCCTCGGCATCTGCATGACCTTGCCGCTGCTGCTCCACCTCTTCCGCTTCGCGAAGCGGTCTTGGGTGCGGCTCATGCTGCTCGGCACCATCCTGCTCAATGTGCTGGCGGTGGTGGCGAGCTATTCGCGCGGCGGCCTCCTGACGCTCGGCATCGGCACCATGGCGCTGCTCTGGCGCTCGCGCTATCGCTGGATCATCGGCGGGCTTGCCGGCCTCGCCATGCTGGTCGCCGTCCCCTTCATCCCGCAGCAGCTGCAGAACCGCTATTCGACCATCGAAAACTACGAGCAGGACAATTCCGCCAATCTGCGTTTCGAGTGGTGGAAGATGGCATTGCGCATCGCTCAGGACCGGCCGTTCGTCGGCGGCGGCTTCAACGTCTTCAACGATGAGCGGGTCTATCCGCGCTACCATCCCAATGCCGACCATCCGCGCGACGTGCACAGCATCTATTTCGAGGTTCTGGGCGAGCACGGCTTCGTCGGGCTCGGCATCTTCGTGACCTTGATCGTGGTCTCCTTCCTCACTTGCGGCGCGGTCGCGAGGCGCGCCAAGGGCCATCCCGAGCTCGAGCGATCGGCCGATCTCGCGCGCATGCTGCAGGTCAGCATCGTCTGCTATGCGGTCGGCGGGGCGCTGCTGACCCTCGCCACCTTTATCGTTTTCTATCAGGTGCTCGGACTCATCGTCGCGGTCGACGGCTATGTCCGCAGCACCATCTCGCCGCCGGTGCGCCGCATGATCGGACCGCAGGCCGCGCAGCAGGCGCAGCGGCCGGCGCCGATGCCGGCGGAGTAGCGGCCGCCTAGAGCGGCGTGCCGCGATAGAGCCGGTCGTAGGCCGCGAACATCGTCTCCTGATCGAAGCCGGCCCGTGCCTTCTCCTGATTGGCGGCGCCGATGGCGCGGGCGCGGCTCGGCGCCACGAGCAGCTTCGCCATGGCATCGGCGAGCGCCGCCTCATCGTCGCGCGCGACGATGAAAGGACGGTTCTCGCGCGACACCATGTCGGCGATATCGCCGACATCGACGCCGGCGATCGGCCGGCCCGCCGCCATTGCCTCGAGCACGCTGATCGGCTGCTGCTCGGTCTCCGAGGAGATGGCGAAAAGGTCGAAGGCGTGCAGTGCCCGCTCGGGCTGCGGCGTGCCGCCGGCGAAATGCACACGCGCCTGGATGCCGCAGCGCGCCACCTCTTCCTCGAGCGCGGCGCGTTCCGCGCCGTCGCCGACGATGACGAGCCGCACCGCGAGGTCCGACGGCAGGCGCGCGAAGGCGCGGATCAGACGCCGCAGATTCTTTTCCGGCCGCAGCGGCGCCACCGTGCCGATGATCCGTTCGCCGGGTCGCGGGCTGAAGCCGGGAATAGCGGGGTCGGCGACCTGCCCGAAGCGCCGGCAGTCGACGCCGTTGGCGAGATAGAGGATGCGGTCGTCGGGAATCTCCCAGACCTCCCGCGCGATCCGCTCGAGCGTGTGCGACGGCACGATGATGCGTTCGGCGCCGCGCAGACCGTAGCGCCGGCCGAGCACGCGGCGGCGCAGGGTGCGATTCATCTCGGCCGGGCCGAAGCCGTCCTCGAAATGGAGATGGCGGCAGACGGGCCACACGCTGTTCACGATCGCCCAGTCGATGGCGCCCCAATTATAGGTCAGCAGCAGGTCGGGGCGCAGCGCGGCCAGCGTGCTGTGAAAGCGCCACAGATTGCGAACGGGCGTGCTCTTGTCGATCGCCAGGGTCACGAGCTCGTGATCGACCTCGGGCCGGAGACGCTCGGCGGCGCTGGTCACCCCATCGAGGGCGAGTACCAGATGGCGGAAGTCGCCGCCCAGCCGGTTGGCGATATTGACCAGCCGGATCGGCACGCCGCCCGTCGTGAAGCTGGGAATGACATGCAAAAGACGCAACGGCGTCACCCGCGCCGTCGCCGGCGGCTCGGCCAGCATGGTCCTAGGTCGTGCATCGTCCAGCATGAAAAGAACCCGCCCCTTCCGCTTCGCTCGACCAACGTCGAACTACCGCCGGGCGTGCCCGTTGCCTCCAGCGAAAACGTCAAGTTTGAGGGGCAATGTGGGCACCTATCTGGTGACGGGCGGTTGCGGGTTCATCGGCTCGCACCTCGCCGACCGGCTGCTGGCCGACGGCCATGCCGTGCGCATCCTCGATGATCTCTCGACCGGAAAGCTCGCCAACAAGCCGGCCGCCGCCCCGCTGATCCAGGCCTGCATCACCGATGCTGCAGCGGTGAAAGACGCCGCCGCCGGCTGCGACGGCATCTTCCATCTGGCGGCCATCGCCTCGGTCGAGCGCACCACGCAGGACTGGATCGGCACGCACCGCGTCAATCTCACCGGCACCATCGCCGTGTTCGAGGCCGCCCGCCGCGCCCGGCAAGGGAACCCCGTGCCGGTCGTCTATGCCTCCTCGGCCGCGATCTATGGCAGCACCCAGGCGGCACGGCTCGACGAGCGCTGCCTGCCGGCGCCGACCTCCGCCTATGGCGCCGACAAGCTCGGCTGCGAGCTGCATGCGCGCGCCGCGACCTTCATCCATGGCGTGCCGACCATCGGCCTGCGCTTCTTCAATGTCTATGGCCTGCGTCAGGACCCGCGCTCGCCCTATTCCGGCGTCATCTCGATCTTCTGCGACCGGCTGACCGGGGGCCGCGCGATCGACATTCATGGCGACGGCATGCAGCTGCGCGATTTCGTGCATGTCTCGGACGTCGTCTCCGCCCTGGCGCACGCCATGAACCGGCTGACGGCTGGCGCGACGAGCGAGCCGGAAGTGTTCAATGTCTGCTCCGGCACCGGCACCACCATCGGCGGCCTGGCGCAGCTGCTCGCGCGCCTCACCGGACAGCGTCTCGAAACCCGCCATGGGCCGGCCCGCGCCGGCGATGTGCGCCATTCCCTCGGCGACCCGACGCGCGCCGGCCTCCTGCTTGCCTTCCAGAGCGCCGTGTCGCTCGAAGCGGGGCTGGGCCAGATGCTCGGCGTGCAGCGCGCGGCGGCGGAATGATGCGCATCCTCACCTTCTCGACGCTCTATCCCAACGCGGCGCAGCCCACCCACGGCATCTTCGTCGAGACAAGGCTGCGCTTCCTGCTCGACAGCGGCCGCGCCGAATCGCGTGTGCTGGCACCGGTTCCCTGGTTTCCCAGCGCGAGCAGACTTTTCGGCCGCTACGCCGCCTATGCAAAGGCGCCGCGGCAGGAGATCCGCCGCGGCATCGCGATCGAGCATCCGCGCTACCCCGTCATTCCCAAGCTCGGCGTCAATCTGGCGCCCTTCAGCCTCTACCAGTCGTCGCTGCGCGCGGCGCGCGCCATCCAGCGCGACGGCTATGATTTCGACCTGATCGATGCGCATTTCTTCTTTCCCGACGGCATCGCGGCCGTGATGCTCGGCCGCGCTTTGGGCAAACCTGTCACCATCACGGCGCGCGGCACCGACCTCAATCTGATGCCGCGCCATGCCTTGCCGCGCCGCATGATCCGCTGGGCCGCGGCCGAGGCCGCCGGCCTCATCACCGTCGCCGCCGCCTTGAAGGAGGTGCTGGTCGATCTCGGCGTGCCGTCCGACAAGGTGAGCGTGCTGCGCAACGGCGTCGATCTCGCGCTGTTCCGGCCCGGCGACCGCAAGGCCGATCGCCGGGCGCTGGGTCTCGCCGCCCCGACGCTGCTGTCGGTCGGGCATCTCATCGAGCGCAAGGGTCATCATCTGATCATCGACGCGCTGGCCGAGCTGCCCGGGCTCGAGCTGCTGATCGCCGGATCCGGGCCGGAAGAAGCGGCGCTCAAGGCGCGCGCGTCCGAGCGCGGAGTCGCCGATCGCGTGCGATTCCTCGGCGCGCTGCCGCAAAGCCGCCTGCCGCAGCTCTACCGCGCCGCCGACGCGCTGGTCCTCGCCTCGAGCCGAGAGGGCTGGGCCAATGTGCTGCTCGAAGCGATGGCCTGCGGCACGCCCGTGGTCGCGACGCCGGTCTGGGGCACGCCGGAAGTGGTGAATTGCCGGGCCGCCGGCTGCCTCTCCTCCGAGCGCAGCGCGCCGGCCCTCGCCGGCGCCATCCGCGATCTTCTATCGGCGCCCCCCGATCGCGCCGCGACGCGGGCGCATGCCGAGACATTCGATTGGCAGGCGACGACCGACGGGCAGCTGCGGCTGTTCGCCTCGATCCTCGAACGGCGCGCGCCGCAGCGCCGGCATGCCGCCTATCCGGCGGCGGTGAGCGGCTCGTAGATCGGGCGATAGCGCTCGATCGAGGCCGACCAGCTGCGCTCGGTCGCGACATAATGGCGGGCGCGGGCGCGCATGGCCGGCCAGTCGGCACGCGCCGCATCGGCATCGAGAATGCGGCGCACCAGACTCTCGCCATCGCCGGCGCGGAACAGGAAGCCGGTCTCATTGTCGGAGACGAGCTCGCGCATGCCGCCGACGTCGCTCGCGACGACGATCTTGTCCTGCGCCATTGCTTCCAGCGGCTTCAGCGGCGTGACCAGCTCGGTCAGGCGCATAGGCAGGCGCGGATAGACCAGAAGATCGACCAGATCGTAATAGCGCTGCACGTCCTTATGGGGCACGCGGCCGGTGAAGATGACCGACTCGCCGAGGCCGAGCGCCTCCGCCTGGCGGCGCAATTCCGCGTCGGCCTCGCCGCCGCCGACCAGCAGCAGGCGCAGCCGCGGCTGCGCCGCGCGCAAGGCCGGCATCGCCGCGAGCAACAGATGCAGCCCCTCGAATCGGTAGAAGGAGCCCAGAAATCCGAGCACCGTCTTGCCCTCGAGCCCGAGCGCGCGCTGGAGCTCGGGATCGGCCGCCGAGGCGCCGCTGAAGCTGTCGCCATCGACGCCGTTGGGCACCACGCTGATACGGCCGGCCGGCACGCCGCGCCGGATGAGATCGCCGCGCAAGCCTTCGCAGATCACCACCACATGGTCGGCGGTGCGCACCACCATGGATTCGAGCGCGCGCGTCAGCCGGTAGCGCGCGCCGCCTTCGGCCTCGATGCCCGACGCCACCGCCGCATCCTCCCAGAAGGCGCGGATCTCATAGACCAATGGCAGCCGGGCGCGCCGCGCCACGCCGAGCGCGGCCCAGCCATTGAGCGCCGGCGAATGGGCATGCAGGAGATCGGGCTTCTCGACGCGCACCAGGTCGCCGAGCCGGCGCCGCATCGCGCGCATGTCGGCGAGCTGGCTCAAGACCGGCAACCGGGCGAGCAGGCCGCCCGGCAGGGGCGTGCGGTGGAACTCCCACCCCTCGATGGTCTCGCGCGCCGCCGGGGCATTTCCCTGGCGCGGCCCGGTGAGATGGGCGGTGCGCCAGCCGAAGCTGCGCTGACGCTCGAGGATGGCCAGCGAGCGCATGGCATAGCCATCCTGCAGCGGAATCGAGTGATCGAAGATGTGTAGGATTTTCAAGCTTTTGTCCCCCGCGGCAGCGCAACGCGAAGGAGCGGCTGAAGGTTCCAAAGCCTGATGCATGTACTCAAAACTATAGTTAATAAATGGTTAACTTGAATACGGAACCGCGGTCTCATACGGCCGTTGAGCGTGCGATGAGGCGGGAACGAACCCGCTCACGCTGTTGTGCCCTGCGGAGGCCACCCATGGTGCGGTTGTTTCGCCATCATATGGCGTATTCGTCGTTGCTGCTCGCCATCACCGAAGGCGTGGTGATGTTCGGGGTTTTCTTTTACTTCGCGCAATTCAATTTCGCAGAATTCTCGCACGCCTCCGGCGGCGTCTCCGAAGAATTCGAGATCGCGCTGCTGTCGACCCTGTGCCTGATGCTGCTGATGGCCGGCTTCGGCCTCTATAACAAGCAGCATTTCATCGACTACCGCGACATGTATGCCCGGATGCTGGTCGCCTGCGTGGCGGCCATCCCGCTTTTCTTCGCCGTCTTCTATATCTACTCCTCGCTCGCCTTCTCCTTGGCGCGCATCTGGCACACCAGCTTCCTCATCACCCTGATTCTCGTGCTCCTGATGGTCGGGCTGGTGCGGACAAGCTTCCTGCTCATCGCCGACATCTCGGCGCTGAAGCGCCGCATCCTGGTCTATGGCGTGGGACCGCACGCCCAGCGCATCCAGACGATCGCCTCGCGCAAGCGAGCTGGCTTCCTGGTCGGCGGCTATGTGCGGGCCGAGAACGAGGCGACGGCGATCGATGCCGGCCTCATCACGCCGCATGTCGATCCCCTGCTCGAGCTCGCCCGGCGCCTGCGCGCCAACGAGATCGTCGTCGCCGTGTCCGAGCGGCGCGGCCTGCGCATGGACGAGTTGCTCGACTGCCGCACCGCCGGCGTCC
>Ga0134125_10004507_pt1 | contig 15923 bp, 16 predicted proteins | sample KB31751_FD_96464 | JGI IMG/M metagenome (GOLD analysis project Ga0134125, IMG submission 96464) | Terrestrial soil microbial communities with excess Nitrogen fertilizer from Kellogg Biological Station, Michigan, USA - KB3-175-1 | ecosystem: Environmental > Terrestrial > Soil > Unclassified ... | reverse complement strand
TATCCGCAACATCGCCATCATCGCGCACGTCGACCATGGCAAGACCACCCTCGTGGATGCCATGCTCCAGCAGAGCGGCATCTGGCGGGAAAATGAAGAACACGCCGAGCGCGTCATGGACTCGAACGATCTCGAGCGGGAGCGCGGCATCACCATCCTTGCCAAGATCACGGGGATTCGCTATCACGGCGTCAAGATCAACATCGTCGACACGCCGGGCCACAGCGATTTCGGCGGTGAAGTGGAGCGGGCGCTGAAGGTCGTCGACGGCGTGATGCTGCTGGTGGATGCGAGCGAAGGGCCGCTCCCACAAACGCGTTATGTGCTGATGAAGGCGCTGGAGGCTAAGCTGCCTCCCATCCTGGTCATCAACAAAATTGACCGCCCCGATGCGCGTGTGCAGGAAGTGCTGAACGAAGTTTACGATTTGTTCATCGATCTCGACGCGACCGAGGACCAACTCGACTTTCCTATTGTTTATACCAACGGGCGAGCCGGCATCGCGAAACGCTCAATGGAGGAGGAGAGCGACAATCTCCGGCCCCTGTTTGAAGCGATTCTCGCGCATATTCCGCCGCCCAAAGGCAATCCCGGCGAAGTTCTTCAATTGCTGGTGGCAAATCTCGACTACAGCGACTATTTGGGCCGGCTGGCCATTGGCCGCGTGTTTGAAGGCACGATGCGCCATGGGGACGAGGTGGCGATTTGCAAGCTCGATGGATCGGTGCACAAGACCCGCATCACCAAGCTCTATTCCTTTGAAGGTTTGAAGCGCGTCGATGAAACCATCGCGCGCCCAGGCGACGTGCTGGCGATTGCGGGCGTCGAGGGAATCACCATTGGGGATACCGTGACGAGCGCTGAGACTCCCAAGCCGCTCCCGCGGATTCAAATCGACGAGCCGACAATCGCCATGACATTCACGATCAACAACTCGCCGTTCGCGGGCAGGGAAGGTCAGTTTGTCACTTCGCGCAATCTGCGGGATCGTCTGGACAAAGAATTACTCACGAACGTTTCGATTCGCGTTGAAGAAGCCGGCGGGCCGGACGCGTTTAAGGTGATGGGCCGCGGCGAACTGCAACTCGCCATTCTCATCGAGATGATGCGGCGCGAAGGCTATGAACTTCAGGTGGGTAAGCCGGAAATCCTGACACGCACGATTGACGGCAAACTGCACGAACCTTTGGAACTGCTTGTGATCGACTGCCCGGAAGAGTTCATCGGCGTCGTGATCGAAAAGATGGGTACCCGCAAAGGGAAGATGGTCAAGATGGTCAACCACGGGTCGGGCCGTGTCCGCCTCGAGTTTCATATTCCTTCTCGAGGCCTGATCGGTATTCGCAGCGAAATGTTGACCGATACCAAAGGTACTGCAATTATGAATTCGCTGTTCCATGGATATATCGAATGGCAGGGCGAGATAGAAACGCGCCCCACCGGATCGCTGGTTGCCGATCGGCCTGGCGTCGCTACCAGCTATGCGATCTACAACCTGCAGGAACGCGGCGTAATTTTCATTGGGCCGGCGGCTGAGGTGTATGAGGGCATGATTGTGGGGGAAAACGCGCGCGGCAGCGATTTGGACGTCAATATCGTAAAAGAGAAAAAGCTTACAAATATGCGTGCGTCCACTTCCGATGAGGCGATTCGCCTCGTACCACCGCGTATTTTGAATCTGGAGCAGGCGATCGAATTCATCCGGGAGGATGAATACGTTGAGGTAACTCCGAAATCCATCCGGCTGCGAAAAAAAGTTCTTAAGGCCAATCAACGATAAAGTTTTATTGGTTATAGGTACCCAGTTGGGTGGCATTCCGCATAAAAACTACCGGTTTGGAAGTAACATTTTAAAAGTAGTGTTAATCTATCAACCTGGAGTCTGCAGCTAGGGGGAGTTTGAACCTTGTTTAAGACAGCTTTTGTTGCGCTTGGTCTCGCGCTAATAGGCACCGTTTCGGCGTTGGCTCAGGAATTCCTGCCTCCACGAATTGATTTCGATGGCGACACGAAGACCGATATGACGATTTGGCGGCCGTTTAACGGTACATGGTATGTGATTCCGAGTGGTAATCCTTCGACGCCCATTGTGCAGCAATGGGGTGCCGCCGGCGATGTTCCTATTGCGGCTGATTTCGACGGTGATGGCATATTCGACTTTGCCGTTTGGCGTCCTTCCAACGGTACTTGGTATGTCTTGCCCAGCAGTAATCCCTCCGCGCCGATTGTGCAGCAGTGGGGATATCAAGGCGATGTTCCGATTAACGGCGATTTTGATGGGGATGGCAAGGCTGATTTTGCCGTTTGGAGGCCGTCCAACGGGACCTGGTACGTTCTGCCTAGCAGCAATCCCTCGGTTCCGATTGTGCAGCAATGGGGATCTCCAGGCGATATTCCTATTTCTGCCGATTTCGATGCAGACGATCGTACCGAATTCGCGGTTTGGCGGCCTTCCGACGGAACTTGGTATGTGATTCCCACTTCGAATCCGGGTGCCCCTTTCTCCCAACAATGGGGTGCACCGGGTGACGTCCCCATTGTTGGCTACTTTGAAGGGCAGCGCGGGGCGGACTACGCCGTTTGGCGTCCTTCCAACGGCACCTGGTATATCCTTCCTACCGATGGTGTTACCCCGATGTATTCCGTTCAATGGGGATATCCAGGCGATGTGCCTGTTCCTGACGATTTTGACTATGACCGCAAAACCGATATCGCGGTTTGGCGGCCGTCCGATGGAAACTGGTACATCAGACCAAGCGGGAACCCGTCGGCGGCTTACTCCCAACAATGGGGTGTTCAGGGCGATGATACCGTGCCCGTATCTGGTGCCATGGGCCCATTCCGCTAGGATCTAATTGCCAGTAGAAGGCGAAAGATAAGGCGCTGCTGAAATGCGGCGCCTTTTTTCTATTGTGCGTACCAATCTCGCAGACGCACTTCGATGCCTGAGCCTTTTAGTAGCTCCGCCAATTTTTTTGTGTCTTGGCCGCGGTAATGATAGGGATACACGATGTGAGGATGAAACGCGCGGATCGCCTCCGCGGCTTCCTCGACAGTCATAGTGTATGGAAGGTTCATGCAGACGAAGGCAACATCGATATTCTTGAGCGCGCGCATTTCCGGAATCCCTTCCGTATCGCCGGAAATGTAAAACCGCTTGCCCCCATAGGTCAGAACATATCCGTTGCCGCGTCCTTTCGGGTGAAAGAGCGTTCCGGGCTTGGGGCCGCGCTTTTCGTTGTACATCGGGATCGCTTCAATCGTCCAGCCGTCCCAAGAAGTTTTTTCTCCGTTGGCTAATATTTGAACTTGGGTAATTGTCTTAGCAACCGAGGCCGGCGCGATGATTTTGGTCCCGGTTTTGGACACTTCTTTCACTGCCCCCGCATCCATGTGATCGCCGTGAATATCGGTGATCAGGATGAGATCGGCGGACGGCTTGCCCTTAAACAATGCGGCCGGCGACGGATCAACATAAATGAGCTTGTTGTTCGCCGCCAATGTGAAGCTGGCGTGATGGATCGGATTAATTTCCACCGTACCCGCGGAGGTATTCACCTGATCGGCCGCGGGGAGATAGGCGGCGCCGAGCGCCAGGAGACAATAGAGCCAGAGTCCCTTAAATTTCATAAGGCAGATTTTATCCCGCTTCTCATTATTTGCACCGGGAGGGCGACAAAACGGCTTACGATGGAATAAATCGATTAATGCCTCTTGCGGTTCAAGCAAAGACGCGGAGACGGTTGGCGCTGCTCTTTACTGTCCCGCTGGCTTTCAGCCTGATGTTCTTTATCGCGAATACGCAGGCCGAGAACACCGACATCGAAATACTTTCGGCGCAGAACCTGCGGTCTTCGCTGAACAATCTGCTTGTGTTGGCCCAGGATGCCGAGACTTCCGAGCGCGGCTTCCTGCTGACCGGCGATGAGCAATATCTGGGGCCCTTTCAGCAGGCAAAGCTCCAGATCAAAACTCAAATCGAATTGTCCCGGAATCTGTTCAAAGATCACCCGGAACTGCATGACAGCATAGAGCAACTCATCCACCGCATTCAATTTAAATTCGACCAGGTCGATAAGGTTCTGGCGATACAGCAAGCATCCGGATTCACGGCCGCCCTGCAATATCTCAAAAATGGCTCCGACCGGGATACGATGGATGCCATTCGCTCGTCCGCCGACAGAATGCAAGTCCAATTGGCGAACGATTTGTCGAATGCTTATGAGCACCAGCGGAGCATGGACCGCGCCGTGTTTATTTTCTTCCTGGTAAGCACGGCGGTCAGCATCGTAGTACTCATTTCTCTCTATTACACGGTACTCGACTATATCCATGGCCAGGAAGCCGCCCAGGCGGAGCTTTCGAAGCTGAACATTAACCTGGAAAGGCGGATTGCAGACCGTACGCAGGAACTGCAGGATACAAATGAGGAATTACAGCAGTTCGCCTATGTCGCCAGCCACGATCTGCAAGAACCGCTTCGCACCATCACAAGCTTCACGCAATTGTTGGCAGCCCGATACCGCGGAAAGCTCGACGAAGATGCTGACGAATTTATCTCCTATATCGTCAGTTCCTCTCGGCGAATGTCCGACCTCATCAACGGATTGCTGGCCTTAGTCCGGCTCCGCAAAACAGGCAAACCCCCAGCACCGGTTTCACTCGACAAGTTGCTATCGGATGCGCTAACCAGCCTGCAGGCGGCCATTCGTGAAAGCGGAGCAGTTGTCGATGCAGAGCCGCTTCCGACCTTGGCTGTTGACAGCCTTCAATTTACGCAGCTTTTTCAGAATTTGATCGGCAACGCCATCAAATATCGAGGAGCGCAGCCTCCCTCTGTGAAGATATCCGCTCGCCGCACCGCGACTGATTGGATTTTTTCCGTGAAAGATAATGGTCAAGGTTTCGATCCGCAATATGCCGAACGCATTTTCGGCCTGTTTCAGCGGCTGCAAAATAGGGAAGTGGAAGGGACGGGCATGGGGCTATCCATTTCTCGCCGGATCGTGGAGCGGCACGGCGGAAAGATATGGGCGGAATCTCAAACGGGTGCGGGATCTACTTTCCACTTCTCACTCCCCGTTACGCTGGAGGCTCATCTCCTGCCCGCAGCCGAAAAAGTTGCGGTCACATCGGCAGGTTAGATCTCTACTTCACACCTTCGATGCTGCTTTGCCACCAGCCGATAGTGTCGCCATGCCGGTCAGCTTTTCGATGTATGGCTTTAACCCGGGAACACAGGCCCAGGCATTGCCTTTGTAAATCGAATTCGATCCATCCAATGCCCCGAAGCATGCTCCCGCTTCTTCGACCAGAATTTTTAAAGCTGCGAGATCCCACGGCTGCGCGTTTGGCTCCACCCACACGTCTGCGCGGCCTGTGGCAAGCAATGTGGCATCGAACGCGCCGCCAAGGCCCCGGACGGCTCCAAATTGGGCTACCCACGGCAAAAGCCCGTCGAGCATTTTACCTACGCCTGGTTTGTTGAAGCCGTTAAAGGAGAGAATGGCTTGCGATGGATTTGTGCGATCGGAGACATGGCAGCGCTTCCCGTTCCACCACGTCCCCTCGCCTTTGGACGCCCAGACTAACGATCCCTGTTGAGGACAGCACGCGGCGCCCGCGACTACTTCGCCACGGTCTTCCAGCCCAATGAGGACCGCCCATAACGGAATGCCACGCACGAAGTCGCGTGTTCCGTCGATGGGATCGATAATCCATTTTCTGCCGCTCGCGCCGTCACGGCACGATCCTTCTTCACCGAGTATGCCGTCGTTAGGAAACTCGCGCAAAAGCGTTTCTACGATCAGCTTTTCGCAAGCGCGATCGGCCGCGGTCACCGGCGATTCGTCCACCTTCAGTTCTGCGGTAACGCCCCTCTTTTGAAACTCCCCGGCCAAACGGCCCGCTTCCTCGGCAACGGCTTTGGCGGCCGCAACCTCCCGTTCATAACCCATGTTTTCGATTATCGCCGGAGCGGAGTTGCGAACCGAAGCGACGTTTGTTGATTTGCCAAGCTGGAGGATAGCTATGCGCGTCATCTTCACTCCCTGGGGCTCATTCGGAGACCTTCACCCTTATCTGGCAGTAGCCATCGAGATGAAAAAACGCGGCCACGACGTTTTGATGGCGACCAGCGAAGTCTACCGCGCCAAAGTGGAGGGCGAAGGGCTGCGCTTTCATGCTGTGCGCCCCAATATTCAGCAGTTTCTCGATCATCCCGAGCGATTCGGCGATTTAATGCACCCCTTTAAAGGGCCGGAGCGGATCTTCCGCGGCGTGATTATGCCTTCGATCCGGGAAATGTTTGAGGATTTGCAGGCTGGATCCGCTGGGTGCGATTTGCTCGTAAGCCATGTTGCGATGTCCGCCGCGCCGGTGGTTGCGGAATATTTGTCGATTCCCTGGGTCTCGGTTGTTCTTCAGCCGGCTGTGCTTTGGTCCGCGACCGACCCGTCTTATTTCCCGATAACGCGCAGCTTGCTGCGCCGTTCACCTTCCATTGCGCGCGTGTTGTTTCGGGTTATCCGCGCGGATACGAATACCTGGATGCGGCCACTCTACGATCTTCGTCGCGAGCTTGGCTTGCCGGTTGAGGCCAGGCATCCGTTGTTCGAAGGACAATTTTCGCCTTTGGGTACGCTTGCGCTCTTCTCACCATTGTTTGCAAAACCGCAACCAGATTGGCCGCCGAACACCGTTGCCACCGGATTTCCCTTTTACGACAAATTGGACGCGGCGTCCGCCTGCCTGCCAAGCGAAATGGAGGAGTTTCTCCAGCGTGGCGAACCTCCGATTGTATTCACGCTCGGGACATCCGCGGTGCACGTTCGCAGCAACTTTTATGAAGTGAGTTATCGCGCAGCGGAGAAATTGGGTAAACGAGCAATCCTACTCGCCGGGCCAAATTTTCAGTCGCGGATCCAACTCCATGCAACGCGGAATATTTTGATTGCCGAGTATGTTCCTTATTCGCAGCTTTTGCCGCGCGGGGCGGTCACGGTTCATTCCGGCGGTATTGGGACGACGGCGCAAGCCCTTCGCGCCGGCAAGCCGCAAATTGTCATGCCGTTCAGCCACGATCAGCCGGACAACGCCAATCGCATTCGACGGCTTGAAGCAGGCGCTATGATTCCTCGGCGAAGCTACTCGGTAGGCCGCCTGTGTGGTGAATTGACGAAGTCAATGTCGAGCGAACGGATCATTTCGAAGGCCTGCGAACTCGGCCGCCAGATTCAAGCAGAGGCCGGAACCCAAAGCGCTGCGGATGCTTTAGAACGCATCATGCCGCGTTAGCAGCCGTCTCGTTCTACTGCGTGAAGAAATCGCGCACCTTCTCGAACACGCTCTTTTCGTGCGGCGCGTTTTCCACCGGCAACAGCTCGCGAAGCTGTTCAAACAGCCGCCGCTGGTCTTTCGTCAACTTTTTCGGGACTTGCACGTCGATGTGGACGTACAGATCGCCGCGGCCTCTACCATTCACTTCCGGGACGCCCAGATTGCGCAGCCGGAAATGCGCGCCTGACTGTGTGCCTTCCGGAATCTTGATCGGCTGGGGGCCGTCGAACGTTTCTATGTTGATCTCCGCGCCGAGTACTGCTTGCGCGATGTTAACCGGTAGCGTGCAGTGCAGGTTGTTATCGCGCCGCTCAAATATCGGATGCTCGGTGACCTTAATGACGACGTACAAGTCGCCGGACTGGGAACCCGGAGGTCCCGGATTGCCTTCGTTTTGAAGCCGAAGCCGGGTGCCGCTATCGACGCCCGCCGGAATATTGACGCGCAATCTTTTTTCCGCGCGAGAATAGCCTTCCCCTCTACACTGATTGCAGACCTGCCGGATCACTTGCCCTTTACCTTCGCAAGTGGGACATGTCTTGCGGATGCTGAGGAAGCTCTGCTGGTATAGAACTTCGCCGCGACCGTTGCAGGTGCCGCATTTCACCATGCCGTTCGGTTCCGCGCCGCTACCTTGGCACCGGGAGCATGCTTCGAGCCGCGGTACCTGCAGTTCCGCCGACAACCCGCGCATGGCGTCCTCGAAACTGATCTCAAGGTCGTAGCGGAGATCTTCTCCGCGCTGTGTTCTGGCGCGCCGCCTGCCGCCGCCGAACAGGTCGCCAAAACCGAACAGATCCCCAAGGATATCGCCGAAATCCGCGAAGGTCGTTTCGTCGAAACCGCCGCCTGCCGCTCCGTTCACCGCTTGGTGACCATAGCGATCGTAGGTGGCCCGTTTTTGTGGATCGCTGAGAATGCTATACGCTTCCGCGGCTTCCTTAAATCGCTCTTCCGCTTCTGAATTGTTGGGGTTTCGATCGGGATGATATTGGAGGGCCAGTTTCCTGTACGCGACTTTGAGCGTCGAATCGTCGCAATCGCGGCCCACTCCCAACACTTCGTAGTAATCTCGTTTAGCGACGCTCATGGTCTCTCGATTATTTTCGACCTTTCCCTTCTGCTTCGTTTATCGCTTTACCGCAACCTTAACCATTGCCGGCCTTAGAAGGCGGCCTTTGAAATAGTATCCACGCTGGTACTCATCAAGAATGGTGTGGTCCGGATGTTCATCCGTCTCAACCATGTCCACAGCGTGATGCAGATGGGGATCAAATAGCGAATCTCTTGTTGAGATCGGCTCCAAACCCAGCTTTTTTAAAACGTCCGAAAATCGCTGGTAAATCAGTTCCGTGCCACGCGCGTACTCTTTATCGCTGCTTTCGGCTTTAAGCGCCCGTTCGAAATCGTCCAAGATCGGCAGCATGCTTTTGACGGCATCCATACTGGCGTATTCAAACACTTCCGCTTTCTCGCGCTCGACGCGACGGCGGAAGTTTTCGAATTCAGCTTGGCGACGCTGCAAAAGCTCCTGCAACTCCGCCTTCTCTTTCGCAAGTTGCTCATATTCGGCGTTTGTGTGCGCGGGACGTTCTTGTGCACTCTCGCTCGTTTGTGATGCCTCCGGCTCCGGAGGGGCTTGCGATTCGGCCGTAGGATTCACAGTTTCCATAATATTCTTCTGAAATCAACCTAACAAAGGGGTGAATTGAGGAGGGTGTGATGACACCCGGCACTTCCATTGTAACGTGATTTGCGACCCGTGAGCGGCTTTACACTGTCGCGCTCTTGAATGCCCGGCCAACGTGCAAAACGGCCGAAACCGCCTTCGCATAGTTCATTCGCATCGGTCCCAGTACCGCCACATTCGCGTCGAGCCCGTTGCCTAATTCCAACCGGATCCCGATCAGTGAAAGTTCGCTCATGCTGGGGTGCGCTTCGGCAAGACCCACATGGATCCCAAGTTCGCCGTGCGGTTGCTCCAAAAAGCGGCTCAATAAGTCGAGGATTCTCTTCTTCTCTTCAAGAGCGCGGAATAATTCCCGCATGCGCTCCCTCGTCAGATGGAGGTCGAGGCCAATCAGGTTTCCGACGCCGTCGAAATATACCTGCGGAGCCAGTCCCACATCGAGCATCCCTTTCAAATACAGCAAATTGACGCGTTTCAGAATGTCGTCGTATGCCGCGTTTTCCAGATCAAACCGCCGCTTCAGTTCGCGGTGGATGGCTGGCAGTACCCAGCCGTGAAAATTGAAGTTGATGTAATTCCGGATTGAAATCAGTTCGTCCTGGGTAAGGCGGTCATCCACCGCGACTACTTTATGCCGCACCATTTTGTCGCGAGTTACAACCACGATCAGCACCCGGCGATCGGGCAGCAGCATCAACTCGATCTGGTCGAGTTTCTGGTCTTCACTTGGGATCGCCGCCGCAATTCCGAGTTGCCGCGTTAGTTCCGTTAGCAGCTTTGAAGTCTTTTCAATGCGATCTTCCACCGTGGGCGAGCGTTTGAGTTCAACCTGCAGCCGGTTAATTTCCGCTTGAACAATGCGGCTGCCGGCCAGCGTTTTTGCATAGCTCTGAAAGGCCTTCTCCGTCGGAATTCTGCCGGCGGAGGTGTGTGGCTGCGAAAGGAAACCTTCTTCCGCCAAATCCGCCATCATATTTCGAATGGAGGCGGCACTCAGCGTATGATGGCGCGCGACGACCCGCGACGCCACCGGTTCGCCGGTATCGATATAGCTCTGCACAATCGCGTGCAGGATATCGAAATGCCGAGCAGAGAGCGTGCCCAATGGATTCATTTGTGGCGTAAGCTAGAGCGGACGAATCTTCACTATGAGTATAAGGCCTCTAGAAACGTAACATACTTGTAATCGGTTTCAGCGGTCTGGTACCACGGTTTGCTGTGGCCGCCGTCGGGAGTGTTGAATCGTGCCTATTCCGCGCTGGCCGCGTCCTCAAGCGACACAACTTTCGCGGGACGCCACAACCGTTCCAGGTCGTAGTATTTTCGCGCGGCCTCTGAAAAAATATGCACCAAAAAATCGCCGTAGTCGAGCAATACCCATTCGCCGCTGTCATAACCTTCGGAACTGATAGGAAGTTCCCCGAGCGTTTTCAATTGCTTCCCGATTTCATCGGCAATCGCCTGTGCCTGACGCGGGTTCGCCGATGTGCAGATTACAAAGAAGTCGGTGAAGGAGGTTACTTCGCGGAGATCCAGAATGAGGATGTCTTTTGCTTTTTTCTCTTCGGCAACTCGCGCGGCCACCAGCCAACTCGGCGCATCCAGCGTTGCCTCGGTGTTAAGAGGGGATGTGGATTCGATTTTGGAACTCGTTTCGTTGCTCTCCTTGCCTCAGCGTACTACAGCGTAGGGTCGTGTGAGCAATCAGCAATTGCTCTCGGTACTGCACGTTTGGAGCACACGCTACAATCCGACAAATGCGTCATCAGTTGCGCACCCTGATCACGGCGAAACGCATTCGCGCGCGAATTGCGGAAATGGGCCGCGAGATCGATGCCGATTCTTCCGATGAGCCTCTCTATCTCATCTCGGTCTTAAAAGGATCGTTCGTTTTTCTCGCCGATCTTTCGCGCGCCATCAAAAGTCACGCCCGCATTGAGTTCATGGCGATTTCGAGCTATGGGCGCGACAAAACCACTTCGGGACAGGTAAAGGTCTTGAAGGATCTTGACGTATCCATCGAATCGCGGCACGTGCTGATTGTGGAAGATATTATCGATAGCGGTATTACGCTGAACTATTTGTTGCGTTTGTTCCAGCAGCGCCATCCGAAGTCGATCCGCGTCGCCACTTTGCTCGACAAGCCCGAACGCCGCCTTCAACCGGTTGATGTGGACTACGTCGGTTTCACAATACCGGATGAATTTGTGGTCGGCTACGGGCTTGATTACGCGGAAGACTATCGAAATCTGCCCGACATCTGTGTGTTGTCGGGCATTTAAACGGCCATTACATGTTGTAGAAGAATTCTTCGCGGACAATCTTGCCGTTATCTACTTTATAGATGCCGACCTCTTCCATCGTGAAGCGCTTCTTCTCCGGCTTGAACGTTATGTCCAGCTTAAACGTTACCGCGAAGTGCGAACCGGCGACCAGCGGTCCTTCCGCTTTTGCTGAGTGAACCTCGTGGTTCGCCACCCACCATTCTCCTTTTTTTCTGACGGCGTCAATGCCCTTTGTTTCGCGGGATTGTCCCGGAGGCGCGCCAGCCTCCACGCTGACAATATCAGGTGAATAAAGCGCTTCACCGGCTTCTTCAAACTTGCCTTCTGAGCACAATTTGACGAGTTTATCTGCAACTTCCTGAGTAGTCATTTTTAGCCTCTTGGGTAAAGTAACGCGGATCTGCTTCATCGCGTACCTCCCATGGATGACATCTCTTCGTTAATGGTTGCATCCGTGGAGAATTTTTTATAACGGCTCGGAAACCTTTGTCATCCGTTTCAAGGCTTAGCTAAGGGAGTCTGTGAGGGGCAGTTTCACCAGGGGGTAAGCGTTCAGGCTGAAATCGTTGAGCGGGATAGTACCGCGAATTGTCTGGTCTTGCGTGCGTACCGGAGGATGTCGCCATCGAGGGTTGCCAGAATAAGATTGTTATTCATAGCTTGTGCCATTAATAGCCGGTCGAACGGATCTGAGTGCGCACCCTTTCATTTTGCTATTGCACGAATCTCATTGTAAGAGATCGGTAGCCCGGTGCAGGAGAAGGCTTTTGTCGCGGCTTTCAGATGGTCGACGTTAAAGGGGAAGAGCTTAGCGTTTTTCAGGTTTTTGAGTTGAATTTCTAGTGCCGTTACATGGCTAACAAAGCGTTGCTCCGCTGATTCGATCGCCTCGATCATGCGCTTAGGAATCCGGTCCGGCGTGGTCGCCATCCAGATTACGATATGCGTGTCAAGCAGTAGACGTGCAGCCGGTTTAATAGCGCCCGTCAAGGAAGTCCTCAAATTCGCCGTCAGTCATGGCGAACAGCTGAGAATCGGATGGCGGCGCGATCTCGCCTTTCAGGAACCCGAGCTCAAATTTTTTTCGCTTTTGCGGCACTGGAACAATTTTTGCAACGGGGACTCCATTGCGGGCGATGAATACCTCTTCGCCTCGCTCAGCCGCTTCGACCAACTGCGAAAGCTTGGTTTTCGCTCCGAGCATGTTTTCTTGAATCATATGTCCATATTAGCTAGCAGCATTAGCTAATACAACTTTACGGAGCTTGTGAAGCTTTCCATCCGCGGCCGATAGTACGGCGTGGAAGCGATCGTAACGCGATGCCCAATGCGGGTAAGTTCGATTGCTAAAGCCAGGCACGGGTGAAGATCTCCCAGCGACCCGATGGTGGCGATCACAATCCGCTTCATGATGTTCCGTTGAGGCGCGGTTCTAGGTTGATCGTGCATTTGCATCTTTCGCTACCTCTGGAACGAACCGTCCGGCGAGTCTTGTCTCAAGCCACGCAAAAAAGGCAGACTCTTGCTCCAGAACATTTTCAATCTCAAGCCAGGCAACTTCGAGCGGCGCCACAGCGGAAACGAAATCGCGTGGGAAATTGATGCGATCCTTTTCCGTGGTTACCAGCGCCTGCGCTCCAGCGCTGAATGCCTGGGAGGCGATCCGGCGGAGTTGCGTCGGATTGTAAACATGATGGTCCGGAAAACTCCAGCGGTAAACCACTTCGAGGCCCATCTTGCCAAGCGTATTCCAAAACCCTTGCGGATTGCCGATAGCGCAGAACGCTGCTACACGCGCGTAAGGCAACGCCTTCAGCGTGGTTTGCTGCCCGCACATGCGCCATTGACGGGGCAGGGTGAAGACCCGAAAAATGGGAGCTTCGGCATTATATTGCCGTAGCTGTTTGGCCAGCACTTCATAGCGGAAATCGTTGTCGGCGCGCGTAATGACAAACGCGTGAGCGCGAGCGAGCGAAGAGAGCGGTTCGCGCAGCCGTCCGAGGGGAATCGTGTCGCGATGCCCGAATGGAATTAGGCCGTCAATGACAACGATATCTGCATCGCGATAGATCTTCCGGTGCTGAAAGCCGTCGTCGAGAAGAAATAAATCGGCATCTTGATGCTGCAACAGCAGCCGTCCTGTTTCGGCGCGGTCTGCCCCGATGCCTACTGGAGCGATGCCGGCCCTCAAGTAAATCTGCGCTTCATCTCCGGTAAGCGTAGGGGGAACATGGGCGCCGACCGGTAAAATAACGTTTCGGGTCGGTGTCCGGCGCCGGTACCCGCGCATGAGAATAGCCGGCTTATGTCCCTTTTGCGCTAACTCCTGCACCAGATAATTTGTAAATGGTGTTTTGCCCGCCCCCCCAACCGTAATGCCGCCAATGCTGATGACGGGACAGGGAAGATGCTGCTGGCGGGCTTCGTCGCGTTTTTGCTTCAGCCGGCCTCCGACTACCCAGAGCTTTGCAAGCGAGCTTAAAATGATACGGGCAGTCAGGCCATGCGGCGTTCGTGGCGCGGCAGACCAATAGAGAGGCCATAGCCGCCCGGCAATGCGGGCCGCCGTTCCGCGCTTCTGCTCAACCAATTGCCGCGCGCTACCGCCAAGGCGTTGCGCCAGCAATGGATCGCGCAGCACGTTTCCGACGGCAGGCGCTAATTCTTCCGCCGTGTCCACCTGCAGCAGTGCTCCCGATTCCACGAAATCGCGCGCAATCGCTTCGAAATTCTCCATGTGCGCGCCGCAAACAATCGCAAGTCCTGCGGCCGCTGGTTCCAGAATGTTGTGCCCTCCGCGAGGCGCGATGGACCCGCCGACAAAAACAACATCTCCAAGCGCAAACGCGCCGGCAAGTTCGCCAAGCGTATCGAGAAGAAGAACGCCCGGCAATTCAAGCTCCGTGTAAATGCCGGCGTCCATCTCAGTGCGGCGGATGAAAGAAATTTTTCGTTCGCGAAGCATCTGCGCGACAGCCTCGAAGCGCTTCGGTTGGCGCGGCGCGAGAATCAGCAGCAAGCGGGGAAACTCTGCCCTCAGTTTTTCGAATGCATCGAGAACGATCGCGTCTTCATCGGTGTTGTGTTTGTAGTGGCGGGAATCGCCCGGCGCCACCGTGCTTGCGGCGATCCATATAGGATGGGCGTCGAATGTGGGCAGGGGCGATGTCGAAGCGGTGAAGGATGCATCGTATTTGAGATTGCCTTCCTGATGCAAGCGGGAGAGCGAAACGCCGAGACGGTAATAGCGGTCACGGTCCACCACGCTTTGCGGAAATACAAGATCGGGCAGCCGCAGCACAGGCGCGAAAAACCATTTCATACTGAGATATTGGGACCAGCTACGGCTCGAAATGCGCGCGTTCACAATGGCGAGGTTCGCCCCTACGCGCTTGATCTCGGCATAAAGATTTGGCCAGATCTCGGTTTCGAAAATGAGGACAAGCGACGGTTTAATCGCATGAATGGTGCGGCGGACACAGGAGGCATAATCGAGCGGGCAATAAAAAATGCCATCCACAATGTTGTCCAGTTTCTTGAATGCGACCGCTCGGCCCGCCGTGGTGGAAGTGGAAACGAAAATTGCAATACCAGGCTCTTGCGCCCGCAATGCCGTAATCAGCGTCTGCGCCGTAATCACTTCCCCGGCTGACACGGCATGCAACCAGATTGCGCCGGGAGCCGTCCGATGAAACCGGCGGGGAATAAATCCCAAACGCTCGCGGAAATGAGCGCGGTAGGGCCGGTTCGAAAGCAAGCGCCATGCAAAATAGACAAAGAGGAAAGGAAAGGCGAGAAGCTGAATCAGCCGATAAAGGAATATGATGCGCACACTTGCGATGCCGGTACTAGCGTTTCTGAGTATAACGTCGAGTTTTGCCGGAAGCGCGGACAAGAAGTTCCAGCCCGGTCCGGTCGAGCAATATTCACATCAGACGAACGATCAGGTCACGCTCGGCGCCAAAGCCTTTACCGATTCGGAAGAGGTTAAGCGCGTTTTCGGAAAAAAGGTAGACTTGAATCGCTTTGGAGTGCTGCCGGTATTGCTAGTGGTCCAAAATGGACGCAAGCAGTCGCTCGATTTGAACGCACTCCGGGTGAGGCTGGTTCCGAGCCGCGGAAAGTCGATTGTGCCGATTGACGCAAACCAGGTCACCTCTCTCGGAAGGACCGGAGGTCCGCCCACCATAAACCCCCAGCGCCTTCCCCGTTTCCACAAAAATCCACTCGATTCGCTCAGTATTGTAGAGCGGGCTTTTGCCGCGCAGATGGTGCCGACGGGGGATAACGCGAGTGGGTTCTTTTATTTTGAAGCTCGGCACGAGCCTGGAATGAAGCTGTTGGTGGAGGGCATCTACGAGCGCCCGTCAGGGAAAGAAATTTTGTATTTCGAAATTCCTTTGTGAATGCCGACTTCCGCCTTGGCGCCCCCGGCCACTACAAAGTCGGTACTCACGAATCGGAGCCGGAAGCGTAAGCGACCCCAATACGGGAAAGACATGGTACGTCTTTGATTGAATGATCTTGTCCGAGCCCCTCCAAAACACTGATAAAATAGGAGATCGCATGTCTGTTCCCAAGGAATTGCTCGACATTCTGGTCTGCCCGGT
>Ga0134125_10004506_pt1 | contig 15925 bp, 13 predicted proteins | sample KB31751_FD_96464 | JGI IMG/M metagenome (GOLD analysis project Ga0134125, IMG submission 96464) | Terrestrial soil microbial communities with excess Nitrogen fertilizer from Kellogg Biological Station, Michigan, USA - KB3-175-1 | ecosystem: Environmental > Terrestrial > Soil > Unclassified ... | reverse complement strand
CGGGAAGCCTGAGAAGTCGGGCTGGCGCTTCTCGAGGAACGCGGTGCGTCCCTCGGCCGCCTCCTCGCTGCCGTACAGGAGCAGGTTCGCGTCGTGTGCGAGCTGCTGGATGCCGGCGTACCCGTCCTCGTGCGCATTGAAGCTCGCCTTCACGAGCCGCAGCGCGAAGGGGGAGAGGGCGAGCATCTCGCGGCACCACGCGATCGTCTCCTGCTCCAGCCGCTCTAGCGGCACGACCGCGTTGACCAGGCCCATCGCCAGCGCCTGCTGCGCGTCGTACTGGCGGCACAGCAGCCAGATCTCCTTGGCGCGCTTGGTCCCGACCAGATCCCGCAGGACGCTGGCGCCGAAGCCCCCGTCCCACGATCCGACGCGCGGGCCCGTCTGGCCGAAGCGCGCGTTGTCGGCGGCGATCGTGAGGTCGCAGACGACGTGCAACACGTGGCCGCCGCCGATCGCGTAGCCGGCGACCATCGCGACGACCGGCTTCGGCAGGCGGCGGATCTGCACGTGCAGGTCGGTCACGTGGAAGCGGCCGACGCTCGCCGTGCCGCCGACTCTGTAGCCCGACTCGCCGCGCACGCGCTGGTCGCCGCCGGAGCAGAACGCGTCCGGTCCCTCCCCGGTGAGGACGATCGCGCCGACCGACGTGTCCTCCCGCGCCCGCTCGAACGCGTCCATCAGCTCGATCACCGTCTCCGGCCGGAACGCGTTGCGCACCTCCGGCCGGTCGATCGTGATCTTCGCGATCCCGTCGCCGCTGAGCTCATAGCGGATGTCCTCGTACTCGCCAGCAGGCGTCCACGTCACGCTCACCTCAGCACTGCTCCTCACGTTCTCGGGGGACGAAACCCTAGCCCGTCGGGACTCTGGTCATCTATGCCTCCCACAGACGCACAGATGACCAGAGTTCCCTTGGCGGCCCTCGCCGGTGCACAGCACGGGGTGGTGACTCGCCGGCAACTGAGGGATCTGGGTCTCACTTCCTCGATGGTCGAGGTGAGGATCGAGACCGGGCTGCTCATTCGCCTCCACCGCGGTGTCTACGCCGTAGGCCACCGTCAGCTCCGCGCGCAGGGCCATTGGCTCGCTGCGGTCTTGGCCTGCGGTCCCGGCGCCGCGCTCAGCCACCGCGAGGCGGCGGCGCTGCATGGGCTGCGGCCGAGCAGCCGCGGCCGCATCGACGTCACGACCCCGCGGCGTCTGCGTGACCGCCGCGCTGGAATCGACGTCCACCATGCGACCACCCTCAAGGCTCGAGATGTCACCAACCTGGAGGGCATCCCGGTCACCACGGTCGAGCGAACGCTGGTGGACCTCGCCAACGTGGTTCCGCAGGACAGCCTCGCCAAGGCCCTCCGCGAAGCGGAGCACCTCCGCATAGTCGACGCGAAGAAGCTCCAGGCAACGCTCGAACGCGCCCGCCATCGCCCGGGCTCCGGCCACGCCCGCCTCACAGCCGTGCTCGAGGAGCATCGGCGCCGAGGCGCCCAGTTGACCCGCTCCGTCCTGGAGGATCGCTTCCTGAAGCTGTGCGAGCGGCACGGCCTGCCCCGGCCGCGCACCAACCTCCACGTCGAGGGCCTCGAGGTCGACGCGTGCTGGCCGGACTGCAGGCTCGCGGTCGAGCTGGACGGTTGGGCTCGGCACCAGGACCGCTACGCATTCCAGCGCGACCGCGAGAAGGGAAACGCGTTGACGCAGGCCGGCTGGCGTCTGCTCCGCTTCACCCACGACGAGATCCTCCGCCGGCCGGCGGAGACGGCCGCGCTGATCGCCGGGCTGCTCGCGACCGCGTAGCCTTGGAGTGAGATGGACCTCGAACCCTGGCTTGCGCGCGCGGCTGCGCTCAGACCCGACCATCCTGCGGTGATCGACGCCGAGGGCCGGCCGACCAGCTACGCCGAGCTGCACGCCATGGCCCTCGACGCCGCCGCGGTGCTTCAGGCGAGGGGCATCGAGGGGGGAGAGCGGGTGGCGTTGAAACTGCCGCCCGGGCGCCCCTTCCTCGCTGCCTTCCATGCCACGCTGATGCTCGGCGCTACGGCCGTGCCGATCGACCTGCGGCTGGGGCCCGCGGAGCAGGCGGCGCGTACCGCGACCGCGAAGCTGACGGTCGACGCCCCGCTGCGGCGCACCGACGAGCCGGACGCGCGGCCGCTGGACCGGCTCGATCCCGACGCGCCGGCGGTGGTCGTCTACACCTCCGGCACGACGGCCGCGCCCAAGCCGGTCGCGCTCACCGTCGGCAACTGGCTGTGGAACGCGCTCGGCTCCGCGCTTGCGCTCGGGCTCGACCCTGAGGACCGCTGGCTGTGCACGCTGCCGCTCAGCCACGTCGGCGGGCTCGCGATCCCGATCCGCAGCGCGATCTACGGCACGACCGTCGTCCTGCACGAGCGCTTCGACACGGAGCAGGCATTGGAGGCGATGGAACGCGACCGCGTGACGCTCGCCTCGCTCGTGCCGACCACGCTCGAGCGCCTGCTCGACGCCGGCCTCGGCATCGGCGGCACGCTCTCGCTGCGCGTCGCGCTGATCGGCGGCGGCCCGCTCCCGCCGTTGCTGGCCGCCCGTGCCCAGGAGGCCGGCATCCCCGCCGCTCAGACGTACGGCATGACGGAAGCCTGCTCGCAGGTCGCGACGTCGCTACCGGGCGAGCCGGAGACGGCCGGACGCCCGCTCGTCGGTCTGCGCGTCGCGATCGGCGGGGCGCCGCCGGCGAGCGACGGCGAGCCGGTGGTCGGTGAGATCCTCGTCCAGGGACCGACCGTCGCCCCGGGCGCGCTCGCCGCGGACGGCTGGCTGCACACCGGCGATCTCGGCGCGCTCGACGCACGCGGCCGCCTGCTCGTGACGGGCCGCAAGGCCGACACGATCGTCACCGGCGGCGAGAACGTCGCGCCCGTCGAGGTCGAGGCCGCGCTGCTCGCGCACCCCGCCGTCGCCGACGCGGGCGTGTACGGGCGCGCGGACGCGCGCTGGGGCGAGGCGGTCGTCGCGACCGTCGTGCTGCACGACGGCAGCCAGGCGGAGGCCGAGGAGCTGCGCGCACACGTCGCCGCGCGGCTCGCGCGGTACAAGGTCCCGAAGGCCGTCGCGTTCGCCGATCGACTTCCGCGGACCGCATCCGGCAAGCTGATGCGGCGCGAGCTGTCGCGCGACCCTGCGACCCGATGACTGCCGACGCCATCGACACCGATCCCGACGAGCTGCGCGCGGCCGTCCGCGAGCGGTGGGAGCGTGCGGCGGACGGCTGGCGCCGGCGCAACGAGCGCTTCCAGGCCGCGGCGATGCCCGTCTCGCAGTGGCTCGTGCAGGCGATCGACCCGCAGCCGGGCGAGCGCGTCCTGGAGCTGGCGGCGGGTGTGGGGGAGACCGGCTTCCTCGCCGCCGAGCTGATCGCGCCGGGCGGCGGGACGCTGATCTGCAGCGACGGCGCCGAGGCGATGCTCACGCACGCCCGCGCGCGGGCGGCCGAGCGCGGCATCGCGAACGTCGAGTTCAAGCCGCTCGAACTGGAGTGGATCGACCTGCCGGCCGCAAGCGTCGACAAGGCGATCTGCCGCTGGGGGTACATGTTCGCGCTCGACAAGGACGCGGCGCTGCGCGAGACGCGGCGCGTGCTGCGCCCCGGCGGCCGGCTCGCGCTCGCTGCCTGGAGCGCGCCCGAGCACAACGCGTTCGCGTCGCTCGCGCGGCGCGCGCTGGTCGAGGCCGGGCTCGTGGACGGGTTCGAGCTGGCCGCCGGCCCGACGATGTTCGACCTCGCCGACGGCGCCCGCCTGCGTGCGCTGCTGGAGGACGCGGGCTTCGCGGAGGTCGTCGTCGAGGAGCTGCCGCTGACGATCCCCTACGACGACGTCGAGGACTACGTCGCCGCCACGCGCGACCTCTCGCCTGCGTTCGCCGACGTCGTCGACCCGCTGAACGCGCGTCAGCGCGACGATCTGCTCGAGCGGATGGCGGTCGCCACCGCGCCGTTCGCGGACCCGAGCGGCGCCCTGGCGCTGCCGGGCCTCGCCCTCGTCGCCGCCGCCGGCGCCTGACGCGGCGGCAGCTGCGGCGTCGGCTTGCCGCGCTCGATGCGCCCGCGCTCGGTCTGCTCGACCAGCGCGAAGCTGCGCCGGCAGCTCCCGCGCCGCAGCTCTGCGGGCGCGAGCGAGCGCAGGCCGCGCAAGGCCGCAACCGCGAGCGGGAACGCGCGGGCTTGCGCCGGCGACCACGACAACCCGTACAGCTCGCGCACGCGCGGCGGGAACGAGCCAAGCATCACGAGGTCGTGCACGCGCTTGGCGAGCTGATTGGCGGCCGGCATCGGAATCTCCAGCGCGACGAAGCGGCCGGTGCGGCGCGCCTCGTCGGTCAGGTGCATCTCGTCGCTCGCGAGCTTCGCGTCCCACCACGCGCGGAACGCGGCGTACGCCGGCGGCGCGACCTCGCGCGGCATCCCGAACAGCTCCGCGAAGCGGACGTAGTCGAGCCAGAAGGCGTCGCGCTCGGCGTCGTCCAGGGGCCGCACGAACAGCTCGTAGTAGTACAGCGCCGAGTCGGCCAGCACGGCGGCTGTCCACAGCATCAGCTCCGGGTCGAACGCGTCGAAGGGCGTGCCGGCCGGGAACGGGCCGGCGTCCTCGGCCAATTCGCCCTGCACCCGCGCGTGCATCCGGTGGACCGTAGCCAGCACGCGATCGGCCTCCGCGCGGGTGCCGAAGAAGATCGTCTCGAACGCGTTCGCGGTCCGCACGAGCCGGCGGAACGGCCGCTCGCGCCCGCCGGTCGACTGCGACGTGCCGGTGTAGTTGACCGGCTGGAGCGCGCCGATCGCGAGCGCCCGCTGACCGAAGAACAGGCCGACGAGGCGCTCGTCGTGCACCTGGCGCAGCACGGATCTCCCGCGTGGGAAGTAGCCCTCGTCGAGCGCATGACTGGCCATGCAGCCAGTTTCGCGCAAGGGGCGGCGGCGCCGCGCCGCTTCGCCCGACGAGAGCGGGCTGGACGCGCGGCTTCCGGTAGCCTGCCGCGCCATGTTCTACGACGACGACGCTGACCTCACGCTCCTCGACGGCAAGACCGTCGCGATCATCGGATTCGGCTCCCAGGGCCATGCCCACGCGCTGAACCTCAAGGACTCCGGCGTGAGCGTCGTCGTAGGCCTGCGCTCCTCCTCGAAGAGCGTCGAGGTCGCCCGCGCGAGCGGGCTCGAGGTGCTCGACCCGGTCGACGCGGCGAGCCGCGGCGACGTCGTCATGCTGCTCGTCCCGGACGAGCTGCACCGCGATGTCTACGCGGAGATCCGCGACGGCATCGCGCCCGGCAACCTGCTGCTGTTCGGCCACGGCTTCTCGATCCACTACGGCGAGGTCGAGCCGCCGGCCGACGTCGACGTCGCGCTCGTCGCGCCGAAGGGCCCCGGCCACCTCGTGCGCCGCCAGTTCACCGAGGGCAGCGGCGTGCCCGGCCTCGTCGCCGTCCACCAGGACGCGACGGGCAACGCGCTGAGACTCGCGCTCGCCTACGCGAAGGGGATCGGCTGCACGCGCGGCGGCGTGATCGAGACGAGCTTCCGCGAGGAGACCGAGACAGACCTGTTCGGCGAGCAGGCGGTGCTCTGCGGCGGCACGTCCGAGCTGGTGCGGGCCGGCTACGAGACGCTCGTCGAGGCCGGCTACGACCCGCGCCTCGCGTACTTCGAGGTGCTGCACGAGCTGAAGCTGATCGTCGACCTGATGTACGAGAAGGGCATCGCCGGGATGCGCTACTCGATCTCCAACACGGCCGAGTACGGCGACATCACGCGCGGCAGACGCATCATCGGCGACGAGTCGCGCCAGGCGATGAAGGACATCCTCGGCGAGATCCAGTCGGGCGCGTTCGCGCGCGAGTGGATCGCCGAGGTGCGCGCCGGCCAGGAGAACTTCAACCGCATGCGCGCCGAGCAGGCCGGCCACCAGGTCGAGGTCGAGGGCAGAAAGCTGCGCTCGATGATGTCTTGGATTGACGACGGCGACTTCTCGGCGGGCTGAGAGCGGGCGCCTCGGCGCGCCTGGCGGCGTCCTCGGGGTTCGAAGTACTTTCGTATTCCTTCACGCCTGCGTCCTTGCCAGGCACGCCGATCCACTCCGCTCTCAGCCCGCCGCCCTGTCACTACCCGCTACCCTTGCCCCGCCGCCGATGACGACGATCAACGCCTTCACGAAGCAGTACCTGATGACCGCCGGGCCGACGCCCGTGCCGCCGCGCGTGCTGTCGGTCATGGCCGAGCCGGTGCTCTACCACCGCGCGCCGGCTGGGGTCGAGCTGTACGCGCGCGTGCTCGCGCGCCTGCCGGAGGTCTTCCGCACGCGCAACGATGTGCTGCTGTTCGCCGCGTCCGGCTCGGGCGCGATGGACTCCGCCGTCGCGAACCTCGTGCGCCCCGGGACGAAGGCGCTGGCGTGCTCGGCCGGCAAGTTCGGCGAGCGCTGGATCGAGCTGTGCGAGGCCTACGGCGCGGACCTCGTCAAGTACGAGCCTGGCTGGGGCGAGCGCCTCGACGCGGCCGAGATCGGCCGCCTGCTCGATGCGAACCCGGGGATCGAGGTCGTCTTCGCGACGCTCTCCGAGACCTCGACGGGCATCGTCCACGACGTCGAGGCGATCGCGGCGGTCGTGCGCGAGAAGGGCGCGCTGCTCGCGGTCGACGCCGTCTCCGGTCTCGGCGCGGCGAAGCTCGAGCAGGACGCGTGGGGAGTCGACGTCGTCGTCGCCGGCTCGCAGAAGGCGCTGATGATCCCGCCGGGGCTCGCGTTCGCGTCGGTCTCGCAGCGCGCGCTCGACGCCGCCGCCGCGAAGCCCGGCGGCCGCTTCTACTTCGACTGGGTCGAGACGGCCAAGCAGCAGCGCAAGGACCCGCCGAACAGCCCGTTCACGCCACCCGTCACGCTGCTCGCCGCGCTCGACGTCGCGCTCGGCATGATCGCCGAGGAGGGGATCGAGAACGTGTGGGAGCGCCACGCGCTGCTCGCGCGCGCGACGCGCGCCGGCGTCGCCGCGCTCGGCCTCGACCTCTACGGCGATCCCGACGAGCGCGCGAACGTCGTCACCGCGCTCTGCCTGCCGGACACGATCGACGGCAAGCAGGTCCCGAAGATCCTGCGCGACCGCTACGGCATCACCGCCAACGGCGGCCAATCGCAGCTCGCCGGCAAGATCCTGCGGATCGCCCACTGCGGCTACTTCGGCGGCTTCGACATCCTCACGTCCCTGTCCGGGCTGGAGATGACGCTCGCAGAGCTCGGGCACGCGGTCGAGCAAGGCGCCGGCGTCGGCGCCGCGCAGAAGGTCTTCCTGGAGGCCGGCGTGCCCGTCGGGTCTCCCGCGTGACCTCGCCCGTGAGCGACAGAGCGCGCATCCTCGTCAAGGAGCAGATCGCCGACTCCGGCGTCGAGCTGCTGCGCGAGCACTTCGACGTCGATCTCGGCGCCGACTGGAGCGACGAGCAGCTGCGCGAGCGGCTGCCGGAGTACGACGGCATCCTGATTCGCTCGGCGACGAAGATGACCGAGGAGCTGATCGAGCTCGGCTCCAACCTGAAGGTGATCGGCCGCGCCGGCGTCGGCGTCAACAACGTCGACGTCGCCGCCGCGACGAAGCGCGGGATCATCGTCGTCAACGCGCCGCAGTCGAACGTCGTCACCGCTGCCGAGCACACGCTGGCGCTGCTGCTCTCGCTCGCGCGCAAGATCCCCCAGGCGCACGCCTCGCTCACGGCGCACAAGTGGGAGCGCTCGCGGTTCAGCGGCGTCGAGGTGTACGAGAAGACGCTCGGGATCGTCGGCTTCGGGCGCATCGGCCAGCTCGTCGCGCAGCGCGCGCGCGCGTTCGGCATGCACGTCGTCGCCTTCGACCCCTACGTGTCGGCCGACCGCTACCGCGAGCTGGGCGTCGAGAAGGCGGAGAGCCCAAGCGAGATCTACGCGAAGGCCGACTTCATCACGATCCACCTGCCGGTCACGCCCGAGACGCGCGGCTTCCTCGACGCCGAGGCGTTCGCGCAGATGCGCGACGGCGTGCGGATCGTCAACTGCGCGCGCGGCGAGCTGGTCGACGACGCGGCGCTGAAGGACGCGCTCGACTCCGGCAAGGTCGCGGGCGCCGCGCTCGACGTCTTCCCGTCGGAGCCGATCACCGACTACCCGCTCTTCGACGGCTACGACGACGTCGTCGTCACGCCGCACCTCGGTGCCTCGACGATCGAGGCGCAGGATCGCGCCGGCACGCAGACAGCCGAGCAGATCATCGCCGCGCTGACCGGCGGCGTCGTCACGACGGCCGTCAACATCCCGGCGATCTCGCCCGCGGACATGGAGGTGCTCGGGCCGTTCGTGCCGCTCTGCCGCCAGCTCGGCCGCCTCGCCGTCTCGCTCGCGGAGGGCTCCTCGATCGATCGCGTCGAGGTCGAGTACCTCGGCCGGATCGGCGAGCGCGACACGCGCCTGCTGTCGGTCGCCGTGCTGATGGGCGTGCTCGCCGGCCACGTCGAGGAGGACGTCAACGCGGTCAACGCGCCGGGCCTCGCGGAAGAGCGCGGCATCGACGTCGCCGAGACGAAGCGCGTGACCGCGCGCGACTTCACCGATCTGGTGCGCGTCACGATCGTCGGCGGCGAGACGCGCATGCGCATCGTCGGCACGACGTTCGGCCGCCTGAACCGCCCGCATCTGCTGGAGGCGTGGGGGCAGCGCTTCGACCTCCAGCTGGAGGACCACATCGCACTCTTCCGCTACCGCGACGTGCCGGGGATGATCGGCCGCGTCGGCTCGGTCTTCGGCGAGCACGGCGTCAACATCGTCTCCGCCGCGGTCGGTCGCCAGCCGGACGAGGACGGCGGCGCCGCCGACGGCCGCAACGCGGTCATGGCGATCACGACCGACGCGCCCGTCCCGGCAGCGGTGATGGCCGAGATCGTCGCCGGCGAGGGCTTCGTCGCCGGCCGCGCTGTGAGCTTGTAGCCGCGAGCCGCCGTGGGCGGCCGTTGTACGCAGCGGACAAACGCGCCGCACGATTCGGGCCGAAATGCGGGCTGCGGTGCCGGGTCAGCGTTCGCGACGAGTGCCACAATGTCCATGCCCATTCGGACTTGGAGGCTGAGGTGGAGAGCGCGTCGATAGCCCAACCCGTCCCCCCAAGCGGTGCGCCGGTGAAGCTGAAGGAGGGCGCACTCGGCTTCGTCTCGAACCTCGTCATCGGCGTCGCCTCGACGGCGCCGGCCTACTCGCTCGCCGCGACGCTCGGATTCATCGTCGCGGTCGCGGGGGTCGGCACGCATGCGCCCGCCGTGCTGCTCGTCTCGTTCATCCCGATGCTGTTCGTGGCGGCTGCCTACCGCTACCTCAACAAGGCCGATCCGGACCCGGGCACGACCTTCGCATGGGTGCGCCGCGCGATGGGAACGCACCTCGGCTGGCTCAACGGCTGGGCGATCGTCGTCGCCGACATCATCGTGATGGCGGCGCTCGCGCAGATCGCGGCGAAGTACACGTTCCTGCTCTTCGGCTGGGACTCGGCCGCGGAATCGAACGGTGCGCAGATCGCCGCCGCGGTCGTGTGGATCGCGCTGATGACGTGGATCTGCTGGCGCGGCATCGAGCTGTCGGCGCGCGTGCAGGTGATCCTGCTGTCGGCGGAGGTCGCCATCCTCGCCCTCTTCGCCGTCGTCGCGCTCGTCAAGGTCTACACCGGCAACCCCGCCAACTCGATTACGCCGCACTTTTCATGGTTCAACCCGTTCGACATGGGTTGGAGCGCGCTGATCGACGGTGTCCTGCTCGGGGTGTTCATCTACTGGGGGTGGGACTCCGGTGTCGCCGTGAACGAGGAGTCCGAGGACGCGAACGAGGGCCCCGGCCGCGCGGCCGTCCTCTCGACGATCCTGCTGCTGCTGATCTACCTCGTCGTCTCCGCGGCGGCGCAGGCCTATGGCGGCACGAGACTGCTGAGCGACAATTCCGAAGACGTGCTGAGCGTGCTCGGGAAGCAGGTCTTCAGCTCGCCGTGGGACAAGCTGCTGATCCTCGCCGTCCTCACGTCGGCGTCAGCCTCGACGCAGACGACGATCCTGCCGACCGCGCGCACAACGCTGTCGATGGCGCGCCAGCGCGCGATCCCCGCGGCCTTCGCACGCGTGCACCCGCGCTACCTGACGCCGAGCTGGTCGACGATCTGGATGGGCGCCGTCTCGATCGTGTGGACGGTGCTGCTGCTGACGTTCAACCCGGCGCAGAACGTGCTCGGCGACTCGATCTCCGCGCTCGGCTTCGCGATCTGCTTCTACTACGGTTTTACCGGGCTCGCGTGCGTCATCTACTTCCGGCATGAGATCTTCAAGAGCGCGCGCAACTTCCTGCTCGCGGGGCTCGTGCCGCTGCTGGGCTTCGCGATGCTCGCCTTCGTCTTCGGCAAGGCGGCGCACGACTACTCGCAGGAAGGCTTCAACTACTCCGCGCCGTTCCTCGGGATCCAGGTGCCGATCGTGATCGGCATCGGCGGCCTGCTGCTCGGCGTCGTCGCCATGCTGTTCGCGCTGATCCCGTACCGCGACTACTTCCGGAAGAGACCGTACACCGAGGTCTCGGAGCCCGGGCTGCTCGAAGCGCCGGTGGAGCGTGCGACGCTGCGCTTCGAGGGCAAGGCCTGGTAGCAGCGTCCGTCGCTCCCGTCCCCGTCCGGGGCCCTGGTAAGCTGGCGTGACAGATGTCGCGCCAGCTCGCCCTTCGACTTCTTCTCCTCCCCCTTCGGGGGGAATAGCGCGTGGCGGCCGCCTGCAGCCGCAAACCCAGCCGAGAAGAAGCGAAGTTCCGAGCCGATAACGAGGTAGCGACATGACGCCGAACGAGCAGGACCCCAACCGAGTACTGATCTTCGACACGACGCTGCGCGACGGTGAGCAGTCGCCCGGCATCTCGCTCAACACGAGCGAGAAGCTGGAGATCGCCCACCAGCTCGCGCGGCTCGGCGTCGACATCATCGAGGCCGGCTTCCCGATCGCCTCCCCGGGCGACTTCGAGGCGGTCCAGGCGATCGCGCGCGAGGTGAGCGGCCCCGTGATCGCCGGCCTCGCCCGCATCCACGTCGGCGACATCGACGCAGCCTGGAACGCGGTCAAGGACGCCGACCGCCCGCGCATCCACACGTTCGTCTCGACCTCCGACATCCACATCGAGCACCAGATGCGCTCGACGCGCGAGGACGTCAAGGGGTTGACCCGCGCCGGCGTCGCGCACGCGAAGACCTACGTCGAGGACGTCGAGTTCTCGCCGATGGACGCGACGCGCGCCGACGTCGCCTTCACAGCGGAGGTCTGCCAGATCGCGATCGACGAAGGCGCGACGACGATCAACATCCCCGACACCGTCGGCTACACGATGCCGCACGAGTTCACGGCCTACCTGGAGCGCCTCTACGAGCTGGCGCCGGGGCTGAGGGACGTCGTGCTGAGCGTCCACTGCCACGACGACCTCGGGCTCGCAGTCGCGAACTCGTTCGCCGGCGTCCAGGCCGGCGCGCGGCAGGTCGAGTGCGCGATCAACGGGATCGGCGAGCGCGCCGGCAATGCGTCGCTCGAGGAGATCGTGATGCTGCTGCACACGCGCCAAGCGGACGTGGGCATGAGCACGGGCGTCGTGACGCAGGAGATCGCGCGCACGTCGCGGCTCGTCTCGCGCCTCACCGGCTACGTCGTGCAGCCGAACAAGGCGATCGTCGGGCGCAACGCGTTCGCGCACGAGTCCGGCATCCATCAGGACGGCGTGCTGAAGGAGCGCACGACGTTCGAGATCATGGACGCGACGACCGTCGGGCTCGACGCCAACTCGATCGTGCTCGGCAAGCACTCGGGGCGCCACGCGTTGAGAGCCGCGCTGTCGGAGCTGGGGATCGAGGTCGACGGCCAGGTGCTGAACACCGCCTTCAAGCGCTTCAAGGAGATCGCGGACAAGAAGAAGCAGGTCACCGCGATGGACCTCGAGGCGCTCGTGACCGACGAGCTGCGCGAGGAGATCCCCGCCTATGCGCTGGAGTGGTTCGAGGTCGAGGCCTCGTCGAGACGGCCGCCGCACGCGACCGTCGGCGTCACGCTGCCGGACGGCAGCGAGGCGACCGGCTCGTTCACCGGGGACGGCCCGGTCGACGCGGTCTTCCATGCGATCAACGCGGCGACCGGCCAGGAAGCGAGATTGCGCGAGTTCCGCGTCGACGCGGTCACCGGCGGCCAGGACGCGCTCGGCGAGACCTCCGTCGTGCTGGAGGTGGGTGGCGTGACCGGTGCGGGGCAGGGCGTCTCGACGGACATCATCGAGGCGGCCGGCCGCGCCTACGTGCGCGCGCTCTCGAACGCCGTCCGCCGCCGCTCCGTCGCCGACCAGGCCGCGGACCTCACCGCCGAGGCGGCGAGGGCCTCGCGCCTCTCGACGCCGTAATCGCTCCGCGGCTTCGCCGCAGAATCGGCACGGTCGCCGTCTAGCGCTGTCGCAGGCATCCGATCGAGGATGCCTGCGTGATGAAGACACCTTCTCTCCCGAGCTGTCGGCACGGAGCCGACCGGCGGCTCCTCGACAGAGAGGAGGAAGCTATCGCTGAAGCAGTGGTAGCGCTCGCGGTCGCCTTGCTCCTCGCCATGGTGGTCATCGACCGCCTGGCGAGGTAGCAGGCGCCGCACTTCATCACAACGCTCCGGGCGGGCGGTCGGCTCCGATGCTCGCCCGGAGCACCTTGACCGGAAGCGTAATCCCATCACCGCCGCCGTCAACACACGATCAATGTGATCCAGCAGCGGCGAGCGCGGCGCCCTGCCGCCATCCGGTCGCGCGCGCATGCTCGTCGGGCGAGGCCTGCTCGGGTATCGCGACGGTGACGTGCGCACCGCGGCGCTGGAGGGCGAGCGTCTCGAGCCGCAGCGAAGCGCTCGTGGCCGCGCGCACGGCCGGATGGCGCTCGCGCGGCCCGAGCTGGGCGGCCATCGGCGCGAGGCACAGCACGTGCGTCTCGCGGCCCGCGGGGGCGGCGTCCATGTTCGTCGGGCTCCAGACGGCGCCGTCGACGTACTCCGCGTCGCCGATGCGCAGCGGCCGGTAGACGCCCGGGATGCTGCACGACGCCTGCACGGCCTCCGCGATGCTCGCCGCAGGGGCTCCCGGGGCGCCGAACACGACGCGCCGTCCGCGCGCCCGGTCGACGCACACGATGCGCAGGCGTCCGTCCCAGCGCAGGCCATGGCCGGCGATGCGCGCGCCGAGGTCGTCGAGCGTGCGCCGCGGCTCCTCGATCCGCGCCAGCGCCGCTGCGCGCACGAGCGCGCCCGGGCCTCGCCCGAGCGACAGCGCCAACGGCGCGAGCGAGACGCCGGTGGCGCTCGCCAGCTCGGCTGCGAGGCGCCCCGCGCGCTGGCGCACCCGGCCGTCGCCGTCTGCCGTGGCCGCGGCGGGCTCGCGCGCGACGGCGCCCAGCAGCGCCGCCTCGACGGCCTCCTCCTCGGCGTCTGCCGGCCCGGCGCCGTTCCCGCCGGACGGCGCGGGGCCGGACGCGCGCGGCTCCACGCCGGCGAGCAGGTCGGCGGCGAGCATCGACCCCGCGGAGGTGCCGACGATCCGCTCGCACGCGGCGAAGTCGATCCCGCTCTCGGCGGCGAGCCCTGCGAGCACGCCGGCCATCCAGGCGGCGCCGATCGTGCCGCCCGCCCCGAGCACGAGCACGTCGGGTCGCTGCATCGGCTCGATGGTAGCCCTCCGCCCATACGCGATACGCTTGTACGTGATAACGTACGCGCGTATATGAGCGACGTCGACGCCACCTCCGTCGCCGCCATCGGCGGCCGCATCCGCGCCCTGCGCGAGGCGATGGGCCTCTCGCTGCGCGACCTCGCCGAGCGCTGCGGCGTCAGCGCGCCGATGCTCTCGCAGGTCGAGCGCGGCGAGACGAGCCCGACGCTGCAGGTCGCCACGCGCATCGCCGCCGGCCTGGACCTGCGCCTCTCGCAGCTTCTGCGCCTGGACGAGGACGGCGCCGTGACGATCGTGCGCGCGGGCGAGCGGCGGCAGGGGCCGGGCGGGGGCGGGTCCAGAGGCCACCGCTACGAGGTGCTGACCGCCCCGCTGCCCGGCCAGCGCGCCGAGCTCTCGCGCCACGTGCTGGCGTCCGGCGCGGTGACCGGCGGTCCCGGCGACCCGCCGATGCACGAGCCCGGCAGCCGCGAGACGACCCTCGTCGAGTCCGGCCGCGTCGTGCTGCACTGCGACGGCGCCGCGCACGAGCTGGCGACCGGCGACTGCGTCACGTTCGACGCCGACCTGCCGCATCACTTCGAGAATCCCGGCCCCGACAAGGCGACGTTCCTGGGGATCGTCTCCGCGGGTCTGCGACGCAGCTAAGGAGCCACCATGCCGAGCACCCTGTTCGACAAGATCTGGGCCGCCCACGAGGTGGCCTCCGGCCTGCTCTACATCGATCTGCACCTCGTGCACGAGGTGACGAGCCCGCAGGCGTTCGACGGCCTGCGTCTCGCGGGCCGCACCGTCCGCCGTCCCGACCGCACGGTCGCGACGGCCGACCACAACACCCCGACCGACGGGACCCCGGTCGCGAAGCTGATCAAGGACGAGCTCTCGCGCGTGCAGGTCGAGACGCTCGAGCGCAACTGCGCGGAGTTCGGCATCCCCGTCTACTCGCTCGGCTCCGACCGCCAGGGGATCGTGCACGTGATCGGCCCGGAGCTGGGCCTCACGCAGCCCGGCATGACGATCGTCTGCGGCGACTCGCACACTGCCACGCACGGCGCGTTCGGCGCGCTCGCGTTCGGGATCGGCACGAGCGAGGTCGAGCACGTGCTCGCGACGCAGTGCCTCGTGCAGCACAAGCCGAAGTCGATGCTGATCCGCTACGAGGGCGAGCTGGGCTTCGGCGTCACCGCCAAGGATCTGATCCTCGCGACGATCGGCCAGATCACGACGGCCGGCGCGACCGGCCACGTCGTCGAGTTCGCCGGCCCGGCGATCGAGCGGCTCTCGATGGAGGGCCGCATGACCGTGTGCAACATGACGATCGAGGGCGGCGGGCGCGCGGGCATGGTGGCGCCCGACGAGACGACGTTCGCGTACGTCGAGGGCCGCCCGGCCGCGCCGCAGGGCGCCGCGTTGGAGGGGGCGGTCGCGCACTGGCGCACGCTGCGCAGCGACGCAGGCGCGAGCTACGACAAGGAGGTCGTCGTCGACGCCGCCGCGCTCTCGCCGCAGGTGACGTGGGGGACGGCGCCCGACATGGTCGTCTCCGTCACCGACGCCGTGCCGGAGCCGCGGACCGAGGGCCACGAGCGCGCGCTCCAGTACATGGGGCTGGAGGCCGGCACGCCGATCGAGCAGATCAAGCTCGACCGCGTCTTCATCGGCTCCTGCACCAACTCCCGCATTGGGGACCTCCGTGCGGCCGCAGAGGTGGTGAAGGGCCGCAAGGTCGCAGCAGGCGTCAACGCGATGGTCGTGCCCGGCTCGCAGCAGGTCAGAGCGCAGGCCGAGCGCGAGGGCTTGGACGAGATCTTCACGGCGGCCGGTTTCGACTGGCGCGTCGCCGGCTGCTCCATGTGCCTTGGCATGAACCCCGACATCGCAGCTCCGGGCGAGCGCGTCGCGTCGACCTCGAACCGCAACTTCGAGGGCCGCCAGGGCCGCGGCGCCCGCTCGCACCTCGTCTCGCCGCAGATGGCCGCCGCGGCGGCGATCGAGGGCCACTTCGTCGACATCCGGAATTGGAGCTGAGGATGGATCCCATCACGAGAATCCACGGCCAGGTCAGCGTGCTCGACCGCGACGACGTCGACACCGACCAGATCATGCCCAAGCAGTTCCTCAAGCGGGTCGAGCGGACCGGCTTCGGCGAGTTCCTCTTCTACGACTGG
>Ga0134125_10004505_pt1 | contig 15927 bp, 15 predicted proteins | sample KB31751_FD_96464 | JGI IMG/M metagenome (GOLD analysis project Ga0134125, IMG submission 96464) | Terrestrial soil microbial communities with excess Nitrogen fertilizer from Kellogg Biological Station, Michigan, USA - KB3-175-1 | ecosystem: Environmental > Terrestrial > Soil > Unclassified ... | reverse complement strand
GCACCAGCTCTGGCTGGTCTATCTCGGATACGGCGTCGTGGGCGGATGCGGCCTGGGCATCGGGTACATTTCGCCCGTCTCCACGCTGATCAAATGGTTTCCCGACCGCCCGGGATTGGCCACGGGCACGGCCATCATGGGTTTCGGCGGCGGCGCGCTGATCGGTGCTCCGCTCGCGGTCGCGCTGATGCGTCACTTTTCGGACTCGACCGGAACCGGTGTCGCACAGACGATGATCGTCATGGGCATCGTGTATTTCATCTGGATGCTCAGCGGCGCGCTCATCGTGCGCGTTCCTGCTCCAAACTGGAAACCTGCCGGTTATGTGCCGCCCGTCGAATCGCGAAAGCTGGTCACGACGAACAACGTCCTGCTCGAGCAAGCGATCAAGACGCCCCAGTTCTATCTCCTATGGTTCGTTTTGTTCCTGAACGTGACGGCCGGGATCGGCGTATTGGGTCAGGCGTCGTTGATGATTCAGGAGATGTTCGGCGTTACGGCGGTCGCAGCGGCGGGGTTCGTCGGATTGATGAGCATCTTCAATATGGGCGGCCGGATCTTCTGGGCCTCGATGTCGGACTTTATGGGACGCAAGACGACCTACGTTATCTTCTTCGTTCTTGGCGCAATCTTGTACGTCATCGTGCCGTCATCGGGACATCTTCATAGCATCGCGCTCTTTGTCGTCGCCTTCCTCATCATCATCAGCATGTACGGGGGTGGGTTCTCGACGATCCCGGCTTATTTGCGCGACTTATACGGGACTGTGAACGTCGGCGCGATTCACGGCGCTATCCTCACGGCTTGGTCGGCCGCCGGAATAGCCGGCCCGGTGCTCGTGAACTACATTCGCGAGTACCAAATAACGCATGGAGTGGCAAAAGCAGATGCCTACTCGATCACGATGTACTTGATGGCCCTGCTGCTCGTCGTCGGCTTGTTTTGCAACCTGGCCGTGCGGGCTCTCGACGAGCGCCACTATATGGCCGCGCAGCCCTCGACCCCATAAGGAGAAACGACGATGGGCGAAGTGAAAGAACAAAGCCCCGCCGTGAAGGGCGACGGAACGACCTTGCTGATCGCTTGGTTATGGGTCTCGATCCCGTTGGCATGGGGTCTTGCCGACACCATCAGCAATGCCGCGAAGCTGTTCCGGTAACGCGCTCTTAATTGTCGAGCGCGGCCGGGGTCCAGAAGACGATCCGACGGTCGAGCTGGAAGAACAGGGTGTTGAGCAGCGTTCCCAAGATTCCGGTTAGGATGATCCCGGCGTACATCGGCGGAAGCCGGTTCGCCTGTTCCATCTGGGAAATATAAAAGCCGATTCCGCTGTTTCCGGCAACGAGCTCGGTCGTGACCGTAACGATCAGGGCGATCGAGGCGCTCACTCTCAGGCCTGTCATGATGCTGGAGAGCGCCGCGGGTAAGGTGACGCGCCAGAGAGCTGCCGCTCCGGTGACGCCGAAGTTACGAGCCACGTCGAGAGAGAGCGGATCGATCCCCCGCACCCCGTAGAGCGTGCTGATCAGCAGCGGCCAAAAGGCCGCGTAGGTCACGACCGTAATGCGCATCGCAAAGCCGAGACCCAAAAAAAGAATCGCGAGCGGTATGTAAGCAACCGAAGGAACCGGGCGCATGAACTCGATGATCATTTTGAGCGCGTCGAAGACGACGCGATAGCTACCCATGAGGATGCCCACCAGCACGGCCAGTACCGTCGCCAACCCTAAACCTTCCGAGTAAACGGCAAGCGTCGCCGCAAGCTGGCTGGACAGATCTCCGTTGCGAAGGCCCTCGTAGAGCGCCGCGAAGATGACCGTCGGCGGCGGGACATAGTCCGTAAGCAAGCCGGCGCGCGCGAGAATTTCGATGAGGACGACGCAACCGACGGCGAAGGCGAGTCCGGGGGTATTGATCCTGCGCGGCTTCGGCCGCGACACGGCAGCTGTGATGGCCATGCCTTCGATGGTAGCAGCGAGTCGCGAAACAAACGATAACGCCGGTCAATAGCCGGCCGAGCTCGAATTTGTTGATTTTAATCAGTATTTTTTCTGATGTTTTTTGAAGTAACTGAGGTCAACAATGGGAAATATCTCTTAGAAAGCTCGCTCGATTCTGCGGTGACGAACATGGCGATGGTGGAAACTCAAGAACATCGGCTCGACCTTCGGGGCGTCCCGGCGGCCGAGCATCCTGCGCGAGCCTGCGTCGCGTTCGCCGATTTGCTCGAGAAGCAGACGCTCTACGTGACGTGCGACTACGAGCCCTGGGCGCTTCGCTACCAATTCGACGAACAATTCGTCGATGATTTCGTTTGGTCGCAGCGTCGAATCGGCGGCGGTCGATGGGAGGTCGCGCTTCGAAGGCTCGATCGCGCGGAGAGCCCGGACCCGATTCTGAACTTCGTGAGCCGTTGCAGCGTTTTTGCCGACATCAGCGCGACCAGCCAGGCGGCTCTATCGAGGATCGCGGTACCGCGCAGCATCGGCCGCAAGCGTTTCATCTCCGGACAGGATGCGGACTGGCCGTTCCTCGGTGCGGTCAGGGAAGGCCGGGTCGTAGCCGTCGCAGGGACGCCCGAAGGCCGCGATCAGATCCTTTTCGAGGTGCCGCCGCTCGAAATATTCGGCGATATCATCGTATCCGACAGTGGAACGACGATGGCGCGCTTCGTTACATTTTCCGAGCCCGCGGAACTCTTGCTCTTTGCGCGCGACGAAGTCTTGAAGTTGGCCGCTGCGGACGCTGCGCTCGCGCTGTCCCTTGCAAGATCGTGCGCGCAGCGCACGCGGGCTCTGACCGAGCTGCTGTGCGCGCACATTTCGAAGCCCATCCTCGCCCGTGTTGCCGGCGCCCTCATTCCTCATGCTCCGCCTGCGGCGGGAATGGCGGCGATCCATCCGCAGTCCGCTGCGAGCGTGCGGCTGGGTCAGGTGACGGCGAAGGTGGGGACCGTCAAGGAGGTCGTCGCCCGCGCCTTCGCCCAGCTCGAAAGCGCCGGCGCCATCAGACGAGCTCAGGGCCGGATTGCCTTCATCGACCGCGCGGAGCTTGCGAAGTTCCTGTAGGGCTTAGGGCTGCAGCCGAAGGAGCCCCATCGAAGCGGAGATCATGACGACCAGCAGGGTGAGAGCTATGGCTATCGCGAGGCCTAGTAGGATTCGCGCAAGCGTGCTGCGCGGCATACTCCCCTGTATTCGAGCAAGAAACATACTCTTTTGCCCTTACCCGGGTCGAAGAACAAGCATGCGCCGTTTGCCCTGACCTGAACAGAAACTTTACATGTTGCGAGGGAGTCGTGTCGCTGGAAACCGAGGCCGCTTACGCCTGTCCGACGTGCTTTGAGGAAAATTACGTAGGAGTCGACCCCGGAGCCGGCCGTCGTCAGCAATTTATCGAGGATTGTCCGGTCTGCTGCCACCCGATCGTGTTCCAAGTCGCCATCGACGCCTCAGGCGAGGCGACCGTTCTGGATGCCTCGAACGCCTCGTGATGTTGTCCACGGAACGCCGCTATATCATCGGGATCGACACGGGGGGCACGTTCACCGACGTCACGGTGCTCTCTCCGGACGGCGATACGATCATCAACAAAGCGCCGACCACCCCGGGAGATTTCTCGTCGGGAGTGATGAACGCGCTCGCAGTCACGGCCGAGACGATGGGTTTGGATCGGGCGGCGCTCTTGAGGCAGTCGCTCGTTTTCAAGCACGGCACAACCGTCGCAACGAATGCCATGATCACGCGAACCGGATCGAAGGTGGGCCTTCTCACCACGGCGGGCCACGAGGATGCGATCTTCATCATGCGTGCCATCGGCCGCGTGGACGGCTTGGAGGATGCCGAGATCCGTCACGTCACCAAGGTGACGAAACCGACGCCGCTCGTGGAGCGCACGAACGTCCGCGGCCTTTTCGAAAGACTCGATTTTCGCGGTAACGTTATCGCGCCGCTCGACGAAGCAGACACGCGCGACGCTATCAAATACCTGGTCGACGAGCGCGGGGTCGACGCGATCGCGGTCTGCCTGCTTTTCAGCTGGAAGAATCCGCAGCACGAGAAGCGAGTCGTCGAGCTCATCAACGAAGCCTGTGCGGACCGTAATATCTTTGTAACGGCATCGCACGTCATCGCGCCAGTCGCAGGAGAATATGCTCGCATCAATACCGCCGTAGCCGACGTATTTCTCGCGCGGACGATCAACGATTACGTCTGGGAATTGAGACGGCGCTTGCATGAAGACGGATTGCAAGAAGGCGGCGTCATGATGATGCAGGGCAACGGCGGCATCGTCCGGCCAGAGGAGATGACGGCGGTCGGTACGCTGCAATCTGGTCCGGCCGGAGGCATGATCGCGACCGAATACGTCGCCGGCAAGCTCGGGCATCCCAACGTGATCACGACCGACATGGGCGGCACCAGCTTCGACGTCGGCTTGCTCACCGCGGGGACCCTGCGCTATGCGCGCGAGCCGATCGTCGAACGCGCGCGCCTCTTACAGCCGCTGATTCAAGTCGAATCGATCGGCGCCGGAGGCGGAACGATCGCGCGCGTCGATCCCGTGACCGGCCGTCTTCTGGTCGGGCCCGCGAGCGCCGGAGCGGATCCCGGTCCGGTCGCATACGGGATGGGTGGCCAATCCGTCACTGTGACCGATGCGAACATCGTCTTGGGCTACATCGACCCAGGCTACTTCCTGGGCGGGCGCCGGCAGCTCGACAAAGCGGCCGCGGAGGAAGCGATCCGCACCCAGATCGCCGAGCCGTTGCGTTTGAGCGTCGTGGAAGCGGCTGCGGGCATCTACGAGGTCGTCAACAGCAAGATGTCCGACCTGATTCGCAAACAGGTCGTTCGATCGGGCTGCGTGCCGGAGGACTTCGTGATCTACGCCTTCGGCGGTGCCGGGCCGGTTCACGCCGCGGCTTACGGCGCGGACCTCGGTATCTCGAAGATCTACGTGTTTCCGATGAGCCCGGTCTTTTCGGCGTTCGGCGTGGCAACGGCGGACGTTATCCACACCACCTTGAAAACGACGCTCTACACGGCGCCGATCGACATGGCAGCTCTGGACTGCGATTTGGAAACCGTCGAAGGCGACCTCGCGAACATCATGAAGCGAGAGGGGTTCGATCAATCCGACGTGACGTTCCGTCGAACGTTGTACATGCGCTACACGAGGCAGACCAACGACGTCGAGCTGCACGTCCCTCGCCGGCGCTTGACGCAAGCCGGTCTCGCGGAGATCGAGAGCCTGTTCAATCAGAGGTACGAGACCCTTTACGGCGCCGGCTCGACTCACGAAGAAGCTGGCATCGAAGTCATGGCGATCAGCATCGACGCAATCGGCCGCACGCCGAAGCCTCGTCTGAAGTCGTTTCCCATCGAAGGCAGCGACGCGTCGCCGGCGCGAAAAGGAACGAGACGCGCCTACTTCGTCGGCGAAAAGAGCGGCTTTCGCGATGCGGCGGTCTACGACTATATCGCGCTCAGGCCCGGTAACGTCCTCGACGGGCCGGCCATCATCGAGACGCCGTTTACTTCCGTCGTCGTGCCCGAGGGCGTCCGAGCCGAGCTCGACGCGTACCGCAACATCGTAATCGAAGGAACCCATGATGGCCACCACTGACGTACTAAAAGTAGATCCGGTCCGATACGAGATGTACGTTCACCGGCTGGTGACGATCACAGAAGAGGGCCGCATCGCGCTGCAGCGGGTGTGCGCCTCGCCGATCGTGGTTCAGGGCGGGGAATGCATGAGCGCGTTTTACGCTGCGGACGGGACCACGATCCACACCGCATCGGGTCATCTCAGATTCTCGGCGGGCTGCGAGGATGCCGTCAAAGCGATCATCTCCGCCTATACGGAAAATCCCGGCATCCGGGAAGGGGACCAGTTTTTCCTCAACGATCCCTACGTCGCATCGACGCACGTCTTCGACGAGATGATCGTCAAGCCGATCTTCCACGAGGGCGTCCTCGTCGCGTGGACCGGCAGCATGACGCACACGGCGGATACGGGCGGCGTGCTGCGTGGCGGGGCGACCGAGATCTTCCACGAGGGCGTCCGCAGCAGCGGGATCAAGCTCGTCGAAGGCGAGGTCCTGCGAAACGACGTTTTCAGGAACCTGACGGAGCAATGCCGGGATCCGCAATACGTCGGCCTCGATCTGAAGTCACGCATCGCGGCGAACAATGTGTGCGCTCGCGGCTTTCGTCAGCTCATCGAAAAATACGGCATCGCCTTCATCGATGCGGCAAACGCAAAACTGGTCAGCGATTCCGAGACGATGGCACGCGCAAGATTGCGATCTCTGCCCGATGGAATCTGGCAGAGCGTCGCTTACGGCACCTCGACGAACATCCGGAACGGCGATCCGCGCATTCGGCGCGTCGTGTGTACGATGACCAAACGAGGCGATTCGGTTCTGTTCGACATGGAAGGCACGAGCGAACAGAGCGAAGACGCGAACAACATGACGTTGGTCGGCAGCTGGGGGCAGCTGTTCGTCGCGCTGAGCAGCCAGCTGTTTTGGAACATTCCGTGGAACGGCGGCATGGCACGGCCCGTAACGATGAAGATTCCGGAAGGCACGTTTCTCAACTGTCGCTATCCGGCGGCATGCGGCAACGCACCGTCCGTCGGCTCCGCCTTAACGTCTGCGGCGAGCCAGTGTATTTCGAAGATGCTCTTTGCCGCCGGACTTGACGAAGACGTCAATGCCTCCGGTTACGGTGCCGGCGCGGTCGGCGGCGCCAGCAATACCGGCGGTCCCGGGTTCTTTTACGGCGGACACAACCAGCACGGGTTGCCGGTGGGCCAGGGTCTTTATGACATGCACGGCAGCGGTTTCGGAGCGGCACCATATCGTGACGGCGTTTCGACGGGCGGGCACACGAACAACCCGAGCGTCGGCATCTCCGACATCGAGAACATCGAGCTGCAATATCCGCTGCTCTATTTCAGCCGCAATCACATGACCGACAGCGGCGGATTCGGTGCGTTTCGCGGGGGCCAGGGGATGCAGCGCATCATCATGGTTTACGGGACGAAGGATCTCACCGTCAACTACTCGCCCTATCACGGCATTCCCGGCGGATGGGGGTTGTTCGGCGGATATCCGATGGGCATCGGCTGCAGTAAGTTCGTCGTCGAGCCGAAGGACTTGCAAGCTCGATTGGATTCGTCGCGCTACCCTACGCGGTTCACGGAGGTAGCCCAGTGGGGAACGGTCACGGCGCCGAAGCTGCCGCCGTTGCAACGGCTGAAAATTCTGGAAGGCTCCCTGATCGCCGACCCGGTCGAAGTCGGGAGCGGTTACGGCGACCCTCTCGATCGCGATCCCGAATTCGTCCTGCGCGACGTCGTCCAGTATGCTGCTTCGGCGAAGCTCGCCGCCCAGGTGTACGGCGTCGTGGTTGCGGGGGAACCTGCAGCATTGGACGTTGCCGCGACGGAGCAACGGAGAACGGCGATACGCGCGGAGCGCCTGCGGCAAGCCACGGCGATCGGTTCGAGGACGGGGGCCGTTCGGCATGACGCTTCAGGGACGCTTTTGCGCCGCGTCCACGAATACGTCGAGATCGCGAAGCTAGGCGACGGCTCGATCGTATCTCGCTGCACGAAGTGCAAGCATGTGTATGCGGGGCAGGAGGAGAGCTACAAATACGGCGCCGTTCGCCGAATCGTACCGGCAAACAAATGGTCGGAGCAACCCCTACCTGACGGCGCGGCGCTCCTTGCCGAGCTTCACGAGTATTTCTGTCCGGGCTGCGCAACGCAGGTCGACGTCGAAATTCACTGTCCTGCGTTGGAAGCGGAGCCGGAGCCCGTCTGGGACATCCGGATCGAATCGCTCGAACCTTTCACGCCAATACATGCAGTAAAGCACGAGGTAACCGTATGATCAAGCTGCGTTCGGTGCTTGTCTTCGTCCTGGCTCTTGCGCTCCTCGCCGTCGTCATGCCGTCTACGCGGGCGAGCGCGGAAGACGCCAAGGTCTCCGTCGGACTAGTCGGGGCGGTCAGCGACGCGCCTCTTTTCATTGCGGAAGCCAAGGGCTACTTCAAAGAAGAGAATATCGAAGTCAACCTAGTGCAGTTCAACTCCGGTGCGCTGATGACGGCGCCGCTCGGCACCGGGGAGCTCGACGTCGGAGCGGGCGGACCCTCGGCCGGCTTTTACAATGCCGTCGCTCGGGGCATCGACGTAAAGATCGTTGCCGACAAGGCAACCACCGCTCCGGGATACGGCTTCAATCCGCTCGTCATCAGGAAGGCGTTGATCGATTCCGGAAAAGTCAAGAGCGCGCGCGACCTCAAGGGCTTGACCATCGCGAACGTCACGACCGGCGACTCTGCCGAGCCGACGATCACGGAGGCGCTAAAAAAGGGCGGCCTGACCTGGAACGACGTCAAACACGTCCATTTGAGCTTCGCCGATCAAGTCGTCGCGATGCAAAGCGGCTCGGTCGACGGCGGCATCATTACCGAACCGAATGCGACGAGGGCGGTCCAACTGGGAATAGGCGTCCGGTTCATGCCGACCGACAAGTTCTATCCGAATCAGCAGATAGCGACGCTTATGTACGGCGGACCCTTCATGAAGTCGCGTCCGGACGTTGCCAAGCGGTTCATGATCGCTTACGTGAAAGCGCTGCGCTACTACTACGGTGCGCTCAAAGACGGGCATTACGCGGGACCGAACGCGGCGAGCGTCACCGCGATTCTCGAGGCGAACACGAGCGTCAAGGATCCGGCGCTCTACAAGCTCATGACGCCGAATGCCGTCAATCCCGACGGAGCCGTCGACCTCGACACGATGCGAAACGATCTCTCCGTGTGGCGTGCGCTCGGCGAGGTGACGGGAAACGTCACCGTCGAGCAGGCCGTCGATATGTCGTACGTGGACGCGGCCGTCAAGGCGCTGGGCAAGTACAAGCGATAAGGAACCGGTCCTAAGGACTCGCGGGCCCTTTCGTCTGGCGCAAAGGCGGTTCACGGAAGGGAACGAGCGCTCGGAAGAAAATTCCTCCGATAATTCGCAGTCATAGGAGCATCTTTTATGATGACCTTCTTAGATACGTCGCGTTCCGTCGCAAAGCCGGGCTACAGCCGGTGGATGGTGCCGCCCGCTGCACTTGCGGTCCATCTCTGCATCGGTCAGGCCTACGCGTTCAGCGTTTTCAACAAGCCTATGTCGCAGCAGCTCGGAATCACGACCTCGGCGCCCGGTGATTGGAGCATCGCGGCTTTAGGCTGGATCTTCAGCATCGCAATCGTCTTCCTCGGCCTCTCGGCCGCGTTCATGGGATCGTGGGTCGAACGCGTCGGACCGCGGAAGGCGATGTTCACCGCCGCCCTCCTTTTCGGCGGCGGTTTTATCATTGCGTCCGCAGGCGTGGCGCAGCACCAGTTATGGCTCGTCTATCTGGGCTACGGCGTCGTCGGAGGGTGCGGCCTGGGCATCGGTTACATTTCACCGGTCTCGACGCTGATCAAATGGTTCCCGGACCGGCCCGGATTGGCGACGGGATGCGCGATCATGGGCTTCGGCGGCGGCGCGCTCATCGGAGCTCCCCTTGCCGTCATCCTGATGAAGCACTATTCGAGCTCGACGAACACCGGCGTGGCGATGACGATGCTCACGATGGGCATCGTGTATCTCTGCTTCATGATGATCGGGCCCGCGATCGTACGCGTCCCGGCGCCCGGCTGGCGGCCGGCCGGTTACGTTCCGCCGACGTCCGCCGACGAAACGAAGAAAATGGTGACGATTCACAACGTCACCGCGAACGAAGCCATCAAAACGCCGCAGTTCTGGCTTCTGTGGTGGGTTCTCTGTCTGAATGTCACGGCCGGAATCGGCGTGCTTGGTCAGGCTTCGTTGATGATTCAAGAAATGTTCCCGGCGCGCTTCCCGCACGATACCGCGGCTGCGGTCGCAGCTTCGGCGGCGGCGGCATCGGGATTCGTCGGACTGCTCAGCATCTTCAACATGCTCGGTCGCATCGGCTGGGCATCGGCCTCCGACTATGTCGGACGAAAGAACACCTACGCGATCTTCTTCGTCCTGGGCACGGTGCTCTATGCGCTCGTACCTTGGACCGGAAAGACGCATAACCTCGCCTTGTTCATCCTGTTCTACTTGATCATTCTGTCGATGTACGGAGGCGGCTTCGCGACGATCCCGGCCTACCTCAAGGACATCTTCGGCTCGATCCAAGTCGGCGCGATCCACGGCCGAATCTTGACGGCTTGGTCCGCGGCGGGCATCTTCGGGCCCGTCCTCGTCAACTACATCCGCCAATATCAGCTCGATCGCGGCGTTGCGAAGGCTGATGCGTACTCGGTTACCATGTATATCATGGCCGGACTGCTCGTGATCGGTTTCTGCTGCAACTTCGCGATGAAATCGTTGAACGAGCGCCACTACACGAAACTCAGCGAAGCGGAGGTCATGGCTTAACATGCAACACGAAGATGCCGGGAATCCGCTCGCGCTGACGCTGGCTTGGATCGTCGTCATGATCCCGTTGCTCTGGGGAGTGTATACCACGGTCTTGAACGTAGCCAAGCTTTTCAGCTAGCTTCGGATCGCGTTTCTCCAAACGTAGGCGAGACCGCATGTTCCGGATAAAACCGGAGCATGCGGTCTTTAAAACGTCCTAGAAACATCGAGCTGGCTTGGAGAGACCCTAGCCTCGCGCACCGGCTTAGAGAGATCACGCGGCTGTTTCGGCGCGTGTTTCATCAGAGAATTGCCGCGCTCGGCATAACAGACGGCGAATGGGCTTGTCTGCGCCTGCTCTGGGACGAAGACGGAATCTCGCAAACCGAGATGGGCGAACGCCTCGACATGACCAGAGCGGCCGTCGGCCTCTGGATCAACGTGCTCGAGCGCGACGGTCTGGCGCGACGCGTCGCCGATCCCACCGACGGCAGGAGGTTCAGCATTTTTTTAACCAGCAAGGGGCGCCGAATGCACGCGAAGCTTCAGCCGGCCATTCGTGAAATCCACGAAAGCGTCTTCGCCGACTGTAGTATTTCGGAAATTCAAGCGTTCGGCACGATGCTTTCGCGCATCCACCGTGCGCTGACCGTTTTATCGCAACAGCGGCCTTAGACTTTCGAGATCAGCGGCCGAAGGCTACGGCCTCCGCGAAGGTGCTGTGCCCGACCTTCTCGAGATCGAATATTCCGCGTTCTTCGACCCAGCGATGCGTGTTTTCGTAAATCGCTTGAGAGTAGGGTTCGTACACGAGCCTTTCGCCCGGGCCGAAGCGTCTCACGTCGACTAAGGAGCGGTACCGCAAAGGAACTTCCTTGGCATAATAGTGCGTGTACTTCTGGTGCATGAAATCGAGGTCCGCTTGCGCGCGGCGCAGCGCGCGATAATAACGTCCGACGTCTTCGAGATTGGCGTCCTTTTCGACGAAACTGCCGATCGCGAACGTGCAATCGACGATTTTGCGAAAACCCAGTTGCTCGAGGATGTAGTATTGCAGCCCCCAGACGGTCGAGGCCGGCGCCTTTCGATCGACCATGCTGTCAAGGCGTTCGTTTGAAGTACCGCCGAACCGCAGCTTGATGCTTTCCGGCGAAAGGTAGCCTTCTAGGGTTTGAATCGTCGTGTAGTGGCTGCCGGAATGATAGCCCACGTGAATATCGACGTTCGCAAGATCTTCAGGGGTCTGTATCGTCGATTCCGGCGGCACCATGATCGCGGCCGGTGCGACGAAGTAGCACTCTCCCCACATCAGCCCGTGATTTGCCGATGCCGCCATGTTGACGGTCCAATGACATGCGCAGCTGACCGTTGCTTCTCGACCAGTCTCGTAGGACTCATATGCGCCGAACTTCTTGCCTTCAGGCGTCACGAATGCCGGATCGCGAAGGCCCGGGCCGAGATCGTTCAGAGCGAGAGCGTAATCGGTTAAGCCCTCGGCCGCGTAGTAGCCTTTTTCTTCGGCGATCCATTCGTGAAGGCGGCCGTGAGAGTAAATCGTAAAACGTGCCATGCAATGATCCTCGGACAAAGGTTCAGGCGAATACTGTAAAGTAACTTAACTATCCTGCCATGACATCGTCCTCGCCGCTGAGTCATCGTGAGATCCTCACTGCCTTTGCAGGCATACTCCTAGCGATCATGCTCAGCGCGCTCGATCAAACGGTCGTCACGCCTGCCCTCACGGCCATTTCGACCGACCTCCAGGCGCTCGACGGCTTGTCATGGATCATCGTCGCCTACTTGTTGACGTCGACGGCGACGACGCCCATTTACGGCAAGCTCAGCGATCTCTACGGGCGCGGCCGGCTCATGGTCGTAGCAATTGTGCTCTTCGTTGCGGCCTCCGTCTTGTGCGCCATGTCGCACACTTTGGTTCAGCTCGTTTTCGCGCGCGCCGTGCAAGGCATCGGAGGCGGCGGCCTGATCGTCGTCGCCCAAGCGATGATTGCGGATTTCGTGTCGCCGCGCCAGCGAGGGAAGTATCAAGCCTACATAGCCGCGATGTGGGCGTTTGCCGGAATCGCTGGTCCGCCCGTCGGCGGCTTGCTCGCGGATCACGCCGGCTGGCGCTGGATCTTTTGGCTGAACGTTCCCCTAGGGATTCTTGCGCTCGTCCTTTGCCGTCGCGCAGCGGCAAAATTGGCTCTCCCTGCGTGGCGATCGCCGAAGATCGATTATGCGGGAGCGTTGTTGCTCGTGCCCGGCGTCTCGGCACTGCTGATTTGGACCTCGGAGGCACGAACCGTGCCGTGGCCCCCGACGGTGTCGCTGGCTTTGGCGGGCGGGCTCGTGCTTCTCGCCGGATTTGCCGTCCGGGAGACGCGTGCCGCGGAGCCTCTCATTCCGCCGAGATTGTACGCCAATCGCATCATACTGTTCACGAACGTCATAGCTTTCTGCGTGTCGACGCTCCAATTTGCAGGGCTCGTGCTGCTGCCCGTCTTCTTTCAAATCGTGATGGGAATGCCGGCGGCCGATTCGGGCCTCATGGTCGTTCCGATGCTGTGCGGCATCCCTATCTCATCGTTGGCGTCCGGCCAAATCATGGGCCGAACGGGGCACTACAAACCCATTATCCCGTGCGCATTGGCGCTCGCGACCGTTTCCTTTTTTCTCTTTGCGACCATGAAAGCTACGACGCCCCTGCCCGCCATTATCGGTTACGTGGCGCTCTTGGGCTTGGGGCTGGGCGCGTGCTTTCCGGTGCTCATGATCTCGACGCAGAACGCGGCCGAGGCGGGCGATATCGGCGCTGCGACTTCGTCCGTCACGTTTTCCAGGTCGTTGGGCGCGTCTTTCGGGACCGCTATTTTTTGGGCCGTCTTGCTCGCCCCGCTTTCGCTTGCGTCGATCGGCAGCGCGCAGACGCTGTTCAGATACGGGCGCAACGGGCTTGCGCGATTGCCTGCGCCCGAGCAGGCGGCACTTCTGTCCTCTCTGACCGCCGGTTTCCAGCATGTGTTTCTCGTGGGCGCCGGAATTGGTCTGGCGACGCTTCTCTTCGCGCTGTTCCTACGAGAAGAACCGTTGAAGACGTCGCCTCGCGGCAACCTCGCTCAGCCCTCGTCGGCGAACGCGTAACGGTTGAGGAGCGCAAAGAACTGCTCGCGCTCCCGATCGTTGAAAACGTCGAGGGTCATTTCGGCGGCCTCTGCGGTTAAGGTTGCGATGCGGGCCGCGCGCCGCCGGCCCGAGGGCGACAAAGAGACGTTGGTTTTGCGATTGTCTCGCTCGTCGGCGTGCAGCTCCAGGAGACCGCCGCTTCTCAGCCTCGCGATCAGCCCGTGCACGTTAGCCGGTTCCATGCCGATCGTGCGGCCAAGCTCGGCTTGAGAGATCGAGCCGTGGTCGTGGAGCACCATGATCGCCGCGGCCTGCATCGCGGTGATGCCCTCCGCGCGGAGCAGCGCGCTTGCGCTGCCCTTCGCGCGATAGTAGGCACGCCGAAGGAGATGCCCGACCCGATGCTTCGGGTCGAAGTCATAGGCGCCGGCGGTTTTTGTCTTACGCAGTCGCGAGCGAAACGACTGCTCGATCGTACGGAGCGTGGCCGACCTTGTCGTTCTCGAAGAAGCCACGCTCTTTCACCCAGTCTTGGGTCATGTCGTAGATCGCACGCGTGTACGGTTCGAATACGATCCGCTCACCGGGGCCGAAGCGGCGCACGTCGACCAGCGAATGATAGCGCGCCGGCAGTTCCTTGAGATAATGATGGACGTACTTCTGGTGCATGAAGTCGATGTCGGCTTGGGCCCGGCGCAACGCCTGGAAATAGCGGCGCACGTCGTCCAAGTCGGCGTCCTTGGCGATGTTCGCCGTCATCATGAACGACGTATCGACGATTTTGCGGAAGCCCAGCTGCTCGAGCACGTAGTATTGCAAGCCGAAAACGTTCGTCGCAGCGACCTCTCGATCGACCGCAGCGTCGACCCGCTCGTCCGGGACGCCTCCGAACTTGAGCTTGATGCGGTCGCGCGGCATGAACGGCTCGAGCCCTTGGACGGTCGCGTAATGGCTGCCCGAATGGTATCCGACCGCAACCTCGACGTCGGCCAAGTCTTCCGGTCGCATGACCGGCGACTCCGGCGGCACGACGATCGCGCCGGGGCAGACCGAGTAGCACTCGCCCCACAGCGTGCCGTGGTCCGCAGCCGCGGCCATGTTCACGGTCCAGTGGCAGGCGCAGCTCACGTACGCATCGCGCTCCGCTTCGTAGGACTCATATGCGCCGAATTTCTTGCCTTCGGGCGTAATGTTGGCGGGATCGTTCACCCCCGCGCCCAGATCGTTCTTCTTGAGGACGTAATCGACCAGTCCCTCAGCGGCGTAGTAGCCTTTTTCCTCGGCAACCCACTCGTGCAGCCGAAAGTGTGAGTGAATGACGAACGTGCCCATGCCGAATCCCCCTGCCGGTCGCGCTAAAATCATTATGATGATAACGACCTAGGCCCGAGGCGTCAATGGGGGTCCGAAAGCTTGCCAAAGGGCCCCGGTCCGGGTATAGTAGCTGTTGTAACAACTACTATGGCTGAAATCACCGATCAACTCGTCGAGCTCGGCTTTTCCGAGTACGAGGCTCGCGCATATGTGGCCCTGACGAAGAAGAGCCCCCTCAACGGCTACGAGCTCGCGCGAGAGGCCGGAATCCCGAGGGCGAACGTCTATTCCGTCCTCGAACGCCTGGAGCTGCGTCGGGCCGTTTTGCGCTTGGAGAGCTCGGCCGCGACGCGGTACGCCCCGGTCCCGGCAGAAGAGCTCATGCACCGCATCGGCGCGAACTTTACGAGCCTCACCACGGCCGTCATACGTCAGCTGCAGACGCTGGGCGAGGCGGCCGATTTCGCGCAGGTTTGGAACGCGCGAGGGTACCAGGCCCTTTTGGATCAGGCGCGAGCCGCCGTTAGCGCAGCAAAACGCACGCTCTTGATTGCGATCGCACCGCCCGAAGCGGCGCTTCTGCGCGATGAATTACGCTCTGCCGCCGATCGCGGCGTTGCCGTCACGACCCTGTGCGTTGCGGCCTGCGCAAACGAATGCGGCGGCTGTGCCGGGCAAGTCTTTCGATACCGTGTGCTGCCGGACGAACACGTTCGCTGGTTTCTCGCAGTCACGGACGGCGCTGAAGTCGTCTGCGGCGAGGTTAAGCCAGACAACGAAGCGAGCCTCATTCGCACGCGCCACGAGCTCGTCGTCGAACTTGCGAGCGCATATATCCGTCAGAGCATTGCGTTGGCAACGATTACGGAAGACCTCGGCGAGCGCTTCGACGATCTTGTCAGTTCCCAAACGCAAGCCGTGTTGCAATCACTCGGACCCGCCGGAAGCGGCGGATTTCTGCAATACCTCCATCATCTCTTAGGTCACTAACTTCATCTTATTAAGAGGAGTCTTTATGTCCAGAGTATCTCGTTCTACGATCTT
>Ga0134125_10004503_pt1 | contig 15927 bp, 7 predicted proteins | sample KB31751_FD_96464 | JGI IMG/M metagenome (GOLD analysis project Ga0134125, IMG submission 96464) | Terrestrial soil microbial communities with excess Nitrogen fertilizer from Kellogg Biological Station, Michigan, USA - KB3-175-1 | ecosystem: Environmental > Terrestrial > Soil > Unclassified ... | reverse complement strand
ATGTCTCGCTCGCGCCGCCCGTGAGCGCCGGCGCTCTCGTTAGGCGAAGGTGCCGGCGCGGCGGTCCCGCGCCGCGCGTCCGCCGCATCCACACCGACCCGATTGGTGCCGCCATGGCCGTGTACCGTCTCGTGGTTCTGCTGTCGTGCGTCGTCGCCGCGCCGGCGATGGCGCAGGCGCCGGCGCCCAACGCCGATGACCCCGCCCTCACGCTCACCGTCTCGCCCGCGGAGACGCCGCCTAACGGAGCGATCACGATCTCCGGGCTCGCCTACCCGCAGCCCGGTGTGCCGGTGTTGGTCACCATCACACCGCCCGGCGGCGGCGCGACCAGCCTCACGGCCACGCCGGACAAGACCGCCCATTACTCGGTGACCTTCGCCCGCACGCAGGGGACGGGCACCTACAAGGTGAGCGCCCAGGACGGTCCCAAGGGCGTCGCCGCCCACGGCGCGTTCACCGTCAAGACGTATCCCGTCGACATCGACGATGAGGTGGCCGACAACAAGGCGCTGCTGGACGAACCGGACGAGCTCGTGACCGCGATCAAGCACGAAGTGGACAATGTTCCGGACTCGCCCGCCAAGACGGACATGGAAGCCAAGCTCGACCAGCTCAGTGCCTCGGTCAAACAACTGCCGGCGCAGGCGGCGCAGCTCACCAAAACGCTCCAGCCGTTCAGGGACATGGTCTCCGAAGATCCGGCGTCCGAGCAGGCCTTGCAGGCCATGTTCGATCATCTGGCCCAGTTGGACCAGGAGGCGAAGGCGGCCAAGGAGCAATACGCGAAAGAAATCGCCGAAAGCCAACACGGGGTCGCGACATGCGATGCGATCGACCACGCGACGCAGGCCTTGAAGGCGGTGCCTGAGATGATGGAGATCGCGAAGAAGCCGTTCGACTTTGCCGTCGGCTTCGCGACGAGCATGGTCAAATCGGAGCTGCCGTCCGCCGCCGGTCCGGGCGTCGATGCCGCCGGCAAGTTGACCACGGGCTTGCCCAAAGCGGCAGGAAAACCTACCGAATCGTTAGCCGAGAACGAGCTCGAGATAGGATCCGAATCGGAGATCGCCGAGAAGTTGGTCGAGCACATTCCCGAGTCGGTGCGGTCGACGCCCGGCTACAAGTTCGCGGTGTCGGAGTCGAAGAAGTATCTGCCGAAGATCGTGGACGGCGCCGAGGGTCCGCTGGGTGTGTTCGACAAGGTGACCTCGTTAGCCGGCGACGTGATCGCCTACGCCAACGAGCAGCTGTTCGCGAAGTACTGCGAGAAGTTCGAGGGCGAGTTCACGGCCACCATGACCGCGCACTTCTATAGTAAGCCCGTTGCCGGCCACGATCCCGTCGAGTGGTGGAATTTCTCAACGGCCATCAAGGGCAAGTTGACGCTGCGCTACCCGAAGGACGCCTCGGGGAAGGCGGTGGCGTTGAGCGGCCAGTTCGAGGGCGGCGCGACGCATTTCACGTACTACGAAAACGTGTTCAGCACCGATCTCTACGGCGCGATGATCAAGGGCGGCTACTACGGTCATAAGGATGTGCCGCCGGCGGCGACCGACAACGCCGAGGGCGGCATCGTGAACGCGCTCTCGTCGCCGACGTCGTTCTACGTGCCGGTGACGGGGCAGTACGCCGGCGGCAAGATCACGCTCACGTTAGGCGCGGCGCGGACCGACTTCAACGACACGTACACGCGGGCGCACACGTTCTACGTGGTGATCGCGCCATCGACGCTCATGCTGCCGGTGATGGGACACTTCACGCTGCCGTACATGAACGCGCACTTCATCCTCGACCATCTCATCAAGGGCGACTACGACGTTGGGCAGGCGGGGAAGATCATGCTGCTCGAGATGAAAGGCACCAAGAGCCTGCCCGGTCCGCAGAACCTCGGCGTGTACAGCATCGATCTCAAAGCATGCAATCCAGGGTGTCTCTGAGCGGCGACACAGGTGGCGCATCGAGGAGACGGATGGGCTCGTGATCCTGCCGCCGTTCTCCTACACCGTGCAATTTCGAGCGGCTTACACCACCTTCCAGATCGAGTCGGTACCGCGCCCGTTCATCTGGAGGACGTCCGTCCCGTTAGGCGGACGGTCCGCGAGCAGCATATCGACTTTCCGACGGCGGTCGACAACGACCACGCGATCTGGCGCGCGTTCGACAGCGACGTGTGGCCGGCCCTCCGATGGCAGGGCATGTATGCGTAACGCGCGGATAACGCGCGTTCGAGATCCTGCGGGCACGAGTCGACGACCACGCGGCGACTCGGACCAACAACCCCGGGAGGTCTCATATGCAATTCACATCGACAGTCGCAGTCCTTGCCGCCATCGCCCTTTTGCTGCCCGTTAGCGACGCATCGCGGATGGCGGCCTCGGGAGCAACTCCGCCGCGTTCTGTCGCGAGCGACTCCGTACTGGCAACGGACCCATTGACTGGTCTTCCCGTGGATCCAGCAACTGTGTGTCAAACGCCGGTGTGCGTCCAGTTCCACGCCGGAAACGAGCCCGTGAAGATTCCGGATGCGATGTGGTGCAAGAGCAAGATGCAGGCGAATTTCTATTCCATGATGAACGTGAAGGTGAGCGCTACCGTCGCGTGGTATGCCTCTCATCTCCCGGGCTTCAGGCGGACACACGCGTACGCCTCCGGCCGATCGGACGACACATTCTATAACTCGGCGGGCACGCTGTTCGTGCTCGTGATGGGAGATCCGGCGAAGGATGGCGTGGACGCCGACACGTACGCGGTGACCTACTACCGCGTGCAGCCGGCGCTCAGCGAGAAGAGCATCATCGGGATCAATCGCCAAAAGGCGGTCTGTTCGTGAGCGCAAGAGTGAGCGGCGCGGCCGGCATCCAACGCGGTCGCGACCTCGTACGTGCCGGCCGCCTCAGTCCGCTCGCAAGGCCTCGGTGGGATCGACTCGCGGCGCGCGTCGTGTCGGCACGTACGACGCGAGCATGGCGATCGCGGCAACGGGTAGGCCGACAACCACTGGCGCCGGCTATCGCGCGAACCAGTAGGACAACTTGATCAGAAAGATGTCGTTCGATCGCTGCGCGAACAGCTCGCGCAGGTCGCCGCCGAACGACTGCGTCCCCTCGATGGGGAACGAGCCGTCGCGCCCCTGGCTCCAGACGAGAAACACGGTCGAGCCAGGGTGGTACTCCCAGCGGAACACGAGATTCGACCGGAACTGCTGGACGTTGAAGCCGCCGGGATCGTCGGCGACGGTGGTGTCGCCGTACGGCTGGTAGCGCGCCGCGTAGGCGACCGCCCGCGGGTCGGCGAGCTCGCGCACGTTCGTGTACGTGCCCTTCGACACGAACGGCGAGGCGTACAGCTGGAGCGTTGCGTTAGGCGTGAAGGTATAGTCGAGGCGCCAGGTGACACTGAGCGTGCGCTGCTCGAGGTGGGCGAAGGTGAAGTGCTGCGCCGACGCCGAATCGGTGAACGTGCCGAAGTACTGCGTATCGTTGCGGTTGCTCGTGTAGCCGGCGCTGACCGACGTCGCGAAGCGCGACGAGACTTTGATGTCGAGCTCGGGCGCGATGTTGATCGACGATGACCGGCCGCCGTCGCCGCGCCAGTAGTTGACCGACACCGACGGCAGCAGCGCATCGCGATCATCGCCCTGGATGCTGAGCCACGGCGCGAGATACGGATCCTGTCGGATGGCCGGGCCGCCGCGCGCGCAGCGGTCGCAGAACGTCGTGCCTAACTGGCCGATCGTGCCGCCCATGTGCAGCCACCACCGGTCGTTGAACTGCGTGTGGACGTTGGTGTTGAAGGCCCGCTCGGTGGGCAGGCCCGCGTCGCTCCAGTACTGCCAGTAGTTGAAGTTCCATCGGAGCTGTTGCCAGATCGCGTTAGGCGTGCGAAAGGCCAGTGCGGCCCAGCTGGTCCACTCCTGCCGGTCCGCCTGCAGCAGGAAGCCCACGTCGTTGATCTCGAAGCCGGGCGACCGCCGCTGGTACGCCGTCTCCCACTGCAACACTTTGCCGCCCACCTTCGCCGCGCGTACCTCGAGGTTGGTGCCCGAGAGCGACGTGCGCGTCGAGTCGAACGTGAGCGGGCCGTCGGGGCGCTGGTACAAGTGCACCGGATCTTCCTGCGTGAGCGCGATGGCGGTGGGACTCCCGGCCACCCGGCTCGCGTCCACGGAGCCCGACATCTCGTAGTTGCCGAGGAACCGGCGCCGCGCATCGATGCCGCCGGCATACGCGCTCGTGTGCAGATACGGACTGCTCGACGAATCCATGCTGCGATCGACGGCGGTGAAGATGGCCCCGACGCTCCCGTTGCCGCCGGCGTAATCCTGATTCGCGCGCACGACGGCGTAGTTGGCGCGCGGCTCGAGCGTGACATCGCCCGTGCCGCCGACGCGATCGGTGACGGCGTCCATCACGCCTAACGAAAAGCCGTTGCGGAACCGTCCGGTGAGCTTGGCGGCGCCCAGGATGCGCGTGGCCTGCTCGGCGGTGGAATCGTCGTACACGTCCGCCAGTTGGGGCGCGCGGCCGATGCGCCGCGAATAGAACAACCCTTCGCCGGTGCTGCAGTCCAACACCACGACACAATTCACATTGAACGTGAACAGCCCCTTGGCCTCGACGAAGAAGGGCCGCTGCTCGGCGAAGAAGGTCTCGAATGCGCTGAGGTTGATCTGCGAGGGGTCGGCATCCACTTGACCGAAGTCCGGATTCGCCGTCGCGTTGAGGAGGAGGTTGGATGACATCTGGTACTTCAGGTCGCCGCCCGCGCTCACGTGTTGGTCACGATCGTATCCAGATGACTGCGGTCCCCGCACGTTCTTGGTCACGACGTACGGCGTGACCTCGAGATCACCGGGTCGCGCGAGACCATCCAGTCCGGTGAGCTTGCCGAACTGTGACACGAGACCCGAGCGCGACATCCGATAGAGCGGCCACGTGATCGTTTCCGTGTACCGCTGGATCACGCGCCAGATGAGGATGCCGAATACCCCGCCTTGTCGCGCCGCATAGTGAAGCTGCGAAAGCGGTATGCGATACTCGGCGGTCCAGCCGAGGGAATCGACGCGCGTGGCCGCGTCCCAGATCGCGTCCCACGCTGCGTCCTCCGTTCCGTCGTTGTAGATCGCGTAGTCGGTTTTCACGCCCGCCGGATTTACCGAGAACTCGAAGCCGGTACGATGATCGTGATACGAGTCGACCAGGATGGTGATGTGATCCGACGCGGTGGGTTCGTCGCGGCGGGATAGAAGCCTAACAATGCTGTCGGGATGCGGATCGTACGCGCGGACGAACACGTAGAGGTTGTGCGCGTCGTACGCGATGCGTGCTTCTGTTTTCGCCCTGGGCGCGGCTCCTTCGGTGGGCTCGGCTTCGCGGAACTGATCGATTGCGGGTGCCGACGCCCACACCGCATCATCATCGCGGCCGTCGATGACGGGAGGCGTCGTGGCTAACGTAGCCTGAACGGCGGTGGCAGTCGCGTGCGTCGCCGGCGCGGCCGGCGCCGCCACGGGTTGGATGGCCTGAAGCGCGAGCAGGAGGGCAAGACAACAGGGCACTGGGTCGCATCGCCGGTCGAGTCAGAGGTTGGACAGCGGGATTGGGCGATGGGTTTGGTCGAAGCATGGGTTTGTGGCGGGCCGGTCTCTACGCTCATGATGGACACGGAAAAAGCATGAAAGAAAACGAAAACTGCAGGATCACCCGGTGTCCATCATGAGCGTAGAGGCAGCCGGCCGCCGGCACTCCGTGAGCGACGTTGGCGTCACTGCACTGTGATCGTCCCGCTGTTGGTCGCGGCGGGCGTCGTGCCGGCTTTCGGCTGCGCCCACGGCAGCGAACCGACAAAGGACCACTCTTTGGTGTTGCCGTTGTACAGCGACAGCTTGCACGTGTAGTTCCACTTTTCGCCGGGCGCCGCGACGGACAGCGCCAGCTTTACGTCCACCTCGCCCTTGTAGCCGCCCTTGGAGACGTCGATAGCGGTCTGGTTCTTCGCCTGCACGCGCGCGTCATCGCCCGTGAACGTCCCGACGCAATAGACCTCTGCTTGTGAAACCGACGCGTCCAGGTTCGACAATTCCATCGGGACACGTATGGTGACGTCCTCTTCGCCGGCTGCCTGCTGGTAGTGCGTTCTCTGCCCCTGCGCGGCCAGTGGGGAAACATACGCGGCGGCGCCAACGGCGACGATGAGCGCAAGCGCGAAACGATGGTATGGCATGAGTGCTCCAATCGGTGAAGGTCGGTGTGAACGAGTTGCGTAATTTTGCGTACGGCGAAGTCATGGCGCCTGTCCGGTCATCGACAGCGTCGTTGCCGGGATGGTCTGGGGTGCGAACGCGATGCCGTTGCCTGTCATGCCGAGGCGCGCGGCTTCAACCGTCAGCGGCTTCGGCGAAAATCCGCTACCCACCATGCCTAACGGTTCGGCGGTCACGACCGCAGGCGAGAACGCAAGGCCGTTCCCGGTCATCTGGAGTGGTCCGCCATCCACGTGCAGCGCCGCGAACGTGAGGCCCATGCCCGTCATCTGGAGCGGTGCCGACTGAATTGCTTGCGCCTGATACGCGATCGGCGTTCGAGCCGCGGTCTTGCCTAACTGTGACCCCGCGGCCGCCCGCGTTGGCGTGGTCGGTGCCGTGCCGCCGGCTGCCCCTGCTGATCTAGTTGCCGCGCCTGATGCTGCGCCCGACGCTGCGCCCGACGCTGCGCCCGACGCTGCGCCCGATGTTGGCCCCGGAACTCCTCCTGCTCCATCTGTTGGCGCTGCTCCTCCGGCTGCTCCCGACGCGGATCCGGTCGCGGATCCCGATGCTCCCCCCGATGCTCCACCCGATGCTCCACCCGATGCTGCAGCCGATGCCCCTCCCGATGCCGCGCGTTGGGCCGGAGCGGAACCGACTTGCGCCGTCGAGACCATTGCGGCGCGATGCGACGTGGGCACGCCATGACCTCGGAGTGGGGCTTGCGCGGCGTATTGGACCGGCGCCGCGATAGTACCGGGCGCCACGCTCGTGAGTACGGCGGATCCGGACAATCCGTCGGGCAACGTCACCGTCACGGTGGCTTGCGACGGAGTGCCAGGCGTCCGCGGACAGAGGTAGCCGTCTGTCGAATTGCCGTCCTTCCACTGAAAGTTCGTGGTATCGACGTCGTACTTGAACCGCCGAAAGTCGAGCGGCTGCCCGTTGGACATGGACGTCGTCCGATACCCGTCGGGGTCCTGTGGCTCGATCGATATTCCGGCGCACCGGCCGAAAGACACCGGATTCGGCACGATCCGGACGACGAGCGTCCACCCTGGTGCCGGGCTTTGCGCGCCGGCGGCAGCGCCCCACACGCCGGCCGCCAGCGCACACGCCGCTACCATATGCCTAACGCTAGTCACGGCTTGCTCGAGGGCGAGGCGCCGCCTTGGGCGCGCCACTCGCGGATCATCTTCATCTGGAGTTGGGCGAGGTGCTTCGCCGCCTTCTGATCGCCCGCGCTCGCCCGCTGCGTTGCGTCGGTCATCTGCGGCTGATATTTGACGCTGATCGCCTGCCACTGCTCGAGGCGGGCGCGCGCACCGGCGTCGCCGTTCGCGGCCTTCGACTGGACCTGCAGCATTTCCTGCTGGAACGCGACCACGTCACGTTGGTCCGCGCTGGTCGATCCGGAGGCTTTCGCGGAAGCGGGCGCGCCGCCGAACATCGAGCTGACGTTAGGCGTCACGGCTGTGAGCGCCGCCGCGACGCCGAGCTTGGCGCCGAACGGAAGCTTGTGTCCGGCCTGACCCAGCGCCGAGGCCGCGACAGCACTCGGGTCGCCGCTTTTCGCTGCCGCCATCATCCCTTGCGTCTTGGTCACCATGCTCGCCATGCCCCCGGTGGCCACGTTGAGCGCGAGCGACTTCGTGTCGATGCCCGTCTTCTGCTGCACGGCGTTGTTGGCCTTGCCCACCGCGCTCAGCGCTTTTCCAAAGAAGGAATGGTGCTTCTTGGTCGTGTCGGCTGCCGGCGCGCCAGCGGCGCTGTCCGGAACGGCGACAGCGGTCGGCGCGATCGCGCCGTTCGCGACGGCGGTCGAGTCGTGCGCCGCGGAATCGGCCTTGTGCTTCCCCAACTTTTTGAGCAACCCGAATTGGGCGCTCGCGGTCGTGGAAACAACTGACAGCATTGCGATCGCCGCCCCCGCCACGACGATCTCGTGAACCCACCTGCTCGCGTGTCTCCGCATGACTCCTCCCGAGTGACGCTGGCTTTGGTCCAGCGAAAGTCGATTGCCTGTCGCGTCTGTCATCTGGCGCGGCGTTCAGTCGGGCGTCATGTTAGGCGTGGCGGTGTACGCGGCCGTCAACGACGGCGTCAAGTCGTTTCACGCCAGCGCGAAGCGCGATTCGCGCGACGGGCCCTGTTGGCTGGTCTTGCCTGCATGCTGCGTCTCCATACGCTCGGCGAATTGCGTCTCGAGGACGCTGAGGGGCGCACTGTTTTGCGCCGGCGCAAGCCTCTCGTGTTGCTCACCTACGTCTGTCGGCGAGCCCCGCGTCCGGTGCCGCGCGGCGAGCTGGTCGAGCTGTTGTGGGGGGAGCGCGCGGAATCCAAGGCGCGGCAGTCACTGAGGCAGGCGCTTCTCGAGTTGCGGCAGCACCTGGGCGACGTACTGGCCATCGAACCCGAAACCGTCGCCTTGCCGGAAGGCGCCGTGGAATGGGACCTCGCGCTACTGGAGTGTGACGAGGCGGCGCGGCGAGACCGCGCCGCGATAGATCGGTGGCGCGGCGAATTTCTGGCCGCCGCCGAGTTTGACGCCGACCTTTCCCTTTCCACGTGGATCGAAATCGAGCGCGTGGCGCTGCGGCGCCGACTCGGTCTCTGTTTTGACCGGTTACTCGAAGCGGCTGAGCGGCAGGGCGACTGGCACGAAGCGATTGCGCTCGCCGAGCGCTGGTGCGAGGCGGCGCCGATGGACGAGCGTGCCGCCTCGCGACTCGTGGGCGCGCTCCGCGCGGCGGGGCGTCACGGGGCGGCGATCGCCGCGTATGCGACGTTCGTGGCCCGTCTTCGCGAAGGCGCGGATGCGGCACCGTCGGCGGCGTTCACCGTGCTCGGCGCATCCATAGATGAAGAGGCGCGCGACAATCCGGCGGACCGCGACGCGGCGCCGCTCGCGCTCCCCTTCATTGGGCGCGGCGATGCGTACGCCGCGCTCATGGACGCGTGGCGGCGCGCGACGCAGGGGCGCGTGACCGTCGCGCTGGTGGAAGGCGGCGCCGGCATGGGCGCCTCGCGCCTCTGTGCCGAGCTCGCCACGGCCATCGCCGACGCGCGCCGCGACGCGCTGGTGCTGCGCGCGGACTGCCGGGCGCGGGCGCCTAACGCGCCGGCTCCGCCGTGGAGCGCGGCCCGGGCGCTGCTGGCGCCGCTCGCGCGCGCGGCGGCCTTGGGCGGCGTCTCGCCGGCGGCCCTCCGCGCGCTCCGCAGGGTGTTGCCGGAGATCGCAACACGCTTCCCGCGCCTGGAGGCCGATGCCGGCGCGATCTCCGATGACGCGCTCGCCGACGCCCTGCACGAGGCGTTGCTCGCGGTCACGGAGGACGGTCCGGTGCTCGTGGTCGCCGACGCGCTCTCGCGCGCCGACCCGTCCAGCCGCGCGCTCGTGCTTTCGGTGTCGGCCATGGTCGAGGCGCCGATCGTGCTCGTGATCGCCGATCGCGCCGCCGACATCGACGACGATCAGGCGCTCGCGGCGCTGCGCGAGATGCCCGGCGTGATCCGCGTTCCGTTAGGCCCGCTCGACGTGCGCGCCATCGCCGCGATGGCCGACGGCCGCGCGGACCTGGCCGGGCGCGTGCACGCCGACACCGGCGGCGTGCCGGCGTTCGTGGTCGCCCATCTCGAGCAGATGCTCGCCGACCACGTCGCGACCATCGGTGCATCCGGATCGCTCGCCCTATCGCCGGCCGCGGACGGCCGGCCGCTCGGCCTGCCGCCGGCCGCGCGCGCGCTGGTGCGCGACATCGCCCGTCCGTTGGGCGACGCGGCGCGCGCCGTGCTCGATGCGTTAGGCGTCTTCGGCGCGCCGCTCGCGGCGGCCGACGCGGCGTCGATCGCCCGGCTGGAGCCTGCCGACGCGGAGCGTGCGGCCGCGGCGCTCGTGCACCGCGGCCTCGCGCGCCGGGTGGGCGACGTCGAGGACCGCATCGCGCTCGAGCCGCCGATCGTCGCGCGCGCGGCGTACGAGCTGGTGCCGGTGCTCGAGCGTGAACGCCTCCACGCCGCGAGCGGCGCCCTGCTCACGTCTCGGCGCGGCCGCTCGTACGATCGGTCGCGACTCAGGTACCACGAGGAACATGGACGGTTGGGGTTGGCACCCGCACGCCCCGTATGGCGAAGCCGCTCCATGTGGACGTTGGCCGCCATGCTCGTCGTGGCAGTTGCCGCGTGGGCGATCGCGCTCAGGCCGCGCGTCGCGGCCACCGCGCCTGAGCGGACGGTGGCGGTGTTCCCGTTCGCCGTGCGCGGGAATCCGGAGCTGTCCTTCCTGCAGAGCGGCATGGTCAGTCTTCTGAGCACCAGTCTCGATGGCGCGGCCGGGTTGCGCACCGTGGACCCGCGCACGGTGCTCGCGTCCGGCCCATTGCCTAACGACATGACGCCCGAGGCGGCCCGCCGCGCGGCGCGCCGGCTCGGCGCGGCCCTGTTCGTGGTCGGCGACGCGGTGGATGCGAACAAACAACTCGCCCTCACCGCGTCGCTCTACTCGACCAACGGCGGCGCGCCGCTCGCCACGGCCCGCGCCGAAGGACGCGAGGACGACCTGTTCGGTCTGGTGGATCGCGTGAGCGCCGAGCTGGCGGTGTCGCAAGGAAGCACCTCGCGCGGCCCGGCCATGGAGTTAGGCGCGCTCACCACGTCGTCGCTGCCGGCGCTCAAAGCGTACCTCGAGGGCGAGGCAGCGTATCGCGACAACGACATGTTCGAAGCCAAAGCGGCGTTCGAGCGCGCGACGGAGGGCGACAGCACCTTCTCGCTCGCGTGGTACGGCCAAGCCGCCACCGCATCATGGATGTTGATGTCGAAAGCCGAGCGCGAAGCTGCGGACCGCGCGGTGCGGACGTCGGGCCGGCTGTCCGAGCGCAACCGCTCGCTGATCACCGCCTTCGCTGCGTTCAGCCGTGGTGACGCCGACTCCGCCGAGCGTCTCGCGTCCGATGTCGCCGAGCGATACGACGATGTGGAAGCGTGGGTGATCTTGGGCGAGGTGCTGTACCATCACAACTGGAAGCGCGGGCGCTCCTTGGTGGAGTCGCGCCGCGCGTTCGAGCGCGTGCTTGCGTTAGACCCGCGTCACTGGCCGGCGCTGCAGCACTTGGCCGAAGTCGCGGCTTTCGAAGGAAAGAGCGCCGAGGCCGACTCGCTGCTCCGACGGTACGAGACGCTCGTTGGGCCCGACCACACCTTGCCACCGGTCGACGCGTTTCGTCGGTTTGCGTTCGGCACCGCGCGCGAACGCGCGGAATTCATCGCGCGCATGAAGGACGACCGCGGGTTCTGGCTCATCAGCTCGATCTTCTACGTGGCGGTGGACGCGCGCGACCTGGATGGCGCACGCACCCTGGCGCGGGAGCTGGTGGATCCGGTGCGTCCGCCGGAGCAGCGCGGGTTCGGCGAGGTGATGCTGGCGCACCTGGACCTGGCCGGAGGACGATGGCGCGGCGCGCGCGCCGATCTGGCGCTGGCCACGCCATACCTACCGCTGGACGCCGTGGAGCACGAGGCGCTGCTGTCGCTCGCGCCGTTGGTGGGCGAGGAGCCCGGGGCGCGCGAGGGGCGGCAGCGGCTGCTCGAACAACTGCAGTCAGCGCCGCCGGCGCCGCCCGCCGAGCTGCCCTGGCGCCTAACGGACGAATCGCTCCAGCCCATGCTGCGCGCCTACCTCTCGGGGTTGTTGAGCGCGCGCGATAGCGACGTCGCAGGCGTGATGGCGGCGCTGCGGGCGTTGGACACGCTGCCCGACCCGACGGGCTCCATCGACATGCGCTCCGGCCTGCGCTTCGCGGTCCGCGGCGAGGTGGCCCGCTCCGCCGGCACACCGGCCGCGGCGCTGGCGGCGTTCGAGCACAGCGCGCGGCTCACGCCATGGGTGACGGCCTGGACGTCGGCCTTCGTCTCGCAGGCGCACGAGCGATACGCGCGCGCCGAGCTGCTCCATCAGTTAGGCAGAGACGAGGAGGCGTTGCGGTGGTATCGCACGTTCGACCAGAACTCGCCCTACGACCTGGTCTACGTCGGGCCGGCGGCGTACCGGCAAGGGCGGATTCTGGAGGCGCACGGCCGCCCGGCGGAAGCGGCGGTCCAGTACCAGCGCTTCGTGACGCTGTGGCGCGATTGCGACCCCGAGCTCAAACGCTTCACCGACGACGCATCGCACCGCCTCGCCGCGCTGCGCACGGACAGCGTCCGGCGTTAGGCGTGTGGCCCCGCCGGCTGGTCGGCGAAGAGCTGCACGCCTTCCGGTGCGGGGGGCCAATCAATGACGTGATGAGTATGGAGAAACTCGTACCGGAATCGTTTTGGTAGCAGAAGATGTTCGGGGGCTCTTCCGAGCGAGCGGGGTAGTCTTGGCGGGATGCCGTGCCGCCCCCCGTCACGGTGTCGCCTGCTCGCTCCCAACGGTCAGGGTGTACGTCGTCGCGTCCGCGCTGGTGGTCCCGATGGCCAGGGTGTAGTAGCCCGGCCGCCCCAAGCCTAACAGAAAGCCGAACGCGCTGGGCGCGGTGGGCTGCTGCGAAGGCCGCGTGAAAACCTCCGACGGCAGCGCGCCGAACGTGTCGTCGTGGGCGCCCCCGCTGAAGAAGTAGATCGCCCCCGGCGACGTGATCGAGATCCGGCGCTGCGTCCCACTATCGACGTGCACGCTGTAGAGCTGCAGGTGCGAACTGTCTCCCACGAATGACGCCGACGGCAGCGCGCAATCACCCGACTGCAGTACGTCCGTGTGCGTCGTGCTGTCCGTGATCGGCGCCAGCGGCACCTTGCAGGATTGAACGCGGAGCACGTAGGCGCCGGTATCCGACGGCAGTGAGTCGACCGCCGTCGCTCGGACGGTGAGCGAGTCTGGTGTGCCGTTGACGAACGCCAACACCGAAGGTCCGAAGGTTCCGGACGGCGACGCGGCAAGCAGCGTGTCGCCCGCAAGCAAGTCCAGCTGGGTCGTGAGGCCGGTGAACGGCAGCCCCTGCATCGTCACGACGAAGCCGTTGCCGCCCTGCACCCGGAGCGAGTAGTCGCTGGCGAGCGTGCTGTCGGGCTGCGCGGACAAGACGCCGTGAAGTGCATTCGCCGTAAGGCAGGCGTCCGCCGTATCCAGGTCGTTGGAAAGGGCGCCCGCCGACAGGGCGACAGCCGGACAGACCTTCTGCGTGATTTTCGGGGCCATGGCGCCCGAGGAACCGCATGCGGCGGCGACGCTCGTCGCGAGCACGAGTCCGGCGGACGCGAGAATCGATCGCATAGTCTCTCACCTCTCGAGGATGCTGATGCGCGAACCCCGAGAGACTACCTCCGCGTCGCAACGAGCGTCAACCGGAGTTGGGCGAACCGCCAGTTAGACAAGGTGAACACACGCCGCGGTTGTCGCTCGTGTCAGAGTCCCGTTAGGACTTACGCGGGCCGGCTCGCCGTGGCGGCGTGAATCTCCGAGGCTATCGTGCACCAACCGGTGCTTCAGCCGCTGCCGCACGCCCGGCGCTCAGATGATCCCAGTTCATGATCGTGTTGAAGCCGAGCATGTAGGTCCCCTGGGTTTGCCAACGCCAGAAGGGCCGGATCGCGAACATCACGATGTGGCCTTTGCCCACCATCTCGTCCACGACTTGCGCGCGATCAGACAGCGCCTCGCCGCCCGCCAGCGTACCGGAGAGCAGCATGTCCGCCGGCCGGCGCGGGAAGCGCATGATGACGCGCGGTCCCTGCGATGCGGTGTCCGCCGCGGCCCCGCGCGCACCGCCGCGTCCGCGGCCGGCGGCCGCTCCGCCTAACGCACCGCCGCGCCGCCGCGTGCTGTCGCGTGCCTCCGAACCTTCATCGGGATTCCACGGCGACAACGGCATCGGGGTCGCCATCGGCGTCACGTCCTGCCCAACGTCGGGCCCGCGGCCAAAGCCGCCGAAGAATTCGCCCGGCCCCGTCGCCACGCGCATCACCGGACCCTGATTGAAATACACCGGGACCTGGTCGCGCTGGTACCCGTACACGATCGGGCTCGACATGTCGGTGATCTCGCCGCGCATGATGCTGCCGCGCGCGAACAGACTATCCGGCCGCTCGATGCTCACACCCGGCGTGAGGTTGTAGCTCGGGAAAATCTCCGACGTCGATCCCTCGACGATCAGCGTGCCGCCCTGCTCGACGAAATCGTACAGGTTCTTCACGCCGTCCAAACCCATGCCGCCGCGAATGTCGCTCGACGAATCGGGCGTGCCGAAGCTCTGGAACTCGGACGTCTTCTTGTAGGGCAGGGGCGTGGCGCTGGTTTTCGGAATGCCGTTCACCATGGTCTGCACCGTGCCGCCGATGTGCGGCATGATGATGACGTCGTACTTCTGGCGCAGATTGCCGGCGCGGAGATTGACGTCGCCGAAGTACGTGTACGGAATGCCGTACGTGTCGAGCGCCGCGCGCACCCAGCCTTCGTCCTGCGTGCGCGTCCAACTGTGCACGTAGCCGATGCGCGGCACGTCCAGCTCGTGCGTCTTTACGTTAGGCGCGGCGGCCATCGCCCACGCGGAGAGGCCGAGTCGCTCGAGCTCGGGCTTGAGCTGCGCTTCGTTGGCGTTCGGGATGATCATCGCGCCGGCGCGGAAGTGGTGCCCTTGCGCGTCGAAGTCCGCCTCGGCGGCCTGCATCTTGACCTTCGCGAACTTGAACCGGAATGCCGCGATGTTGTTGTCGGCGGTGTTGTCCACCACCAGCACGCTGCCGCTGCCCGACACGCCGCCGGGCGCCACGGCATCCTTGGCCAGCAGCGTCATCGGTTGGTCGAGCAGACTCTTGTCCCCGACGGCCAAAATCGTGACGTCGCGCATGAGCGGGAATGTCCAGCCCGTGTCGTCGTACGGCGCTGGATTTTTAGGCGAAAAATGCTGCAGCGAGAAGTACATGTCGGCGAGCGTGCGATACGGCTGGTCGCCGCGAATGATGTAATCGCCGGACTTTACCGAGACGTTGCCGGCGGTGAAGGCGGAGTTGGCCGTGTGCACCTCGAGGCCCTGCGCGCGCAGATCGTTCACCGCGTCGGCCGCATTCGCCTTCCGGTACTGTTGGGCGGGGATCACCCATCCGTACACGGGGCCGGTCTTTCCCTTGTTCACCGCGCGCACGTTCTTCCGCCAGTAGTTGTCGAGGAACGTCTCCTTGTTCTTGGCCACGTCCGACATGGCGAACAGGATGGCCGATTCCTGGATGTTGGTGTTGTTGCGCGGACCCCAGTTGATGCTGTCGAGCGGCGGGTTAGGCCGGAACCATTCGCGGCTCGTGGTCGTTGGGCGCGGCTTCACCACGTAGTTGTCGGGCCCGTAGCTCTGCACCTCGTAGAAGCGGCCGAGCTCGTTGTGCGTGTGCGCGATGAAGAACAGGTAGTTAGGCGTCCATCCATCGTAGAACCCGTACGTCCACACGCCGGGCACGCCGCGCTTCGTCATCTCCATCACGTCGTTCTCGGCCAGCATCCACCACTCGTCGATCGTGATCGGATCGATCGCGTCGTTGTACGGTCCCGTGCCCGTCGAGGCGTAGAGATACGTCTGCGCTTCGTGCAGATCGTGCAGCACGGTGGGATGCCAGTCGAGCACCGCCTGCGTGGTGTGCTTGGTGAGCTCGAGGAACTGGCCCATGCCGTCGCGATTGTTGTCGTGCTGCACGTACTTGCCCCAGTACAT
>Ga0134125_10004502_pt1 | contig 15928 bp, 13 predicted proteins | sample KB31751_FD_96464 | JGI IMG/M metagenome (GOLD analysis project Ga0134125, IMG submission 96464) | Terrestrial soil microbial communities with excess Nitrogen fertilizer from Kellogg Biological Station, Michigan, USA - KB3-175-1 | ecosystem: Environmental > Terrestrial > Soil > Unclassified ... | reverse complement strand
TATTCCGGCCTGTGGGCAGCGGGTGACATGACCTGGGAGTTCGGCAGCGAAAGGAACCTGACCAAGCTGCTCGAATACGAGCGCAGACTCGATCAGTTCATGCAACAGAATCCGGCGCTCAGCGGCATTTGCCAGTATCATTGCGATACGCTGCCGCCGGACGCCGCGCAGACGGCTCTCGAAACGCATCCGGCACTCTACGTCAATGCGACCCTCTCACGCCTGAACTCCGGTTACCGCCGCGCGTGACGCCCGCTACACTGGATACGTGCTCGTCCGCTGCCTGACAGTCCTGCTTCTGGCTGTTCTCCCCCTCCCCGCGGCGCTTTCCATTTTGCCATTGCGCGACGTCAAGGCCGGCATGCACGCCATCGGTAAAACCGTTTTCACCGGCGACAAAGTAGAAGACTTTGACGTCGAAATCCTCGGCGTTCTCGACAACATCGGTCCGAAGCAGTCCCTCATCCTCGGCCGTCTCTCCGGCGGACCGCTCGAACACACCGGCGTCATGCAGGGGATGAGTGGCAGCCCGGTCTACATTGACGGCAAACTCATCGGCGCGGTCGCGCTTGCGTTCCCGTATTCGAAAGACCCCATCGCCGGCATCCGCCCGATCGAAGAAATGCTGCGCGTCGAATCCATGCCCGCGAGGCCCGAGCCCATGCGCCTCGCCAGCCTCACCGATCCCGCCTCGCTGCTGCGCAATGGTCTTCCGAAGCCCGCGGCATCGGCCAGCTTCGGCGATATCCGGATGACAGAAGTCGCCACTCCCATTTCGTTTTCCGGGTTCACCAGCGCCACCATTGAAAAATTCGCGCCCGAGCTGCGCGCCCTTGGCCTCGAACCGCGCCAGGGCATCTCGCTCGGCGGCTCGGCTATCGACCGCATGGGAGATCCATCGAAACTCCAGCCCGGTTCGATGATCAGCGTCGAGCTCATGATGGGCGATTTCGGGGTGGGCGCCGATGGCACCCTCACCGCCATCGACGGCAACAAAGTCTACGCCTTCGGGCATCGCTTCCTTTCCATGGGCGCCACCGATCTCCCGTTCACGCGCTCCGAAGTCGTCACGCTTCTCGCCAACGTGAATACTTCGTTCAAGATTTCCTCCGCGCGCGAGCTGATGGGGGTCATCTCACAGGATCGCGACACCGCCGTCACCGGAACTTTGAGCACGCGCGCCAACATGACGCCGCTCGATATCACCGTCACAGAGGAAGGCAAACCCACCGGCGAATATCACATGCAAATCGTGAATGACCGCCTGCTTTCGCCGTATCTGCTTCAGATGGCCGTCTTCTCGGCGCTCGATTCCACCGCGCGGGCCACGGGCGTCCTCAGTGTCTCGATGCACGGCTCCATCGAATTTCAAAACCGCTCGGATGTCGCGCAGATTCGCAACGTTTACGCCACCGATGGCGGCGCCGCCACCAGCGCGGCCCTCAACGCCGCCACCACCCTTTCGTACGTCATGCAGGGCGGCTTCGACGATCTGAAACTCAAGCGCATCTCCATCACGCTCGACGCGTCTTCACGCAAGCAGGCGCTCGCGATCGGCCAGGTCTACACCTCAAAACGCGAAGCGAAACCCGGTGACAGGATCAACATCACCGCGTTGCTCGATGGCGAAGACGGCGTCGAAATTTCGCGTACAGCAAGCTACACCGTTCCGCCCGGAGCCGCGCCAGGCACGCTGTATTTCACGGTCTGCGACGGCGGGCAGGCCTCGCTGGCCGATATGCGCCAGACGATTGCCGACAGCCCCACCGATGCCACCCAGCTCATCTCCATCGTCAATCAGATTCGTCCCACCGATAAAGCTTATGTTCGCGTCTGGCGCGCCGAGCCTTCCTTCGCGGTGCAGGGCGCGGAGATGGCCAGTCCCCCGCCGTCGCTCGCCCTCGTACTGGGAGGCATTCCTTCCATCGCGCAGAGCAAAAATGCGAAGAGGACGGAACTCGTAATGGATGCCGCCGGCAACATGGTCTCCGGATCAAAGACAGTTCAGGTCGAGGTTAAAGAATGAACCGCGCAATCCGCGTGGCCCTCGCCGCGGCGTTCGCGGCCGCGCTGGCCGCTGCCTCCACGTCTTCCTTCTGGGAGATGTCGAGCTTCACCGATTTCATCGCGGGCAAGATGGACGGCGTGGCGCTCTCGCGCGACGGCCGCCTCTCCGCCGCTCCGCATCTCGATACGGTTTTCGATTCCGGACAGCCGGTGATCTGGAGCGTCGCAAGCGGCCCCGGCGGCGTGCTCTACGCCGCCACCGGCCATCACGGCCGCATCTATCGCATCGATGCCGCCGGCAAGTCCTCGCTCCTCTGGACCTCCGACCGCCCGGAGGTCTTCGCTCTGGCCGTGAACCCGCAGGGCGATCTCTACGCCGCCACGTCGCCAAACGGCAAGATCTACAGAATTCATCCGACCAACGGCCAGGCACAAATCACCGAATATTTCGACCCGAAGACACTGTACATCTGGGCGCTCGCCTGCGCGCCCGATGGCACGCTGTATGCCGGCACCGGCGATGGCGGCGTTGTCTATAAGATCACCGCCGCCGGACAGGGCGAGCCGTACTACCAGACCGGACAAGGCAATGTAACCGGCCTGATGCTCGATTCCACGAACCGCCTGCTCGCCGGCACGGAGCCGAACGGCATTCTCTATCGCATCACCGCCAAAGACAAGGCATTCGCGCTCTACGATTCCACGCTGCCCGAAGTCCGCGCGCTCGCCACCGGCGCCGATGGTTCCGTTTACGTCGCGGGAATGGGCGGCGCGCTTGCGAAGAAGATCCAGGCGGCGCAGCAAAATCAGGGGCTCCAGCAGGATGCTGTCCCCACCATCTCCACCACCATCACCGTGACCGCGCAGTCGGGCGGTGAGATCAAACCCACTGCGCCCGAAGCGAAGCCCGTGCAGCCCGCCGCCGCCGCAACACCCACGCCCGCCGCCACCACGGAAGCCGTCGGCGTCGAGAAGAGCGCTATTTATCGCATTTATCCGGATAACACCGTCGACACGCTCTGGAGTTCCAAAGAAGAAAACGTTTACGACATTCTTCCGCAGTCCGATGGTGATCTCTACTTCGCCACCGACCAGAACGCGCGCATCTACCGGCTCACCCCGGCGCGCCGCCTGACTCTCATCGCGCAGACGAACGACGGCGAGGCTGTGCGCCTTCTCCGCGAGCGCGATACGCTGCTCGTCGCGACCGCGAACGCCGGCAAACTCTATCGCCTCGGCGCGGCCGCCGCCGGCGGTACTTACGAATCACCCGTCTTCGACGCCAACGCGACCTCACGCTGGGGGCGCTTCCGCTGGGATGGCGAAGGCGTGAAAATCGAAACGCGCTCCGGCAACAGCCTGCGGCCCGATAATTCCTGGAGCGACTGGTCCCCTGCCCTCACGGACGCCTCCGGCTCGCCGATCACCAGCCCCAACGCCCGCTATCTGCAGTTCCGCGCCAGCCTCGACACAACCGCCTCGCATCTCGATAACATCAGCGCCGCTTACCTGCCGCAGAACAGCCCACCGGCCGTTCACACCATCACCGTCACTCAGCAGGCGCCGCCCGCCGCTCCCGCGAAAACGGCGGCGTCCGGTTCGCAATCCGCCACTTCCGCTTTCAGTATTTCCGTGACCGATACCGGCGACGCCGGGCCGGTAGCCTCCACCGGGACCGCAACGCAGACTATGTCGCGCTCCGCCATCCAGTCGCTGCTCATCTCCTGGACCGCCGACGATCCCGATTCCGACAAGCTCGTGTACGAGCTTGCCTTCCGCGGAGAAGGCGAGTCCCAATGGAAAGTTCTCCGGCGCGATCTGCACGACTCCTGGGTCACGCTCGACGGCGATTCGCTCGCGGATGGCCGGTATTACTTCCGCGTCACCGCGTCCGACCGTGAATCGAATCCCCAGGGCAGCGCCCGCGAGGCCGAACTCGTCAGCTCTCCGGTTCTCATTGACAACACACCGCCCACGATCCGCATGGAGTCCTCGACACGGAATGGCGCCACAGCGGACATCGCCTTCGACGCTCAGGACGCGGCATCCCCGCTGCGGCGCGCGGAATGGTCGCTCGATGCCGGCGCGTGGACTCCCGTCGCGCCTGTGGATGGCGTGCTCGATTCCCGCTCCGAACAGTTCCGGCTGCACCTCACGGCAATTCCGGCAGGTGAACATCTCCTCGTGTTGCGCGTCGCCGATTCCGGCGGCAATACCGGTCTTGCCAAAGTGAATTTGCGTTGACCCGTCCGCAGAAAACACTCGAGCGCGTCATCTCGAAATCGGGCGCCGGCTCGCGCAACGAAGCCCGAAGCTGGATTCATGCCCGCCGCGTCCAGGTGAACGGGAAAACAGTTGAAGATCCGGACATCTGGATCGACTTTGCCCGCGATCGCATCACACTCGACGGGAAGCCGCTTGTTCGTCAAAAGCCCCTCTACATCCTGCTCTATAAGCCGACCGGCTACATCACGACGCGGAAAGATCCGGAAGGGCGCCCCACCGTTTACGATCTCATCGGCGAAGTTGAACAATTCGTCTCGCCCGTAGGCCGTCTCGATCTCGACACCAGCGGCCTCCTCATCCTGACGAATGACACCCAATTCGCCGAGCGTCTCACCAATCCAGATCACCACATCGCGAAAACGTATCTGGTGAAATGTTCCACGCTGCTCTCCGATGAAGCGCTCGCGCAGTTACGCCGCGGCGTCACGCTGAGCGATGGACCCACGCGCCCGGCCAGGGTTCGCCGCGTACGCGATTCGGGCAAATACACCCATCTGGAACTTTCGATTACCGAGGGGCGCAATCGTCAGGTTCGCCGCATGATCGAGGCGGTGGATAGTAAGGTCCTGAAACTTGTCCGCACCGCGATCGGTCCGGTCACGTTCGGTGACCTTCAAATCGGTAAATGGCGCGAGATGACTGCGGACGAAGTCGCGGCGCTCAGCGGGTCTCCCACTCGGAAACGAACTTCGGGCCCAGCACCAGATCGCCGGCCTCCCGGAACGAAAAGATTCCCCCGCCCGCGGGACGCTCGTCCGTAATCAATTTGCCCGGCTGCGGGTGAATCCGGCCGGCCAGCATGGCCATCGGCGACCGGTCACCGTCATCGTCCGGCTTCAGCGAGATCTTCTCCTCCACGCCGTTGCGCTCCAGCGTTCCGAACACAATCGCAACGGTCCATCGCGGCGCCGGACCCAGTGTCTGCTCCAGCCGGACGATCCGCCCCTTCAGCTTGTCCCCGGAATTCACCAGGACCACGCCTTTCTCTTTCACAGGGGCGATCACAACCCCCGTGATCGGATCGCCCGCGGCCGCAATGCTCGAATCCACCGGCGGATCGATCCGCACCCGTATGCGCGTTTTCGGCGGGAGGGGTGGCAGTTCGCGCCGTTTCACTTCGTCAGGAGTATCGCCGTTCTCATCCACATCGAACCGTATCGTCGAATCGCCCACGTACTCGCGGCACCCCGAGAAGGTCGTCTCATTGGACGACTCCGTGTAATTCCCGTAAACGACATCCATCGTGGAATGGTTCGGCAGGAGAAACGTGTCGTCGCCGATTTTGGTTGGTGCGTATTCAATCTTGTCCTGCACGCGGCAGACACCCGTTGATTGCGGAAAATCATTCACATCCACGTCGAGCTCGCGCAGGTCCGCCGTCGCGGGATCGGCGAAGAACGAGCCATGATAGCCGATCGTGGCATAGCCCTTCGCATCCACCGTATACCGGTAGTGACTCCGGTCGACCGGCACTGCGAAATCGAAGACTGCCACGCGGCCGATCGGCAGATCCTTCTCTCCGCTGTAAGTAAACGTCTCGGCATCGCCCCCGAAAACACCCGTAAGGAATGAAGCGAATTCGCCGCTGCCGCTCGTACCATGGGAAACGATATGGGCTATATCTTCGGAGTCGAACTTACTGGCCCCGGCCCAGGAATACATATCTGACTTATCCCCTACCGCCACATCCAGCCTCAGCCGGTCATGCCAGCGCACGACGCGGTCGGCGCTCTTCCCGTCCCTCGTGGAGATCGCGGAGGCGCAGCCCGATCCCGCCGGTGGCAATTGATATTCCATGCGCGTCACCGTTTGCACGCAAACATAGCGGGGGAAGCGCTTCAGATTGTCGACGACATTCGCGCGCGTCTTATTCAGCAGTTCCTGCGCGGCGTCCGCCGCCCACACCGCCAGCCCGCCCAGCGCCGCATAAGCGCAGAAAATCAGCGCGTGTTTTGTGCGGTATTTTGCCACAAGCGAATCATACCGCTCGACAGCACACGTTTTCCGAAGCAGAATAGATCCATGAGATGGTTGCCGGTGCTGTTGCTCTGCGGGACCGCCGCGGCCCAGACCGGGCCCGTATTTAACGCTGCTTCCGTGAACGCAGCACCGAAGGACGACCTCACGATGGCTACGAAGCCGACCCTCACCGCGCGCCGTCTGGTGTGGCAAACCGACCTCTTCTATCTGAACAGCTTCGCCTGGAACATACCTTTCAATCGAGTGGATGGCATCCACGGCGTTCACATTGTTCGCATCGAGGCCACCACGAATCACGATGCTACCGTTGACGAAATGCGCCAGATGATGCGGAATCTTCTCGCTACTCGTTTCAAACAGAAGGCCCATATCGTTTCCAAAAACGTCGAGGGTGCTGCCCTTACTCTGGCGAAAGACCGCCTCAAGGTAAAGGAAGTTGAGCTCCCGGCTGGCGACAGGCCCTATGTAAACGGCACCATGCCCGGCAAAGGAATCATCCAGGAAACCTCGCACCACGCCACCATTGATGAACTGGCGCAGAGCCTGGGACTTTCCCTTCACCAGCCTGTCTGGAACCGAACGGGTGTTACAGGAAACTATGACTACACGTTCCGCTACGCAATGGACGACGATCCGTCCATTGACGCCCCTTCGCTCGAGAACGCTCTCCGCGACACGCTCGGCATCACTTTATTGAAGAAACAGCGCGGACCCGTCGATTTTCTGGTGATCGATTCCATGGAAACCGATCCCGGCGAGAACTGATTTCGACGAACCGATGCCGGCGATGCTAGGCTGAAACGATGCGCGTTCATCCTGCTGTTCTGCCGTCCATCCTCGCCTGCACTCTGTTGCCGGTCGCGCTGGCGCAGGCGCCAAAGCCGGCAGCAAAATCGACCTCCAGACCCGCGGCGCCCCGGCCGAGACCGGCGGGCTCAAGCGGCGCAAGACCTGCCGTCAAAGCCGGAGTCAAACCTGGAGTCAGAGCCACAGCCAAACCGGTAGCCAAACCTGTTCCCCCCAAAGAAATGACTGATGAAGAAAAAACCATTTACGCCCTCGGCCTCAGCATGTCGCGTTCTCTCCAGCAATTCGCTCTTTCACCTGCGGAGCTCGACATCATTAAGCGTGCCCTGACGGACGCCAGCATCGGCAAGCCAGCCGTTGAGCTCAATGTCTGGGGTCCGCGCATTCAGGGCCTCGTAATGGCCCGCGCCGCAATCGTGGCGCAGCGTGAAAAAGACGCCTCCGCGGCTTACCTCGCCAAAGCAGCCCAGGAACCCGGCGCAATCAAGACCGCATCCGGCCTCGTTTACAAAGAATTGACCCCAGGCACCGGCCCGTCGCCCACCGCGTCCGATACGGTCAAGGTCCACTATCGCGGCACCCTGATCGACGGCACCGAGTTCGATAGTTCTTACAAGCGCAACGAACCCGCGACCTTCCCGCTCAACGGCGTCATCCCCGGCTGGACCGAAGGCGTTCAACTGATGAAAGTCGGCGGCAAATCCCGCCTGATCTGCCCATCCGATCTCGCCTACGGCGATCAGGGTCATCCCCCGACCATCCCCGGCGGCGCAACCCTGATTTTCGAGATCGAATTGCTGGAGATCGTAGGCAAATAAGCACCGCACCAGCCGCCAATGAGAATCCAGGTTGTCTGCCAGCCTGCCTGCGAGCTTCCGGACCGGCTGCATGAGGCCGAAAAGGCGCTTTGATCACGTTCGGCGCAGTGGCAGTCCGATTGCCTTAAAGCAGGCATGCTCCACTACTCTTTGATTTTTCTCATTATCGCGATCATCGCGGGTATTCTGGGATTCGCCGGCATCGCGGGCGCCGCAGTTGGTATCGCGAAGATCCTGTTCTTCGTGTTCCTGGTGATTTGGCTGGTTACACTCCTCACCAGACGCAGAGCAGTCTAATAGCGCTACGCGACCGAACGAGATATCACGGCGGGCCGTCCCTCGCGATCGCGTTACCTGGCGATCGTGAACGCACCCTTCGAGCGGATGTCGCGCGAAGACGCGCCGACTTCCACGGAGTATTTGCCTGGATAAACCTTCCAGTCGTGCGCGGCTTCGTCCCAAACCGAGAGCGACTCCTTATTCAGAGCCATCGAAACCGTTTTGCTCTCCCCAGGATTCAGTTCCACGCGGCTGAAGCCCTTGAGCTGCCGGGGCGCTTCGCCTGCTTCCGGGGGCATCCCCACATAGAGTTGCACCACTTCGGAGCCGCGCCGCTTCCCTGAGTTGGTAACCTTCACGCTGACCGTAGCGTCGTCACCGGCCTTATGATCGACCTTCGCGGCGCCGTACTGGAAAGTAGTGTAGGAAAGGCCAAACCCGAACGGGAACAGCGGGGCCTGATTCTTCGCGTCGTACCAGCGATAACCCACCAGCACGCCTTCGGAATAGTTCGCCGTCTTGCCATCGCCAGGATACTCGTCGGGCTTTGTGGCCGGGCCCTGCTGGTCGCTGGCCGGGAACGTCATGGGAAGGCGGCCCGATGGATTTGCATCGCCGAACAACAGCGCCGCAATGGCTTCGCCGTCGAACTGGCCAGGGTACCAGGCTTCCACCACACCGCTCACTTTGTCGAGCCACGGCATGGAGACCGGACCGGCGGTGTTCAGCACCACGATGGTTTTCGGATTGGCGGTGGCCACCGCATTGATCAGATAATCGAGATCGCCGGGCGTCTTCAGACCGGTGCGGTCGTAACCTTCACCGGCGCGTTCGCCCGCGAAAACGATGGCGACGTCGGACTGTTTAGCTGCCTTCACCGCGGCGTCGACCATATCCTGATCGGGCGTCTGCCAGCCGATGTGAAGGGCGCCCGTACCTGTACACTCCACGCGCACCGGAACCGCCTGGCCCGCCGTGAGGCTCACCATGCCGGTCACCGTGACGACGCCGGATTGTTTCGGAATCTCCGCCACGATTTTGTTATTCACCAGAACGCGAGCCGTTCCCGAAGAGTTCAGGCTGAGCCGGTACATACCCGTCGAGGGCGGCAGCAGCGAGGCTTCCCACTTCGCCGACCATGCGATGCGCGGAGCGCGTCCGCCGCGCCCACGTCCGCCGGCTACGGCGCCTGCGGGAGGCGCCGGGTTGAGCGCGGCGACGGGAGGTGCGTTGAAATCGAGATTGGCATCGGCCTGCTTCGCTACAGGCTCCCCGGCCCAGCCGGATCCCCTGTAGTACGTGCCCTGGAGGCCCTGCCAGGCGGTGGCAGGAATCGGCGGCAGCGGCGCAATCCCCATGGTGCCCTTTTCGTAGACGACCTTCACGCCTGAACCGGCCCGCGCGGTGATCGCATCGGACGGCACGCTGAGCTTGTTGCCGATAGGCACCACGGAGTTGGTGGCCTGTATGGAAGCATCGGGGCCGGCATCGTCGCCAATCACGGCGAGGGATTTGACGCCGGTGAGCGGCAGCAGATTGCCCTTGTTCTTCAGAAGCACCGAGCCTTCTTCGGCCAGACTCAGGCCGACTTTCTTGTGCTCGGCGGTGCTGACGTCGGCGTCCGGCGTGCCTTTCGGTATGTCGTAAACGCCAAGGCGGAACATGGGCACCAGATGGTGATAGACAATCAGGTCCAGATCGCTTTCCTTCAGCTTGCCCGCCTGGATGGCGGCTTCGAGCGCCTGGCCTGAAATCTCATCGCTGCCGGCTTTTGCGGCGAGGGCGGCATCGGGCGCGGCTTCGGGCCGGATGAAGCCGTCGAAGCCCCACTTGCGCAGCAGCCCGAGCTGTTCGCCGCTCGAGCACACCGCCGGGCCGCCATTCAGGCTGGCGAAAGCGCAGAAGACGGCGCCCACGTGCGCGTTCTGCACAGCCGATTTGAACGGCGGCAGATAGATTTCGTTGAGCGCTTTTTCGGAGACGGTTTCGTTGAGAACCTGGCGGTCGGTTTCCTGATCGTAAACGGCGTAGTGCTTCAGGACCACGATCACATGGTTGGCCTGTATCGCGGCGATTTCGGGCGTGGAGAGCTCGGTCATCAGATACGGATCTTCGCCGAACGATTCGGGCGCGCGTCCCCAGTGCCAGGTGCGGGCGAGATTGACCGTGGGGCCGAGCACCGTGCTCAGGCCTTTGCCGTTGAATTCTTCGCCGATGGATTGGCCGAGGCGCGTCGCCAGGTCGCGATCGAACGTGGACGCGACGGCGAGCTCATCGGGAAACGTGGTGGTGCCCTGGGCGAGAGGGTTGGGCGCGCCGCCGCGTCCGCCGGCGACCAGTCCGTAGGGGCCATCGCTGCCGGCTTTGGCATCCAGACCGAGGCGCGGCACGGCAATGCGGAAGGCCAGCTTCTCCTCGTGCGTCATCTGCGGAATGACTTCGAGCGCGCGGCACGCGGGCGTCTGCTTCGCATCGAGCCAGGGCCTATCGCCCGAGGCTGTACAGCCGGAGGCGCTGACTCCGGGGATCTCGGCAAGCCCGGGGGCGGCGTGGACAATGAAGCGTTCGGTATTGGCGGCGAACCAGATGGCGGCGGTCAAGACCGGCAGTAAAACGTAACGGGGACGAATTGTCATGCGGGGGATCCTCAAAGCGAACAGCCACTGAGTTTATCACCGCAGTTCAGAAAATGTGCGTAAAAAACCAAGCTGCGCTTTGATTACGCGCCAGCCAGACGCTAAATGCCGTAGTAAATGCGGAACTCGAAGAGCTTCCCGCCGCCATGCGCGCGCCTCGTCTATATTTCGCGGCTGATCGAGGAGTTTGGACTGGAACAGGTCAGACGACCCAACCCCTGATCGCCCCCCTTGAAAGCGGAAAAACAAAGCCCTCTACACAGACGCTTCGACGCCACGCAGGTACAACTGGCACTCGGCTCAAAATCGCGTTCGAGCCTTCACCAGCCCGCTGACTGGCGTCGCAGGCTTGCGGCGCGCAGCGGATTTTGTCAGCAACGTGATCAGAAGGGCGATCACAGTCGTTCCAGCCCGGCGCGATCCCACTTCGCCAGATTGGCCGCCGCCTCGTAAGTGCTCTGCAAAAATTCCAGCAGCGTTCGATCGGGAGATTGCGATTCTCGCACGGCGCTGTACGGCAGAATGAATTCGCGGAAATCGGCGCTGTAGAATGCGGCTGCCGGTTTCACCGGCGCCTCCGCGAATCCCGGCGGCTCCGGATAAGCGTAGGAATAGAACGCGGGATATGCAATCGGAGCGCTGCCCGGCCAGAATCCGCAACTGCTGACTTCATGCGAGTACGCCTCGCGCGTGACTTCGTCCGGCAGATTCGGAATACCGCCTGGGTGCCGCGGCGCTTTGCGCCCGGAGAACCGAGTGACCGCCAGATCCAGCGCGCCCCAGAATAAATGCACCGGGCTGCACTTGCCGATGAAGCGTCCGCGAAATTCCTTCATCACGCGATCCGTCTGAAACAGAATTCGCCAGAAGCGATTAGCGTATTCCGCATCGTACGAACGGTGCACTTCGTCCTGATCGAAAGGAATGGGATCGGCGACTTCGTTCGGCCTGTTGTGGATCCGCACCGGCAAGCCCAGCCGCTGCAACTCACTCATGAGACGCCGGTAGAACTCCGCAACGGTTTGCGGCTCCAGAGGAAAACCGCCGGTGCTTCCGTCACTCACGCGAATGCTCAGCTGGTGCAGAATGAAATCGAAATCAATCTGGAAGCTGCGCCCGCTGTGCGGAATGGGCGATGTGGTTAACCCGCTCGATGTGACATACAGCGGAACATGCCACGAGTGATTGACAGGCGGACTCAGAGTCATCCGGATCTTCCCGGCAATCTGAGTCCACAGATGAAGTGTCGCGCGGGTGTCGGCCCATGCTTCGAGCGGGAGTTCCGGCCACGTTTCGTCGCGGGAAGGATCCTGTTGCATCAGTTCTATTGTGTCTGATTCCACTTCGGTCCCTTCCCTTCCCCGAATGCTCGTTATGGGCGAAGACCGCGACCGTGCGATCAGGCAGACTTCACCGGTCGATGTTGACCAATGGCGCGCCTTCCATCGCATGGTCGCTGCGTGAAAACGCTCACCCTCTGCGCATGTTGGCTGCGATCTGAAACCGACGTGCTTTCTTGGTACTTTTGGCTTATATATCGTGTGAAGGAATCTGGCAACGTTCGTGTGTATGAGAACATTCATCGTGTCCAGACGAAATGAATTGAGAGAGCTCGCCTCTCCCGCGTTATCGGGATCCGTCATAAACGATGCGCTCCGAAGGCCGTCAACGATGATTGAGCGCAGGCATCCAGACTTTCGGCGACGGCGAGCCGAAGGGAGCATACCCCGGTTCTCCGTTGTCGGGCGTCTCGCTCTGGCAATATTGCTCTCGTCCTCCGTTTCATACGGCTACACGGTTCTCACGCATGAAGCGATCATCGATTCCGTTTGGGATAACGCACTCCAGAAGCAACTCCTGAAACGATTCCCGGGCGCGACCCCGGAAGACCTGCAGGAGGCGCACGCCTACGTATATGGAGGCTGCATCATTCAGGACATGGGATACTACCCGTTCAGCAGCCGCCTCTTCAGCGATCTGACACATTATGTCCGCAGTGGCGATTTCATCGAAACGCTGATCCGCGAATCGCAGACCCTCGATGAATTTGCATTTGCACTGGGAGCGCTTGAACATTATGCGGCGGATACCGAGGGCCACAGGCTGGGCACCAACCGCGCTGTACCGATGCTCTATCCCGAACTAAAGCGAAAATACGGAAATAACGTTACCTACTGGGACAATCCGGTGGCGCATATCAGGACGGAGTTCGGCTTTGATGTACTTCAGGTTGCCATGGAGCGCTACGCACCGGACCGCTATCGGAGCTTCATCGGTTTCAAGGTATCCAGGGACGTGCTGGAGCGCGCCTTTCTGGATACGTATGGCATCGAAATGAAGGACGTGTTCGGAAATGTGACGCTCGCGCTTGGGTCTTACCGATGGGCCATTCGCTCCATTCTTCCGGGCATGACACGAGTGGCATGGAGTCTCAGGAAGAACGAAATCAGGAAAGAAATCCCCGGGATCACGCGGAAGAAATTCCTCTACAATCTCTCGCGCTCGAGCTATGAGAAAGAATGGGGGAAAGACTATCACAAACCTGCCCTGGGCACCAGGATACTGGCATTCCTGTTCCGATTTCTTCCCGGTGGGGGCCCATTTACCGCCCTCAGAATCCGCACACCCACACCGGAGGTAGAGAAACTGTTCATGGCCAGCTTCAACGCGACAGTAGACCGCTATAAAGCACTGCTTGCGGAAGTCGACTCGAATGCCGTATTGCCAAATGAGAACTTCGATTCAGGCGAGCAAACGATCGAAGGGAAATACGTGGGGGCCGACGAAGCGTACGCAAAGTTGGTGGGGAAGCTGGCAGAACGTCACTTCGCGGGGATCACGCCCGATCTCCGTCAAAACATCCTTGCATACTACAAAGATTTGAGGCCGGTCGTTCCTGCCAAAGCCAGCAATAAAGAAAGACGTACTTTGACGACAACCCTCGCGCAACTCGAGCGGCTGAGAGCAACTCCGGAGGCGGTCGCAGTGCCGGAGGCCCGATGATCAGGCCGGCACGGCTGAGCGAGCGCCACCGCACCGAACGTATTGGGTGGCTGCGAGCGGCGGTTTTAGGCGCGAACGACGGGATTGTCTCCACCGCAAGTTTGCTGCTCGGCGTCGCGGCCTCGCATGCAACCCACGGCAATATATTGGTCGCGGGGGTAGCCGGACTGGTCGCTGGCGCCATGTCGATGGCGGCGGGCGAGTACGTATCGGTGCACTCCCAGGCGGACACTGAGCAGGCCGATCTTAACCTGGAACGAAAAGAACTCAAGACAGATGTTAAAGGCGAGCACGAGGAATTAGCTGCCATTTATATGGCTCGCGGCCTGGATCAGGCCCTCGCGAAGGAGGTCGCCCAGCAGTTAATGGCTCACGACGCTCTCGGCGCCCATGCCCGCGATGAGCTCGGCATTTCGAGCAATCTCAGTGCCCGTCCCATCCAGGCTGCGTTGGCATCGGCCGGCAGTTTCGCTGTCGGCGCGGTTCTGCCGCTGCTGATCGCTGTAATAGCTCCAGCGGCAAGTTTGATCTACCTTGTTTCGGGGACGTCACTGCTGTTCCTCGCGCTTCTCGGAGCCCTGGCCGCACACGTCGGAGGCGCGCGAGTTACGGCAGGCGCAATACGCGTGACGTTCTGGGGCGCGCTTGCCATGGCTATAACCGCGGGCGTCGGGGCTCTCTTCGGGACGGTGGCATAAAAAAAGAGATCACCCCTCTCGAGCCACGACACCGCAGGTTACGGTCAATTTCCGATTACATTACAATCGTCACGGCAAGCCGTTCCTGAGGATAACGGCGATTGTAAAAGTAGTAACCGCCGTCGATGTCGTCGTAGTCGATGTAGACGTCGTCGGTCGAGTACCAGTCTCCTCCCCATTCTTCTGGCCATGGATCAACCAGCAGAAACGAGAACCCGCCATAGAAAAAACGCGGATACCCCATGTATATGTCCGGGATTCTGCGAAGACGGAATAAATGCTGTCTGCCGAAGAAGAGGCTGAAGGTCGCCGGGGGGATGTAATAACCGCCATAGCCCCCGCGTTGCGCCCAGGTGCGATGATCTGCGAACCAGTTCCGGGAGCGATGCTGCTCGAACGTAGAGTGTCCTTGCCAACCGCCTTTCTGCACCCACCCTTTCTGCTGCTGCCAGGATCGCGCCTGCTGCGGCGTACGTTCCGGGTGAGCCCGCCCGGGCTGCTGAGGCTGTGCACCCCGTTGCGGGGCAGGCTGTTGATGTGACTCCTGAGCGCGTGGCTGAGGCTGCTGTTGCCGCGGTATCTCGACACGCTTCTGGGGTTGCTGCTTTGGCTGCTCCGCACGCTGGGGAGGCTTCTGTCTCTGCGGTTGCTCGGCGCGTTGCTGCGGTTGCTGATGCGTGGGCTGTTCTACGCGCTGCCGCTGTGGTTGAGGCTGCGGGGCGCGCTGAGGCTGTGCATGTTGCTGCGGCGGTGCCTGGGAGCGTTGCTGCTTTTGTGGGGGGGCCTGTCTCTCCTGCTGCTTTCCGCCGTCTTCCCCCCGCTGAGCATACAGAGGTATCGTTCCGAGATATACAAGTGAACTTGCGGCCATTGAGGCCAATATCGCGAGTTTCATAATGCGTGTCTCCTGATTCGCGGCTATATGCTGTTAACTTCTGGTCTTTGGTGGTTATGAGTGCTCAGCGGAATCCACCGAGCATATAAGCAACGAGGAGAATCAGCAGGATTGTCCCAAGCCCGATACCAAATCCCCCGCTCGGACCCCACCGGGTATGTCCGTAGTATCCGCCGCCAGCGCCAAATAGCAGGATCAAAATGATGATGAGTAGTAGCATTGTCGTTGTCTCTTTCTGTGGATCGGCATCAAAGCAGCCGACGCAGTTAGCCTCGTTTCCCGGCGACTAAGAGCGCAATACCGCCAACCAACGCCACGGTACCTGCAATCGGAGGCAACGGCACATGATGTGTTTCATCGCGAGTAGTGTGAATGGGCCCTATGTCGACGACCTTCTCCCTGGTTGTATATGTAAACCCTCCCCACGCAAGGCCGAAAAGCCCTAATGCGATGAGGATGAATCCAGCAACTTTCACGGCACTCTCCTTAAGCGGCAGGCTAACTAACTCTCAAACACCT
>Ga0134125_10004499_pt1 | contig 15933 bp, 18 predicted proteins | sample KB31751_FD_96464 | JGI IMG/M metagenome (GOLD analysis project Ga0134125, IMG submission 96464) | Terrestrial soil microbial communities with excess Nitrogen fertilizer from Kellogg Biological Station, Michigan, USA - KB3-175-1 | ecosystem: Environmental > Terrestrial > Soil > Unclassified ... | reverse complement strand
CGCGATGGTTGTATCAGCCGACACCGGTCGCAAGCAGAGCGCGGGCGAGCATCTCGGGTCACCAGCGCCGACAACCCCTTTGGCGCGCAAAAGCGTCACCCATGTCTCCGGTATAAACCGTCACCCATGTGACCGGAACGTACCCAGTGTTTGAATTGGGGCGTGACGGAATCGAACCGTCGACCAGCGGATTAAAAGTCGCAGTGGGTGCTCGCCGCCACTCCAACACCCACCCTTGGCTACCTCACAAGTATTTGATTTATCGCGGCCGAGGCTCGCGCTGAAAGCGTCAAGAAGCGTGCCAGTGAGCGCCGACGAGTACCTCACTGCACCGAATTTGCACTGAGCGCCGGCTAGCTCAGACGGCCTTCGGTCCGCGGATTGACCGAATGAGAATCTCCGCGGAGATGCCGAGCTTGTCGTGCAGCGCGCGGATCATATTGATGGACAGACCGCGCTTGCGATTGAGCACCTCAGAGACGCGCGTCCGGGTGCCAAGGATCTCTTCCAGGTCCTTGCGGGTCAGCCCTTGCTGCTCCATCCGAAACTTGATCGCCTCGATCGGGTCCGGCGGATCCATCGGATAGTGCTCGATCTCATACGCCTCGATGAGAGTCGCAAGGATGTCGAGGCGATCGCCTTTGGGCGTGCCGGCCTTTGCGCCCCAGAGTTCCTCAACTTCTGCGAGCGCGTGCTCGTAGTCCTTCTCACTCCGGATCGGTCTTAGGTCTTTCATAAACTACCGTCTTCACATCAATGCGATCGTATTCGGAATGGGTACCGATCCACTTGATCCAAACGATGCGTTTCTCGAAATCCATGGCGGTCACCAGCCGATAATCATTTCCCTTGATGTTGAACACAACGCGGTCTGCCGACACCACGCTCGCCGACCGGTACAGCTGTTTCACCGTCGCCATGTTCTTCCATTCGGCTCGCCGGACTTCGTCGAACCAGGCATCCAGAGCCCCTTTGAGAGCCCCCTGCCCGCTGCGTCCGCTCTGCGACTCGAGGAACCGCTTGAGCGTACTGCGGGCAATGATCCTCATCCGGAAATTCTAGCATGTTCCCATTTTGGGAACAAGCGGCAATGGCGCGTGCTGCAATCAGTACATTCGCCCTATGCCGCGCCGCCACCCGAGACGCACCACCGCTCCTCCGTACTCCTGGCGATACTCGCGGAGCGGGTGTAACCTCCGCAATGCCCGCCCGATGAGGTGTGGCGTCGGACTACCAGCGAACCCGCGGAGGTAATATGAGCGTCGATCGCGATGCGCCATCTGAGGCGCCTGCTTCTTCTCCCTTCTCCACCCAGGCAAAGGTGCTGCGACAACTGCTCGAAAGAGCGGGCTTGAGTCAACGCGCTGCTGCGCGGCAATTCAAGGTCGACGAGCGCACTCTGCGCTATTGGTGCGCAGGCCAGCTGGAACCGCCTAGCTGGGTGTTTCGTGCACTGAGCCCAAAGCTCACGCATAAAGAGAATCTCCAGCGGATGATCGAATCCAATGAGAAGACGATTGCGGCGCTGCAAGACGGCCGGATCACCGACCTCGGGTTCGGGCCGGGACCGGCAGACCGCCAGTCAGTCCCCAATCAAATTGACTGGCTGCAGAAACGGAACGAAGAACACCGTTCGCTGCTGCGGCTTGAGGACGCCTTCGAGCGAAAACAGGAGGCCTACTATCAGCTCCATCGCCAGTGGTTACCCCACGGCAACGGTTTGCCGACCGAGGAGAGCATTTCCGCGGTGGACGCGGCGGAGGCAGAGTTTCGCGCCGCTCAAGCTGAAGTAGAGCGGATCAGAAAGGAGATTGCGGCGGGGAAGCGGTGACTCGATGACCACGGATAACACGCCGGAAATCCCTCCTTCCAGAGATGCACCGGCTCGTCTCAAACTCCGCGCGAGCGGCCCCATGACATGGCCCAATTATGCGCTAGACACCTTCATCGCACCCTACCTTTCGCAGCTCACTAGCGCTGATATTCCCGACAGATCGGAAATCGCCGCTCAAGCCAAGGGATGGCTCGGTCGACACATCCTCCGATCGATGGTCCAGCTCTCTCTTCCGCCCGGTCAGAGGAGCCACGTTTTCAGGTTCTTGCGGCGCAGCACGGGAACAGTCCGGTTTTACGAGCAGGGGCGGCTTGCTACGTTGGAATTCCTCGAGCACCACTCAGCGCGACAACCGGCGGTCTCGCGATACGCGGCCGCGACGGATTACTGGGACGCGTTCCTGGCACAAGGGTGGCAGGCTGTTACGTCGTGGTTTCATATCATCAACCAACGCAACACGATGTTTAAACTGTTTAAAGAGGCGGACGGCTCGCTCTTTGAGCGCCTCCACGGTCTGTACACTGACGAGAAGCACGCCGAATCGCGCTTTCAGAAGACAATGCTCGACCCCGCGGCGTCGTTCAGCATGTGGATGACAACCGCAGGGCTTGTCACAAAGGGCAATCATTTGGATTGGATCGAGGCAGCAGAACTTGTCGACTATCTGGCGGGGCGTATAGAGGCGCTTGAGACGACTCTGAACGACATCTATCACGCGGAGTCATCCGCAACCCCGCCAGTCGCCCAAGTGAAGCCAGCAGTCGAATGACTCTCCGGGACACGATGGCGCCTTTACCATCATTACAATGATATTCACGGTTCCGGTTGCGCTTGTCTTTTCGCTTGGCCTTCTGGGCTACCTGACTGTCGTCTTCTACCGGCTCCTCACCGTGTCGAAGGTCCGCCAACGAAAAATTCGGGGGCGTCACGCCAGCCGCCGGACTTAGGCCGATGCCGGTCGTGCGATGTCCTTACGTCGCGGCCCGTATACGTAGCTTCCGGAATTCCGCCGAGCCGGCGAGCGTCGAATCATGTGCACTTACGCGATCCAATGCCTTGCCAAGCGAGTGGACGCTCCCGGTCGCCGCATCCCCCACAACTGCCGACAGCAGATTAAGCATCTTCCCAGGCGCAGACGCATAGAGCGAATCCGGCGCTTCCGCAATGGAGAACACGGTCGAGTGAGACTTTGGATCCTCAGGTCGAATAAACGGAATAATGACATCTGCTGCAGCAGGAAATGCGTCGCCCGCTGCTCTTAGAATCTGCGTTAGCTTAAAAGTCGAGGCCGAGGTCTGCAATTCGATGTCGAGCGGCCATATCGCCTGAAACGCCGGCCCGACAACCGATTGCCAGCGGAGAGCCTTTTCTGATTGCTTCGCCTTCTCCATCTCCATCGCTAACCGATGGCCGACGCTGGGCAAAATCCTGTCGCCCGCACGGCGCAACGCAGATCGTGCTTCGGTCGCCTTGAGGGGATACTGACTGCCTTCTTGGTTTGCGATGAATATGGCTACCAACCACTCGGCGTACGTGCGCAGATCCTCCGCGGCCACATCACTTCGTGTGAACATTTCCAAAAACGGTCGCTTGGTGAGGCTGAATAGCTCGGGCGAGCCAATGTAGCCAGAATATTTGCGCGCGGCCCAAGCCGCCTGAGCGTCTGCACTGGTCCACTCGAACAGCGGCACAATTCTCCTCCTAGTCCAGATTGGTGCGCGATCAAAAAGCAACGATACTTCAGTAGCAAGCCGAATTCGGGCAAGAAAGCCAGCGCGCCCTGGTGCGTCGACAAGGCGGTCTAGGCGCTGAAGCATCTCTGGCTCATTATCACTGCCACTACCAAGCTTCTTCAGCAGTACCTCTGCCAAGCGGCCAGCCGGCGCATTCAACGCCTCGGTCAAGACGTCAGCCACGGCTCGACTCCGGCTTTTCTGCGAGAGTTCCCTCAGCGACCCGGTCCCACAAGGGCCAAAGCGAGTCGGATTCGAGTGTTCTGGCGTGCTCGTCTAGCCACCAGGACGCCTCCGAGGCGATCTGCCCAAAGCTATCCGCCGGACATTGCAGCAGCAGCGCGGCAATGCGAGGTTCGGTGGTGTTTTCGCGGTACTCCTTGCGCGACCAAAGGAGCTGATGCCAAAGTCCAGCCGGCCAGTTTCCCGCTTGCGCGGCAAATTCGAGCCCGTGCAGCGCCCGATCCGGGTCGTTCAGACACAGCGTGTGCCAATCGTCCCCGGTGCTGAATTCCCGCTCTCCGGCGACTCGAGTAGCCTCCACCACGAGTTGATCGTCTGGGACTCCCTCAAACGCGGACCCCTCTCGTGCGCTTCGAGAGCCGCTTTCCATCCACATGTGAAAGCCAGCCTGTTCTGCAGGTCGAAGGGTCCATTGTGGCCATCGGGCGTCGAGATCCTCGAGCAATGCTTCGGCTTCTGTATTGAGACCGAGCCCGCTGCGCTTCATTTCACCAAGTAGATCGAAGCGCGCGCGGTCAATGTGTTTCGCGGAATCAACGTCATCCCTATACCAGGACTTTGGCGGTCCCTCGCAGATCCGATGCAGAATCACGTCTCTTTGCTCCAGCTCGAATTCATTCCATCTTGCCCGAAGAAGACGAACCACCTCCACAGTCGACCCCGTGAGAAACAGCTCACCCTGTGGCAGTGCAATCAAAGCCCCCGCAGCAAGCGCCACCGGTACAACTGGGCTTGCGCACGCAAAAAGCCCGAGCCTCCGGGTCAAACGGAACGGCAGGTGTTGCCAGCGATCGACGAATAAAATTGCGAGTTTCGAGGACTTTGCCGATAGCCGTTCCCAGAGTTCAGCAATCACGCGGACGATCGGATGGAATCCCGTTCGGTACTGGTTTTGGGGATGCTCCGCTACAGACGGCACGTCAGAATCGGAGACTCCGTACCCCTCATCTCCTTCGCTGCCCACCTCAGTGGCATCTTCCAGTGCCGTGATTAGCGCGTCCGTCAATCCGGAGAGTAGCCTCGCATCGGTTGTCGCTTCCGCGTCCTTAGGCCATGCCGAAATAACCTCGTTCCCATCTATTCCGTCATCAACCTCAAAGTCTATCGACATGAGTTGTCGTGGATGCTCGAGTACCTCTGTGTCCCGGCCGTCAAACGATAGACTCCTACTGACTCGCAATTTTGGCCTGAGCACCTCCGCGATACGTTCAAGCAGTTCACCTGATTTCTCACCACGCCGCACGCGCGCCGCGATCGCAAACCACTCGTTTCGCCAGGCCTCCCGGGCAGCTTGCATCTGCCGAATGATGAGGCGCCAGCTATTCACGAGAACTGCCGGCAGCCGTTCCGCTTGGGCGCTAAGGTAGTGCTCAAGAAGGTTTGCTGTGTCCGGGCCAAAGAAACGGAGGTTTGCAACCACGTCGCGCACAGCCGTCGCATCCGCGAAGTTTCGCTCGATCCACGCCACTAGCTGTCGCTCGTTCTCGACGAGCTTCATCTCCGAAAGTACTGGAAGCCACGCCAGCGACGGATTGAGAGTAGCGAGCGTCGTTGCGAGGTCGCCCTGAGATAGGAAGAATCTTAGTTGCTCGCGCTCAAAGTCAGTCGCGTTGCCAGGTGTCTTCCTGATCTTCTCACGTGCGGTTTGCGTGTCGCTCATGAGGCACCGCCTACTCGCTCGCTACTCAGGATCTCCCCGATTCGCCGTCGTCCGTATTCGCCAGGGCTCAGAGAGTAAAGAGCCCATTCACGTAGCGTGCGGTATAGCGCGTCGTAATCTAAAAATTCGATCGGCTTGATACCCTTTGCCTTCCACAGAGAGGCCGAGTCGGCGCTTGCTCTCTCGATCGCGTAGATGTCTTTCAGGTCACTAAAACGGTCGCGGTCGGCGTCGAGCGTTTCCAGCAGCAGGCGCAAGGCCGCATCCTCCGCTGCGTAACCGATTAGAACCAGCGCTCCGAGCCTCATGCGATCTTCAATATACTTCGACGCCCAGCCGTCACGCAGATAGGCGTCTCCGAAATCCGCGCTCGTAAGGACGAGATCCGTGGGATCAAGCGAAAGTGATGTGTCCGCGATCCGGCCGTGCAGATGCAGAATCCCGTGGTCGCGTTCCCGGCCAGCTTTGGGGATCGACTTTCCCGCGTGGCTCGGGACGCGCATACCGGCAGCGGCAGCTGCGCGCTCAAATAGGGTGTCGAAGTTTGTGGTTAGGAGCTTCGGGCGACCTTGTGCATCCTTAGAGAGCTGCAGGAGCGCGTTATGATCCGGAAGGTCTTGGGCTGGCGGCGCCAACAGCTTAGTAACCGCAATACGGACGCGCGATTCGGTTCCCGGTCTGTGGGTGCGCTTTTCGAGGGAGCGTAGGGCCCGGTCAAACTCCTTGCGCTCGATAGCCCTTCGCTCAGCTGGTTCGTCATTCGCCGACTCACCGAGATAATCATAGACCTGCTGCGTCAGAGCCTCGAATGACGGTAATCCGACCCGGAGCGATACACCCGCGCCACATAGGAACACCACTTTTCCATCCCTCGCGGCTTCGATGAGTTCGTCCGGAATATCCGCACTTTCCTCAAGGAACCTCACTGCCCCCCCTTTTGCTTCACTTAGAGTCTGCGAGTAGTTGCTGTTCAGTATTACGAGACAGCAATGCTGATTCAATCCGATACCTGAAGGGGCCCGCTCGAAGGCTGTCTCTCAAAGCTATCATCAGCGCAGACATATAACCGTCGCTGGATAGATGCCCCGGTTGCACTTGTCCTCTTGTGATCGAGGGCAGGACACTGAATTTGCACTGAGGCCATCGGGTTCCAATGTAGGGAACGAGCAGCGCTCGGTACAAATTCAGTGCAATTCCCCGCGACGCGGTGCCCACCGTCAAACCTATTTCTTCTGTCTGGCGGCTTATATCACACTCATTGCTTTGAGCAGCCGCTTGACCTCGACGTAGAGATAGAGCTCGTCATCCTGGGAGATGAGCCGCGCATGCATGGTGCAGAGACGTATCGGGTAGAGCCGCTGCAGCGATTCGCGCAGCGCTTCCTTGCGGTGAAAAACGGCCTCGAAGGCCGCCTTCCAGTTGTCCGCTCGAACAAGGATGCGCTCGTAGTCCGTGAAATCCGCATACGCAATCAGCGGCCGGTGCCGATTCCCCAGCACCTTCCGCTTTGCGACGCTTCTCTACCCATTCCTCGCGTGTCTCGCCCGGGACCTGGTGTTTGATCCACTGTGGTCCAAAGACTTCGCTCATCCGCTGGTCGATGAAGCGGCGCAGGTGCGTCTCAAAGCGTATGAGCCAGTCGTGGGCCAAGTTCGTGCGCTCAAATCCCTCCTCCTCAGAGGCAGACTCCGCCGGAATAGGCAGGTAGGGGACCACCGGGGGCGGCGGTGCCTCATTGAGCCGCGCGATCCGCACCGACTCGCGAAACGCCGGCGCCGGGAAGTTAGTGAGCGTGGGATTGAACCCCTTACGTTCGTAAAAGGAGCTTCGGGCAACAACGTCCTCGATATCGGCGGGAAGGGTTATGGAGTCGCGCCAGTCCCCGAGCTGCCGGCGTAGGACTTGCGATATGGTGTCGTGAAACGTCGAAGCCGGAATCGTCAGTTGCGCACCTATATCCTGAAGCGCTACGAATCCTTGCACGGATTGCATTTCCCGGCTGATCTCCAACCAAGGCGAGTGCAGCTGCTCCATAGCCGCTCGGATCTCGCGCTGCGCTCGGGCGCCGAACTCGGCCACGGAAGTAAACGACGCCTCGAAAGCGCGGCTCAGGCGCGTCACTTCCTCAAAGTCCGGCATCCGGAAGCGCTCCTCGATGGCCTTCATTGTCTGGGCGAAAGACTCTATGTGCCGGGAAAGAGCGGTGGCGGTCTCCGGACGCCGCAGCCACTCATCGATCGGCCGGAGCGTCGGCCGCAATGACCTCTCGAGGTTCTGAGCCAGCTCTTGCCAGCGGGACACGTCAGGAAGATTGATTCGGTTCGGGGAGGCAATCTCCAGCCTCTGAACCTCGGCGATCCGCGCCGCAAATCCGGAAGTATCCGCCTGGAGCTGGTTGACCGCCGCCAAGAATCCCGTATCCACCCCGTTGAGCATTTTCGCCAGTTCGCCCTGGAGCCCGCTGTCCATCTCTTTCAGTTGACTCGCCAAGTCACCCTGGAGGCCGGTTCCGAGTGCAGTGGCCAGCCCCATGCCTTTCGCGGCGCGCGCTTGCGGATCCACCAATGCCCGGAGCGTCACCTCCTGCCTCGGCGTGCCGCCCGTCTCGCCCGCCTCAGCTCCCGGCGCGCTCGGTTGACTCAGTTGACCCAGTTCGTCCTTCGTCCCGCTCATAGCAGTACACCGTCTCTTGCCCCACTCAACCCGATTTTACCGCCCCATTTTGCCCGACGCCGGTGCCACCCCGGACTGGCCGGACGATGGGCTGACTCCAGGGACGGAGCAGATTCCCCGCAAACCCCTAAACGCCAAGCTCCTTCCCGTAGCACCTGTCTGCCAAAAGGTCGGAAGAGTGTCGTCTCCATAATCTGCCAGACAGTAGAAGTCTTCCAATCCCTCGTCGCAAGCGCCGGAGAAAGCTTGGGCCGGAGGCCTAGTGTACCCAATTTTGGGTCGTGCAATTTTTGCCCCGATCCGTTTCACCACGCGCCAGAGCACCATTCGGCGCAGCCGGTGCTCTGAGCGTTGGTCGAGACCACCAGTGCGTCTCTCAACCCCACGCAGGGAAATAGTCCCCGAACACTTGACCCCACGTGTCTATCGCCTGACGGACGTACCCCTGTGTCGCGAGCGATTCGGCCCGGAGTGCACGCTCGTATCCCAGCTGCAATTTCGCGATCGCGTCCTGAATCTTCAGCTGCGTGTTGATGTAGGAACCCACGTCGCCGCCATACCCTGCCGGGTCTGGGTTCTGCTGCGCGACAAGCGCGCGGCCCTTATCGAAGTAGTAGCGGACGCCGGATGGGAAGTTGGAAATCATTACGCCGTTGAGGATTGAGAGGGCGAGTACTTCAAGGTGAAACGAGCTGAAGTATCTGTTGTTCGTGGCGTTCCAGGCTTTAATCATCTTCATCAGTGGAACTAGGTCGCCCTCATGGGCCCTGTTTGCAGTCGTCACGAGCTCAACATGTTTTTTCGGATCGGTCGCGAGCCAGTTCTGCTGAATTGAGTTTGGAATGAGGTACCCTCCACCTTGACGGTAGAAGCCGGGGACGACATCGACCGTGAAATCCGTGAATCGGATCGTGACTGTCTGCCCGTTCCGGCTGATCTTCGGTGTGCGGGTATAAGTCCGCAATAGTGCGCGCTTGACGAAGTCAAGTAGTCCGGCTTGGCCACCGTTCCGTCCACCGTTGTAGTGGTGGTAATACTGGACGTCTAGGACAAAGAAGATATCGACATCCGCTTCCGCAAGTGGCGCGATCATTGTATTGCGCGAATACGAGCCGGTCAAAAACGAGTCGAGTACGGTGAGCCCGTCTTCCATCACCTCCCGCACGCTCTGCTGTCGGGTCGATACTGTCGAGGCCTGGAGGCCCGTAATCTCCAAGTTTTCCTTAAACCCCTGAAATGCCTGAAGAATTGTCGTTGCCATGCGCCGCGCGATCTCAGCTCACAGGTGCAGGGTGCTTTTGATCTTTTCCCATTCTACAGAGAGCGCTGGATTCAGCCTTTCGAAGATTCGCGATGAGAGCGTGACAGCGGCGTTAGATTTCGTGTTCTCGTACTTGACGAGTTCGTGGATGATCCGGGCCTCAAACGCCATCCTTTGTGCATTACCCTCTAGCGGTCCCACTTGGAGCAGCTGATAGAGGGTCGTGAATACCGACTCTGAGCGGCCGCGCAGCCATTCGAGACGCACGGCACGGGACACGAGCTGTTCACTGAAGACAATTTGAGACGCGACAACCATAACGTCGAAGCCCGTGTTGCGGTTGAACAAAGCAAGGAGCCAGAGGGCGACATAAACGGCGATGATCCCGCGCTCCCACGAGCACATCCGACGCGCGATCTCTTTGGTGAATAGCGCGTTCTCGAGCGCCTGAGCGCCAACCTTTCGGATAGGTTCTTCGACCTCCGTGCTGTAGTAGCGCTCCGTGCGCTCAGGAATCAACTGGAAGCCGAAGGCGCTGGAGAGGAAATCGCCTAGGCGCACGTCCTGAGCACGCGGGCTGAAGTACACCCGCACGGCAATCAAGAGGAAAAAGCCGGCGATCGCCGTGACGAGGAAAGCAATTTGCGCGACGACGTAAAGTCGCGGCGTCTCGCCGCGATCGATCAGCAGGACCGCGATAGAGAGAACGGCGGCGCAATAGAAGGCAAAATCGGACGCGCGTTCGGCCTGCTCCAGCGGGTCAAAGTATTTCGTACGTATCGGGTCAATCTTTTTGTCGTGCCGATTTGGCATGCGTTGTTGTCTGCTCGTTTGTGTCAGTACTGGCCGTTGAACACGAGACTCCACTGTGCATTTGCGAGTTCCAACTTACCGAGTGATTCGAGCTCGAGCGCCGAGGTCGCATGCTCCAGCGCGTATTCGACAGCACCCCGCAGGGCATCGCGCTGGGCATCGGTCTTGACCGCTGGAATCGTGCCTGCAATTCCCCCGGGATCTCTCAGCGCACGGCATTCTCGTTTGGCGAGCAGTCGAAATGCCGAATAAATGCAGTGCGTGTAAGCCTTCGCACCCACACAGGTATTCTCAGTTGCAAACAGCATGTCGATATGGAAGCTCTGAAGTGGAATCGGCTGCCCGCGGCTGTGCTTCCACCACCGCATAAGGCGGCAGAGGCCAGCGAGTTTGCCACCACTTCTCGCATTCGCGATCTGAAAGAGTCGGTTGTGAGTCTCGGGGGAGGTCTCTAGCCATCCCCCGTAGCCGTCCGGAATTGCGTAGACCGGCCGCTTGGCGGAGAAGTCGGCCCACAGGGCGGGCACTACGTCCAGACTCCGCTGACCTTGATCGAAACGTATCACAGCGGCCTGTTGATCTCCGCGAATCTCTGTCTGCCGGAAGCGCTGCTGCAGATCCTCCCTCACTCGAGACAACAGTGTTTCGGATGAAACAATTCTCTTGCCCCACTTCGCTTCATTGCGACGCAGTACTGAGAGAAGGTCCAGGTCGCTGTGCGAGCGAATCGCCGTGCCGCGAGCCTGACTGCCGATGCGCAAGATGCGCACGAGATCAAACGATGCGAGCAGGCGCGATCTTACCGTCGCCAAGTGCCCCGCCGCCGCTGCAGACTCGCCCGGGCGAGGGGCGATTCGAGCGACCAACGCGAGCATATTTAGCTGGGGTTTCAGCGAGGTACGCACAAGAGAAGCTATTAACGGTAGAATCGCGAACTGACTTCATCTCATTTTATCCGGTCGTTCAATGTGTGTCAGGATTTCCACCGCCCCAGTTGAACGAGGGGCGTTTTCCGATACTGGTCGGTCCGCTGGGCCGGCCCGCCCTACCCTGCGCCTGGCGCGCGGCTTCGCACGGCCGCTGAGGCCAAGGAACCAAGCCAGGAAGGACGGTTCGTGAATCAGCAACTCTCCGCATGGAGAGTCGAAGACAGCGGCTATGAGCCCGTTCACCGCGCGGCATCGCAGCGCCCACGTGACACGATTGACGCTGAGCAAGTGCGGGTGTCGGGCAACGAGTTGAGCTTTGGTGACGAGCTCGGTCGTTGCCGGCAGGGAGGCCGGAACAGCGATCATGGGTAGCTCCGCTTGGACAGGCGGCGGTCCGAACATCTTCGGATTGCTTCGTGGTCTCATCGAGTACGCTCCTCCTGCCGGTCCCGCTCGCGGGTGCGTGTCCGCTGCTCGAGCTTCGATGCCAATTGCTCGTCGGTCGTGAGCGGTCGGTGCATGCCACCAATGAAACTCCAGATCTTCTCGGCAAGCGCGCCCTGTCCTGCAGCCAGCAGGGCATCAGCCACGGCATGCCACCCTGCGACCACATCGCTGCGGGTTTCGAGGAGCTTCGTCTTTCCGGGGCTTGGCTTGAGGCCTCCGTCACGGAGCTCCTCGGCAATACGCTGGATGCGCTCACGCAGAAATCGGGAATCGCCCCGGAGCGATGCGCGATGGATGCCGTCCTTGAAACTCGACCGGGTCTGCCCCCGCACTGCGCGTTCGGTCGCGTTGGCAGCGATCCCGTGAGCGCGCAAGTGTTGTGCGAAGAGCCCGCGCCACTTTCGCAGTGTGGCTTTCCGGATATTGAGCCGCTTCCCTTCCTCGCTCACTGCCCTGACCACCAGGTGCACGTGCGGATGATCCTGGTCCGTGTGGAGTAATGTGGTGCTGCACATTACTCCATTTATGTGGAGCTGTCGTTTATGTGGAGCACGGAGGGCAAACACTGCGCGAGAGGGCTTTTGTAGGGCCAGTTCTGCACATAACTGATGCTTCTCGTAGGGTATCTCCGGTAACCATCCGCCGGAGATTCCGATGTCAGCACTTAAGCAAGTCTTTGTCCGAGTTCATTCCCGGTACGAACAGGACCGATATGCAGAGGATCTTGAGCGGTTTGCGGCGTGGCTCCTTGCCACCCGCTACCGCAACAAGAACGCTCGCAGGCATCTCTGTCGTGTTCAGCAGGTCCTACACGCTATCGGCGCCGCGCCGGGGTCCGTGCTGCGAGCCGACGTACTTGGACGTGCGTTCGCGAGGCTCGCTCGACGCTGGACCCGCTGCCACACCGCATCAACATATGCCGGGTACTTACGTTCCAGCGGTCGACTGATCGATCAGACGCCAGCGCCGGACCCGCTGTCCTCGTTGCTCGATGAGTTCTGCGGTCGATTGGTGCGCAGCCGCGGCCTGGCCCCAGCTAGTGTGACGGAGTATCGCTATTCGGTCTCGCACTTTCTGCAGCAGATGCTTCGGCCAGGTCAGTCACTGCAACAGCTGACGCCAAAATCCCTGGAGTCCTATATTCGGTTACGCGGCCGTGATGTCGCGCGTTCAACACTGCTGGCCGCAGTGAGGTGCATTAAGACATTTCTGCTGGATTGCTATCAGCGAGACCTGTTGCCGGCACGGCTGGACCTCATCGACATCCCGCGAGGCTTTCGGCGCAACCTGCTTCCGCGAGCGATGCCGTGGCCCCTTGTAGAGCACCTGCTGCAGTCGGTTGATCGAACGGACCGGACCGGGCGCCGCGATCATGCGATCCTGCATCTGCTCGCCTGCTACGGCTTGCGCACCGGGGAGGTAGCGCGGCTCACCCTCAGTTCCATCGACCGCAAGGCGCGAACGCTCACCGTTTGGCAGTCGAAGACCTACTCGACGCTGGTGGTCCCTTTGCACGATAGGACCCTCGCCGTCCTCGACGACTATCTTGAGGCAGCCCGCCCTCGAACCGAGCTTCCCTGGCTCTTCCTCAGGGGCGCGGCACCGCTGGGTCCGCTGTGCAAGTCCGCGGTAGGCCAAGCGTTTCGCGGCCGCGCCGACCGCTGTGGACCGCCGATCTCGCAGTATTCGGCACATTGCCTGCGCCACGCATTCGCGCACCGCCTGTTTCAACAGGGCGTCGGGATGAAGGCGATCGGGGATCTCATGGGTCACCGCAGCTTGGTCAGCACCAGCATCTATTTGCGGCTACAAGCCAATGCCCTGCGTGAGGTCGCACTGCCGGTCCCAGGCTATGCGCAGGCGATCGGAGGTGTTGCGTGAGCCCCGTGCAGGCCGCAGCGCCGGCGGCTTTTGCTCGGCAGGTGGATGCCTACCTCGGCTACAGCCGAGCTCTCGGCGTAGGGTATGAAGGGGTGGAGCGCATTCTCAGGCAGCTTGGACGCCATCTCGCACAGCAAGGCGCCCCGGACCTGAGCGCTCAGCTCTACGAGAGCTGGCGTCGCAGCCGCCAGTGGCTGCACGCGAACAGTCGTCGGAAGGAAGAGCAGACCGTACGTCGATTCTGCCTCTACCGAAGACGCTCGCACCCCCAGTTCTTCGTTCCAAGCGCCGACAGCATCCCCCGGCGACGGCCTTACACGCGCCCGGTGATCGTGGAGCCCGAGCAGATCGCGCGCATGTTAGCAGCCGCGGATAGGCTTCGAGGCAGAGATAACTCGCCGTTGCATGCCGCGGTGGGACGGATCGCGACGGTACTTCTGTACACAAGCGGACTGCGCTCCGGAGAGCTTCTGCGGTTGATGGTCGAAGACCTCGAGGACGCCGGTTCGGTTCTGCGGATTGTAGAGGCGAAGTTCCATAAGTCCCGGCTCGTACCGCTGTCCGAGACTGCGCAGATGCAGGTGCGCAGATATCTCAAGCACCGCGCGCTCTTCACCCCGGACTCCCCTGAGCGCGGACCGTTCCTTTGCAACCGCTATGGCGGGAGCGTCCGTCCCTACAGCGCCTCGGGGCTGCATCGCCTCATCGATCGCCTATTCCGGGCTGCAAATGTTCGTAACCACGAAGGGCGTGCGCCGCGGGTCCACGATCTTCGTCACTCATTCGCCGTCCAAAGCCTCATTCGCTCATACCGCTGCCAGGGCGACCCGCAAACCTGGCTGCCAAAGCTCGCGATGTACATGGGTCACGTGTCCATCGTTTCGACGATGCACTACCTCACGCTCGTGCCTGCCGTTGCAAGCCTTGCGATGATCCGTTTCAAAGCAGGGTTCGGCAACAAGATCCTGGGAGAACAGTCATGAGACCTCTCAGCTCCCCGGAACTTGGCCGCCTCGTGGTCTCCTTTTTCGAGGATTACTTGCCAGCACAACGAGGCATGAGTATCCACACCCTGCGCAGCTATCGCGACGCGATTGTCCTGTGGTTACGGTTCGCCTCGCGCCATGCTGGGCGCCGGCTCGAGTCGCTCCGCGTAGCCGATCTCACTGTCGAGAGTATCGAGCGTTTCCTCGAATACCTCGAAGCCGAACGTCGCAACGGGATCGGCACCCGCAACGTGCGTCTCGCAGCGTTACACACCTTCGCCCGGCACATCGCAGCCAAACTTCCCGAGCAGATTGGCATGCTGCAGAGCATCTTGAACATCCCGTTCAAACGCGGCGCCAAACAAGTGCCGATCGAGTACCCCGAGAGCAGTGACATTCGCGCTCTGCTAGCGCACATCGATCGGCGCACACCAGCAGGTCAGCGCGATTACGCGCTCTTTGCCACCCTGTGCAACACCGGCGCGCGCGTCCAGGAGATCCTCAACCTTCGCATCCGCGACTTGCGGCTGGACCCGCCCGAGCAAATTCGCCTGCATGGAAAGGGCGATAAGATCCGCCTGTGTCCATTGTGGCCACAAACCGCCAATCTGCTGCGGGATCTCATCCGCGCGCAGCCCCCCGATGGGTCTGATCTGCCAGCAGCGCCGCTGTTTCGCAACCGCAACGGCAGGCCGCTGACACGCTTCGGCGTCCGCTACCTGCTGCGCAAGCACCTACCGAACTATCGGTCCTCCACATCAGGGCGGCGCATTTACCCGCACGCCCTGCGCCATGCCACCGCGGTACACATGCTCAAGGACGGGATCGATTTCGGAACCATCAGCCAGATCCTCGGCCATGCCAGCGTCACGACGACGATGCGCTATGCACGCGCCGATCTTGATCTCAAACGCCAGGCGCTCTCCCAGGTCTTCCCGGACTTTCTCGGCCCACCGCTGGCAGGTCGGATCCGATGGCACGGCACAGAGCTGACCCGGTGGCTCCGACGGCTGTGACAATTATGTGGAGTGACTGCTCTGCCAATGGTCTCCCGAGCTCGCCTGCAGCAGGCACTCCACATAAACGCCAGCTCCACATAAATGGAGCGCCATGGCGTGACGGTATTTCAATCCGAACTTCTCGCGCGCGAAGGTCTTGGCCGCCGCCAGCACTTTGTCCGGTGGCGTCGGCGCCGGCATGGACAGGACGATGTTATGCACAAGCTTGATCCCGCCGAGCGAATTCTTCCCGCTGCGTGGCGCCGGCCGATACTGGCCGGCGGAAAGGTCCAGATGCCACTTGTTCAGCAGGTCCTTCTGGCCGCCCCTGGATATCCGCTGTCCATCGTCCATCTCGAGCTCGATTTCCCCGTGGTGGCTGATATAGGCGATGTGGGCAGCGACGGCGCCGACGTTCCGTCCACCGCCCGTCACTTTCACGACCACTTCCGGCGTTTGCTGCACGGTGCGCCGG
>Ga0134125_10004498_pt1 | contig 15934 bp, 7 predicted proteins | sample KB31751_FD_96464 | JGI IMG/M metagenome (GOLD analysis project Ga0134125, IMG submission 96464) | Terrestrial soil microbial communities with excess Nitrogen fertilizer from Kellogg Biological Station, Michigan, USA - KB3-175-1 | ecosystem: Environmental > Terrestrial > Soil > Unclassified ... | reverse complement strand
GGGGCATACAGTGTATAGCAGTACGGACCCGAATAAATATTGGGATGGAAAGAACACGAGCGGAGGCACTGCACCGGAGGGAGTATATTATTATGTAATAGATGCAAGCTGTACAGGTAATTCGTTCCAAAAAGAAGGATTTGTACAGTTGATAAGATAAACAGATTGATTTAAGTAACAAGCTATGAACGGTGAATTTCACCGTTTATAGTTTATGTCTATTTGAAAAGAGGTAATTGGGAGCGTTTTAAAATTCGGCAGCATAACAAAGTAACATCATCCAGGTAACCTCTTGTCCCTTTATAAAATTTAAGTGTATCCGCAATTTTGTCGTTTATTTCTTTAGCAGACATGCCTGAATTGGCATATGAGGTAAATGAATCAGTTAATTTATTGACACCGAATTCCTCATTTTTTTCATTTTCAAGTTCTGTGATGCCGTCTGTGTAGGCTAGTATAGAGGCCGGTGCTGCTATGGTAATAATGCCTTCTTTCAAATTAGGTATTTCAGGAAGCATACCCAATGCTGTTCCACCCGATTTTAAAAGTGTTATGGTGTTTTCCATAAAAAGTATAGGTGGATAATGCCCGGCATTGATATAGTTTAATGTTTGTGTAAGACGATTGAATTTGCCAATAAAAAAAGTGATGAAGCTTTCTCCTTTTGCAGTTTGCATTACATTCCGGTTAAGCCGGTTCACCAATTCGGTCAGTGAGCTGGTTTGTTCAATTTGAGCATGAAGGCTTGCCTGGAAATTACTCATCAGCAAAGCTGCAGCTACCCCTTTCCCTGAAACATCGGCAATGCAGAAAGCAAACTCGGTTTCGTTCAACGGAATAAAATCGTAATAATCGCCACTTATTTCATGACAGGGTAGGTAATAGGCCGATATATCAAGCTCTTCGGTATGTGGTAATATGGAAGGTACCAGGATAGACTGTATTTCCCTTGCCAAGTCAAGTTCATGCCTCAAAAGAACCTGGCGAATGTTTTCCTTGGCTAATTTTTTATTTTCTATGGCTACCACCAGTATGTTGGTAAGCGTTTGTATATAAGGCAGGTGATTGAATGGCGAATCTGCTGCTTCTCTTTCCGAATGAATTTCTTTCGAAAAATCTCCCAGGAAAAGATAGGCAAGCGGCTGTTCTTTATGGTAAACCGGAATAACTATATCTAACTCACAACCCTGCAGCCATGCATCCTGGTCTACCCGCGATATTTCTTTTAACCCCGAATAGCCCTTTGCACGTTCAATCGTAAATTCAAGATTATCCTGCTCAATTCCAAAGCTCAGTATACATCTCCAGTTTTCATCGTGGCTTAAAAGCATCAGCCGTCCTATACCCAACTTAGTTTCAATAACCTCCCGGTAAATGTCTAAAAGCCCGCTAATAGAGGTATTTAGGTTAATATTTTTAGTAAGCTCGAATAAGGCATTCAGCTTTTCTTCCGATATATCCGGGGTAGGCTTATGCAACTTATCACTTGTTTCTGCTTTCATTTTTACGTGTTCGAGGTCGGGTGTAACAGGCTCCAGGCTTCGGGTTTATTACTGAACAAAACTTTTGTTTTTGCCCATGTTTGCTTAAAGAGTTCCGAATTACGGTATGTTTCTAAGTGTCCCTCTGATTTCCAGATGCTGTAGGTGAAGAAGAGGTTGGGCATATCGGCAGACGGAAGGAGCTCAAGCTTTAAACATCCTTCAAAATTGGCAATTTTATCGCGTGTGGAATTAAACAAGGCTAAAAAGGTTTCAACCTTTTCCCGTTCAAACTCCATTTTAACTATGCGAACAATCATTGTAATTAGGAATTGATAATTAGGAATGAGGAATGAAAAGCAGTAAATCAATATGTAATATTGTTCTATCATTCATAATCTAATTCACAATAAAAAATCAGGAATTAAACTTTGTTTTCATTGTTTTAATAATAGAACCAATGATTTTTAATAGTTCATCACAATCTTCTAGTATAGCGAAAGATTCTTTAGAAGAAAGATAATTAGTATCCCTAAGTATTCTTAACCAATAATGCGTTTCTCGGGCTTCTTTATAGGCAACATTTAATTTAGAAAAAAAATCTTTTTTGGATTTTCCGCCGATTCCTTCTTCAATATTTGCTCCAATAGATGTTCCGCTTCTTAGTAATTGCTTAGATAATACATATTCATTCTTCGTTTCCGTAAGATAGCGATATAGTTTCACAATACGGATAGCGAACGCATAACTCTTTTCTTGTATGACATTATCCGTCTTCATTCCTAATTCCTAATTGTCAATTCCTAATTCACTTAGGCTTTCACCTGCGAACGGATGATGTTCAGCGCTCCACCGGCTTTAAACCATTCTATCTGGTTTTCGTTATAGCTGTGGTTTAACTTAATGGTATCGCTGCTGCCATCCTTATGATGAAGTACCATGCTCAGTTGAACCCCCGGTTTGAAAGTGGTTAACCCAAGTATATCAATGCTGTCATCTTCGCGGATCTTATCGTAGTCGTTCTTATCAGCAAAGGTTACAGCCAGCATGCCTTGTTTCTTCAGGTTGGTTTCGTGGATACGTGCAAACGATTTCACTAATATAACGCGCACACCAAGGAAACGGGGTTCCATAGCAGCATGTTCGCGCGAACTGCCTTCGCCATAGTTTTCGTCGCCTACCACTACCGTGCCTGTGTGTGCAGCTTTGTAAGCCCTTTGCACAGCAGGAACAGAGCCATATTCGCCCGTCAGTTCATTCTTAACAGAATCGGTTTTGTTGTTGAAGTTGTTCACTGCTCCAATGAGCATATTGTTCGATATGTTATCGAGGTGACCCCTGTATTTGAGCCATGGGCCTGCCATAGAAATATGGTCGGTAGTGCACTTGCCTTTTACTTTTATAAGCAAACGTAAATTTTTCAGGTCAATACCTTCCCACGCAGCAAATGGGTCTAACAGTTGCAGACGTTGCGATGTGGGTGATACCAATACTTGTACTTGGCTGCCATCTTTAGCAGGTTCCTGGTAGCCTCTGTCCTTTACATCAAATCCTTTTTCAGGTAGTTCGATGCCCGTTGGTTCAGGCAGTTTTATACTTTCTCCTTTATCATTGGTAAGCGAATCTTCCAATGGATTGAAAGTAAGGTCGCCTGCAATAGCAAGCGCAGTAACTAATTCAGGAGATGCTACAAATGCGTGTGTATTCGGATTACCATCATTTCGTTTCGAGAAGTTACGGTTGAACGAAGTGAGGATAGAGTTTTTCTTTTCAGGATTAGTTGTATGCCTTGCCCATTGGCCTATGCAAGGTCCGCAGGCATTAGCCAGTACTACGCCGCCTAACTTTTCAAACCATTGAAGGTAGCCGTCGCGGTCAACCGTATAACGCACTTGTTCGGAACCCGGTGTAACCGTATATTCCGATTTGGTTTTTAATCCGTGTTCTACGGCAAACTTAGCCAGCGATGCAGCCCTGCCAATGTCTTCGTACGAAGAGTTGGTGCAAGAGCCAATCAGTCCCACTTCCAGTTCTTGTGGCCAGCCATTGTCTTTCACGGCTTGGGCGAATTTTGATATAGGCCAAGCTAAATCAGGCGTGTATGGCCCGTTTACATGAGGTTCTAAGGTTGACAAATCAATTTCAATAACTTGATCAAAATATTTTTTAGGATCTTCGTACGCTTCATGATCTCCTTTCAAATGTTCTGCAACACTATCGGCTAATTCAGCTAAATCAGGCCTTCCGGTTGATTTCAGGTAGTCTGACATTTTTTTATCGTAAGTAAAGATAGAAGTAGTTGCTCCTATTTCAGCGCCCATGTTGCATATAGTTCCTTTACCCGTGCAGGAAATAGATTCAGCGCCCGGGCCAAAGTATTCCAGTATGCGGTCAGTGCCGCCTTTCACGGTAAGTATTCCGGCTACTTTTAATATCACATCTTTAGGTGAGGTCCATCCGCTCAACTTTCCTGTAAGCTTTACGCCAATCAGTTCAGGAAATTTTAATTCCCATGGCAAACCTGCCATTACGTCGCAAGCATCAGCTCCGCCTACACCGATGGCAATCATTCCGAGGCCACCGGCATTCGGAGTATGAGAGTCTGTTCCAATCATCATTCCACCTGGGAATGCATAGTTTTCCAATATTACCTGGTGGATGATACCGGCTCCGGGTTTCCAGAAACCTATGCCATATTTATTGGATACGGATGCAAGAAAATCATATACTTCTTTATTTTTAGTGATAGCTGTCTCCAAGTCAGCTTTAGCGCCTATGTCGGCTTGAATAAGGTGATCGCAATGCACCGTGCTGGGTACAGCCACTTTGCTGCGGCCTGCTTGCATAAACTGCAACAGTGCCATTTGAGCGGTTGCATCTTGCATACCCACCCTGTCCGGTTGAAAATCTACATAGTTCGAACCACGCTTGTATGGCGCAGCAGGTAAGCTTTCGGTAAGGTGGCTATATAATATTTTTTCAGTGAAGGTGAGGGGGCGTCCAAGCAGCTTGCGGGCTGCTGCAATTCGTTCCGGAAGGTGTTGGTACACCTTTTTAATCATATCAATATCGTACGTCATAGGAAAGTTTATTTGATGACGCAAATTTAGTTATAAGTTGTGAATTATGAACTATGAACTATAAACTGTGGTGAAATAGGCCTACAAGCCCAGGAGCGAGAGCGTTAAGCAAAACTTCTTACTTTCCACTTTTTACTTTTACCTTATCCCACCCAACCTTCCTTCTGTATTTCTCTATCTTTGAATTATTAATCACCTCACTATAGTATGCCTAAAAGAATATCCGGTCTCCTATTTTTCATTTTTCATTTTTCATTTTTTGCTTTTGTAAACGCCCAAACCGGTACCTGGTCGGCAATGAAAAATTTGCCCCCTCACTCCAATTACGGGGTATGCTTATTGATGACTAATGGGACAGTAATTTGCCATAACCACACGGATGGAGGATATGGAAGAGGGTGGGACAGGCTTACACCGGATATACATGGCAGTTACATTAATGGCACCTGGGATACCATTGCACCTATGCACCAGGACCGTTTATTTTTTTCATCGCAGATATTGCCTAATGGCCAGGTGTATGTGGCCGGAGGCGAATATGGAGCGGGAACGAGTGCAGGGGAAATATATGACCCGGTAGCTAACACATGGGCGATGTGTGGCGCTATACCGAAGAAATGGAAAATTTATGACGGCAACTCTGAAATTCTTTATGATGGAACTATATTAGAGGGCCCGCAAATTGGGGCCACCCCTTCTTATGATTGTTTAATATATAATCCAAGTACCAATTTATATACTTCTGCCCCATCCTCCTTTTATAATCATGACGAGGCCGAATGGCTCAAATTGCCGGATAGCAGTGTTCTTTTTGTAGGTATTGCCACTCCCTATTCTAACCGCTATATTCCGCAGACGGGCAGATGGGTTAATGATGATACTGTACCCGGCGATCTGTATGATAAGTATGGCGAAGAAGCAGGTTGCGCTTTAATGTTGCCGAATGGCAAGGCTGCTTTCTTTGGAGCCACTCCTTATAATGCTATATATACTCCTTCCGGAGATACTAATCCGGGAACATGGGCTTCGACAGATAGTTTTCCGGTCATTAACGGAACGTACGTAGGCCAGCCTGATGCTTCCGGTGCTATGATGGTGAACGGGCATATTCTGCTTGCTGTTTCACCTATTGGTACCAGTGCAAATAATGAATTTCTTTCCCCTGCTTACTTTTTGGAATATGATTACACTACCGGTCAATTTACCCAGGTAATGAGTACTATACCCGGACAGGGCGGCGATTCCATAAGGAAGGAACCTTGCTACCGGACACAAATGCTCGACCTTCCCGACGGGAATGTGCTGGTTTCAATAAGCCAGACGGGCGGACTCACCAATCAATATTACATTTATACTCCGGGCGGTGCACCCATACCGCAGGGCAAACCAACCTTAGACAATATTATTTTTGATAGTTGTGGCTTTTATAAAATCACCGGTAAACTGTTTAATGGTATTTCAGAAGGGGCGGCTTATGGCGATGACTGGCAAATGTCGACCAATTGGCCTCTTGTGCGCCTTATAAATGGCCCCAATGTGTATTACGCCAAAACCACTAACTGGAACAGGATAGGTGCTGTGCAGACCGGCAACCTGGAAGATACTGCCTATTTTATGCTTCCATCCATGCCCGGGGGAACTTACTCAGTGGAAGTAGTAGTAAATGGCTTTGCTTCTAAGCCCGTATCCTTTAATACGTTTGGAGTATACATATCATCCCAGACTAATATTGTTTGCAACAGTGTTAACAGTGGCAGCGCCATTGCGCTTGCTGCTAATGGTAACCCTCCCTATACTTATTCATGGTCTCCAAGCGGGGGAACCAATGCAACTGCATCTAATCTGAGTGCGGGAACATATACTGTTACCGCATTTAGTAATGGAGGTGGTTGCCCGGTTTCAGCAGTTGTTACCATAACACAACCTCCCGTATTAAAGGTTTCAACCATTTTCGCAATCAGTTGCACTGCAGCAAATGATGCAAGAGCAGCGGCCAATGCATCCGGCGGAACCACTCCATATACCTATAGCTGGAGCGGAGGAAAGGGAACCAATGCCACTATTACGGGGCTGAGTATAGGAAGTTATACGGTGACGGCTACAGATATTTGTGGCGATACGGCAATCGCTTCCGTAAATATAAATACACTTTTTCCCTTGAATGTTGGCATCGATTCAGTTACCAACCTTAAGTGTCATGGAGACAGCAGTGGCAATGCAATAGCCGAAACAGGCGGCGGAGCGCCTCCATATATCTTTAAGTGGAGCAGTGGCGCAACTAGTGTTATAGCGAGGGGGCTTAAAGCGGGCATTTACACCGTAACTGTTTCAGATTCCTGTGGCAATTCTGCGACCGCTTTTGCAACTATAACCCAACCCAGCCCTATCACCATAGTAGCGAATTCCGTACCAACTGCTCAGGCAAGTTGCATCGGCGCTGCATGGGTTAATGTGAGCGGAGGGATTTCCCCGTATACCTATTTATGGACCGATGGAAAAGGCACTAAAGATTCTATTTACAAATTGTGCCAGGGAAGATATTGTTGCAGGGTTACCGATGCCAATGGTTGTATCGACAGCGCTTGCATCACTATTACTTCAACGGCAGGAATAGGTAATAGTACACCTAATTTAAGCCGGGTTGTTATTTACCCGAATCCGAACAATGGAGTGTTCACAATAGTTGAAAATGGAAAGTTGAAAATGGAAAATGAACTGAATACTATAAAGGTTTATAATATATTAGGAGAAAGAGTTTATAATGCGATGCTGAAACAAGTTCAGCACGACGATTATCAAATTGATTTAAGAAGTCAACCCAACGGAGTTTACTTCTATCGTGTCATTACTGAAAATGGAGATTTAATAGGAGAGGGAAAACTTGTAATTGAAAAATAATATATAACAATAAACTTTTTTAAGTTTACCAGAATTTCCTGTCTTTTCCCTATCTTTGAATTATTAACTATCCCTGATGAAGAAAAAAATATCAGCTTTTTTAATAGCAGCCAGCTGTCAGCTAATAGCTATCAGTTCCATATTTGCCCAAACCGGAACGTGGACAGCCTTGAAAAATTTACCTCCTCATGCAAACAACGGTGTATGTTTATTAATGACCGATGGAACCGTAATATGTAAAAGCACATCGGGCCCTGGCAATGGAACCGGGTGGGACAGGCTCACCCCCGATGCACATGGCAGCTACATCAATGGCACCTGGGACACTATACACCCGATGTATTACGACCGTTTATTTTTTTCGACCCAGGTGTTGCCAAGCGGCAAGGTTTATGTAGCCGGTGGTGAATATGGCCCGGGCGGTAACAAAGGCGAAGTATATGACCCTGTAACCAATGCCTGGACTATGTGCGACACTATTCCCCGCGGATGGAGCATTTATGACGGCAATTCCGAAATTCTTTACAATGGTACTGTGCTGGAAGGTCCGCAGATTGGTTCCTTCAATTCCTATAACATATTACTGTGGTCGCCGCTTACCTATAAGTATACCGTGGGCCCTTTAAGCAATTATAACCACGATGAGGCAGAATGGCTCAAACTGCCGGACAGCACTGTATTGTTTGTAGGCAGATCAAACACGGGCACTTCGCGGTACAGTCCGCAAACAGGCACTTGGGCCTTTGATGCCAGCACACCCGGCCAAATATACGACCCGTATGGACAGGAAGCGGGCTGTGCGCTTATGTTGCCTAACGGCAAAGCTATTTTCTTCGGGGCTACACCTTACAACTGCATATATACCCCTTCGGGAAATCATAATAAACAAGGAAAATGGGCCTCTGCTGATAGTTTCCCGGTTATAAACGGAACCTATATGGGACAAACCGATGCATCAGGAGCAATGATGGTGAACGGACATATTTTACTCGCCGTTTCACCCATAGGCACCGGACCTAATACCGAATTTAACAGCCCGGCTTACTTTTTAGAATACGATTATACCACTGGTAAATTTACACAGGTTAAGGCCAATATACCCGACCAGGGCGGCGATTCTATAGCATATATAGCATCGTATCAAACTCAGATGCTCGATTTGCCCGATGGCAATGTGCTCGTTTCCATCAGCCAAACAGATACTGTAGTTGACCAATATTACATATACACCCCGGTAGGCGTGCCCATTCCCCAGGGAAAACCTACGATAAACAGCATTATCCCGCTAAGCTGTACAGCGTATAAAATTACAGGCAAGCTATTCAACGGTATTTCAGAAGGTGCAGCTTATGGTGACGATTGGGAAATGTCGACCAATTATCCACTTGTACGCCTCACCAACGGAACCAATGTATATTATGCTAAAACCACTAACTGGAACAGGATAGGCGCTGTGCAAACCGATAGTTTGGAAGATACGGCGTACTTCATCCTTCCTTCTATTCCGGCAGGAACTTATTCCCTGGTAGTAGTGGCAAACGGGTTTGCTTCGAACCCGGTATCGCTTAGCACCTTTACCACGTCAGCCGCAGCCGGCAATGTTTTATGCAATGGAGGAAATACAGGCAGCGCCTGGGCTTTGGTAAGCGGAGGGGAGAAACCTTTTACTTATTTATGGAGCCCGGGTGGCGCAACCCGCGATACTATTACAGGTCTCAGTGCAGGAACATATACTGTTAAAGTCACCGATTCGTGTAGTTCAGTAACAGCAGCAGTTGTCATTACACAGCCTGCCCCGCTTGCTGCTATAGGCGACGGAAATGCTATAGGTACAGGTTGGGTTGATGTGAGCGGAGGAGCTAAGCCATATACCTATTTATGGCCCAATGGTTCCACTACCGATTCCATTTTCGGGCAAACAACAGGAAGGTATTGTTGTAAAATAACCGATGCTCACGGATGTATTGATACCATGTGTGTGTATATTTTGAACGATGCAGGAATTAATAACATATCACAGGCAGGAGGGGAGATAACTGTTTATCCTAACCCGGGCAGCGGAGTATTTACAATTCAGTCATCAGTGGTGAGCCGTCAGTCATCAGTTGAGATTTACAATGTACTTGGAGAAAAAATATATTCACAATTCAATATTCAACACCCAACATTCAGTATTGATCTGTCTTCACAACCTAATGGCATCTATTTTTACAGGGTGCTGAATAACCAGGATGGAGCTTTGCTTGGCGAAGGTAAATTGATAATAGAAAAATAGCCTTTATTTTCCCGCCCATTTTTCGGTATTGTTTCAGGTATATTCCTCATTTTATTTTTTTGAATGAAGGAATTAATATACATGCACCCAAAATGTTAAGGCAATATTAATTATATGTTATACAAATGTAAAATTACTTTTCGCTTTATTATTTCGAGTAGTGGAAAATCAAAAAATCAACGTATTCCTTAAAGATTCTAAAAAAATCTTAATTTTAAATTGCCTGATTTACAGTAACATGTATGTTTATTTAAAATATACTGATTCAAATCACCCAACCAATTTGTTGCCACATGCGTATTAGTTGTTATGAAGGGTACAAATCCTCTTCTCACAATAAGAACTCAAAAAATATCCATGAAAAGAAAAAATGCTCACTCTCTTTCCCCCCCAAAGACAACAACTAACATTCGCCTGCACAGTATTCGTATGTGCCAGGTAAAAAAAGTTGAGGAAATAGTTTGATTATTGATTTATTCATGCCGTTTTCATTCGGTTTATCACGTTAAGGAACATAAAAATGGATAATCATTTTTTCAACTTGTTAGTTGGATAACGGAAAAAGGAACTTTAAGATGCCTTTTTCTTTATCATGGAATATTTAACGTAACATAATGAAAACGAAACATAAAAATAATAAAAATACACTTTAATATATCTTATTCTTCTTTAATTTTGCCCGCAATTATAAACAACAAAAAACAATAAACTATGAACTACAAAAAGGGTATATTTCTTCTGAGTCTCGGCGTCTCGCTGTTGGTCGGAAAAAATGTAAATGCCCAACTTTCCGCAAGCGGAAACCTCATTAACAACGTCAGTTGTAATGGAGGGACCAACGGAAGTGTATCCGCCATTCTCAGCGGAGGCACTGCTCCATTTACTTATTTATGGGCTCCGTCAGGAGGTAGCCGTGACACTGCTACAGGCCTGAGCGCCGGAACCTACACGGTTACTGTTGAAGACATTAACAGTAATTCGGCAACAGCATCGGTGGTTGTTAACCAACCTAATGCTGTTTCAGCTAATGCAAGCACTGTTACCAATGTTACCTGTAACGGCGCAAGCAATGGTGTTGCATCGGCAAGTGTGAGTGATGGAACTTCTCCATACACTTATGCATGGACCGGTGGTGCCACTACAGCTACTGCCAGCGGATTAAGTGCAGGAACCTACACGGTTACTGTTACCGATTCATGCGGTGGTACTGCTAGTGCAACAGCAACCATCACTCAACCCATATTTAACGTAACTGCAAGTGCTGTTTCCGGTACCAGCTGTCATGGCGGAAGTAACGGGGTGGCTGCAGTAAGTATAAATGGCGGAACATCTCCATTTGCTTATTCATGGACCGGTGGAGCAACTACCGATACAGCTCGCGGTTTAAGCGCGGGAGTTTATACAGTTACCGTTACCGATTCATGCGGTGGTACTGCTACATCAAAAACAACTATTAACCAACCTAATGCTGTGTCAGTAGCAACAGGCATTGTAGATAATGTTAATTGTAACGGAGGAAGCACCGGTGTTGCAGATGCAACTCCAAGTGGAGGTACTTCACCATACACGTATGCATGGACCAATGGCTCAACTACAGCTACTGCCAGCGGATTAAGTGCAGGAATTTATACAGTTACCGTTACCGATTCATGCGGTGGTTCAGCCAGCGCAACAGCAAATGTTACTCAACCTGCTGTTCTTAGTGCATCAACAAGCTTAGTTAATGTTACTTGTAACGGAGGCAGCGACGGAAAAGCATCTGCTGTATTAACAGGCGGAACTACCCCATTTACCTATACATGGAGCAACAGTGCAACCACTGATACCGCCAGTGGGTTAAGTGCCGGAAGCTACAGTGTTACCGTACAAGATGCTTGCGGCAATTCAGCTTCAGCATCTGCAACAATTACCGACCCAGCTGTTCTCAGCATAGCTCCTTATATAATTACAAATGTTAGTTGTAATGGAGGAAGTACTGGAAGCGCAGCTTCAGGTATTACAGGCGGGGGCGCTCCTTTTACTTATTCATGGACGAGTGGTGCAACCACCGATAAGACTACCGGCCTATCTGCGGGATCTTATACCGTTACTGTTCAAGACGTATGTGGTGCTACACTTACCGGGTCAGTAACAATTACCCAACCAAACGCTATCTCTTTCTCAGCTAATGTAACGGCTAATGTTACCTGTAATGGTTTCAGCACCGGAAGCGCATCTACCAGCCTTAGTGGTGGTACAATGCCTTATACATATTCATGGACCAATGGCGGAACAAAAGATACTGCTACCGGATTAAGCGCCGGAAACTACACAGTTACGGTTACTGATTCATGCGGTGGTTCAGCCAGTGCATCTATCATTATATCACAACCAAGTTCTTTGTCCATCTCAGCTAGTGTATCCGCTAATGTTACCTGTAACGGCGGAAGCAATGGAATGATTACATCTATTACAAGCGGCGGAACATCTCCGTTCACTTATTCATGGGCTCCATCCGGAGGTACTAATTCTTCAGCAAGTGGTTTAACTGCGGGAGTTTATACTGTTACTGTTCAAGACGCATGTGGCGCTTCAGCTACCGCGAGAGCTACGGTTACACAACCAGCCGTTCTTGCCGTATCAGCAAGCCCTTCCCTTGAAGTTACTTGTAACGGAGGAAATAATGGAACAGCTGCATCCAATGTAACTGGCGGAACGTTACCATATACCTACACATGGAATAATGGAGAAACAACAGGAACTGCTACCGGTTTATCTGCCGGAAGTTATACAGTTACTGTAAAGGATAATTGTGGCGCTTCTTTAACTGCTGCAACGGTTATCACCCAACCTGGTGTATTATCTATATCGGCCAATGCAGTAGCTAATGTTAGCTGCCATAGCGGAAATACCGGAAAGACATCATCTACTACCGTAGGTGGTACTTCTCCTTTTGTATATCTGTGGTCGCCTTCAGGCCAAACCACTACTAACGCTACCGGTTTATCTGCCGGAAGTTATGTGGTTTCGGTTCAGGATAATTGTGGTAATTCAGCAACAGCTACCGTGGCTCTTACCCAGCCTAATTCAGTTTCTGTTGTAGCATCTACAGTATCTAATGTATCATGCCATGGAGGAAATACCGGAAGCGCATCGGCTGCTATAAACGGCGGAACTTCTTCGTATGCTTACTCATGGGCTCCAACAGGCGGCAGCAATGCTGTTGCTAATGGATTAGTAGCAGGAATATATACTGTAACCGTTACCGATTCATGCGGTGGTACAGCAACTGCTGCAACAATCATTACTCAGCCTGGTGCATTGGCTATATCAGCAAATGTATTAACCAATGTTAGCTGTAACGGATCTTATACCGGAAGTGCGTCTTCAGTTACAAGCGGAGGTACAACTCCTTATGTATATTCATGGTCTCCTGCAGGTGGTAACAACGCTGTAGCTATTGGCTTATCTGCCGCAGTCTACACTGTTACTGCAACTGATGCTTGCGGTGCTGTTGCCAGTGCAACAATAACCATTACCCAACCTAATCCGTTGGCTATTTCAGCAAGTGTTACTGCAAACAACAACTGTAACGGACAATATGACGGAGCTATCTCATCGAAATTAAGCGGTGGTACAGCCCCTTATATTTACACATGGTCTCCAGTTGGCTTACATACTGCTTCAGTTAGCAATATGGCTGCAGGTACTTATACGGTTACCGTATACGATTCTTGCGGTTCTTCGGCAACTGCTACAGCAACTATTACCCAACCTTCTGCCATCAATGTTTCAGCAAGCACATTAACTAATGTTACCTGTAACGGCGGAAACAATGGTTCAGCAAATCTTTCTGCAAGCGGTGGTATAGCTCCTTACGCCTACTTATGGTCGAATGGGTTAACCAGCACGAGCATTAACGGTTTACCTGCCGGAAACTATACCGTGACAGTAACCGATGCAAATGGTTGTTCTAACACAGCATTAACTGTTGTTACCCAACCTGCTGCTATTAACACATCAGCTACTGTAAAAGCAGATGATGGCCACAATACAGGTGGTATCTGGTTATCAGTAAACGGTGGAGTATCTCCGTATATGTATATGTGGTATCCTAATCATGAAACAACCGATTCTATTGTTGGTAAATCTGCAGGCAACTACTGCTGCACCATCACCGATAATAACGGATGTAAAGACAGTGTTTGCTATACTGTTAGTTCTGATTTAGGTGTTGACAATCTGTCAACCTCTGCAGACCATATAACCGTATATCCTAATCCAAGTAATGGTCAATTGAACGTGGTTGTAGATACCAAATCTTCAACTGTAGGTGGAGTACAAATAGAAATCTTCAGCATGCTTGGTCAACAAGTATACTCAGCTTCTAACATTCAAACCTCAACCTTCACCATTAACCTTGCTAATCAACCTAACGGTGTTTATTTATACCGTGTTATCAGCAATGGTAACAGCAGTTTGATAGGAGAAGGAAAAGTGGTTTTGCAAAAGTAAAATAGCTGTCCTTTACAACCGGAATTCCGGTTGTAATATTGAAAACCCCGTCTCGCCTTAGGTGAGACGGGGTTTTCTTTTATAGTGAAGCCCGGGGTAGCCTATCACCCAAATTATTGCCTTTTTATTATTTTATGGGCCGATGGCCTTTAAGTAAAAATTTCCATCTCAGTATCAAATAATTATATCTCGCAATTTCAAAAGAAAGACCAGATGTGCATTTATTTTATAGATTTGCTCGCTATAACACTAACATAAAATTCTACACTATGAGCTACAAAAAAATTACTCTTATTCTTTTTTTAAGCATTTTTCTTTCGGCAGAGAGAGATGCCTTTGCTCAATCGGTTACGTTCACGTATACGAATACTATTCAGGCGTGGACTGTACCTTGCGCAACACAAGTAACCATTACTGCAACCGGAGCCCAGGGCGGCGGTAGTAGCGGTGGTGGTATGGGTGCAAAAATTATTGGCACATTTTCAGTTGTTCCCGGATCGGTACTTAATCTCGTTGTAGGGCAACAAGGATTTAACGGAGATGGAACCCAAAACGGCGGCGGCGGCGGCGGCACCTACATCTGGAATTCCGGAAACGATTCAATTTTATTAGTTGCTGCCGGCGGTGGCGGTTATTCTACCAATGGTGGTAACCCTCCCGGAGCAGGTTCAGCTACTACTACACCTACTGTAGGTGGTGGTTCAGGCTGTGGAACCGGCGGAGCCGGTGGTAGCGGCGGAGCTTATGGTACCGGTAACAACTCGTATGCTACCGGCGGCGGCGGAGCCGGCTGGAGAAGCAACGGAGGTACTAACCCTGGTGTTTATTCTGAAGGGGTAGGCCAAGGCGGATTTTTTCCATTGAGCAAAATAAGTCCTGCAGCCGGTGGGCTGGGCGGATGCTGTACTTCAGCACCCGGTGGTTATGGCGGCGGCGGCGGTAGTTCAGGCGGTAGCGGCGCAAGCGGCGGCGGCGGCGGATACAACGGCGGCGGCGGCGGTAATGCATGGAGTGGAACTCAATGGGGTTCTGGCGGCGGCGGCGGTTCCTTTAATGGTGGAACTAACCAAACGAACACAGCCGGTGTAAATACGGGTAATGGTTCAGTAACTATAGCATGGACTGTTGCAATTATAGCAGTAACCGATACAGCCAAGGTATTGGCAAACGAAGTAACATGTAATGGCACAACAGGAAAAGCGTATGCAAAAACAACCGGTGTAGCTCTTACCTATTTATGGAAACCCGGAGGACAAACGACCGATACAGCAACCGGCTTAACAGCAGGAAGCTATACCGTAACAGTGAATTCAGCTTGCGGAGGCTCGGCTTCAGCAACAGCAACGATAACGCAACCTGCAAATGTAATTACAGCTACTACCAACGTAGTAACGAATGCATCTTGTGCAGGAGCTAAAAACGGAAGCGCCAATGTAACCATCAACGGAGTAGGTTCACCTTATGTGTATACCTGGACCCCATCCGGACAAACCACGGCGACGGCAACCGGATTAACTGCGGGAACCTATACGATAAAAGTAGTGAATGCCTGCGGTGCATCAGCATCGGCAACAGCAACTATTACACAACCTGCACCATTAGCTATGACGGCATCTACAACAGCTAACGTAGTATGTAATGGCGAGAACGAAGGCAGCACGTTTGCTATAGCGAACAGTGGAACCCCTCCATATAACTTTACCTGG
>Ga0134125_10004497_pt1 | contig 15935 bp, 14 predicted proteins | sample KB31751_FD_96464 | JGI IMG/M metagenome (GOLD analysis project Ga0134125, IMG submission 96464) | Terrestrial soil microbial communities with excess Nitrogen fertilizer from Kellogg Biological Station, Michigan, USA - KB3-175-1 | ecosystem: Environmental > Terrestrial > Soil > Unclassified ... | reverse complement strand
GCGCCCACACCGGCAAGACAACGGCCGGGCGATGCCCGGCCGAACTCGTCTACGGTGCCCGCAAGATGGAGCCGAGATGACCGACCACTGTCGGCACAACTCGGAGTCTGTTCAGGTTAGGCGATCGTGAGAGTTGCTTCATCTACCTTGCGCGTCACCTGGAGCGTCGGTTAGCTTCGCCGCCATCGTCGAGTACGCCGCCCACCCCCCGCTGTTGCTCTGCTCCGGCGACGAGGACCGGATCACGCAGGCACGCCGCCGACAGGCGCTCGTGCGCGCGATGAAGGCGCACACCGACGTCGTCGCCGACCTCACCGAGCTGTCGTGGGCCGACGTCTCGCTGATGCTCGACTTCGTGACGCTCGCGCGGCGCCTGCGCGTGCAGGGCTTCACGCTCTCGCTGCGCAATCCGCAGCCCCAGATCGCGGCGCTGCTGGAGCTCGTCGGCCTCGATCGCGTTCCGGGCGTTCAGATCGAGCGCTCCGAGCCGGCCTTCGTCTAGGAGGGTCTAGCGACGGCCGACCGTTGCCGCGCGGTGGCCGCGGGTAGCCTGTGGGGCGATGCTGCTGCCGCTGATCCTGCTGTTCGTCGTCGTCCCGATCGCGGAGCTGTACGTGATCATCCAGGTCGGCTCGGCGATCGGTGCGCTGCCGACGATCGGCCTGCTGATCGTCGACTCGGTGCTCGGCTCCTGGCTGCTGCGCTCGCAGGGCCGCGCCGCATGGCGGCGCTTCCGCATCGCGCTCGCGGGCGGCCGCCCGCCGGCGCGCGAGACGGTCGACGGAGCGCTCGTGATCATGGGCGGCGCGTTGATGCTCGCGCCCGGGTTCATCACCGACGCGTTCGGGGCGCTCCTGCTGCTGCCGCCCTCGCGCGCGCTGGCGCGCCGCGCGATCATGCGCAACGCGCGCAGCCGGCTGCTCGGCGGCCTCGGCGCCGCCGCCGCGTCGCGCGCGCGAACGCGACAGGATTACGACGTGGACGCGACCGCGCGCGAGATCGACCCGCCCATCCTGCCGCGATGATCGGGCCGGAGCACGAGACGGCGCGGCGCGGCGAGCCCGGCGCCGCCGGGTTCGGCGATGCCGTCACGTTCGCGTTCGGCGACGCCGCGCAGGGCGTCTACGGCAGCGCGCGGCTCGGCCTGGGGTGGGCGGAGGCCGACTCCGCGCGCGCGAGCGGGCTGGGGCTGCTGTTCGCCGGCGACGAGCTCGCCGCGGTCGACGCGATCGGCGGGATCGAGCTCGACGGCGCCGACTGGGGCGCGCTCGAAGTCGGCGACGTGCGCGCGACGGTCGAGCAGCCGCTGCACGCATGGCAGGTCGTCTACGACGGCGACGACGGCGGCTTCGAGCTGCGCTTCGAAGCGCTCAGCGCCCCCGCCGAGCTCGGCGACGGCGACGCGCTCGGCGGCAGCGTCGCCGACCTGCACGGCTACGAGCAGCTCTGCCGGGTGACGGGCACGGCGCGCCGCGGCGAGCAGCGCCTGCGCGTCGACTGCCTCGGCCAGCGCGGACATCAGTGGGGCGCGCCCGATTGGAAGCGGATCGAGCTCGCGCGCACGGTCTCGGCCTGGTTCGCCGGCGGCCACGGCGTCGCGCTCGCAAGCGTGCGTCCGGCCGACGCGCCCGGCCATGGCTCCGAAGCCGCGAGCGCCTGCGTGCTCGACGGCGAGGCCGTGACCGCGATCGCCGAGCCGCTGTTGTCGACGACGCTCGACCGCGATGGACGCCAGCGGCGTGCGAGCCTGGAGCTGTGGGAGCAGCCGGAGGACCGCGAGCGCGGTCGCTGGGTCGCCCATCGCGCCGCCGGCGAGGCGGTCTGCGGGACGACGCTCGACCTCGGGCGCCTGCGGCTCGACTGCGCGTTCTTCCGCTGGCGTATGCAGGGCCGCGAGGGCGTCGGCCGCTACGACGTGCTGCGACGGGCCGAGCCGTGAGCCGGATCGAGGCGATCGTGTCCGACTTCGGCGGCGTGTTGACGACGCCGCTGCTGGACGCGTTCCTTGGACTGCAGCAGCAGCGCGGCATCCCGCTGGAGGCGTTCGGCGCCGCGCTCGCGCGCGCCGCCGACGACAACGGCGGCGCCAACCCGCTGTTCGAGCTGGAGACCGGGAGACTGACCGAGTCGCGCTTCGTCGAGCTGCTGGCCGCCGCACTGCGCATGGAGTTGGGACGTGAGGTCGACCTTGCGCGCTTCGGCGAAACGTTCTTCGACCATCTGCATCCGAACGAGGAGCTGTTCGCGTTCATGCGCACGCTGCGCGAGCGTGGCTACCGCATGGCGATCCTCACGAACAACGTGCGCGAGTGGGAGCCGCTGTGGCGGTCGATGCTGCCGATCGACGAGCTGTTCGAGCTCGTCGTCGACTCCGGCTTCGAGGGGGTGCGCAAGCCCGACGCGCGCATTTACGAGGTGACGCTCGACCGACTCGGCGTCGCCCCCGGGACGGCACTGTTCGTCGACGACACCGAGGTCAACTGCGACGCGGCGCGCGCGCTCGGCATGCACGCCGTGTGGTTCCGCTCGAACGCGCAGGCGATCGCGGAGATCGAGCAGGCGCTCACGGCGTCGGCGTCGGCGTCGGCGTAGCGCCGCCGGCGGTCAGTTCTCGGACCCGAGGCGATCCCAGCAGTAGAGCTCGACGCACTCGCGCGCGAGCTCCTGACAGCGGGCGTCGGACAGGTACGGCAGGACCAGCTCGAGCGACTGCTCTTCCGTGACCCCCGCGTCGAACGCCTCCTCGCCGCGGAAGCCGGCGGCGATCTTGAGCGCTTCCCGGCGGTTCTCCCCGAGCGACGGAAAGACGTTGACGAGGAACTCCTTGTTCGCGATCGGATGACCGACTTCGAGCGAGGCGTGCCAGGCCGCCAGCATCGTGAGATCGTCTTCGTCCAGATCGGCGACGGCCTTCGCGTAGTGCGAGACGAGGTCGGCCTCAGGGATCTCGTCGACCCACGCGCGCACGACTTCGCTCAGCAGCTGACGCCGCGCCTCGCGCCCGACGGAGTTTGCGATCACCCGAATCGCGTTCTGAGGCTCGATGAAGCAGAGTGACATCGCGGCTCCCGCACTGCGAGGGAATGGATCGCGCAGGACTCTACGACCCGGTGTGGACGGCATCGCGAAGCCTGCTGGTGGCGCGCGCCGCCCGCGCGGGCCGTCCCCGCAGATCGGGGCGGCGAATACGCCGTTTTCAGGCCTACGACGTTTGCGTCGCATCGCTCCGCCTGCAAGGATGATGAACGCCGGCGTTCCCGGGTGGGGTTCGCCGGCATCTTCATTCGCAGGAGGCACGAGCGTGACGCGGAACGACGACCGCGACGGATCCGGGGGCGGCGACGGCGCCCGCGGCGAGCCGTCGGCGGAGTCGTGGACGCCGGCCGAGCAAGCGTTGCTGGAGGCCGCGCTCGACTTCTACGGCGCCGCCGAGGGCGTGATCGACCTCGCCGGACCCGAACGACCGCAGGTCCGCCAGGACGCCGCGGCGTTCAACGCCGTGCGCGACGCGATGCGGGCCCTGGAGGAGTGCGTCACCGCCGCGCACGCCGCGGGGGCGACGCCGGAGCGGATCGCGCAGGTCGCGCGGCTCGAAGGCGAGATGGTCACGCTGATCCTCGCGCGCCGCGGCGCCGCGTCCAGCCCCGTGCAGGACTGAACCGCGGCGCCGGGTGGCGAGGTCGTCTGGCTAGGACACGACGACGAAGACGCCGCCCGAGCGGGTCGTCGCATACGGGTAGGCGCCCTGATGGGGCACGAGTGCGCGGAAGCCGAAGCGGCCGCGGCTGAGCCGGAAGCGGTAGCGCGTGCGCCAGCGACCGTGGCGATCGGTCCGCACCGTGCGGAACGCGCGCCAGCCCCATCCGCTCTGGAATCCCTCCAGCGTCACGAGCAGGCCGGCGTGCGGGATCGGGCCGCCGCCGACGCGTCCGCTCAGCCGCACGATCCGCGCCCCGGTCACGCGCTGGCGATCGACGTGGATCGAGACGGGCGCGAGCACGTCGGCGTGGACGACGTTCGACAGCTCCGCGGTGCGGCTGTCGGAGTAGGCGAAGTAGGTGAAGCGCACGTCGCGGCTCGGGCCGGCGGCCAGCACGTAGACGAAGCGGCCGGCGGTGTCCGTCCGCACGCCCGGGCGGGCCACCCAGCCCCTGCCCGGGAGCCGCCATGCCGCGCCAAGGCGAGCGCCCGCGACGCCTCTCCCGGAGGCGTCGGTGAGGAGGCCGACGATCGTCCCGCGACGGCCGTGCGCGAGGCGGACGTGGCGCGTCGTGCCGCCGCCGGCGAGCTGGAAGGACACGTCCAGCCGCGCGTGCGGCGTCGCGCCGGCGCCGTTGGCGACGTGACCGGGAAGCTGACCGAGCGGGTTGGCGGCGCCCTGGACGCCGCCCGCGCTCGGGGACCCCGCGCCGGCCCCGCCGCCCGCGCCGGCGGCGCCCTGCACGGCCGGCGGCGTCGTCCGACCGGCGGCGTCGGCGACGAGCGCGCTGGGCGCGCTGCGGGCGATGGCCGTGCCGCTGCCGTTGGCGGCGGTCACCTCGACGCGCATGCGGTGGTAGGCGTCGGCGTCGTCGAGCGGGTACGTGACGCCGCTCGCGCCGGCGACCGGGGCGCAGTTGGCGCCGTCGGCGTCGCAGCGCAGCCAGCGCTGGTCATAGCCCGTCGGCGCGCCGTCCCACTGCCCGAGCGCCGCGGCGAGCCGCCCGCCCACGGCCGTCGTGCCGGACAGCGAGGGGGCGCCGGTGCTGATCGGGGCATTGTGCGTCTCGACGGATCCGTCGTAGACGACGGCGCTGTTCCCGCCCGCGTCCTCGACAGTGACGTGAACGTTGTGCGCGCCGTCTCTCAGCGCGGCCGTGTCGAGCTGCACGGTTCCGTCGACCGCGAGCGGGCAGGGCTGCGAGGTGCCGAAGTCGTAGGGGTCGTCGTCCGCCGGCTCGACGTCTGCGCATGCGCCGTCGGCAGCGTCGATCACGCGCCGCGAGGCCTCGGCGCCGTCGACGGCCAGCGCCACGCGATACACCCCTCCCCCGCCGTCGGTCGCGTGCAGCGAGAGGCTCGCGCCGCCGCGCACCGGATCCGTGCCGGTGAGCGTCCCGCCCGTCGCATGGCCCTCCGGCGCGACGTCATCCGTCAACCCGATCCGCGCCCGCGAGATCGTCACCTGCGCGGGAAACGGCCCGCAGTCGAGGCTGCCTACGAGGGACCAGCAGCTCAGGCGGATGCTCAGCGAGCCCCACCAAATACTGTCGAGATCCAAAGACGGCGGGAACTGAACGCCTGCCGTATCGCCGTTCCACGGCGGCAGCTCTGACTCGACCTGGTTATCAGTGGTGTCGTCGTCGTGCCAGGCGTCGTACAGGTATGGCCGGCCATATCTTGAGGCCACGACTGGCCAACCCAACTGAAGGGCTCTGTGCACTGACACGGAGCTGATGTGGGTGCCGGCAGGTGCAACAAAGCTCCAAATCACGGCATCGCCTGGTGCGACCGGCAGTTGGCCCGACCCAAACGCGAGCCCCAGTCCCAGGTTCGTTTGGCTGCATGCCGAAGCGAGACCTTGATCGTGGCCTTGGCTCGCCAAACTCGCCGAACTCGTCCAGCCGCCGGAGCCGGTGAAGGTTCCGGTCGGCGTCTGGCAGGTGTCGACGGTGTAGGTGCCGGCGAAGGCGAGTGGTGGACGGGCGAACAGCGCTGCGATGGCGGCGAGGAAGACGAGCGCCGCGGCGCGCAGGCGCGGGCGGCGGTCGACGGGTGGCGTTGGCATCGAGTACGGCCTCCTGATGCGTTGATGAGAGCTGACGAGTCGCGCGGCTTCAGGGGCCGGCGAACTCCGATGACGCGCCGCCGTGCGGCGCTCGACTGGGGTGCGGCGGAGGAGCGGCGGCCGCCGCGGACGCGCGCGGCGCCGTGCCTGCCGGTGGCGGCGACGCTTGCGCGAACTCCGCAATCGGCGAGGCGTGCGGAGCGAACTCCGACGGTCCGGACCGGGCAGCGCCGAACTCGCTGCGCGCCTCCGGCCTGGCCGGCCGGCGCACCGACGGGAAGGCGATCGGCGCGAGGCTCACGTGACCGGTCGCGGCCGCGACCCGCGCGCCGTGGAGCGGTGCGGCCGGCGCATGCGCCGCCTGCTGGAGCGCGACCCCACCGCCCGCGAGCGCCGCGGTCGACGCCGCGACCGCCGCGAGCTTCGCCGCCGGAGCGCCCTCGAGCATCCCCTGCGCGCGGACGACGAGCATGCTCGCGCGCTCGGCGAGCGCGTGAAGCGCGAGCGTCGCGTGGTCGGTGAGGGAGTGGTGCGACGTGGTGGCGGCAAGCCCCACGAGCGCCGGCGGAACGAGCGCAGCGACACGCGATGGCATCGCGTGGAAGTCGCGGAGCGTCGCGCGGCAGCCCGGGCACGAGCGCAGATGCGGCCGCAGCTCGGCGAGCGCGACGGCAGTCGCCTCGCCGTCGGCGAGCGCCGACAGCAGCGGCAGCCAGCGATCGCACTCGGCGCCCGACTCGATCGCGTCCAGCCGCTCGCGCAGCGCCCGGCGGCCCTCGGTGACCGTGCGGTTCGTTCTCGTGTACGACCAACCCGTCCGCGTGCAGATCTCGCGGTAGGAGAGCCCCTCCGCGCGCAGCACGAGCGCGGTCAGCTCCTGCGGCTTCAGGCGGCGCAGCGCCTCGGCCGTATGGCGCAGGCGCTCGTGTCCGAGAACCCGGTCGGCCGGATCGTCGAACAGGCGGTCCTCGACGCGCTCGTAGTCGACGGCTGCGCGGCCGACGAGCTGCTCGCGCTGCGCGCGCACCGCGAGCGCCTCGTTGCGCAGCACGGTCCGCGTCCATGCGAGAGGCTGCGCCGGCGGGTCGCCGTCCCGAACCCGCCGCACGAGCACCTCGATCGCGCGTTGATAGGCATCGTGCGCGTCGTCGGCGCAGTGCGAGAAGCGGCGCGCGAAGCGCAGCAGCTCGGCGGCGTGCTGCTGCACGAGCCGCAGCGTCGCGTCGGCGGCGCTCTCCTCCCGGCGTGTCCTGCTCTGCATCCCTGCTCCTCCAACCCTGGCGACCGTGCCTGGCGAGCGTCTACGCGCCAAGCGCCCCTGCTATCGGTCCGTCGAGGTGGAGAGCGACAGGGCTTCGCCCCGTCGGCGGGTTTGAAAACTTCGCTAAGTGCGCGAAAAACGCATCTGTTCATCCGCCAGATGTCCAGAGCAGATTCCCCGCTATGGCGGGGATTCCGGCGTCCAGCAGGGGCGCGGGGAGCGCGCTCCGCCGGGGTGCGCGGGAGCGCGCAGGCGGGCCGCGACAGGAGAGCGCGGCGCAAGCCGCAGGCAGGAGGGCGCCGGAACGTTGCGGCGGCGCGCTACAGCCCGAGCGCGGCGGCGACGCGCGCGTACGCGTCCGCGTCCGGCTCGACGTCCGGAGTCCCGAGCGTCGTGCGGTCGCGCTCGCCGCCGGAACCCGGGCGCGGCGGGCGGTTCCAGTTCCACAGCGCGAGGTCGAGCGCCGCGAGCGGCACCTCCCCCGCTTCCGCCAAGTCGGCCGCGCGGCGCTCGAGCAGGAGCGTGTCGGCGATCCCGAACACGCGCTTGGCGGCGACCGTCGTGTCGTCGGCGCCGCCCAGCTGGAGCGTGCCGGCGCGCACCTCGTGCAGGCCGAGCTGGCCGAGCGTGACGAGCAGATCGAAGCGGGCGTCGCGGTGCAGCCCCGGCAGCGCGAGCCGCTCGTACGCGCGCGCGAAGCGGCGCTCCGGCGTCCAGGCCGCTTCGCCGCCGAACGCGGCGTCCTGCGAGCCGGAGCGCTCGGCCCATGCGCGATAGGCGGCAAGCGTCGCCGTGCCGCGGCCGGGATCGTGCGCCGTCCGCGCGCCGAGCGGGACACCGTCGAGCTGCAGCGGCTCTCCGCTCGCCCACGCGGTGCGCGCCTGCCGGACGCCCGCGAACGGATCGTCGCCGTCGAGCGGGCCGAGATAGGCGATCGAGAACGCGAGCCAGAGCGCCTCCTCGCGGTCGGCCGACGCCGCCAGCTCGCCATAGAGCCCGGGCGGGTCCTCGGCCAGCACCGCCAGCCGCGCCGTCGCGAACGCGAGCTCCTCGGCCAGCCGCTCGGCGGCGGCGCTCGCCTTGACGCCGGGCACGAGCGGCGAGCGGAAGCCGTCCTCCTGCTCGCGCGCGACCTGGCGAATGCGCACGGCGCCCGCGCGGCCCGCGCGCGGCGGCGCTCTGCTGCGCGGACGCGTCGCAGCGCCCGCGGGCCTCGCCGCGCTCGACGTGCTCGTCCGGTTCGGCGTCACGACCTCCACCTGGTCGTGCGAGCAGATCGGACAGTTGGCGAGGAAGCGGTTGTGGCGGCAGAACGTCGGCACGGGGGACCGTGACTCAGTCTAGGCGCGACCGCTCGACGACGCCTGCTCAGCGCGCAGCGCGGCGGCGGAACAGCCCCCGCCGCGGCCTGCCGCTCGACCCGCTCGCCGGCGCGGCGTCGTCAGCGGGCGCCGGAGCGATCGGACGCGGGACGATCAGGCGCGGCCGCGCGCCGCCGCCCGGAGCGGCCGCCGTCGGCGCTCCACGGCCCGCGCGCGAGACGCTCACCGTCCTGCCGGCGCGCGCGGCCGCCTCGGCGAAGACCGCCTCCCACTCGCCCACGTTGGCGTGCACCGTCTGCGAGCGCCCCCACGCCGCGGCCCGCTCTGCGAGCGCGCCGCGCGCCGCGTCGTCGCTCACCAGCTCGGCGAGCGCCTCGGCCCAGCCGTAGTCGGCGACGAGCCGGCCGCCCTGCTGCTCGCCGAGATCCTTGTACGGACCTATCGGCGAGGCGAGCCACGGCACGCCGGCGGCCGCGTACTCCTTGACCTTGATGTTCGAGCGCACGCGGTTGAACGACACGTCGGCGATCGGCGCGATCGCGAGGTCGAACTGCGCGATCGTGTCGGGCAGCTCGGGAAACGGGACGAACGGGCGGTGGGTGTAGCGCTCGCTGCGCACGCCGACGTCGACGCCGACGCTCACGAGCGAGACGTGCGGATGCGCCTCCAGCAGCGCTTCGAGCGTCCGTCTCAGTCTCAGGTCCTTGAGGTCCCCGCGGTGCTCGGCGCCGGCGACCCAGCCGACGGTGACGCCGTCGCCGCCGGCGCGCCGCTCGCGCAGGAAGTCCTGGGCGAGGTAGTTCTCGACGACGCGCACGTCGGGCGCGCCGAGTCTGCGCAGGCGGCCGGCCAGCTCGAGGCACGTCGTCGAGACGAGCTCCGTCAGGCGCAGCATCGCCCCCAGCTCCTTGGCGACCTGTTCTCTGGCAGCCCGCATTTCGCTGTAGGCGGGGCTGCCCTTCGGCACCCGCGTCATGTCGTCGTCGTTGTCGAACATGACCGCCGCGCCGGCCTCCCTGAGTGCGCTTGCAAGCCGGCGCGCCGGCATGCGGAAGTGCCGCCACAGCAGCACGACGTCGGCCTGCCGCGCCTGCTCGAACGGCGGCGGATCGCGGTGGTCCCACTCGACGTACTCGGCGCGGTGCCCGGCGTCGGCGAGGGCACGCATCGGCAGCATGGCGCGGTAGGCAGCACCCCCCGTGCCGTCGGTCCCCATCGCGACGACGTGCATCGGGCTACTCTGCCGCAGCCCACCGCCGGAAGTCAACAATCAGGCGTGGCGGCGCCCCGCGAGGCGGTCCATCCCGCCGAGGAACAGCTCGCTCGCGAAGCGCACCGCACGCTCGACGTCCGGCGGATCCTGCTCGCTCAGGCGGATGCCGAGCTCGAACGCGACGCCGCCCATCGCGGCGGCGAGCGCGTCGAGGTCCAGCGCGCCCGGCAGCGACCCGAGCGCGGCGAGGTCCTCGCGCAGCTCGAGGATCCCCAGCTGCAGCGCGGGCGTGTCGAACAGCTCGCGCACCGTGCCGGCGTTGCGCCGCAGCATCTCGAACAGCGCGCGGTCCTCGACGATGAAGGAGAAGTACGCCTCGAAGCCCTCGCGCACGATCGCCTCGGCGTCGCGCGCACGGGCGCGCGCCTCGCGCAGCCGGCGCCGCAGCGCGGTCGTGTGCTCCTCGAGCACCGCGCGGAAGACCGCCTGCTTGTCGGGAAAGTAGTTGTAGAAGGTGCCGGTCGCGAGGCCGGTGCGGCGGATCACGTCGCGGATCGAGGCGGCGCCGTAGCCCATCTCGGTGAAGACCTCGGTCGCGGCGTCGAGGATCGCGCGGCGGTTCTCGGCCTTGGTGCGCTCGCGCTTGCCGGCCGCCAGCGGGCTCATGCGGGCGTCGCCGCCCCGGCGCGCGCACGCGCCGGCACCGGCAGGCGGAAGCCGCTCCGGCGTACGCGGCGAGCGCCGGCGCGGCGCTCGCGCGCGAGCGCGTAGAGGTAGTTGTCGAAGTCGACCTGCATCGTGTGGCGCTTGGAGGCGACGTAGCGCTTGAACATCTTCGCGCGCTCGCGCTCCATGTCCTCGCGGAGCATCTCCGGATCGGGCAGCGCGTACTCGCCGCGCAGGTAGGCGGCGATCCACTGCCCCTGCGCCTCGGCGAGCGGCATGATCGCGCCGAGCGGCTGGAGGAGTCCGACGAAGAAGACGTTGTCGAGGTCCGGGTGGAAGACGCGCCGAAACAGCGGCAGGTCGTTGTCGGGCGCGCTGATGAAGCCCGTGTCGAAGAACGGGAACGTGACCTTGTAGCCGGTGCAGTGCACGATCGTGTCGACCTGCTCGACCGAGCCGTCCTCGAAGCGCACGCGATCGCCGAGCAGCTCGGCGATGTTCGGCTTCCAGGACACCTCGCCGTGCGCGATGCGGTTGAGGAAGTCCGCCGAGATCGTCGGGTGCGCGTCGCCGAGATCGTGGTCGGGTCTCGGCAGCCCGTAGTCCGTCATGTCGCCGACGCCGACGCGGTAGAAGGTCGTGAAGATCGCCTTGCGAAAGGCCCACGGGAGCGCGCCGGTGAATCTGTTGACGCCGATCTGGTCGAGCGGACGGCCGAACAGGTACTTGGGGATCACGTGCGCGCCGCGGCGCGAGGAGAGCCACGTCCGCTCGGCGACGAAGCTCGACTCGACGGCGATGTCCATCGCGCTGTTGCCGATCCCGACGACGACGACGCGTCTGCCCTTGAACGGCTCGTTGTCGACGTAGAAGTGGGCGTGCACCTGCTCGCCGTCGAAGCGGCCGGGGAACGGCGGCTCGGGCCAGCGGGGATCCCAGTGGTGGCCGTTGGCCACGACGAGCGCGTCGTAGCGGCGCGTCTCCCCCGTGTCGAGCGCGACGGTCCAGGTGCCGTCGGCCTCCCGCTGGCAGTGCGCAACCCCCGTCTCGAACTCGATGTGCTCGCGGAGGCCGAAGCGGTCCACGTAGGCGTCGAAGTACGCGGCGATCTGCGTGTGGTGCGGGAAGTCGGGATACGACTTCGGCATCGGGAAGCCGGGGTACTCCATCCGCTCGCGCGAGGTGTTGATGTGCAGCGAGCGGTAGGCGGACGACATCCCGTTCTTGTTGCCGAAGACCCAGTTGCCGCCGACGCGGTCGGACTTCTCGAAGCAGTCGAACGGGATTGCGCGCTCGTGCAGCGCCTTCGCCGCCGCGATGCCCGAGGAGCCGGCGCCGATGACGCAGACGGACGGCAGCTGCTGGCTCATTGCGGGTCCTCCCTAGAAAGTTGACGCAGGCGTCACCTTATCAGGGGCCTCCTCCGCGCGCCGATGCTCGCGCCCGCGCTGCACGACTTCCCTGAAGCTCTTGAAGCGGAAGATCAGCACGAGCGCGCCGAAGCCCATCCCGACCGCGGCCGTCGCGAGCGCGATCTGCTGGCCGACGGAGAAGGCCGCGACCTGCGACGCAGTCGCCGAGCCGGCGAACACCGTCAGCAGCAGCGCCTGCTGCACGCCCGCCCCGCCGGGCGTGAACGGCACGAGCATCGCGACCACCTGCACGCCGAGCACGAGCAGCACGTTGCGTATCGACCCGCCGATGTGGAAGGCGTCGAGCAGGAACCAGTAGGCCGCGCAGCGCGCGAGCCACGACGCCGCCTGCCAGCTCGCCATCTCGCGCAGCCAGCGGTCGCGGTCGGTGAGGATCGTGAAGCCCTGCCGCACGCGCGCCCAGAATGCCTTCACCTTCGCCGACAGCAGCGCGAAGCCGACCAGCACGGCGATCGCCAGCGCGGTGAGCGCGAACAGCGTGAAGCGCGGATGGCCGGCGAAGAACGCGAGGTCGAACGCAGGCAGCTTCGAGAAGTCCGGCGGCTTGGGGAAGACGCCCTGCGTGAACGCGAAGATCAGCACGAGCAGGTTGACCGCCCAGTCGAACACGAGCCCGGTCCAGATCGCCGCGATGATCGCCGGGTAGCTCGACGCGGGGATCGAGATGCGCGTGAGGAAGTACTGCACGAGCGAGCCGCCGCCGAGCGGGAAGACCTGGTTGATCCCGACCCCCGCCACGTAGGCGCCCCACACGTCGCGCCAGCGCACGAGCTCGGCGGGATAGGCGGCCTGCACCGCGTTCGTGAGCGCGCGCGAGCGCAGCGTCAGATAGCCCGCGTAGCAGACCAGTGCGAGCAGCAGCGGCCCCCAGCGCAGATCCGCGAGGTTCGAGAAGAACGTCCCAACCGAGCTCAGGAACTGGCTGACGTCGCTTGCGACCGAGGCCGTGAGCGGGGTCATCGCGGGACAGTTTGACCCTTAACGCGCGGAAGGGCCCGAATCCATCCGGGCCCTCCGCAGCCGGGAATCGTGGGGGAGACGATTCCGGCGGACAGGACGCGGGGCGCCCTGCACGCTTGAGGATACCTCTCAAACCCGCAGATCGCCGTCACCCCGGCGCGAGAGCGCACAGGATTCGTTGCGGGAGTTCGTGCACGATGCGGCGATTTCCCAGGGTCGAGGTCAGAAGACCGGGGTGGTTCGGGCCTGCCGGGAAGGTCCTCAGCCGGAGATCGGGCCGCCCGGGCCGCTGAAGAAGTCGTCGCCGAGACGCACGTTTCCGGCGGCCTCGGCCTCGTGGCGGAGCGTGTGGTCCTCCACCCCGCTCCACGCGCCGATCGCGAGCTGCTCGCGGTCGGCGTCCATCGGGCTGCCGCCGAGATCCTTGTTGACGATGCGCGCGCAGCGGCGCCCCTCCGCGATCGCGGTGACGACGAGCGACTGGCCGACGCGCGCGTCGCCGCAGGCGTAGACGCCCGGCGTGGAGGTACGGTAGGTCTGACGCGTGCGGACGTTGCCGCGCGGGTCCAGCTCCAGGCCGAGCTGCTCGATCGCGCCCGCATGCTCGGGGCCGGTGAAGCCGATCGCGATCAGCACGAGATCGGCCTCCTGCGTGAACTCGCTGCCCGGGACCGGCGTGAGATCGCGCGAGGAGGTGCCGGTGACGCGGCGCGCGTGCACATGCGTCACGCGGCCGTCCACGCCGGAGAAGCCGGTCACCTCGGTCCCCCACCAGCGTCTGCCGCCCTCGTCGAGCGCGTACGTCGTGAGCGTGCGCTTCGGCGGCAGCGGCCACGGCGTGCGCGCGTCGCGCCCGCTGCTGTCGAGCTGCTGGTAGACGTCGAGGATCTTCGGCTCCGGAGCGCCCTCGCGGCGCGCGTTCGAGATGCAGTCCATGCCGGTGTCGCCGCCGCCGATCACGACGACGCGCTTGCGGGCGGCGCTGATCTCGCTGCCCGGCGCGGGCGCGCGCGACGGGCGCCCCTCCTGCGCGGCGACGAAGCGGTTGCGCTGGTAGAGGTAGTCCATCGCGAAGTGGATGCCGCGAAGCTCGCGCCCTTCGACCTCGACGTCGCGATGCACGCGCGAGCCGATCGCGACGACGACGGCGTCGTGGCGCTCGCGCAGCTCGGCGGCGGCCACGTCCGCGCCGACGTCGACGCCGTACTCGAAGCGCACGCCCTCGGCCTCCAGCACGGCGACGCGGCGATCGATGATCGCCTTCGGCAGCTTCGCGTCCGGCACGCCGAAGCGCATCAGGCCGCCGGGACCCTCGTCGCGCTCGTAGACGGTCACGGTGTGGCCGCTCCTGTTCAGCTCGGCGGCGACCGCGAGGCCGGCCGGTCCGGAGCCGATCACGCCGACCGTCTTACCGGTGCGGCGGTCGGGCGGCTCGGGCACGACCCAGCCCTCGTCGAACGCGCGCTCGGCGATCGCCAGCTCGATCTGCTCGATCGCGACCGCGTCGTCGTTGATCGCGAGCACGCACGCGGACTCGCACGGCGCCGGGCAGATGCGGCCGGTGAACTCGGGGAAGTTGTTCGTCGAGTGGAGCTGGACGATCGCGTCGTGCCACTTGTCGCGGTAGACGAGGTCGTTCCAGTCCGGGATCAGGTTCCCGAGCGGGCAGCCCTCGTGGCAGAACGGGACCCCGCAGTCCATGCAGCGCGCGCCCTGTCTGCGCAGCTCGTCTTCGGACTGCAGCCCGAAGTACTGCGCGTAGTCCTTGATGCGCTGCGTGGGATCGCGCTTGTCGAAGCCGACCCGATGGATCTTGAGGAAGCCGCCCAGTTGTCCCATCAGTGGTTCCTCCGGTGGGTTCGCGTTCCGGCTCGCGAGGTCCGGGCGGCGGCTGGCGAGGACGCAGAATCGAAGGAACACCAAAGGTATTTCGAGATTCGAGGACGACGCCAGGCGGCGATCCGGGCCCGCGAGGCGGCGCGTGAATCCTCCGGGGGGACCACCATTACGCGCCTGTCGGCTCGGGTGCGGCCTGCTGCGCGGCGGCCGCTGTGGCGCGCTCTGCGAGCGCTCGCTTGTAGTCGCGCGGCATCACCTTCACGAAGCGTCCCACGCACGCGTCCCAGCCGTCGAGCATGCCCTGCGCGACGGGCGAGCCGGTGCGCTCGGCGTGCTCGGCGATCAGGTCCTTCAGCTCGGCCTCGTCGTGCTCGGAGAGCGCATCGAGGTCGACGAGGTCGACGTTGCAGCGACCGGCGAAGTCGTTGTGCTCGTCGTAGACGTAGGCGATCCCGCCGCTCATCCCGGCGGCGAAGTTGCGGCCCGTCGGGCCGAGCACGGCGACGCGACCGCCGGTCATGTACTCGCAGCCGTGGTCGCCGACGCCCTCGACGACCGCGTGCGCGCCCGAGTTGCGCACCGCGAAGCGCTCGCCCGCGAGCCCGCGGAAGAACGCGCGGCCGGCCGTCGCGCCGTAGAGCACGGTGTTGCCGACGACGACGTTGTCCTCCGCGCGGAAGCCGGCGTCGCTCGGCGGGTGAACGGCGAGCACGCCGCCGGCGAGGCCCTTGCCGGCGTAGTCGTTCGTCTCGCCCGCGAGCGTGAACGTCACGCCCGGCATCAGCCAGGCGCCGAAGCTCTGCCCGGCGGAGCCCGTCAGCGCGACCTCGATCGTGCCCTCCGGCAGGCCCTCGGGGCCGAAGCGGCGGGCGATCTCGCTCGACAGCAGGCCCCCGACGGTGCGGTTGACGTTGCGCACGGTCGTCGCGATGCGGGTGGGCCGCCTGCGATCGAGCGCCTCGCCGGCCTCGCGGATCAGCTCCCAGTCGAGCGCGTCGTCGAGCACCGGGTCCGGCGGGCGCGTGCGATGACGCGGCGCGCCCTCGGCCAGCTCGGGCATCGCGAAGATGCTCGTGAGATCGACGCCGCGCGCCTTCCAGTGCTCGATCGCCGCGTCCATCTCGAGCAGGTCGGTGCGGCCGATCAGCTCGTCGTAGGTGCGCACGCCGAGCGCCGCCATCAGCTCGCGCGCCTCCTCGGCGACGAAGAAGAGGTACTTGACGACGTGCTCGGGCGTGCCCTCGAAGCGCCTGCGCAGCTCGGGATCCTGCGTCGCGATCCCGACCGGGCAGGTGTTGAGGTGGCAGGCGCGCATCATCACGCAGCCGGTCGCGATCAGCGGCGCCGTCGCGAAGCCGACCTCGTCGGCGCCGAGCAGCGCGGCGATCACGACGTCGCGGCCGGTCTTCAGCTGGCCGTCCGTCTGCACCCAGATGCGCGAGCGCAGGTCGTTGAGCACGAGCGTCTGCTGCGT
>Ga0134125_10004496_pt1 | contig 15935 bp, 21 predicted proteins | sample KB31751_FD_96464 | JGI IMG/M metagenome (GOLD analysis project Ga0134125, IMG submission 96464) | Terrestrial soil microbial communities with excess Nitrogen fertilizer from Kellogg Biological Station, Michigan, USA - KB3-175-1 | ecosystem: Environmental > Terrestrial > Soil > Unclassified ... | reverse complement strand
GTTGATTCAGAAGCGAATTCGCGTGCTGCTACGAATAGACGCAGCCTTTCTACCAGCCCTCAGAAATAAGAAATCGGCCACCCGATGGCGCTAAGGCAGAACCGAACCGCAAAGCTGTAGACGAGCTTCTGACACTCGCGGGTGGGCGCACACTTTTGGGGATGTCACGCACTGTATTTCGCAGATCTAATTAAGAAAGCCGTTGCATGGCTCGGATGGACTATCTAGAATGCGTGATCCATTGCTTCGCCCGCTCCGATTTGACTGTCCAGTTGAGCAACGTTGAGATCGTCGGCGTTTTGTATTTCTGCAGTGTTACTCACGTGTGCCTCGGTCGTTGTTGCACGGCAGGGCAAGCACTTGTCTCTCCCGGCGAGGTTCCAATACGTGAATGCGCCTGCGGTGGTACAGAGTGTTTCTCAGGCTATGAACTGGTTGATTTCGCAGAGGGCTTCGAAGGATGCCGCAGTTCAGGTATTGGGACTAGTTCATAACGGTTCCTTTCGGTTTCAAATCCCTTCAACGTATTTTCACGGAATTTTCACATACCACTGTCATACTTGAGCACGGGTAGAATTTCTGCATGAAGCAGTCGATCATGATTGTGGAGGATGATCCCGATATAGCGCGGCTCGTCGCTCATCATCTCGAGGCAGTGGGGTACGAGACGCGAAGTTTTGCGTCGGCTTATGAGGTGGTAGGGTGCGCCAGGAATGAACCGCCTGCCCTGTTCGTTCTGGACATCATGCTTCCCGGCGGCGATGGACTGAATCTTTGCCGGCAAATCCGGCGGAACTCGTCGCTCGCTGTGATTCCAGTCATCTTTCTTACTGCCAAGGCGGCCGAGGCGGATCGCATCCTGGGGCTGGAGTTGGGAGCCGATGACTACATCGCCAAGCCCTTTAGTCCGCGCGAATTGGTGGCGCGGGTAAAGGCGGTGCTGCGCCGCTTTGAGCGTCCGCTGTCCCAGGGCTCGATTAGAGCGGGAGATTTGGAGATCGATCCTGTCGGCATGGTGGTGAAGGTTCGCGGCGAGTCCGTTTCGGTGACCGCAACGGAGTTCCGTCTCCTGGAACACCTGGCACGGAATCCAGCCCGCGTCTTCACGCGCGACAAGCTGTTGGACGCGGTATGGCGGGATACGTCGTTTGTCACTCCGCGTTCGGTTGACGTGTACGTGCGCCGGCTGCGGGAGAAGATCGAACGCGATCCGGAATATCCTGAATACCTCAGAACCATGCGTGGAGTCGGCTATAAGTTTGAGGCTCCGAGGTGAAGGGCCGCATCTTCTTCAAGCTGTTCGGCGCAGCGCTCCTCATCGTCATCGCAGTGACAGCCATCCTCGACATCGCCATCCGGCGCGCTTGGGAAAACTCCCTGCGCGAGCAAGTCGCGCTTGATTTGACCCAAAAAACGCAGATGTTCGCCGACCGCATGGCTTCCGTGCGCAATCCGGAATTGAAGACGGTCGCGGAGGAGACTGCGCGGGCGGCCAATGCGCGCGCGACTGTGATCACCCAAAATGGAACGGTGCTGGCCGATACCGAAGCCAATCCGCAGGAGATGGAGAACCACTCCATGCGCCCGGAATTTCGCGCAGCTCTGAACGGAAAAATCGGAAGCAATGCACGACGAAGTCACACTCTGGGAATCGAGTTTGTCTATGTAGCGGTGCCGGTGGCAGGAGGAGCTGTGCGCCTGGCGTATCCCCTTGCAGACATCGCGCGAACCACGGCCGAAGCGCCGCGCGTATTGGCGCGAGCGTCCGGGATTACGCTGCTGATTGCCGCCATCCTGGCGGCGTGGGCTGCGCACCTGATTTCGCGCCGGCTGCAGCGCATTATGATCTTCGCCGAGTGCATCGCCCAAGGCGATCTCAGCGCGCGCATGGCTGAGAGTTCCAGCGACGAGATCGCACAGGTCGCCGCCGCGCTCGACCGCACCGCAAGAACGCTGGAGACAAGTTTCGCCGAGCTGCGTCGCAGCCGCGGCGAACTCGAGGCATTGCTAAACAGCATGCAGGAAGCGGTGATCGCGATCAATGGCGAGTGCCATATCTTGTGGGTGAACGGCGCAACCCAGCGACTGCTGAACACGCGCGTGCGGATCGGCTCGCCGTTGCTGGAATATGTTCGCGATCCGGAGCTGCTCTCCGTGACCGCCGCCGCTCTGAAAGGAGAGTCGGCGACGGCCAAGGCCCACAGTGTCGCTCCCGGCAGGGTCTTCCAGGTGAGCGCGGCGCCAATGCCCAAGGATTCGGCCGTCGTCGTTTTACATGATCTAACCGAAACAGAACGCGTGGAAAAAACCCGGCGCGACTTCATCGCCAATGTGTCGCATGAGTTGCGAACGCCGCTGACGTCGGTTCAAGGCTACGCCGAGACGCTGCTGGAGGCCGATAGCATGAACCGCGAATTTCTCGAGATCATCCGGCGTAACGCTTGCCGGATGTCGCGGCTCACCGAAGACTTGCTGACGCTGGCGCGCGTCGAGTCAGGAGAGCAGAAGCTAGTTCTGGCTGCAGTGAAGGCGAACGATCTCCTCTGCGACGCGCACTCAGCGCTTTCAGGGATGGCACAGGAGCGCGGCATAGAGTTGGCGATCCGTGACGTTCCCGAAGCGGAGGTCTCCGCCGATCGCGATGCTATACAGCAGGTTTTTACGAATTTAATCGAGAATGCGATCAAGTACGCCGCTGAGGGCAAACGAATCGAGCTAGGCGCAATTCAATCCCGAAATGAGATCGAATTCTACGTCCGCGACTTCGGACGAGGGATCTCCTCCGAGCACCTCCCACGTCTCTTCGAGCGCTTTTACCGTGTAGACAAAGCTCGCTCGCGGGAAAGCGGCGGTACCGGTTTGGGGCTCGCTATTGTCAAGCACATCGTGCTCAACCACAATGGCCGTGTTAGGGTTGAAAGCGACTTGGGCGGCGGTTCTGCATTCTATTTTTCTGTGCCCGTGGCCGGCGAGTTCCAGGCCACCAGTGGTTTAGCAAGCGAACGTCCCAGTCAGCTTGTTGGGTGAGACCGCGCCTCGCGTTCACGAAAAGCGAGAGTATCTAAGATCTGTCATTCGGAAGCCCCGCCTCATATCGCGGAAGATCCTTCGCTCGCCTGGCGCCTAGCTTGGCTTTTCGGCCAGCGTGGCGACAGCATGTTGACAAACTAGAACGTCTCAGTCGCGTCTTCATCGAATATTCACATTCCTGCAACCACGTATTAACCTGCGCTCGATAAAAAAGACTCAGATTGCAGTTCTGGAGAAGATTATGCTTCGAGTGCTGAAGCTGGTGGTATGTGCGACCACCCTGGCGGCATCTGCTTTGCCCGCAAAGGATTTGAACGGAGCTGGGGCGACGTTCCCCAATCCCATCTATCAAAAGTGGTTCAGTGAGTTTCGCAAAGCGCATCCCGATGTGGAAATCAACTATCAGTCGGTGGGCAGCGGCGCTGGCATTCGCCAGCTAACCGAAGGTACCGTCGACTTCGGAGCCAGCGATGGGCCGATGACGGATCAGCAAATCACTGAGTTCAAAAACAAGCGCCACACCGATGTACTGCATGTCCCGACTGTGCTCGGCGCCGTGGTTCCAGCCTATAACCTCCCCGGCATCTCCGCAGACCTGAAATTCAGCGGGGAGCTGCTTGCCGATATTTTCCTGGGAAAGATCAAGAAATGGAACGATGCGGCGATTGCGAATGTGAATCCCAATGTGAAACTCCCGAATACGGACATCATCATTGTGCATCGTTCGGATGGAAGCGGCACGACCTATATCTTTACTGACTACTTGTGCAAGATCAGTTCGGAGTGGCAGCAGAAAGTCGGAAAAAACACCTCAGTAAACTGGCCGACAGGGCTTGGGCAGAAGGGCAATGAGGGCGTCGCCGGAGAAATCCGGCAGATGCAGGGAGCCATTGGTTACATCGAGCTCATTTATGCTCTGCAAAACAAAATTGCCTTTGGATCCGTCCAGAACTCGACCGGGAAATTCATCAAGGGGAGCCTGGAATCGGTGACCGCAGCCGCGGCTTCGGCGAAGAACATGCCTATAGACTTTCGCGTTTCCATTACCAATGCGCCGGGAAAGAATGCTTATCCAATCTCGAGCTTCACCTGGCTGTTGATCCCAGCGAAGTGGTCTGATGGCGCGAAACGCAGAGTGGTGGTTGATTTTCTGAGCTGGATGCTGAACACCGGGGAAGGCATGACCAGCGATTTGAACTATGCTCCACTGCCCAAAACTGTGGCGGATAAAGTTCGCGCGGAGATTAAGGCGATCCACTAACGCGATTTCCATGCACGTGTGGTCCCGAGCGCCCGGCCCGGTCTTTCGGTTGCCACTTCGGAGACTCCTTCCACGAGCACCGGTCAAGGGCGACTGGAACCGCAGGTGCATCGAGACTGCCTTGTAATACTCCTTTAACACCCGCCAGCTAGCATGCAAGTGTGAATGCAATGCCGAAATTTCAATTTGCTGAGCCGCGTGCACTTGGGCCGGTAGCGGTTGCGGCACCGAGGCGAGTAGTTGGCCCGCGCAGCTGGCGAAGCGCCGATCCTGGCTTTCGCGCGGCGATGGCAGCATGCTCGTTCTCCTTGCTGGTAACTGCGATTTTGATTTTTTGGGAACTGCTGAGCCAATCCAAACTGTCTCTTCACCAGTTCGGCTTCCGATTTTTTGCCGGGATGAATTGGGACCCGGTTTCCGGCGACTTCGGCGCGCTCCCGTTCATTTATGGAACTCTGGTCTCATCCCTGATTGCGCTGGTAGTCGCCGTTCCGCTCGCTCTTGGCTCGGCGCTCTTCATCACCGAGTTATGTCCAAAGCGACTCAAGGGGACGGTGTCGTTTCTGCTGGAGCTGCTGGCGGCGATTCCCAGCGTGATTTACGGATTGTGGGGGATCTTCGTGCTGTCGCCGCTGCTCCGCCAATACGCGGAACCCTGGCTAGAGACTTATTTTGGCTGGACGGGCCTGTTTGAGGGTCCTCCGTTTGGCATCGGCATGTTCGCTGCGGGAATGATCCTGGCGATCATGATTATTCCCATCATTGGATCTGTTGCGCGCGAGGTCGTTCTCGCCGTCCCGATGAGTCAGCGTGAGGGAGTGCTCGCGCTCGGGGCCACGCGCTGGGAGGTGGTGTGCCTGGCGGTTCTTCGCAATGCGCGTACCGGCATTCTGGGCGCGGTCATTTTGGGACTAGGACGGGCGTTGGGCGAAACCATGGCCGTCACAATGGTCATCGGAAACACACCGCAAGTTTCAAAGTCGCTGCTGGCTCCGGGATATTCGCTCGCCAGCGTCATCGCCAATGAATTCTCCGAAGCGACCGGCGATCTCTACCTGAGCGCCTTATTCGAGATTGGATTGGTCCTCTTCCTGATCACTTTGATTGTGAATGGTCTGGCGCGGGTGCTTGTTTGGAGCGTCACCCGGGGTATGCCGGCGCGGGCAAACGTATGAAGACTCCAGTCAATGCCATCCGCTGTACCGGATGGGCAGGAAAAAACGGAATCGGCATCGCGCGCCGGCTGCGCAACAACATCGCCATGGGCGCCATGGTCATGTCTGCAGTGCTGGTGATTGCGCCGCTAATCATGATCCTGACCTATCTGGCGGCCCGTGGAGCAGGCTCTCTGAATTGGGCATTCTTCACCCACATTCCGACCCCGGTGGGCGAAAACGGTGGTGGAATGGCAAATGCCATCGCCGGCTCCGGCATGATCCTGCTCATAGCCAGCGCGATCGGCATGCCGATTGGCATCGGCAGCGGAGTGTTTCTGGCCGAGTATGGCCGCAATCGACTGGGAGATATTCTACGCTTCACCGCCGACGTGCTGAACGGCGTTCCGTCTATCGTGCTCGGTGTTACCGCGTACTCTCTCCTGGTTGTAACGCAGAAGCACTTTTCCGCCTTTGCCGGAGGCGTTGCGCTGGCCATCATGATGATCCCGACGATCTCGCGCTCGACGGAGGAGATGCTGCTGATGGTGCCGCATTCCATAAGAGAAGCCGCGCTCGGGCTGGGAATACCGCGCTGGCGCACGATCGTATCAGTTGTGCTGCCGGCGGCAAAGTCAGGAATTGTGACCGGCATGATGCTTGGATTTTCCCGAGTTGCGGGAGAGACTGCGCCGCTGTTGTTCACCGCATTTGGCAACCAGTTCTGGAATTGGAGCCCCACTCGACCCACCGCCGCGCTACCGTTGCAGATCTATACTTATGCAATTTCACCATTTGACGAGTGGCATCGCATGGCGTGGGCGGGAGCCCTCGTTTTAATTCTCCTCATCGTCGGTACCGTTGCGGTGGTCCGACTGGTCACGGCGCGCAGCCTCTACAAGGTGATGGTTTGACCAGCGGGGGGATCCGGGTTGAGCGGCTGAACGCCTGGTTTGGCGATAAGCAGGCGTTGCGCGATATCAGCATCAACATCGAGGGTTATCACACTACCGCCATCATTGGTCCTTCGGGTTGCGGCAAATCCACTTTCGTGCGCTGCCTGAATCGCATGCACGAGGTCAATCCTTTGGCACGCGCCGGCGGCCGAGTATTCATCGGCAACACGGATATCTACGCCAACGGGACCACGCCTGTCGAAGTGCGCCGTCGCGTGGGAATGGTCTTTCAGAAACCAAATCCATTTCCCACGATGTCGATTTATGACAATGTGGCGGCTGGCTTGAAGTTGAACGGCTGGGAGCGCGGCCGCCGCCTGGGTGAAGTCGTGGAACAAGCGCTGCGCCGCGCTGCACTGTGGGATGAAGTGAAGGACGACTTGAAACAGAAATCCGGCGCGAGTCTCTCCGGAGGTCAGCAACAGCGACTGTGCATCGCGCGCGCTCTCGCCGTCGAGCCGGAAGTGCTGCTGATGGATGAGCCCGCTTCCGCGCTCGATCCCATGGCCACGGCGAAGATCGAAGACCTGCTTTTCGAGCTGAAGCAGAGCGTCACCGTAGTGATCGTGACCCACAACATGCAGCAGGCAGCGCGCGTCGCGGAATTCACCGGATTTTTTCTAATGGGAGAATTAGTCGAGTTCGATCGCACCGAGCAGATGTTCACCAGGCCACGCGACAAGCGCACTGAAGATTACGTCACAGGCAGGTTCGGATGAGTCGTATCCGCTTTCATGAAGGCCTCGAAGGCCTGCGCCAGGAGTTGACCGCGATGGGCGGCATGGCCGAACGCGCGGTGGAGCTTGCGGTTCGCGCCTATGCGGAGCGCGATTTGTCTCTGTGCCAGCAGGTATTTTCGGGGGAAGTAATTATCAATTCCACTGAGCGTCGGCTTGATGAAGTTGTGCTCGACCTGCTGGCCATGCAGCAACCAATGGCGGTGGATCTGCGCTTGATCCTGGCCATCAGCAAGTGCATTGCCGATCTGGAGCGCGTGGGCGACCAAGCGGTGAATATCGCCGAATGCATCCAGAAGTTGCTGGGTCTGCCTGAATTTGACTCGCCGGCGGATCTTCCCGAAATGGCATCACTCGCCCGGACGATGCTGCGCCGCGCCCTCAATGCCTTCGTCACCGGCGATGCCGCCGAAGCGCAGGCCGTGCTCCTGCTTGACGATGACCTAGACACCATGAACGATCATGCTTATACGGCCGTCGCGGCCGCGAAAGCCGCCGAGCCGGCAATGACGCAAAATCTGCTCAACTTCCTCATCATCGCCCGCAATCTAGAACGTATCGGCGATCACGCCACCAATATCGCGGAGGACGTGATCTTTTGGGTACGCGGCGCCGACGTGCGACACCACGCTCTTGCGCCTCCTTTATCCACCTAACCGCCAGCCCAACATAAAACGGCAAGCGGTTCGTGCGTCAACCTTAAGCCAGACTGCACGGCTCAACACCATCCGGCTGAGCGTGTAGCAGTTTTCCCCTGTCTATAAGCCTTCCCGCCCAATTGAGTCTCTGGATATAGCTGTTGTTCTTGTGATCGCGACGATGTTGCTAACCCAAGCTGCCCTAAAATGGCATGCGCGCACTAAGAAGCAGGTTGTGATCGTAGGTATGAAAGTGTGTTGCGGCAATTTGCATTCCCGCACCCAGAGTCAGGCCGAGGCGGTCATGCAGGGGGATGCGCCCGACCACCAGTCCGGGGGTGAGAAAGGTTTGCTTCTTGCCATTGTTCGCGCCACCCTCATTGAAGGTGGAGTTGATCTCAACTTCCGGCCACAGAAAGCGCTGGACGTGACATTGCACCGCCGTGTTCCAAACGAGCGCGCGTCCCATGCCGTTCAGATCATCAATCGGCAGCGCAACCCCCAAGGTTGATTGCACGCTCAGGCGTCCGAAGCCTTTGCCGGCAGCGATCGTCGGTGTAACCACCGCGGAAGAAGAACCATTCCTGTACGACCCGGTGGGAATGCTCCCGCCCAGGAACACCGTGATTATGTAGTTCCCGCGTTCTTCATTCCCCGAAGCGAGGCGGTATTTCATCAAAAAGCTTTGGTCGCCGAAACCGTTTTTGATTGCGGAGTTGTTGTGAATCAGGAACGGTGGCGGGGCGGCGATAATCAGCTCAACGTTGCGCGCCGGAATCAATTCCAGGCCTTTGCCTCCGCCCAAGTTCAGCAGGTCATCGCCACTGGGCATAAGCTCACGAAACACATCGAAACGGAACTCCTGTTCCAGACGCGGTGTGACCGTGACCAGCGGCGTGATCCAGTGAGGTTGCTCCCCTTGCGTGGCGGAAACCCGGCTTTGCCATTCTTCCGCAAACTGCGCGTAACAAGAACCGTGGAGCAGAAAGAAAAACAACGCCAGAAAAAGTTTAAAGGGTATTCGTCTTTGTTCAGTACCGGTAGTCATACTAATGCGTAATTATACGATTCTCGACTCGACTGCATTTCAGGAAATCGGATCAGGTTCAGCTCAGCTGAGCGCGTTCGGTTCAACTCAGCACTGGGGGACAGGCGAGCGCGGGCACGAGGGGGCTCTGACACCCCCTTCCTTCCTGTTCCCGTCAAACTTGCGGCGGGTATGTGTGTATGTCGTGCGCATGCGTAACAGATAATGCGCGGGCTACGCGCGCTCTCGCGCTCGCGCCTGTTTGCGCGTGCGTCTTTCCCCTGCGTGCCTGATTGAGTCGGATGCTTACGTAACCCTAATGCTTCGATTCGTCGCGGCAGAACGCATCGCGCTGCTCGTCTGCTCCCGCGCTGCGACGCTGAATGCTTGCGCAGTTCTAATGCGAATGTGCAACAACTGCCACTCATTCGCTCACAATGATCATCTGTAGGGATGCTGAGAAGCTGTCGGAGGCAAACGCTAAAGATCACCGCTTGGGTTCGTCTTTGAGGAAAAAGCGGAACACTTTAGCATTTGTCGGGTAAATAATCTTTCCATTACGTCTCACATAACGGCAGATTACTTCTCCATTTGGGTGCCTGGACCCGACCTCGTTAATTCCGTCATTCCCTCCCCGACGGAAATCCTGCAAACCTCGGGACCGAGGCGGGGCTCCCGGGCCCTCTTCGTGCATCCAACCGAAAGAACGAGGTGAGTTATGGAAGAGAAGAACAAATGTGCACATCCCGCGTGCTCTTGCGCTGCCGTGAAGGACAGCAAATATTGCAGCCAGTACTGCAGCGACGCGCGCGACACGGTCGAACTCGCATGTAATTGCGGCCACGCCGGCTGCAAGACAGCCACAGGCGAAGTCGCCGCATAAAGGCTAAAGGATCAACACCAAGCGCTAACGCTAAGATTCCGCCGAACATAAAAAGCCGCTCCTCAAGCGGCTTTCTCCTCCCACTCCTCGCAAAAATCCGAGACCCACTCCCAATGCAAAACTCGCGACCCCGGTCCCGACTCTTGCGCGCCACGTTCACCACCGTGAAGATGAATGGATTTATGTGATCGCTGGTCAATTCCGTTTCGAAGTGGGCGATCATAAGCTCGACCTCGCTCCAGGCGGGAGCGTCTGGATGCCGCGCGGCATTGCGCACGTCTGGGGCAATGCTTCGCAATACGGCGGCAAGCTTTTAATGGCGTGTCAACCCGGAGGCTTTGAGAAGTTCTTTGACCAAATCGGCAAGACCTCCCCCACCGAGACGGCACAAATCACCAAAGTCATGGCCAAGTTATGGGATGGACTACGCCGGTCCACCGCTGTTCGGCCCCTGGGGCCAGCAACGGGGAGCCCAATGATCGCCCCAAGCCGGGCATCCGTAACCGCCGAAAACTGTTGACCGGAGCTGTCGGCGGTCTCGATTGCGAAACCGAACGGACTCTTATCAAAAAACAAGCAAGGAGTTTTTATGCTGAGAAGGCAGTGGAGGTGTTGCGCGCTGGCATTCGTGCTCTTCCTGTTCCTTGCGCCAATCGGATCCCCCTCAAGTGCAAAGCAATTTGCCGCATAAGACGAGATTGTTTGCTTGGCTGACCGTGCCGGGCCTTCGATTGGAATTGTGGTGAACAGTACAGCATACGTTGTCGATGCAGGCACCGGTTTAGTACGCCCGGCCTGCGAATTGTGAGACCGTTGCCCCAAGAGGCCAACTGACGGGTTTACGGGATTCATTTCGCCCGGAGGGCAGAATGCCGGCAACGAAGGCTTACTTCATGGCTGAAAAGTGTGTTGGGCGCAGGTAAAACACTTCAGCTTTCTCCAGCGTTTTTTCGCTTTGCTCGGCTTTTTCTACTTCTTGAAATTCCGGGTCTGCAATGACGGCCTGCCAATTTTTCTTCGCCTCATCGCGGCTCTGATGGGCCAGCAGGAATACAAAGAGATTGTCAGAAGCAGAACGATCGGTCGTTTCCCAGTACCCAAGGACATTCAGGCCGTGTCGGGCCAGAATATTCGAGGTCTTGTCACGGAACCGCGCTTCCATCACTGGCAGCTTCCCCGGCACATCGTGATATATCCGGAGCTCGAACAGCCGACCGCCGTCAGCTCTAACCTGCTCAACGTGACTCAGACGAATCGTAACGAGCGAGCCAGCCGCAAACGATATCAGTGCAATCGCGAACGCCGCGTAGGATCGCGATTTCCGAAATAGAAATGCCATATAACGTTCCTCCTTGAATTCAGCGCTCTGAGTGAATTGCCCAGATGAGCGCGGGAGTAATCAAGACCGACGACGGCCCCAGGATGAGAAAGGTAAGCTCATACCACCAGGGCACCGGGATGGTGCATACTCGAATCGAAATCAACACGATGACCGCGACTAAGACAAAGAGCGCGAGAAAGAGGGTCGCGCCTCGTCGGATTAGTCTCGCAATGCAACCCGCGATCGAAGTTGTTGCCAAGAAAATCATTGGCGCGAGAACAATCTGTTTCGAATCGGTGAGCACATGGGAAGCCGAGAGTACCTGCTCGACCACAACCTTGAGGGTCGCCATTACGACGAAGACGCTCATCGCAATGCTGGCACTCCCCAGCCGATCATGTCTCAGCAGCGACATTTTGGTTATCGACGGAATCGACCGGCAGGCCTGACTCCAGAACCACCATGAGGCCGATGCCGGCGACGTGCTCTCGCAGCGTTCGTAGTATTCCTCGATCAAATCGCCCACCATGGCGGCGCCATGGTCGGCCGGTAATACCGACTGAACAAGCCACGAGGCGAGCATCGGCGGTCGAGAGTTGGTGCTCTTCATATTGCTTGCCAACGCTTCCTCAGACCTCGTGTGAGATCGCGAATGGTTTGGCTCGAGATCTGGAGCGCCCGCTTTCCTTCTGCCTCGACCCGGAACAGCCGCTTTGCTCGGCCCCCTCGCATCGCCGTGGACTCGCCTATGCAGGAGCTGACGTATCCTTTTTGTTCGAGTCGCTCCAGCGTTGCGTAAATTGCCCCAATCGATATGTCTCGTCCGGTGCATCGCTCAATCTCTTGACGGACCAAGGTTCCGTGCCCGACTCCGTTCAGTCGCATCAGGGCCAGCAGGATGACATATTCCAAGGAGCCAAGAGTGTCTCCGCGCTTCATTTGTACTATAATGTAAAAGAAATAGCGGCATGAAATCAACAAGAATCTTTTCCTCATTAAGTGGGCCCACTTCGCGGTGCAATTCGCGGATAAACATTGCAACCAGGTCAGGATCATCCCACCTTGGGAAGTGATTGCCATTAGGCGCCACGATCTGGCTAGCATCAGGGAAGAGTTGCTTCCAGCGCGCTTGAAAGCCAAGTGGATCGTTGCGTTCCCCGAAAATGGTGTACATCGGAATCCCGCCGAATTGCGCCGTAAGAGCAAATGCTAAGCTTTCATAAATCGCATCCGCTTTACGAGCATCACGCATGTAGGCATGGAAGGCCCTGGCTCCGTCGCGCCCTACTCCGGCAAGAAACCTTCTGCGACTCGGCCCGTCCATATGCAGGCCACCTCCGAACGAAGTGGCGGTAACGCGCGGAAGTATTCCCGTGAGTACATCAAGTGCGCGCATAAGCGCGCTGCCCATCAGCGCACCCATGGCACGAAAAGCTGCGCCGTGCGGCCTCGCGACCCGGACGGTAATCTGGTTGACTTTTTGACTCCCATCAGCAGTCGGGTCTGAGGCCGGAGAGTGGGTCAGATCAGTTCTAGGACTTGACGCACAAGTAAAGCCTTGTATAATTGGCACACTGTGCGGAATGGTGTCAGTGTTTTTCGTGCCGTCGCAGATGTGACACGTCGGAAGCTACTGGACTCGCTCTTGTCCGGCGAGAAAACTGCGTCAGAGCTGTGTGCCGGCTTTTCTGCTAGCCAACAAGCAGTTTCATTACACTTACAAAGTTTGCGCCGGGCTGGACTTGTGCAGGTGCGCAAAGCTGGCCGATTCAGGCGATATCGCCTGACCGCCGAACCGATTCGAGAGATGTATGCGTGGGTCCTCAAGTATCGCGAAGTTTTCGATCCCTATGGTCACGCCTGGGCATTCGGAGGACTTCCTGAAAGAACAGACTCCAAAGTTCGAGCCGCCACAAGCCGACGGAGGAAAAAATAATGGCAGTCAGAGGTTCAGAGGTGCGCGTCGGCCAAGTCATTCCGCATTTGGTCGTTGATGACGCAGCGGGAGCCGTTGAATTTTATAAAGCCGCATTCGGAGCGCGGGAAGTTTATCGCTCAACGCAGCCGACTGGCATTGGGATACATGTTCACTTGCGAATTGGGCAGTCGCTAGTAATTGTTTCCGACGACGACCAGAGTCGCGACAGGAGACGACTGGAAGCTCATTACAGGATTTCTTCTCCAAAATCGCTTGGAGGTACGTCTACTGTCATCCAGTTCTTCTGGCCCGATGCCGACACAGCGTACAAGAGAGCTGTGGATGCTGGCGCACAGCCAACCGTGCCTCCCTTCGATGCCTTTTGGGGCGATCGGTACGGTTGTGTGACCGACCCATACGGTCATGTCTGGGCGATCGCTACTGAACAAGAGGTTCTCGAACCGGCGGAAGTGGACCGCCGCATGCGCGCGTTCGCTGCGGGTGTCCGAACTGAGAAGCTAACGTGAAGCAAGCCCAGATGAAATAAGCCCGGAGCGCCACCTTGACAGCGAATTCTCATTTCAGGAGCGAATAAATGCACTGGCCACAGAAGTTAACTCTTAGCTTGATATTGCTAATTCCGTTCGTTGGAGTTGCTGCCCAGCAAAGCAGCGAACCCAATTGGCAGTCGTGGCAGTTCCTGAGGGGTAAGTGGGTTGGAGAGGGGTCTGCTGAGGTTGGTCAGGGGGCCGGCTATTTTACGTTTGAACCCGATTTGCAGAACAAAGCGTGGATTCGACGAAACCATTCTGAATACCCGGCTACGAAGGATCGACCCAAGTATGTGCATGACGACGTAATGATCCTCTATTTCGATCCGATTACTCACCTTACGCGTGCGTTCTATTACGACACCGAGCAGCATGTAATCAACTACACGGCTTCGTTTTCTGCTGACGGCAAAACTCTTACGTTCTTGAGTGATCAGCAGGAGGGAGCACCGCGTTTTCGTTTGACCTATATCAGATCTGCACCAGATCAGATGTCTCTCACGCTCGAAACAGCCCCGCCCACGAAACCAGACGAATTCAAGAAGATCGTTGAAGGTCGGGTACGAAGGCTCGAAGCTGGAGCGTGATCTTCCGAGCGATGTAACGATCCTTAGCTACAGGGCAACGAATGTTCGTTGAGAGGAGAAGCTGCTCCGGAATCGCACATTTGTACCGAGAGCTCGGGCCGGATCCTTGAAATGTGGGCCGCAGGAAGGTCCCGCTGTTTTGTTGCCTTACTGCTGGCAGGCGGTGGACGTGAGATCACCGCTCAAGACTGCCGCGCGGCTCAAGAGCTTGTCATTGGGAATGCGGTTGCTGTCCGTGCTTCCGCAGTCCAACGCTCCACAGGGATCACGCCCTTGGTCGGGCATATGTTTGCTCCAGCGAGCGGCAACTTGACTAGTAAGAACCGCAGCCATTCACGTTCGAAAGTTGGTGAGTTGGAGCGCAAGACAAAAATTTCGTCCAAGTCGTCTGCTGCGGACGGTGAAGGTCTGTTGCGGAACCCCGATTAGATAAGAGCAAGGAGGAATCCTCGAAATGCTGGAGCAATATAGGGTCACAGCGTTTCTGGCGACCACACAGCCAGAAAGGGCCAGATCTTTTTACCGCGATTTATTAGGTTTATCCCTCGAAGAAGAAAGCCCGTTTGCGCTCGTTATGAAAAGCGCGAACGCGAAGGTGCGTATTCAGAAGGTTCAGAAGTTCACTCCCTTCCCCTTCACGGTCCTTGGATGGGAAGTCGAAGACATGAGATCGGCCATTAAAGAACTTATTGGCCGTGGCGTGAGATTCGAGCGATTTGACGGAATTGATCAGGATGATTTCGGGATATGGCTTTCGCCCAGCGGAGCTCAGGTTTGCTGGTTCAAGGATCCGGATAACAATCTGCTGTCATTAACACAATTCACCTCATCATCTGATGCAAGAGCGGGAAGCTGATGAGGTTTTGGCCGGCACTTGAGATGTCTTTCGCGATTCTGCGAATGCCACAACCCTTGGATTGAATTAACTGTTTCGCTCAATGGCCTACTTAGCGAGCTCGAGTCGCCCAGTGCTATCAGGCTCAAAACTTTGTAACAAATTTCGTAATAACCGCGCCTATTTCTGCACTCGAATATGCTTGGGAAATCGCCCAAACCATTGATTTCCGGGTTATTGATTCGATTTATGGGTTATTGATTCGGAATCAGTAGGTTCTGGGTTCGACTCCCAGCGCGCTCACCAACCCCACTGTTTATGCGGGTTTCCGGATTCGAAGTCCCGATTCGGGGCACAAATTAGGGAACAAGTCATCAACTTCAACCGAGCATCTGTCACGAAATCAACCGCTTGCGGCAGCCGCATCCTCCCCGATTCTTTAATGATCGGTTGAGGGTTCAACCATTCGAGCCTGATGTGATCCCAAGCATTACCTAAATGCTGGCACTAACGTGTCATAGCCGGTAGCAATTTCCGAATGCACGCCCGATATTAACGGAGATACGATTCAGTAGGCACTTCCGGAGGATACCTGTTGACTCGGCGCGATCAAGCACTGTGGCTGGCTCCAATCCTGCTTGCTATCGCGCTATGCCTCTCTGGCACGCACGCAAAGAATGTAGCCGAACTGCACCATACCGAGGCGGGACTGTATCGATTAATGCCCGGCATCGTTTTAGGATTGCTGGCCGGCTTTCTTTTCGACAGTCCTACCGTTGTCCTAGCGGTCACGATTGCGACCAACGCGGCGGTTTATCACGTCAGTTTACGTGGCCTCGTTCGACTCTGTGCGAAAGTGAACGCGCGCTCTGAAACGGGCGACTAAAGAGCGAAGCCTTACTAACTGGGTATGAACGGGCGGCTGTCGCAGTGGATTGCTCTATCAACGGACCCAGCATGCGAAGAAGCTTAAATTTTGCGGATCTGCCTCCATGGCGAGTAGTGGTGATTTGCTTCTCTCTTGCACTGTTCTGCTT
>Ga0134125_10004494_pt1 | contig 15941 bp, 10 predicted proteins | sample KB31751_FD_96464 | JGI IMG/M metagenome (GOLD analysis project Ga0134125, IMG submission 96464) | Terrestrial soil microbial communities with excess Nitrogen fertilizer from Kellogg Biological Station, Michigan, USA - KB3-175-1 | ecosystem: Environmental > Terrestrial > Soil > Unclassified ... | reverse complement strand
TTCGACGCGCGCAGCATCACGACCTGGGCCAATTGTCCGACGTCGTCGTCGAAGACGCGGTCGGTCCTGAGATAGACCGCGGCGACAGTCAGCGTCGTCGCTAAACGAACCTTGAATTCGCTGAAGGAGGCGCAGCCGACCGAGCGGCAGAAACGCGTAACGCTCGGCTGGCTGACGCCAGCGCGCTCGGCGAGGTCGCCAATCGTCATACGCGTGGTCGCCTCGTAATCCGCCGCCACTGCGGCAGCCACTCGGCGCTCTGCCATCGAGAGATCACCCTCGATCCGCTGGATCCGCGACACGAGATCGATCGGTTCGATAGGCGCGCGTCGGACGCGGTCGCCGCCGATTTGTCGCGCCGGCGAAACCCTTGCCGCCCGGTCTGGACGCGCGCCCAATCCCTCCCTCCCCCAATGGCGGCGCCTGCAAATGCCACGAGCCGCCGTTCTGTAATTGAATTACACGACAAGGTTTGGAAGGCAAGGAATACGGCTTGAATGATTGCGCTGGTGGCACGGGCCAGTGAAAGCAAAGGCCGCTCTCTACTGGGCTTCGACAGAAAAAATGGTGCGTCTGGGTTGGCCTCTTAGCCAGCGCTAAGTTTCCGCTTGCGCCATCCGAGATTGTGTAACATATTTTCTTGAAAGTCAGAGCGGTGGTCGGAATCGCCCCGCGAAGGGAGCAAAACGTCGCATCCGACCCTGCCGGGAGGGATGGCGTTCGCGTCGGAGGATGAGCGGCGATGGCCAACACCTCAGCCGGTTCTCGGCCGAAAATGCTGGTCGAGAACGCGAGCAAGTTTTACGCCACCAAATCCGGCCCTGTGCACGCGCTCGAAAACGTGTCGCTCGAGGTCCGCGAAGGCGAGTTCTTGTGCATTCTAGGACCCTCGGGTTGCGGCAAGACGACCTTGCTGTGGTCGATGGGGGGTCTACACGATCTGACCTCCGGCCGGATCCGGCTTGGCAAGGAAATCATCACTCGGCCGCATCCCGAGATCGCGATGATCTTTCAGGACGCCAATCTCTTGCCGTGGCGCAATCTGTTGAAGAACGTCGCGTTCCCGTTCGAATTGAAGCGCCGCCGGGCAGACATGGAGCGGATCGAACATTTGCTCGAACGGGTCAATCTTAAGGGCTTCGAACACAAATTCCCGCGCGAGCTTTCGGGCGGCATGCAACAGCGCGCGTCGATCGTGAGAAGCCTCGCAGTCGACCCGTCCGTGCTGTTGATGGATGAGCCGTTCGGAGCGCTCGATGCGTTCACCCGCGACGAAATGAATATGCTTATTCAAGAAATTTGGATGGAAACGGGGAAGACGATCGCCTTCGTCACTCATTCGATCGCTGAAGCGATCTTCCTTGCGGACCGGGTCGTGGTGATGTCAGCGAGGCCGGGACGCATTTCCGCCGTGTACGATATCGACATTCCGCGGCCGCGGTCAGTGGAGATTCAGACGCAGCCCGATTTCATCGCCCGCGTGCTCGAAATAAAGGCGAGGATCGACCGCGGCCGCACGAGGGCTCCCGGACTTGAAGTCGCCTGAACAGTCGGAGGGAGGCGTGGATAAGGTTTTGGGCGACGAGATCCCCGAATTCAACCGGAAGGCGGCAGCCACGGATGAGCCTGGCCTCTCAGGGCTCAGGTCTCTCGGGCTTGGCCAATCCCGCACGCACCTCGAGACGGCTATCATTGTGCTTGTGGCCGCTATCATTATCGGCGGCGCCGAGCTCCTGCTGCGCGCCTTCGATGTGCCGCAGTACATCATGCCGAAACCGAGCCAGATTGCCTGGGCGCTCTATACCGAATGGCCGTTTCTATGGCCGCATCTTCTTGTTACGCTCTACGAACTGTTCGCCGGTTTCGCGATCGGCGGCGCGGTCGGATTCGTGATGGCCGCGGTGATCACTCAGTTTCCGTTCGTTGAGAAGATCGTGACGCCCTACATCCTGCTTCTCGTGACGACGCCGATGCTGGCGCTGGTGCCGCTGCTCATCCTGCGCTTCGGCTTCGGCAGCGAGCCTCGCATCATCGCAGTTGCGCTCGCGAGCGGCCCGATGGTGATGATCAATTCGGCGACCGGCTTCCGGCGAGTCGATCTCGCCAAGATCGCGCTCGCCCGCTCGTTCGGTGCCAACACGCTACAGATCTTCACCAAGATTCGCATACCCATGGCTATGCCGATGATCATCGTCGGCCTGATGGTCGGCTCCATTTTCGGGCTGTTGACTGCGATCGGGGCGGAAATGGTCGGTGGGGCGGAGGGCCTAGGCAACCGGTTGACGTACTATTCGGCGCTGATCCGGATGCCGCAGTTCTTCGCGATCATTCTCATTCTCGCGGTGATCGGCATTTCCATCTATGTCTTCTTCTACTGGCTCGGAAAGAGATGGGCCAGCTGGGAGGCGTGACCGCCACGAACAAAGCGGAGCGATGAAGAAGAAACGACCGAAGGGAGAGCGGAATGTCAAAGCATGATGGAGCGGGCCTGGCGATCGATCGTCGCCGACTCTTGACGCTGACGGCTGGCGGCGTGACTGCAACCGCCCTGTTGGGAGTCAAGGGCGCGACGCAGGCCTTCGCGGCCGACAGCACGGTCCGGTGGGTCTCACCGCGCGGCACGATCGAAGTCCTCGATGACTATCCCTACTGGGTCGCCAAGAAGTACGGCTATTTCGGCGACATCCAGACTACCCTCGAGCCGGGGCCATCGGACGCGACCGCCTGCGTCAAACTCGTCGACCAGAAACAGGCGGATATGGGCTACCCCTCGCCCGGAGTCTTTTCGCTCGGTCTCGAACAGGGCATCCCGATTGTCTCCGTCTTTCACATGGGCGGCTCCGACGTCTTCGACTTCGCCTTTCGGAAGGGTGAGAAGCCGAAGGACCTCAAGGATCTCGAAGGCAAGACAGTCCTCTTGGGCAGCGCCGGCTGGCAGGCGATTTGCGATCCGATGCTGTACGCAGCGGGCCTGAACATCAAGACGATCAAGTACGTGGAGGCCGGCTGGCCCACCTGGGGGACCGCGCTGAAGGCAGGCAAGGGGGATTCGGCGCTGTGCTGGGAAGGCCTGCGCGCCCAATGGAAGGGTCAGGGCCTCGACTTCGACTACTTCCTCGGCAAGGACTTTTCGAAGCTGCCCGCCAACAGCTTCGTCATCCGCAAGGCGGATTTCGAGGACCCTGCCAAGAGGCAGCTCTACGCCCGCTATTTACAAGGTTGGGCGGCGGGCCTGGAGTACGGCAAACAGAACCCGCGCGCCGCAACCAAGATCGTTATGACCCAGTTCCCGGGCCTTGCGTCGCAAATGAATCCGACGGTGGCGACCGAGTCGATGATGCAGCTCGCCAATGTCTTCGGGGGACGCATGGATGAGCGCAAGAAGTGGGGCTACCACCTCGCGTCGAGCTGGGAGCTCTTCTTCGCGACAGCGCTAAAGATCGGGCAGATCACTCACCCGATCAAGTTCGACGACGTCTGCAAGAACGACCTCATCGACGAGGCAAACGCCTTCGACAAGGCCAAGGTCCAGGCGGACGCGCAGGGTTTCGCCCTCCCGCCCGAGTATCAGGCCGTCGACGTCAAGGCGATTCAGGCGGCGCTCTAATTGTCGCGACGGGCGGCGCTTGGGCGCCGCCCCTTTTGACTGCGCCGAGAATCGGAGAGGAAGGAAAGAGCCATGCTCGAGTTCGATCACGTTGGCCTCACAACGACCGAGCCGCAGCCAGGCGAAGACTGGATCGAGCAAAGCCGATGTTGGGTGACAAACCCGCGCAAGCACCCCGAACACCTCGAATTCCTGCGCTACGCCGAAGGAACGACCGTGCCCGAGCCGGTGCGAGCCAATCCGCACGTCGCATTTAGTGTCGAGTCGCTCGAGCCGCATATTGAAGGCCAGGAGATTCTAATTCCTCCTTTCGTCGTGGCTGACTTCGTGCGCGTGGTGTTCATCCGCAAATATGGAATGATTTTCGAATACATGCAGTATCTGAACGACCGCTGGTTCGGCGCCTGACCTCTCGCGAGATCGCGGTGGGCTATCGAGCCATCTTCGCCTATGCATAGGTCTCGGGCGAGATCGGTGTGCCCGACGCGCTTGGGAAGAGCGCGTGCAACCTTGTCATGGCGCGCCAGCTGATCCTGGAGGACTTCTAGCCATGCCAATGGACAGGCTTCGCATCGGGGTGATCGGACTCGGGTGGTTTGGCGAAATCCACTGCGAAGCGATCCTGGGCGTTCCCAATCTGGAGCTCGCTGCGCTGTGCACGCGCACCCCGGATCGGCTCAAGGCGATGGCGACGAAATTCGGCGTGGCGAAGGCGACCCGCGACTACCGCGAGCTGCTCGACGACCCCAACATCGACGCGGTCTCGATCGTTACGATGTGGGACCAGCACACGGAACCGGCAACCGCCGCGCTCGAGGCCGGCAAACATGTCTTTCTCGAAAAGCCGATCGCCTCGACCGTCGAAGACGCTCGAAAGATCATCACCGCGTCCAAGCGTTCCAAAAGTATTCTGCAGGTCGGCCACATCTGCCGCTTCAACCCGCGTTACCGCATGGCGAAGAAGGCTATCGCTGCCGGCAAGATCGGCCGAATCGTAGCCATGAGCTCGCGTCGAAATATCCCCGCCGCCTGGACGCCTGAGATCCTGAACAAGATCGGCCCGATTATCGGCGACGCTGTTCACGACACGGATCTCATGCTCTGGTTCACCGGCGACCGCATCGTGAGCGCCTACGCGCAGACGGTGGATGTGCGCGGCCTCAAATATCCCGACATCGGGCAGACAATGTATCGCTTTGCCGGCGGCGCGACGGCGACGCTTGAGACGGTGTGGTCCATGCCCGAGAAGACGCCGTTCGACATCGACGAACGAATGTCGATCATCGGCGACGCTGGCATCGTTCATATCCAGGACACCTTCCCGAACCTCGGCATCGTGTCGAGCGATAAGCTTCATAGTCCTGACACCACCTATTGGCCGGAATTCGAAGGCGTTCGCGGAGGCGCGCTGCGCGAGGAGTTCGCCTATTTCGCTTCTTGCGCGCTGAGGGGAGAGGCGCCAGCAATCGGCCGCCCGGAGGACGCTGCAGCGGCGCTTCAGGCGACGCTCGCAGCCGAAGAATCTGCCCGGACCGGCCAAGTGATCCGCATCGACAACTAAAAAGACAACTGGAGGGTCCAAGAGATGGCAAAACGCGTTCTTGTGGTCGGTCTTGGCAACATGGGGATGAGCCACGCGCTCGCCTATACGCGCATCCCCGGCTTTGAGGTCGTGGGCGTTTGCGAGCGGCGGATTGGCGACCGCAAGTTGCCGCCGGAGCTCGCCAACGCGAAGAAATTCGACAGCTTCGACAAGGCGCTCGCCGAACTCAGGCCGGATGTCGTCTCGATCAACACGCTCCCCGACACGCACGCGAAATTCGCCATCAAGGCGATGGAGGCCGGCGCGCATGTGTTCGTCGAAAAGCCGCTCGCCGACAATGTCGCCAACGCGGAGAAGGTCGTCGCGACCGCGCGGCGCACAAAGCGCAAGCTCGTCGTCGGCTATATCCTCCGCTACCACCCGTCGTGGATAAGCTTTATCGAGATCGCGCGGCAGCTCGGCTCGCCACTCGTGTTCCGGATGAACCTGAACCAGCAGTCGAACAACGAGACATGGGACTGGCATAAGCGGCTCATGGACAGCTTTCCGCCGATCGTCGACTGCGGCGTCCATTATGTCGACGTGATGTGCCAGATGACCAAGGCCATTCCCGTGAAGGTGCACGCCATCGGCGCCAAGCTCACCGACGAGGTCAAGCTCAACAACTACGGGATGCTGCAGGTGACCTTCGAGGACGGCTCGGTCGGCTGGTACGAGGCCGGATGGGGTCCCATGATGAGCGAGACGGCCTTCTTCGTCAAAGACGTGATCGGGCCGAAAGGTTCGGTTTCGATCGTGATGGCCGAGACGGCGGGCAAAGTGAAGTCTGACGACATCAACGCCCACACCAAGACCAACCAGATCCTGTGGCACCACACCGACGCCTCGAAGCCAGACGAGCGCATCGATGTGAGCGACGAGCCGAATCATGATGACCTTTGCGAGCGCGAGCAGCGCTTTCTCTTGAAAGCCATCGACGAAGACATCGACCTCGCCGATCACATGGACGATGCCGTGAAAAGTCTCAAGATCGTCATCGCGGCAGACGAGTCGATCCACACTGGGCAGGTCGTCACGCTCTAAGGAGTGCATGTACGGTGCTCGGCCTTACTCCCGGCGGACGCGTCGCCGTCACGTCGCAGGAACCGACGCTGTCGTGCACGTCGGATTCGAGAGCGGCCGACTCGCCAAGATCGGCGGCGTGCTTGAAGGTTCGGAAGTACACGACGTAAAATCGGTAAGTCGGCGGCAAACTGCCTCGAGATTGGACTTCATTCCGAAACCGCCTTGTCCTTCACCAAGCCCAAGCACGAAAAGAACGTCCGGTCAGGGCGGTGAGGGCTATTTTGCGCTGACAATGGAACGACGGCTTCCGCCCCGACTCCAGTCCTTCCGGAGGCGACCCTTGTACGCGTGCTATCCGCGCAATTGAGGCGTCCAAGGCCGTTCTCTGCTACGTCCGCAATACGTCGACACCAGCCGCCCGCTTAGCGCAAACAGCGGCCATTGCTGGACGACGAGGCGAACGGGTCAAACCGACCTTTGCCGACGTTGCCGTCAGCCGGGAACGCGCGGAGAGCGTCGGAAAGCGGCCGTAGGCGGAACGCGACACTTGCGCCATAAGCAGTCGTCCACGGAACCGGATGCTCAGAAGTTGCACATTTGCTACGGCGGGTCGGACGAAAGGATGTCTATGTGCCGACCGCCACACCAACGATCCTTTCTTGAGCATTCTTTGCGGTTCGGGCGGCCGGAGACCATTTTGCCTATTGTAGTGTGAGCTGCGTCACGTCGCGATGGACCAAGATATGCTTTATGGGCCGCGTGACCAAGCGATCCGCTTCGACGCGCTCCGTCGCCGCTTTGATCGAATCTTTTTGGCGGTCCGCTCCGCGGGCGACGCCACGCTTCCGGTCGAATTGAGAAGGGGAGGGTGTCATGGCGCTCGGCGACGGCATTCGGCGCAGTCTCGCGACGGTCAGCAAAGAGGAGCGCGACATGCTGCGGGACGCGATCCTGCAGCTCAACTCGATGTTCTATCCCGGCGCGCGGGGGGATTTTCCCGCCGGGCACGTTTCGTATTGGTTCAAGTAGGATGAAATCCATCAATCGACACACGTTCACGGCTGCCCCGCGTTCCTACCCTGGCATCGCGAATTGGTGAATCGGTTCGAGACGCTGATCCGCCAGGCCAATCCGCAATTGTCGCTGCATTATTGGGATTGGAGCCTCGATCCCTCCAACATGCCTGACGGCGAGGGCGGGACGATCAATTTGTTCGCGGCCGATTTCATGGGCAACGCCGACCCGAACGTGAACGGGGGCGCGGTCGGCGCTCCGCTGCTCGGCGCCGGTTTCTATGACCCGGGTGGCGCGCAGACGCGGAGCGACGGCGCGCCCTTCGCGCTGAACCGCCCGAACCCCAACGATCCGACGACATGGAGCTACCCGGCCGGCTATAATCCCGCCGATCCGCCGGCCGACCTCACGCGTGCCAAGCCCAACGGTGCGCCCCAGATCGGCGACGCCTTCGGCTGGCCGACCGACGCCGAGATCCTCGCCGCGCCGGATTTTCAGACCTTCGACCAACTCATCACCCAGGCGCACAATTCCGCGCACGGCTACATCGGCGGCAACCTCGGCAACGCACACATCTCGTTCCGCGACCCGTTCGTGTTTTTCCTGCATGCCAATATCGACCGCTTGTGGGCCATGTGGCAGCGTCAGCCGGGCCATCCCGAGCGCCTCGTCGGCGCGACCGCATATGGCGCGGAGGGAAACACGAAGGGCAGCGGCGACGTCGAAATCGGCGACCCCAATTGGGGAACCTTGAGTCCACTGGAGCCTTGGGCGGGTTTCAACGCGCAGAACGCCCTGACCGGCATCGTCGGCGACCTCTGGGTCACGCGCCCCTGGTTCGCGCCCGAAAACGAGCAAAACCTGCCTGGCAATGACAAGAACTCGCAGGACCCATCCGTCGTCTTCCCGCCGAGCTACGACACGGTTCCGCATTCGGCCTACATCGTCCACCAAGTCGACACGTTCTCCGACACCCAGGTGCAGAACCAGGCGGCCTATCCGGGCGCGCTCTTGTTGGTTTACGACGGTTTCACGCTCAACGAATTGGGCGGTTCGCCACCGCCCGCGCCGCCGCTCGCGGTGACGTTCGACGCGGTCGGAGGGCCGGACGCCTCCGCCGCCATTTCGGTAACGGTCGGCGCCGCGTTGACCGAGGGCGGCGGCCCGGACGTGCCGCAGCGCATCACTTTTCCGCTGAACATAACGATTTCCGATCTGACAGTGTTTGGGACCTTCCTCGACGCGCGCTTCGTATTCATCGAAGCGAGGGCGGCGGGCGTCGTCGCCGACGCGGCGATCCGGCTGACCAAACAGCCCAATCCCTACATGCTCGACGGCGATCCCTATTGGCTGAGCACCGACGTGCGCGTCTTCAAGCTCACGCCGGGGCAAACGACGCCTGGCTCGACCACCGCCATGCCGGCGCCGGCGGCGACGCCAACCGGCCCGCAGGACGCTGCGCTCGCCTACATCAACGCGTTGCTCGCCGAATTTCGCGGCATCTCAGATTTCAACAACGATCCGAACCACCCGTTCGAGAAGCTCACGACCGACGAGACGGCGAGCCAGCTCGAACAAGCGCAGACATTCTTCGGGCAGCCGGTGTTCAATTTCGCGGTCGCCAAAGTCCGTTATCGCGCCAACATGACGGCGGCGACCGGCGTGCAGGTGTTCTTCCGCACCTTCATGACGATGCGCTCGGCGCTCGACTACGTCTATGTCGGCGCCAACCCGCCCGCGATCAATTACACGCGCTCGGGCGCATGGCCGAACGCTGTGCCGCTCATCGGCGCGATCGACGGCGAGATGGCCTCGATTCCCTACTTCGCAGTGCCGCGCATCGACACCGTGACGCACTCAATGACGGCGCAGCCGATCGACGCGCCGAACGTGCAGACGATTTCCGCCGTCGCCGGGCAAGAGAACGTGATGTTCTTCGGCGTCTGGCTCGACATCAATCAGCCGACTAACCGATTCCCCGCCAACCCCGCCGGTTTCGGAAACTTTGGCGGGGCCGCGCAGCCGATCCCGACGCTGGTCAACGGTTTGCACCAGTGCCTGGTGGCGGAAGTGTATTTCCAGCCGGGCGGCGGCGCCGACCCGATTCCTTCGGGCGCCAATCCCGCGAGTTCCGATCGGCTGTCGCAGCGCAACTTGTCGATCGACACGTCCGGAAATCCCGGCTGGCCGCAGACGCATCGCGTCGGACACAGCTTTATGCTGAAGCCCTCCGCGCCCGCGCTGGACGTGAAGCCGCCGCCCCCTCCGCCGCAAATTGCAGCCAAGAAGGCGGCCCGCAAAGGCGCGGCGAAAGGGAAGGCCGTCGCGCTTGCGGCGCCTTCCGCGGCAAATGCGGCCGCGATCGGCGAGCGCTATCGCCCTGACGAACTCCTTGTCGCCTGGAACGACGTGCCGCGCGACTCGCAGGCGACGCTGTTCTTCCCCGAGTGGAGCGCGGACGAACTGCTTCAACTCGCCGCCGCCCGCCAACACCCGCAAACGGTTGCGAAGGTGGACGACCACACCGTGTCGATCACGCTCGCGGACGTGACCTATCTGACGCTGCCCCACTCGGCCGCGCAGGGCGGCCCGGGACTGTTGACGGTTACGTTGCCAGATCGGGTGCGGGTCGGCCAACGCTTCCACGCCGACTTCCATCAAATCGAGGGCGCTCTGCGGCGAGTCAACGGCAGCTTCCGCTTCACCATCGCCGTCGGGGACGAGCCGCGAATGTTGCCGGACGAGATCCGCCATCTCGCCTTCCTGCGCTACGTCGCGCAGCATCGCTCGCCGAACAGCCGTTGGATGCCGATTTTTTCGCGCTGGACTGCGATGCTTGCGGACAAGGTTCGTGCACTGGGCGGGGACCCGAACCAGGTTCCGCCCTCGCTCACGGATCCCAATCCCGCGCCTCAGCCGCCCCAATGCGTCGAACCGGGCGAATGTGTCGTCGGCAAAGTTGCTTGCTTGCGCTACGATTGCTTCGGCGACTTCGAGGGGTTCGTCCTCGAGGATTGCGGTTGCGAGCGGTTCATCCCGGCGAGCGAACCAGCGATCGAGCGCATCGCCCATCGGGCATGCATCGAGCGCTCGAGGCTGCGCGTTTATTTCGACCACCGTCGGCGCCGCATTTCGGCGATCGAGGCGGCCGCGCGATAAAGCGGCTTGCGCCGGGCCCTCCTCACGCCATCTGCGGCACCAGCACGATGCCGAAATTGAATGGCATTTCGCGGACCGCTCTACGTTGTTTGCACGCGTAGGCATTCGCCCTCGTCGCTTCGCTCGTCAGCGCGAGGAAGATCGCGAATGCAAGAGCCACTATCGTGCTGTTCTGCCAGGAATGCGGCAGAGCTCTTCAGTCGGTCGAACATCCGGCGTCGGCTCAATCGAGGCAATCACGCGGCGCCGCAGGCGTAGCCATTGTAGCATGTCGGCTAGTCAATCCGTTTCTATACGCCCATTGAAAGCGTTCCGGTCTTCTGTCCTAATCAGCCTCGTTTGGGCGCGGTAGCGTGCAGTGTGGAGGGTCATAGCTGCAGGCTAAGCGCCCGCGCAAAATTCAAGCCTTCAAGGGGACGTGCGGTGACTCACAGATGGCAAGCGCCTTTCGACCCTGAAGCCTCCATTTCGGATGACAGTAAGAAAACTCACGCGGTCCATATGGCGCTCTTGCCTCGTGGGCCGCTCGGGACGGTGCTCTATTTCTCGGGCAATCGCTGGGACGGCGGAAATCACAACGCCGGCATGGTCAACCATAGCGGCCTGATGGATTATCAGAGCCGCACTGCTATCCTGCCCGGTTCGCCCACCGGGCCGGGCGGACTCGCGCCGAACAGTTTCGTCGACCTCTTCTGCTGCGGTCACGCGATGATGGCCGACGGGCGACCGCTGACCGCCGGCGGCACGAGCCTCATGGGTATCAACGACCCCGGCAATCCGCATCAGGGACATTGGGGTGGATTGCGCGAGGCGTTCATCTTCGACACCGCGGTCAGTCCGTCGTGGCAGACTGCGGCGTTGATGAATCCCTCCCCTTTGCCCGGCGCGAACGGATTGGGTGGCGGACGCTGGTATCCCAGCGTGGTGACGCTCTCCGACGGGACGGTCCTGGCGATGCAGGGCCACCCGAGAGTCTATCCGCAAGCCTACGACGAAGTATCGAACCCGGCCGACTGGCCGCCGACCGAGGAAGAGTATCGTCACGACAACAGTTCGCCCGACCGATACTATCCGAATCTCGATTATTGGGTGCAGCTCAATGCAGCGACGGGCCTCGGCGAGTGTTTCCTGGGCGAACCTGAAACGCCGGGCAGCCCTCCTCAATTTTCCGTGTTCTTTCCGCGCGTTCACGTTCTTCCGAGCGGAAAGCTCTTCATCGTCCAGCCGCTCTATACGACCCCAGCGAACGGCTCGATCGACCCGACAGGCCAGTTCGCCCTGAAGAGTCTGGTCTACGACCCCGACGCACAGGCGGTCGTCGCCTCGTTCCCCGGACCGCAAAATATCGACGGCGGTTACCTCATCGCCGACACCCGCGCCCAGTTCACCTCGAGCGCGCTCCTGCCGCTGACGCCCGAGAACAACTACACACCCACAATCCTCGTCTGCAATCAGGTCCAGGCGGCGCGGGCGACGCTGACGCCGGGCCAGGAGTCAAACGCGGTCTGGACCCCGACCAATCCGCGCGCGGCTTTCTTCAACCAGAACGGCCCGATGGTCATCCCGCCCCGGCTCAATGGGACGGCGATCCTGCTGCCGACCGGGCAGGTCTTCGTATCGGGTGGGATGAACCAGTATCAAGCCAACCCGCCCGCTGGGAAAACCTACGACCAGGCCTTTGGCGTGCTCGTGCCTGAGATTTACGATCCACCAACGGACACGTGGACCGCTTTGACCGACGCGCCGGCGACCGTGCCGCGCGGCTATCACTCCAACGCCTTGCTCATGCTCGACGGGCGCGTGCTCACCGCGGGATCGGAGACAAACAATGTGTTCGGCGCCGCGAGCGCCGAGTACCGAATGGAGGTCTTTGAACCGGATTATATTGCCGCCCCGAACCGACCCACGATCACCGGAGCGCCGCCCTGTGTCGCGTACGGAGAGACCTTCACCGTCAATTTTCAACCGGCCCCGGGAACCGCTTTTCCAACGATCAGCCGCGTCGCGATCATGCGCTTCGGCTCAGCGACGCACGGATTCGATTACGATCAACGCTACGTCGGGTTGGCGTTCACGCAGAACAGTCCCGGAGTCCTTTCGGTCGTGGGCCCGCCGAACAGCGGCATCGCGCCCCCCGGCTATTACATGCTCTGGCTCCTCGACAGCGGCGGCCAACCTTGCGTTCAGGGTCGGCCGATCCGCATCGGCTCGCAACGAGTCTACGTCGAGACCGATCGGTCGGTATTCAGCATCTATGACGTCGAATTCAACAAGGCCCCGGTCACAAACCGGACGACCTATTCGCGCGCAATCGCCCTGGTGTTCGACGGATTCATTCCTAACGAAGTGCTGAACCTGACGGCGACCGGCGCGGTCATGGGCGGGAACGGGGTCAACGTGCAGTTTTCGGCGCCGGGCATGATCGCCAATCCGGCCGCCGAAATCCCGGGCAGTCCGCAGCTCATTCAGCGGACGGTATTCGCCTTCGACGTCGTCTTTCAGGACATCAACGCCGCGTTCAACGGGCTCGTCGGACCGGACGCCATGCGAAGGCTCACGATCACCCTGACCGCCGGCACGTGGAGCGCAACGGGAACGATCAATCTCGTGATGGAGCCGAGCCCGTTCATGACGGACGGGCAGCCCTTCTACTTGAGCCAGGACATTCGGGTCTTTCAAGTGACGGAAGCTTCGGCGTCGCAATGGCTGCCTGGTTACGCCTGGTTGAGCCCGATCGACTACATCCAGAATCTGATCGCGCATCTGAATTCGCCCTCGTCAAATGGCGGGGCCATGTTTCAGCAGATCGCCCCTGGCGAACAACAGGAGGTGTTGAGCCTGTCGCCGACCGTCGACGGGACGATGAACGGGCCCAAAATCTTCAGTTTCGCCCTCGCGCGCGTCCGACTCGACAGCGCTTCGATTCCCGCCACCCACACACGGGTGCTGTTCCGCCTCTTTCGCTGCATGCGGCCGTCGCTCATCTACAATACCTCGACGATCTACCGCTTCCATCCGGCGGTCGGAACGGACGTCACCGCGCTTCTTGGGGTCGAGGGACCCGACCTCATATCGATCCCGTTCTTCGCCAGCGAGCGCGTCACGCCGGCGGGCGACATGATCTCGCAGCCGGACCCGTCCAACTTGATCGATCTGCCGAACGGGGCCGCAGAGCAAGTGCGCTTCTTCGGCTGCTGGCTCGACATCAATCAGCCCGACGTCGCCCACTTCCCGGCGAACCCTGGCATGGCGACGAATTTCAGCATGACCAATCCCGCCGACCTGCGCAGCATCCAGGCGCTGATGGGCAGTTTCCATCAGTGCCTGGTCGCCGAGGTCCATTACAAGTATGACGCCAGCGCGCCGGACCTGCCGCACCCTGGCGACTCGCCCTCGACCAGCGACAAGCTGTCACAACGCAACCTCGCGCTCCTTCCGGCGGCCAATCCCGGCAATGCGGCGACGCGGACGGTCCAGCAGAGCTTCGAATTCAGGAACCCAACCGATGCCAAGACGATCGGCATCGCCTCGTCCGCGGTTCGGGCGGCAATCCGCGAAGCGCACGGGATCGATGCGCTCGTCTTCTGGTGGGGTGAGTTGCCCAAGGGAACCGTCGCCGATGTCTATCTGCCCGGAGTCCCTGCGCGCGAGGCGCTCGCGCTCAATCCGCCCGCGCATGCGCCGGTCTGGCGAATTCTCGACGACCACACGCTGCGCTGCGCTGCGCTGGGCGGCGTCGCGTTCCTGCCGTTGCCTCCCGCCGTGCGTGACCGCGCGTTGTCCGGCCTCCTGACCCTCCGGCTTCCGCGCGGCATCCGCCACGGCCAGGTATTCCGTTGCGTCGGGCAGCAGTACACTAGCCAGCGCCGTATCGCCGGGGCCTTTCAAATCAGCGTCGCGGTGAACGCCGATCATGAAAAACTCGTCATCGACGACAAGGACCAGCTGGCGATCCTCAAGTACAACCTGGCTTTGATGTCCGCCGCCGACCGATGGCGACCGATTCAGGAACGGATCATCGCGCAATTGAGCGAGCGGCTCGAGGGCTTCGACGTCGATCCCGGCTCGGTTGCGCCGTCGCCTTGGGGCGCGGGGCCGCACAGGCCCGTTCTCGGCGGAAGGAAGGGACGCGACGAGGGCGACCGCGTGTTGCGCTTTGCGGGCGAGGCGAAGTTCCCTCTGAACTCCGATCTCGAGATCGACATACAGGCGAAAATTCGAATCCGCTCGAAGGAGATTGAATGAGGATTCGTCGGGGCGCGCCGGTTTCGCGAAACGAGACGCCGCCAGCCCTCGCCCGTTCCTCGTCGCGCGAGGCGACGGCTAGGGTTTGCTTTCCACCTTTCGCGACGGTCTGCTGGTCCACCGAGGAATGCGTGCTTTGGGCGGAAAGCGACCGTTGGCCGAACGGCGGGAACGGAAGGAACAGCGGGCGTTCCCAGGCCATGCCGCGAGGGGCGATGACCGCCCAATTGCGACGTCCACGGCCACCATCCGCGATGTCGGCTTTACGTCGATTCGAGACGTCGCCTCTGCGCAAATGGCGGCCATTCCACCACGATCCGGAGCACGGTCAGATCTGACGGGAAGCGGGGGTGGTGGCGTCTCCGCGACGCGTGCGTCGCCCGCGCCAGTGTTTAGAGCGACGGCGATGCGGGCACCGCGGCAAAGAGACTGCCGGTCACCAGAGCCGTGGCATCATATATTCACGGGAAGCTGACCTGCCGAAATCACAACGGATTTAGGTTTCTCGTTCTTCCTCCGGCGTCGACACCAGTTTTGCCGCTTCTCTATTCGCGGTCGACAAGGCGACTTCAAAAGGGTCGCCGACCGCCATTCGCGCCGCGAGCGTCCCTACGAACGTGTCTCCGGCCCCGTGAGTGCTTGCGGCGGCGACCTTAATGCCTGACAGTTTGAAAGCGTGGCTGGACCGGTCGAAACTGGCCACGCCGTCGCCGCCCGCGGTCACAACGACAGACTTGAATCTTGCTGCAAGCCTTTCGGCCGCATATGCGGCCGTTTCCAGCGAGGACACGTCGCCTCCGCCTAGCATCTCGGCTTCAATCGCGTTGACGATCAAAATGTCAACAAGATCCGGAAGGTTGGTCGTGAAGGGACGCGCGGGCGCGGCATTTAGAATCGTCGTCACTCCCAGGTCCCGAGCATGACGGGCAACGGCTTCGTTGACGACTTCGGGAATTTCGTTCTGGAGAACCAGAACTTTGCCCTGCGACAGCAACTCGATGCCCGCCTGGCCTGGAGCGATGGCGAGGTTGGCTCCGGAAACGATGACCGCGCCATAATCGCCATCGTCATCGAATATCGCGACGCTCATTCCGGATCCGACCCCGCTGAGCATAGCGACGTTTGCCCTATCCACCTTCGCGCGATCGAGACCCGCTAAAAGCGCCGCGCCGAAACTGTCATCCCGGCTCTGTCACGTGAACTTGAATTGGCCACGGGAAGTCAGCACGACCCAGTTCGAGTTCATGCGGCTGTCGCAGCTCGCCACGTCCGGAAAGCTTCTTCTCGGAAGACGCGGAGCGTGCGGCG
>Ga0134125_10004493_pt1 | contig 15941 bp, 13 predicted proteins | sample KB31751_FD_96464 | JGI IMG/M metagenome (GOLD analysis project Ga0134125, IMG submission 96464) | Terrestrial soil microbial communities with excess Nitrogen fertilizer from Kellogg Biological Station, Michigan, USA - KB3-175-1 | ecosystem: Environmental > Terrestrial > Soil > Unclassified ... | reverse complement strand
GCGCGCGGCCGGCGCGGATACGATCACTGTCACCCGCAATGAGATTCTCTATTCGCTCAACCGGCCGGAGGATTTCATCCTGGCCATCGTCGAGTTTCTCGACGGCGGCACGCATCGCCTGCACTACGTGCGCCAGCCTTTTCAGCGCGAGCCGGATTTTGCCGTCACTAGCGTAAACTACGATCTCCCCGATCTCCTTGCCCGGGCAGAGACGGCCGGAATCTCCTAGCCATGGCGATACGCTTCACCGACGACGAGATCGCACAATTGCTGGCCGAACCCAAACCTCTACCAGCCGATTTTCGCCAGCGTCTGCGGCTGCACCAGAAGCGGGGCCACCGCGAAGCCGCGCTTGGGATCACCGGCGCTGACGGAACGCAATTCTGGCTGCTGGCGCGTCAGTCCAGCTTGAACGTGCTCGATTTTTCGATCATCCTCGCGGTAACACCGGTGGGCAGCGGCTCTCGTTTCCGGCTTCGCCGCCACAACGGTAAAAGCCACGAGCACAGCAACGCGATCGAACGCGATTTGTTCTACGATTTTCATATCCACATGGCCACCCAGCGCTATCAGGAATTGGGGATGAAGGAAGATTCCTACGCGGAGCCCACCGAACGCTATAGTGATCTCGTCGGCGCCTTGGAATGTTTCTATGCCGATTGCGCCATCTTGTTGTCGCCGGGCGGACAAGAAACGCTGTTCCCGGAGGATGTGATATGAACGCGGCCGCCATCGAGCGCGCGTTCCAGGAGAAGGTGGGTGCGAAGGTGCGGCTTCTGCGCGAGGGTAGCGAACGCTACCGTGTGCTCACGCCGTTTCTGCTGGAAGACGGCGATCACCTGGCGATCGTGTTGAAGCGCAACCAGCACGGATGGCTGCTGTCGGACGAGGGTCATACCTACATGCACCTCACCTACGAGCTGGAGGAGAAGGATCTGCAATCCGGCACGCGGCAGAAGATCGTTACCAACGCGCTCTCGTCGTTCCATGTGGAGGACTGCGACGGCGAGCTCACGGCCCACGTCGAGGGCGAGCAGTTCGGCGATGCGCTCTACAGCTTTGTCCAGGGGCTGCTTAGAATTACCGATGTCACCTACCTCAACCGGGAGCGCGTCCGCTCCACCTTCTGGGAGGATTTCCGGGCGCTCATCGCCGAGGCGGTCCCTGAGCCTCGCCGGCAGTTCAAGTGGCATGATCCTTTGCGTGATCCCCAGGCCAATTACGGCGTGGACTGTCGTGTGAACGGCATGGCCCGTCCGTTGATGGTGTTTGCCCTGGCCAACGATGCCCGCGCACGGGACGCGACCATCACCTTGCTGCAATTCGAGAAATGGGGGCTGCCACACCAATCGCTGGGCGTTTTCGAGGACCAGGAACAAGTAAACCGCAAGGTGTTGGCACGGTTTTCCGATGTGGTCGAAAAACAGTTTGCCAGCCTTGCGGGCAACCGGGAGCGCATTACCAACCACCTGCGGACGGTTGTGGGAGCGGAGTGAACAGAGTCGCGCGGCAGGCTTGCCTGGCATCAGAGGGTCAGGCGTGATTCGGGATCAGAGAATAGTCCGCCAGGTGTCGCGCAGGTTGCCAGCGGGGCTTCCTGAACGACGATGAGTCGTGGCGAGGCTGGCGCTGGCGCCGCAATTTCTGGTTGGATACCTACCCCGGTCATGTTCTTCAGTGTAGCGCCGCCTGGCGAATCTGCGCCTCCTGGGCGGCCTAGCAGAAACGCACCCGGCCGGGTACGGAAATTGCCCCGCCTGCATGCGCGGCATCAGCTTCGGGGCGAATTGATTTGGCTTCCCCGTCGCTTCTCATGAAGAGAGGGCCTGCGGTCCCATTGCCCGAGCGGTCGTGCCTGCGGCAGGGTTGCTGGCCAGATTGGTAGATGCTGCCATATAAGCGGCGGAATTGCCAGCACCCATTGTAAAGTGAGTAGGTCCTACCATGCCGACCTCCAGCCGCAAGATTGGATATGTTCTAGGTGCCGGCTTCTCCTTCGGCAGCCTGCACTATGCGAAGCGTGGGCAGGTCAAGCTCCACATGCCGCTGCAGAACACTTTGTTTGAGGAGATCTGCCGGTTTCACTACAAGAAAATTAGGGAACTCGATCTCCTGGCGAAGGTCATCCGGAGGTATTTCAGCCCCAACACGAGTCGCACGACACGCGGCAAGGGTGCCTCGAGGCACAGAGATCTGTTTGGCATTTCGATCGAGGACGTTCTCACTTTTTTCGACGAGATCGCGACGGCTAGATCGGGTGATGTTGACGAAGTCTCTAAAGCGGCCGAGCGCCTTCAGATCCTTACGGCCGAGTACATCGGGTATCTTTCAACGAACGGCCGGCCCGGGCAAAATCGCTGGCTTCGCGCGTTCGTTGACCGGCTCGCCGAAACCGATGTTGTCGTGTCATTCAACTGGGATACCTGCCTGGACCAGGTCCTTTTTAATCGCAAGGGCAAAAAATGGAATCCAGCGTGGGGCTACGGCCGTACCATCCGCAACGGGTTGAAATACGGTAGCCACTCTAGGCACGAGACCGTCCCGCGGCGCTACGTTCGCCTGCTCAAACTGCACGGCTCCGTCAACTGGGTCGCCGGGGGCCAGAGCCGTGCGATCGAGAAGCGTTGGTTTTTTGACTCTAGCCCGGCCGGCGATGTGGTCATGATTCCCCCAAAGATGATCAAGCCGGAAATTAATGGTCGCTTCGAGTCCACATCTCCGGCCAGTGATAACGCCAGCGAGAAGCACGGCAACAGGGCGCTCCCCCAAGGGTTTTATCGAGACTTGTGGCACGAAGCGGAAGAACAGCTTGGCAACTGCCGCCGTCTGGTCTTCATAGGCTATTCATTTCCGGCTGCTGATTTTGCCGTTAGCAATTTGCTGCGACGTGCAGCTTCCCATTGGAGTCGTCGCCATGGGTCGCCGCCGACCGTTGACGTGGTGGATCCAAACTGCGCCGACTTGGCGGAGCGTTTCCACCGATCCTTTGGAATCGAGGTTCCGTTTTCCAATCAATACCTCTCGCTCGAAAGCTATCTAGGGCTTCCTCGCGCCAAGTGACAGCTTGCGAAACCGAGTTCGGCGTTGGCGTCCCCGACGGGATTCGAACCCGTGTTATCGCCGTGAAAGGGCGGTGTCCTAGGCCGGGCTAGACGACGGGGACGCGCTGGGTGGGACCCGCTTCCGCCGCCAAATGCGGCGTAAACGAGCACAGCCAGTTTAGCACGGGGGATGTTCCGGGCCTCCGCGGCGCTACCCGGGATCGGAGCTAGACTGAAGCCAAGGGGGGCCAACACCCATGGCCACGACCTGTTCTCACGTCAACGAGGTCCGCGATGTCACGCCGCAGAGCGAGGGCTGCGCCGAGTGCCTCGCCAGCGGCGATACCTGGGTGCAGTTGCGCATGTGCCTGACCTGCGGGCACGTGGGCTGTTGCGACAGCTCGCGCAACAAGCACGCGCGGCAGCACTTCCACTGGACCAAGCATCCCCTCATCCGCTCCCACCAATCCGGCCAGGATTGGGCTTGGTGCTATCTGGACGAGACCTACATCCAACCCGTGCCCACCGCCAAAGCTGCCTGATGCGCCGTGGCGGCGCAATGACCGGCGGGCCTAGCCGGCGAAGGAATTAAATGCCAATGGGTGTGGTGTCGCGGTAGGGATCGTCCTTATCGCCGGCCGAGGCGGGCGCCGGGGCGCAGCGGCGGTGGTAGGTTTTGCCCTGGTGCGAGATGGAGATCTCGTCCTCCTTGATGGGAAGGTGGCACTTGGGGCACAAAGGATGCGGGGAACGGCCCGAAGATTCGCTCATTCCCGCTTAGATGCGGCGAATGCGGCTAACCGTCCGCGTCCTCGAAAGCATCCCGCTCCCGGCCCAGATCCCGCGCGGAGGGTGTGAGCAACGTCTTCGGCCCAATGGGGATTTTTTGGCCCTTGGCGAGCGCTTCCCGCACGTCCGCCTCGCAGACAAAGGCCACCGGCTTGGGCTTGGGCGGCAGCGGCGGGGGCACGAACGGGGTTGATGCCGGGGGCGCCGGAGCGGCCGGTGCCGCGCTTGCCGGGCGGATGCCGCGCTCCGCCAGCACGGTCTCGACCAGATCGCGAATGGCATCGCGCGGGTCGGTTGCCGCCGGCTTTGCCGCGGCATGCTGGCAAGCGCAGGCGGGACCGCTCGCCGGCGCCGCGGCGGCCGCCGCCAGGGGCCTGGCTTCCGCCTTCTGGGGCGCGGCATAGGCGATGCGCTTGATGTTCATCAAGTGCTGGGGGCCGATGTTGTCGCTGGTGATGTTGCCGCCCACCGCGCCGCAGCCCAGCGTCATCGCCGGGAACAGGTTGGTAGTGGCGCCGATCGAGCCCAGCGGCGCGGGACTGTTCACCACCACGCGGAAAGCCGGCATACGCCGCCCGTACTCGCGGATCACGGCGTCGTCCTGGGCGTGGATCACGCAGGTGTGGCCCAGGCCGCCGAAGTGCAGCAGGTCGCTGCAGCGCCGCATTGCCGCCTCTCGGTCGGGCATGAAGTACAGCGCCAGCACCGGCGAGAGCTTCTCCGCCGAGAGCGGATACTGCTTGCCCATGCCTTCGAGCTCGGCCGCCAGCACGCGGACTTCTGGTCCCACCTCGGGGCCAAAGCCGGCGAGCGCCGCCAGTTTCTGCGGCGACTGGCCCACGCAGGCGGCGTTCACGGTAAAGCTCTCGGGGTGGATGAGGACATCCGCCAGCCGCTTGGCCTGATCCTTGGACAGCAGATGTACCTGCTGCTTGCGCAGCTCGGCCAGGATCGCCTCGCGCAGCGGCGCCTCGGCCACCAGCGCCTGCTCCGAGGAGCAGATCGTGCCCCAGTCGAAGCTCTTGCCCGCGACCACGTCGGCGATGGCCTGCTCGAGCTTGGCGGAACGGTCCACGAAGGCGGGTACATTGCCCGGGCCGACGCCAAAGGCGGGTTTGCCGGAGCTGTAGGCCGCGCGTACGATGCCCATGCCGCCGGTGGCCAGGATGACCCGCGTCTTGGGATGGGTCATGAGCTCGCCGGTGCCCTCGCGTGTCGGCTGGGAGAAGCAGCCGATCAACCCCTCCGGCGCGCCCTGGGCCCGCGCCGCCTGCTGCATCAGCCCCACGGTCTCGCAGATGCAGCGCATCGCCGCCGGATGGGGGCTGAGGACGATGGCGTTGCCCGCTTTGAGCGCGATCAGGATCTTATAGATGGCGGTGGAGGTGGGGTTGGTGCAGGGCAGGATGGCGGCAACCACGCCCACCGGCTCGCCCAGCTCGATGATGCCGCGCTCCAGGTCTTCCCGCAGCACCCCCACGGTTTTCATGGGCCGGATGGCCTGGTAGACGCGCTCGGAGGCGAAGCGGTTCTTGCGGACCTTGTCCGCGACTTTACCGTAGGTGGTCTCCTCGACCGCCATGGCGGCCAGGCGCTCGGCGTTGGCGGTGGCCACCGCCGCCATGGCGTCCACGATGGCGTCGACCTGGGCCTGGGAGAAGGCGCGGTAGTCCTGCCAGGCGCGGTGCGCCTGCTCGATCAGCTCGCGGGCTTCGGTGATTGAAGCGGCGGATTGGGCTTCCGGTGGCACGCGGGAAAAGGATCAGGGCAGCGCAAGCGCCGCCCGGCGCCTACTTGCCCGCCGGGGCGACGACACCCTTGTTGGGCAGAATCTTCTCAACCTCGGCGTGGGGCCGGGGGATGACATGCACGCTCACCAGCTCGCCCACCCGGCGGGCGGCCGCGGCGCCGGCATCGGTGGAGGCCTTGACCGCGCCCACGTCGCCGCGCACCATCACGGTGACGTAGCCGGCCCCGATGTACTCCTTGCCCAGCAGGACCACGTTGGCCGCTTTCACCATGGCGTCGGCGGCCTCGATCGAGCCCACCAGGCCCTTGGTTTCAATCATTCCCAAAGCTTCCATCGGTCCTCCTCCTGAGCAACGGTACCGGCTAAAACTAGCAAACCTGGCGCCGGAAAGCAATGGATTCACGGGGCAAGGATTGGCTAGCCGGATAAGCGCCCACAAAAATGGCGTGGGGCCCAGGCCCCACGCCCCGTGAATCGGAGGTAAATGCCAGCCGTTACTCGCCCTTGGCCTGGGCGTCCTTCAGCGCTTCCTGCACCTGGGCGCTGTGCACCGCCGGGTTGACCTTGGTGAAGACCTGGACGATCTTGCCGGAGGGGTCGATCAGGAAGGTGTTGCGGGCCGCGAGCTGACCCATCTTGCCGTAGTCGCGCAGCGAGCCGTACATGTCGGTCACCTTGTGCTCGGTGTCGGCCAGCAGATGGAAGTGCAAGCCCTCCTTGGTGCAAAACTTCTTGTGCGAGTCCACGTCCTGCACGCTCACGCCCAGGATGGTGGCGTGCAGCGCGGTGAACTTGTCCAGATCCGCCTGGAAGTTATGCGCTTCCATGGTGCAGCCGCTGGTGAAATCGGCGGGGTAGAAGTACAGCACCACCCACTGGCCGCGGTAGCTGGAGAGGGCGACCTGCTGGCCGTCGTTGTTGGGCAGGGTAAAGTCGGGCGCCATCGAGCCCACGGTGGGCAGGGTGGCCGCCAAGGCGAGGCCGACCAGCAGGGTGGCCGCCAGGGAAAGGGCAAGCATCGGTTTTTTCATAACACTCCTCACTCCACCGCGCGGGTGTGCGCAGCCGCTCGATAAGACTCCCCAGCCGGGGCGGAGGTGACAGAAAACTCGCGCAAGATCAATTGTAGGCGCTCGCCGTACTGGGGGTGCGAGTTGGCCTCCAGCCGGAACTCGAGGTCCAGCCGGACGCCGGCCTGCAGCGCCTCCCACTTGGCCCGCCGCGGCGGCGCCTGGTACACCCCGTCGCGCCACAGGTTCCAGAACAGGGCGGTGTGGCTTTGGCCATCCTGCTCGATTTGCAGCTTGAGGTGGCGCTCTTTCAACTGGGCGGGAGGCGCCGCCAGAGTGACCCCCCGGGCGAAAAAGACGGGCTCCGGGTTGGCCTCGCCATAGGGTTCGAGCCGCGCCAGCTCGCGCCCAAACCCCAGGGTCAGTTCTTTCAGGCTGACCTCGAACCGGTGCTCGGCGGCCGGAGGCGCCGAGGTGGGCGCATCCGCGGCGGCGGCGAGGCGGGACCGGAGCTCGTCCAGCTTCGCGGCGGGCAGGGCAAAGCCCACCGCTTGCGCGTGCCCGCCGTACCGGTCGAAGAGGTCGGCGCAGCCCTCCAGAAGTTGCAGCAGGTGGGTGCCCACCGGGGCGCGGCCGGAGCCGTAAGCGGTCCCGTTCTCCAAGGCGACGATCAGGGCCGGCCTCCCGCTCCGCTCCAGAACCCGGCTGGCGACGATGCCGAGCACGCCCCGGTGCCATCCCTCACCCGCCAGCACGAGCACGGAGTCGTCCCACCCCGCGCCCCGGTTCTCAATCTCGGCCAGGATGGCGGCGCACAGGCGCTGGCGCTCGAGGTTCAGGGCGTCGAGCTCTTGCGCCAGCGCCACCGCCTGCGCCGTGGGCGCGCTGAACAGCTCGACGATCCGGTCGGCGCGGCCAAGCCGCCCGGCGGCGTTCAGCCTGGGAGCGATGCCGAAGGCCACGTCGCGCGCGCTGACCTGGGTGCGTCCCGGAGGCAGCGCCAGCGCCAGCAGGGCGCGCAGCCCGGGGTTGACCGGGTCGGCGAGACCCTGGAGACCGAAGCGCGCCAGAATGCGGTTCTCGCCCAGCAGCGGCACCGCGTCCGCCACCGTGCCCAGCGCCACCAGCTTGAGGTACGACCGCAGCCCCGGCGGCCAAGCCTCGCCGTTGAGTTTGCCGCCGCGCTCGAGCAGCGCCTGTGCCAGCTTGAAGGCGACCGCGGAGCCGCACAACCCCTTGTCGGGGTAGCCGCAGCCGGGCTGGTGCGGGTTGAGGATGGCGAGCGCGGGAGGCAGCGTGGGACCGGGCAGGTGGTGGTCGGTGACGATGACGTCCATGCCCAGCTCGCGCGCCCGCCGGATGGGCTCGAGCTCGCGGATGCCGGTGTCCACCGTAATCGCCAGCGTCACCCCATCCGCGGCGGCGGCCTCGATGGCGGCGCGGTGCAGGCCGTAGCCCTCGCTGAGCCGCTCCGGGAGGTGGTAGCTGACGCGTGCGCCCAGGCTGGCCAGCGCCTGGCGCAGGATCACGGTGGCCAGCGTGCCATCGGCGTCGTAGTCGCCCAGAATCCGGATGGACTCGCCCTTGGCGAGGGCCTGCTGGATGCGCCGCACCGCCGCCTCCATGCCCAGCATCAGCCCGGGAGCGTGGGTGTGTTCCAGACGGGGAAATAAAAACGCCGTCAGTTCGGCGGTTTCCCGCCAGCCGCGCGCCGCCAGCAGGCGGGCGAATACCGGCGAGAGCCCGAGCGCGGTCTGGAACCGTTCGGCCGCGGCGTCGGCGGTCAAAACCTGGCTCCGCAACTCCGAGGAACGGTCACTTGATCTGGATCAGGCCGGCGGCCACGGCTTCGCGCGCCGCCCCCTCGGGGGGACGCTGCTCGTCGCGCCAAAAGTCCATCATCGAGGTGTAATGCACGCACGCCACCGTGCAGTAGGGCGCGCACGACTTGGCGCTGCGGTACTCCCGCCGGATGTCCGCGATCGTGTACTCGGCCAGCGCGACACCGGGATGGCCGCGCTGCTGCGAGCAGTAATGCACCAAGCCGTTTTCGCAGATGTAGAGGTAGCGGCTGCCGGCGCGGCACTTCCAGCGATTGGCCTTGGCCTGGGTGATGTTGTCCTGAAACTTGTTGAGCCGCGCGAAGCTGCGCTTCCCCAACCGCTTCACCTGCTGATAGATGGACGATTCCTCGGGCGAGAGCGGCCGCAACTGGCCATGGCCGTCGTGGATGATCCCCACCGTGGAAATAAAACCAAAGTGCACCGCGCGCTGCGCGATGGTGAGCGCATCCTCGGGATGCTGCACGCCCGAACCCAGCACGGAGTTGATGTTGACGTTGAAGCGGGCCCATTCGGAGAGCAGCTCCAGCTTCTTGTCGAGCACCTTCAAACTCTTGACCGAAACCTCGTCGGGCTGCACGTTGTCAATCGAGATCTGAAGGTAATCGAGGCCGGCCTGGTTGAGGCGCTCGATGCGCTCCTTGACCAGCAGGTAGCCGTTGGTAATGCAGCCGGCCAGCATCCCATGCGAGCGGATGTGACGGATGATGTCGTCCAGCTCGGGATGCAGCAGTGGTTCCCCGCCGCTGATGGTCACCAGGCTGGTCCCCAGCCGGGCGAGGTGGTCCACCCGGCGCTTCATCTCCTCCAGCGGGACGGGCTTGGAGTGGTCGTCGTACTCGTTGCAGTACCCGCAGGCCAGGTTACAGCGCCGCATCGGCACCATGTGCACCTGCACCGGGTGCTCGGTCGAGCGCAGGCCGTTCCAGAGCAGGCGCCACTCTCTCAGGCGGCGATGGAGCGGTTTGCGATGTGCCTTCTGCATGGTCGGGAGTAAACACCTAGTCTGCCCGCAAACTCCCTCTTTGTCACTACTGAGATGCCGGGTGGGCGCGGCGGCAGCACGAACGGTGGAACTCCTGGTTCCGGCGCACGTATGATCAGAGCCATGCAGGCTCACCCGTTGCGTCTTCTCCGCAAAAACCCGGTTCTGTCGCTTGCCGCGATCGTCTCGCTGGCGCTCGGCATCGGCGCCAACACCACCGTCTTCAGCTACGCCAACGCGCTGTTTTTCTCGCTGCCGCCGGTGCACGAGCCGCACCGGCTGGTCGAGGTTTGGACGATCGATCCCACCCCCGGGGCCTCGCTGAACGGTCACTATCCGCTCAGCTACCCCGACTATCAGGACTTCGTGGCCCAGACCAAGAGTCTGAGCGGGGTTGTGGTGTACGACCCCGGCGTCGAGGTCAACATGGTGCGCGACGGCCAGTCCGCGGCGCAGACCGGCCAACTGGTCTCGGCCAACTATTTTTCTCTGCTCGGCGTCGAGCCCATGGGGCGCGGCTTCCTTCCTTCGGAAGGTGCGACGAAAGGCCAGGGAGCGGTGATGGTGCTCTCGCACCAAGTGTGGACCGACCGCTTTGGCGCCGACCCGCGGGTGATTGGGCAGACTGTCGAGCTCAACGGCGTGCCGTTCACCATCGTGGGCGTGGCGCCGGCCGGGTTCACGGGAATGTTCGGCGGCATTCAGGTGGATTTCTGGGCGCCTTTGATGATGGCTGACCGTTTGGGCGACGCCGCGACCGTGAGCTCGCGCAGTAACCGCAGCCTGTTCGCCGTCGGCCGGCTCAACCCCGGCGTCACGGTCGCGCAAGCTTCGACCGAAATGAACCTGATCCAGCACAGAATTGACCAAGCGCATCCCGGCGAAGACCCCTCCGAGTTCGGCGGGGCCGCGGCCGACATCGGCATGCTGCCCACGCCGTTCCGCGGTTTCGTCGGCGCGGGCGCCGGCCTGCTGGCGGTGGTGGTCGGGCTGGTGCTGCTGATTGCCTGCGTCAACGCCGCGCTGGTGTTGCTGGTGCAGGCCATGGGCCGGAGGCGGGAGTGGGCCATTCGTCAGGCGTGCGGCGCCAGCCGATGGCAGCTTGTCCGGCAGGGACTCGGCGAAAGCTTGGTGCTGGCGCTGATCGCCGGGGGGCTTGGCGTCGGCTTGGCGCGCGCCCTGGGCCCATTGCTGCTGCGTCTGGCCCCGCCAGGCTTCCCTATTACGCTTGACCTGAGCGTGAACGGCCACGTGCTGCTGTTCAGTTTGGGAATCGCCCTCCTGACCGGAATACTGTTTGGCTTGGCGCCAGCGTGGCAGTCGGCCAGCTTCAGCGTGCTGGCTGGTCTAAAAGACGGAACCCCCGGCTCGGGCGCGGGGCGCTCGCTGGCCCGCTCGCTGTTCGTGGTTGCCGAGGTCGCTCTCTGCGTGGTGGTGCTGGTGGGGGCGACGCTGTGCTTGCGCAGCCTGGCCAACGCACGCGCCATCTCGCCCGGTTTCGACTCGCAGCATTTGATCACCGCGGCGATGGATCCGGGCGCCCTGGGTTATAGCGGGCCCGCCGCCACCCAGTTCCTGCACCGCGTCCATGACACCATGCGGCAGGTTCCCGGCGTGTTGGGGGTGGCCTATACCGACCGTCCGCCGCTGCAACTTGGCGCCTCGGGCACCGAGGTCTTGGCGCCGGGGATGGTGCCGCCGCCCAAGAAGGACGGCTATGACGTGGACAAGGCCGACGTCACCCCCGGCTACTTCCAGGCCTCGGGCACGCGCCTGCTGCAGGGCCGCGATTTCCAGCCGTCGGACCTCGCCCCCGGCCGCGACGAGGCGGTGGTGATCAACGAGGCGCTGGCCGAGGAGTTCTGGCCCCACCAGAACGCGGTGGGGCAGACGCTGCTGTTTCCCGGCGCCAAGCCCAAGAAGACCCTGGTGGTCGGCGTCGCCGAGACGGGCAAGTACCGCAGTCTGGGCGAGGCGCCCCGGCCGTTCGTGTATGAATTGCAGGATCTGAACTCCGCAGCGACCCTGATCGTGCGGGTGTCGGGCTCGCCGCGCGCGCTGCTGCCGACGATCCAGCGCGATCTTCAGGGCCTCGACCCCAACCTCACCAGCGACGCCATCGAGACCATCCAGGAGTATCTGGCGGTGCCGCTCTTCCCGGCGCGTTTCAGCGGCATCCTGCTGGGCGGCTTCGGCCTGCTGGCGCTCGCCCTTGCCATGCTGGGTCTGTACGGCGTGATCGCCTCGAGCGTGGCGCAGCGCACGCGCGAGTTCGGCATCCGTATGGCGCTCGGCGCCGATGGCGGCGCGGTGACGCGGCTGGTGGTGAGCCAGGGGGTGCGCTTGGCGGTCTATGGAATCGTGGTCGGCGTCGTGGCCGCGGCGGCGGTCACCCACTTTATGGCGGCGCTGCTGTACGGCATGAGCCCGCTCGACCCGGCCAGCTACTTTCTCACGGCGATCGTCCTCGCCGGCATGGCCGCGCTGGCGAGCTTCATCCCGGCGCGGCGGGCGACTCGCGTGGACCCGTTACGAGCGTTGCGCTGGGAGTGAGTTACGCTTCATCGCCGAGCAATTGGTACGCCTGCCGGATCCTCTCGGCCAGCGGCCTCCCGTCGCCATGGTCGCCGACCTCGAGCAGGCAGGGGAATTCCGCACCGCGCGCGGCCAGGAGCGGTGCAAACTCCGCCCATGCAATCGTGCCCTGTCCGGGCCAGAGGTGGTCGTCCTTCGCTCCCTGATTGTCGTGGAGGTGGGTCGAGGCGACGCGGTCCCCGAGTACTTTCCAACTCTCCAGCACACCGCCGCCGCCGAAAAACTCGGCCGGAAGATGGGCGTGGCCGGAGTCGAAGCAGATGCCGATGTCGTCGAGGTGGTTCTGCTGCAGGAAGGCCAGCAGGCGTTCGGGCTGCGACAGCCCGTTGGGGATGTTCTCCACCAGCACGGCGATGCCGGCCTGCTTGGCCAGCAGGCGGATCTTCTCCAGGCTGGTGAGCGCCCGGTCGGCCATGCGCAGGTCCCACTCCAGGCGGCTGGGGCCGAGGTGCTGCACCAGATACTTAAACGGGACGCGCTCGCTGAACTCGAGTGCGCGCTGCACCTCGTCGAGGGCGTGCAGCCGCGCCCGCGGATCGGCATCGGCGATGTTGATCGGGGGCTCGCCCGAACGGCCTTCCTTTTCGTCGGCGTAAATGGGGCTGTGCATCGAGTGCAGCGCCAGCGGATGCTGCTTCAGCCAAGCGGCGATCTCGGCGCATTGGCCGCGGTCCTGGTAGTCGAAGCTGGGGCGGGCGCAGAAGAGTTCGATGCCCTCCACGCCGGCCTGAAGCAGCGCTTCGAGCTGCGCCGGTCCCAGCCGCTGGCGCCGGAAGAGATGGGTAGAGACGAGCTTGCGCATGCGGGTCTTTCTCGGAGAGGGCTCTAGTAGGCGATGGCGGCGCCGTCGGCGCGCGGATCGGTGGCGGCGAGCCGCATGCCGGTCTTGGCGTCAATCTGAATCGCCTCGGCGTCGCACCAGGTGCCGCCCACCTTCAGCGGGTAGCCCATCTTGGTGAGCAGCGCGAGGGTGTCGGGCGAGAACCGGCCCGGTCCTTCCAGGTACACGTCCTCCGGCATCCACTGCTGGTGGAAGCGGGGCGCGTCCACCGCCTGTTGCACGTTCAGGCCGAAGTCGAGCACGTCGGTCAGCACCTCGAACACGGTGGTAATGATGCGCGGCCCGCCCGGAGAGCCGACCACCAGCGCCAGCTTGCCGTCCTTGCTCACGATGGTCGGCACCATGGAGGAGAGCGGGCGCTTGTAGGGCTCGATGTCGTTGGCCTTGCCCTGGATCAGGTTGAAGCCGTTGGGCGCCCCCGGCTTGGAGGTGAAGTCGTCCATCTCGTCGTTGAGCAGGAAACCGAGGTGCCCGGCGGTCACGCCCGAGCCATAGCCGAAGTTCAAGGTATAGGTCACCGCCACCGCGTCGCCGCCGGGGTCAACCACGGAAAAGTGCGTGGTCTCATCCGACTCAAAGCCGGGGATGGCGCCCGCGCCCACGTCCTTGCTCAGACTGGCGCGATCGCCCTGCACGCTGGACCAGCGTTCCTTGGCGTAGGCCGGGCTGAGCAGGGTGTCCATCGGAACCTTGACGAAGTCGGGATCGCCGAGATACACCGCCCGGTCCGCCATGGCCCGGCGTTCGGCCTCGATCTCGTCGTGCAGCGCGGCCGCCGAGTCCATGCCGTCCTTGACGAAGCCGGAGTTATCCAGCATGTTCAACATCTCCACGATGGCGATCCCGCCCGACGATGGCGGGGGCGAGGTGAGGATGTCGTAGCCGTGGTACTGCACCGAGAGCGGCTGCCGCCACTTGGCTTGGTAGTGGGCCAGGTCGTCGCGGGTGATGAGCCCGCCGTTCGCGGCTTCAAACGCGGCGAGCTGCTCGGCGATGGGTCCTTTGTAGAAGGCGTCGGCGCCGCCCTGGGCGATCAGCGTCAGGGTGTGCGCCAGCTCGGGCTGCTTGAAGATGTCACCCGCCTGATAGTAGTCGCCGTCGCGCTGAAACACGCGGTGACTATCGGGGAACTCCCCCAGGTTGCGCGAGCGGCGGAAGCCGTTGGCCTCGGCGGTGTCGAGCGCGAAGCCCTGTTCCGCCAGACGGATCGCCGGCGCCATGTCCTGGGCCAGGGTGAGCTTGCCCAGCTTCTTCTGTGCGGAGACCAGCCCGGCCACCGTGCCTGGAATGCCGCTGGCCAGCATACCGATGGTGCTGCGCCCCTTGATGATGTTCCCCTGCGCGTCCTGGTACATGGTGGGCGAGGCCTTGCCCGGCGCTTCCTCGCGGAAATCCACAAAAAAGTTCTGGCCGTCGGCCTGGCGGATCAACATGAACCCGCCGCCGCCGATATTGCCCGCGCTGGAATGGGTTACGGCCAGTGCGAAGCCCACCGCCACCGCCGCGTCCACCGCATTGCCGCCCGCCTTCAAAATGTCGATGCCCGCCTGGGTGGCGTTCACCTCGGCGCTGGCCACGGCGCCGTGCTGACCCTGGGCGGGTCCGTGTTCGGCCGTTAGTGGCAGGGTGACCGCGGCGGCGGTCAGCAGGGCGAGGCACGATCGCAACATGAATCCTCCCAAACCTCCCCATCATACAGCAGGGGTTAGCCGCCGCATCGGAGGACCGAGGGCGGAGGCGCGCCGCCGGGGACGCGGCCGCCCTCCCGACTGACCGGTACATCGGTGTCTCGCGCGTGCCACTACATCGTGTGGTCTAAGGGGAAAAAACCACTTGCCCTTGGGGTGGTTTGAGAGTATCTATGGAAATGACTCGATGATTCGCCCCTACTACTCACCGCGTCAACTGACTCGTATGCTGCGCTTGGCGCCCGGCAGCCTGAGCCGGTGGCAGCGTTTGGGGCTATTTCCGCGCCTGCCCCGCTATGGCTGGGCGGACATTGCGCGCGCCCGCTGCCTGCGCCAGTGCGAGCAGGCGCAGCTCAGCCCGCTCAAGCTGCGCCACAGCCTGCAGGCGCTGGGCGAGCGCATGCCGGAGCTCACCGACCCCTGGCAGGAGGCCGGTCTGAGCGTGATTGGACGGCGCCTCGAAGTGCACTACGGCGGCGTCTACATGGACGCGCTCACCGGCCAGATGCGGCTGCCGTTCACGCCGCCCGCGGTGGCGCCGGCGCCGGCGGCGGCTTCGGCGCAAGCCAAGGCGGAGGAGGCGGAGCGCTGGTTCACTTTCGGACTCTCGCTCGAGACCGAGCCCGGGCTGCGGCCGCAGGCCATCGCCGCCTATCAGCACTGCCTCGAGCTCGATTCCCAATTCGCCAGCGCCCACATCAACCTGGGCACGCTCCGCTATCACGAGAAGGATTTCGCGGCGGCGGAAGCCTGCTACCGGGCGGCGCTGGAGGTGGACCCGAATTACGCCCTGGCTCACTTCAACTTGGGCAACGTGCTGGATGAGACCGGAAGGCTCGACACCGCCATCCTGTCTTACCTGGAGGCGGTGCGTCTGGCGCCCGGTTACGCCGACGCGCACTATAACCTGGCTTTGGCCTACCAGCGCCAGGGCCAGCACCGTCGCGCGGTGCCGCACTGGCAGCAGTACCTCGGCCTGGACCGCACCTCGCCGTGGGCCATGCACGCCCGCACCCAGCTCAAGCAGGCGCTGCAGCGCGACGTGCTCCACTTGGTCAATCGCGATAGCGCCTAAAAACGGCTATCGAACCTGAACGCTAAGCGTGAAGGGTTCGCTCACCGGCGGCCGGCACAACTGGTCATTTCCTGATTGCGCCGGGCCCCCGGCTTCGCCGCCCGGCTCGCATCCATCTAGAGCGCTACGCGGGGGCCCCTCGCCCCGCTCCGCTTCCCCCGCACCCAATATTCTGGCGCTTGGCTCGGAGACACCGCACTAGAAGTGGTCTCATAATGCCGCAGCAGGCCGCCTGGGGCGAGCTGGATGCGGCTTTTCTGGGGAAAAAGCCGCACACGATCCATTCGCGTAAAGTTTGGCACCAATTATGAGACCACTTCTAGCGG
>Ga0134125_10004492_pt1 | contig 15942 bp, 11 predicted proteins | sample KB31751_FD_96464 | JGI IMG/M metagenome (GOLD analysis project Ga0134125, IMG submission 96464) | Terrestrial soil microbial communities with excess Nitrogen fertilizer from Kellogg Biological Station, Michigan, USA - KB3-175-1 | ecosystem: Environmental > Terrestrial > Soil > Unclassified ... | reverse complement strand
TGAGCGCGCCTTACAGGTAGTGTTGGTGTTGGTGGGCCTGTTTTATTCCCTTTGCGGCTATATTCTGTTCGACAATCTGTGGCACGCTAGTTGGCTTAGCGGGCATAGTGACGTCATGCCGATGTTCCTGAGCCTTCTCACGGCGCTTGGGGTCTGTTTGTTGGTGGCCGCTAAGCAGCCGGCCAAGCATCGTTTGATGATCGCATATGGGGCGTGGGCAAGCCTTGCCCATGGGCTCACGATGACAATCATGTCTGCGCAGGCCGTGGCGCACGGGATGCACAGGAAGGATAGCCCCCAGGACATTGTGATCATGGGCGTGATTGGAGTCGCGCTGCTTGCACTCCTCCCGGCAAAACAACCATCACCGGCCGGCGCGCCTATCAGTGAGCCGCGCTTTGCCGAACGTTAGAGGACCTGGTCCACCGCCGCGCGTGTACCCCAGATGCAAGGACTTCCCAGGGAAGCGCGGCGATTCGCTTCATTGACTATATGCCGCTGTGCTAATTCTGCATTGTCGGCCAACTGAGAGCGATCCGTTTCATCCATCACGCCGCCCGCCGGCGATTCTTCCGCTGTTCTTCGCCGCGTCCAACTTCCGATCCCGCTCGGCTTGAATCTCCTGCTGATGCCCGGCGAGGCTACAAAAATCGGGGTGGGCGGGACTGTGCTCCTGAATTGACCTAGGTACGCTTGTGAGTCCTGAAAACTTTCCGCAGTCGCCTGCACAACCTAAATCACCAGCCAAACGCGCCACAGCTAGGAGCCCGAAGATCTGCGCGAAGTCCTCCATGTGACTCGGGATGTTGATACCGACGGCCCGGGGGAGAAGCAAGCGGATCTCCCGATATTGAACTGACGGAAATCATTTTCATTCGCCATCGAAAAGCTCCTTCAGCGCAAGCTTTGCCGCCACATGACCGCAGATTCCGTGGACTCCGCCCCCCGGCGGGGTTGAAGAGGAGCAAATATAGATGTTCTTTGCCGGAGTGCGATAGAGTCGCATTGTCGGACGGAAGAAAAGCTGGCTCAGGTCTGCCGCTCCACCGCTGATATCTCCGCCAACCAGATTGGGATTGCCGTCTTCCAGGTCCGCGGTCAACAGTGTGCTCCGCTTCAAAATGCGAGAGCGAAACCCCGGCGCGAAGCGTTCGACTTGCATTTCGATTCTGTCCGAAACGTCCACTCGCGAGCCGTTCGGCACATGGCAATACGCCCATGCAATGTGCTTTCCCGCAGGCGCCCTCGACGAATCGAATAATGTCGGTTGCGCGAGCAGAACAAACGGACGGCTGGCGATTTCTCCCTGCCATGGTGCGCGTTCCGAGCACGCGATTTCCTCCAGCGTTCCGCCCAGATGTACGGTGGCCGCCCTCGCGCAGGCTTCCGCCTTCCAGGGAATCGGCGCGTCCAGCGCCCAATCTAGTTTGCATACGCCCGGTCCATAACGGTACTGCCCGAGCTTGCGGTTGAATGCAGACGTAAAATGCCGGCCTGCGATCCGCGCCAGTTGTCGTGGAGTGATGTCGCATAGCACCACCCGCGAGGGCGGAAGCTGGTCGACCGATTCGACTGGTGAACCAGCGATGATCTCTCCGCCCAATGAGCGCAGGTATGATGCCAGCGCGTTGGCAATGCTGGAGGACCCGCCGCGAGCAATGGGCCAGCCCACCATGTGCCCGACCGCTCCGAGCACCAGGCCAAAGGCCGCGCTCGGCATCTGCTCCAGGGGGAGAATGGAGTGCGCGGCGATTCCGGCGAACAGAGCGCGGGCGCGCTGCTCCCGAAAAGCGCTCTTGGCAAAGCCGGATGCGGAGCGCATGGCTTGTAAGCCAAACCGAGCGGCGGCGAGGGGATGTCGCGGGAGACCGGGGGGGCCCAGCAACAACGATTCTAGTTTGGGCCAATCCGAAATTAGCCTTCGTATCAAGTCGGAATATCGTCCGCCGTCCCGGCCCAGGCTTTCTCCCGTCCGCTCCACCGAACGTTCCAGGAACACCGCGCTGCCGTCGTCCAGCGGATGCGCTAAGGGAGCGGCCGGATGGATCCATTCCAATCCGTGGTCAGCGAGCGGCAGGGTACGAAAGAATGGCGACAGCGCTGCCATGGGATGAACAGCGGAGCAGACATCGTGCTTGAATCCGGGCAGGGTCAACTCTGCTGAGCGAGTTCCGCCACCTATAGTCTTGTGTCCTTCCAGCACCAGCACGGAGCGCCCTGCTTGCGCAACTGTGATTGCGGCAGCTAGGCCGTTGGGACCGGACCCGATCACCACAGCATCGTAGCTAGTTTTCGAGAAGTCCATTCTGGTCCTGTGCGTCGGCAATGCCGGGGGTGACAACGAGGACGCATTGAAGTGCGCGAACAACGGGCATATTTTGTGTTGCCTTGTCACATGCGAGCGTAAATCACAAAAGTCAAACCGCTGCCCGCCAGCAAACGCGTGCAGCTTAGGCTGGTCTTTCCCATTTTGGAATTATAAAGTCTTAAAGCGCATCAACAAAGTCTACGATCCTTTCGTGTGGACCTGGCCATCAACGGCTCGAAGGAGACGGGCAAAGCCAGCCTTGGCTGCTGTCCGTAAGTTGCTCGTTGTGAATAGTGGCGAGGGCGGAATCGAACCGCTCGCCGGCACGGGTTGCGTCAAAACTTCGCGCCACACCGGCGGCCGTGTTAACAACTTCCGTATCTATTCCACTCTCCCCACCAACGGCTTGAGGAGTTGTTCCGGATCGTAGATGACGCCGCCCTTCACCACGCGATACACCTGCTGCACATTTGCAATGTTCTCGAGGGGATTGGCGTCGAGGCCTACGAAGTCTGCTAACTTCCCGGCCTCGATACTGCCAAGTTGATCGGTCCTGCCGAGTGCGTAGATGCCATTCCAGGTGGCGGCTCGCAGAATGTCCATTGGCCGAATGCCGGCCTCGGAGAAGATGTCCAGCTCTCGCCACAGACTCCAGCCCGGAAGCATGGAGAGAAAGACATAATCAGTGCCGGTGCTCAAAATGCATCCGGCATCATGCGCTTGGCGAATGAATTCTTCGTTCTTTTTGACTTCTGCGGAAATCCCTTTTGCGGTAAAGCCCTGTGGAGGCGGCCCTTCAATGATTTTCTCGATGCGTTCCCATCCCTTTGGAGTGAAATACTTCTGCTGGCGATCGAGATAGTGCCGCTGCTGGTCGCCGGGCTCGAATATTTCACTGACTACCGCGGTGGGTGTCAGCACTACTTTTCTTGCCGCCGCTGTCCGGAAGACTTGTTGAATTTCGCGCCGATTCAAATCGAGTTGGGCCGTCTCTTGATTCCAGGCAACATAATCCTTCTGTGTAATTCCAGGCGGCCGCGTGTCCGCCATTGCCAGCACTCCATGGAAGAGTTGATCGACGCCCATGTCCATGGCTTGTTGATAAGTGACCGCACCCACGTGCGCCCACACACGCATGCCATGCTCATGGGACTGGTCGATGGCGGCTTGCATGATGTCGCCGCTCGAATCGGCATAAATCTTGGTTGCCGTTGCCCCCATCGAAGACCAGTGATCGATCTTCAAACGCGCTTCTTCGGCGGTTGCGCTGGGGTTCATCCAACCGACGATCAGCGGCGGCATGTCGATGTATTCGCCGGCAAGAAAATAGCGTGGGCCGGTGTACTGGCCGGAATCGATCCGGTTGCGCAATGCAAGGTCTCCGCCAGGATCCATGGAGCCAGGATCGCCAACGGCAGTTACGCCGGCGGCAAGATAAAAAACCGGAAGCAGCGCGTCGGTGGTTTGCCAGCTGCCGGTGAGACGTCCATAGAGATGGCCATGAGTATCAACAAGTCCGGGAATAACGTACTTCTCTGACCAGTCGATTAGCTTGGCGTCACTCGGGAGGGGAATCTCTTGGGATGTTCCTACCCGCAAAATCTTTCCACCGTTGGTCTCGATGATGGCGTTGGAGATCGTCGTTCCCGTTCCGGGATTGATGACCATCTTGGCGCGAAAGAACAGATGCTCGGAGGTCGCACGTACGCGCTTGGTTTGCCCGGATAGACAGGCAATCAGTGAGAGCAGGAGTACTCCCGTTGCGAAGCTGGCTCGTGCGAGTTTGGCGATCATTGTCTTGATCAAAGATAAACCAGCGGATTTCGCGAACAGCATCGGCGCAGTTCCCTTCCCGCCGCTGCCCGCTATTTTTCGTACACCACTGTTCCGTCCTTGATGACGAGCTGCACATTCCGCAAATCTTTGATTTGCTTTAGCGGGTCGCCATCCACAATCACCAAGTCGGCCTTCTCGTCCGGCGCGATGCGTCCGAAGTCATTGCTGCGATTTAACCAGAGCGCGCCATTGCCGGTGAGCGCCTTGAGGATTTCGGGTCGCGGCACACCAGCCGCTTCGTACGACTCTGCTTCATCAAAGAGGCTTCCGTCATCAGTGCCCGCCAGGAGTAGAACATTGTCCTTCTGCGCGTTTCTTACAAATTGAGACATCCGCTGGTAGGCGTCCTGCGCCAGGGTGAATTCCTGCAGGCTGAAGGATTTCCGCTCCTGATCATTGACCCGCTGAATCGACAAGGTCGGATCAAAACCGACGCGCTTGCTGGCCATCTTTTGAATGAGCGCAAGTACCTGCTGATTGTTCGGATCGATGGAGCGCCAGTCCGCCTGCATGCGGGCCAGGGTATGGATTCTTGCGTCGAGACTGAGATCCTCTCCCTGTGGCTGCTCCGACAATGGCAAGAAGTCTGCCCACACCCGGATGTGATTCACGCCATCGATGCCGCAATCGATGGCTTGGTTCCAACTGGTCCTTACACCGATGTGACCGGTGACCTTTATGCCCTGACGGTGCGCTTCCTTTATCACTGCGCAGAGCACTTCAGGCCGAAGCAGAAAGTAGACCTTCAGCAGATCAACGCCTTGTTGTTTCAGGGAATCGACTAGAGCAGCAGCCTTGCTGGGATCATCGATCTCGACATCGACCATGGGATGGTACCCGTCGTAGCCATCGATAAGCGGACCAGCGGTATAAATATCCGGCCCCGGATACAGTCCCAGAGAAATCGCTTCTTTGAAATTCAGGCTTTGCGAGAGCGCCGATCCGGGATCGCGGATGCTGGTGATTCCGCGCGCGAGAAGCCGAGGCCCATCGAACATGTCCCAGTAGTGATAGTGGTTGTCTATGAATCCTGGAAGGACCGTCTTGTTCTTAGCATCGATCACCGTGCCGCCCGGGTTCGCGGCCGCGGCGCCTGTGCGAACGGCAACGATGCGGCCGTTGCGGATTTCGATGGTTGCGTTTTCCTGCGGAGAATCACTCCTGCCATCCAGCAACCGGGCGTGGGTGATAGTCAAATCTGCCAGTGGCTTGGGCGGAGCCTGCAGCCTGGCGGTAAACGCAATCGGTACGACTTTGCCCGTTTCGAGATCCAGACGTTCCAGCCTGCGAGCGGCGCAGAGCACCGCGCTCTTGCCATCCGGATCGAGTGCGAGTTGCGAATCGCGGTAAGGACTCGAATAAATCTTTTTGGCTGGTCCGCCCTGCACCGGCATCGCGTATACCGTCTCAACGCCATCGGCGGTCTCGAGGTAAACCAGCCGATTGTCGGAGCTCCAGCCTTCCGCCGCTTGTGCGGCGCGAACGTTGGTCAGCCGCACTGCGTGGAGGTCCTTTAATGGAATGCGATAAAGGTTGGCTCCCCCGTAGTGTCCAGATGCAGTGAATATCTGCGTAGCGTCAGGAGAAACTGCAAAACTCCACTCGTGCCAGTTCTCGGTTTGCGTGACCGGCTTGGGCTCTCCACCGCTGGTCGGAATACGTTGAATGTGGGCATCATATTGGCCGGCCTGAACAACGAAAAATATTTCCCCGCCTGCCGGCGAATAGCGGATTTCGCCAACCTGGCGATCGGTATGGTAAAGAACCGTTTCGGTCCCGGTTGCCAGATTGTGCAGCACCAGATCGGAACCCTCGGGGAGCTGATGCGAGTAGGCCAGGAAGCGCCCGCTGGGCGAGAACGCCGGATGCGTGTCCCAGCCGATTCCATGAGACCTGGCCTCTGCCGCTCCCCCGGTTGCCGGCAAAGTCCAGATCTTTCCCAAAATGGTCACCGCGATCGTCTTGCCGTCTGGCGAGACCGCCGGATCCTGAGCGCCATGGTCGAGCGCGGTCGTGCTCGCCGTTTGCGCCGAGGCGAAAAGACCGAGCAGCAATACTGCGACTAGAGGGATGCATCTCTGGCGAACTTTCATCATTATCAGAGCTCTCGATTGGACCTAATCGGTAAAGTTCAGAATTGTCTTTTCAATAACGCCGAAGTCACAGTTGACCCGCTTGCGATGCCGCCGCCTCTTGCAGCACCTCGAAGGTGACGGAGATCTCCGCCGTTGGCTTGAGGGTTGCAGCTACGCTGCAGTATTTCGACTCTGAGAGCTCAAGCGCATGCTTGATGGAGCTTTCAGCGAGATTTCTCCCCCTCAGGACATGGTGTAACTGTATTTTTTTGTAACTGCGAGGGAAATCGCTCCGACGCTCGCCGCGCACCTCGATGCGGTAGTCGGTCAACTGTTCCCTCTTCTTCCGCAGAATGTCAACGACATCGGATCCCATGCAGCCTCCGATTGCGACGAGAAGCAGTTCGACCGGCGTCGGCGCCGCGGCGCGCTGACCACTGGTCTCCATCACCAGCGCGTGTCCTGATGGACTCACGCCGACAAAGAAGTCATTGCCTGCATACTGTATGGTTGCGGTTAGTTCTGCCATTTTCACCTCACGCGTGACTGGAATAGGATATTAATCGTGCCCGACAAAATCGCTCAGCTTACTCAACCTGTCTCACGAATAGCTTCACATGGCTACATCAGCTTGCACCATTCCCATATTGACAATAGGTTGATTGTGCCAGCGCATTCCACCAGCGGCCACAACTGGTCGATAGTGCTGGCGATAACTCGATATACTCAGTGAAACCTGTTCCAAATCGACAGCGATACTATCAGCGGTTGAGCGAGGTCTCATTCACCCAGTGGAACCCTCGCGTCGAGAGGAAAAACCGAGGCTCTTCCCGACGCAGTGTTATGTGCAGAGATTTGCCATTCCACTGCCCATCCATCATCATCACATCAGCACTCGGACGAGCGTAGCTGGATTCAAACTCCCACTCCGGATCTGCGGGATTCTTCAGTTTGAGTGTTTGCTTGGCAGCGTCCAGAGTAAGAGCAAATCGGATGGGAGCGCCGCTCAGATCGCGCAACGGTATGCTTTGCATGTCCTGGATCTGCATGCTCTTGGGGAAATCAAAGATCATCCGCTCCCAACGCTGCGTGTCGGTGGTGAGCGGCTGGTGCTCTTTTCCGTCAAGCGTGAACTGATCGACGCTCCAGATGCCGTACATGGGATTTTCCGCTGCCAGCTTCTGCGGGGTCAGGCGATACTGCCAGTTGCTGACGAGTCCGGTATAAACAGCCGCCAGGGCCAAGGCCCAGCGGGCGCCCCAGAGGGCGTACTCGAATGTGCGGCGCCGGAAAAGCGCAGGGGCGTGTTCCGGCTCGGTCGCGCGGTTCAGGGCGAAAAAATTCACCAAGCGCTTCAGGTTGGGCAGCAGCAGCAGAGCGGCAAATAACAACAAGTGGAAGGAGAACTGCTTTACCGGCGTGTCATAGGCCATGTTCAGCATGAAGACATTGGCCATCGCTCCCACCACGACCAGCGCTCCCAGACACGTCATTCTGGGAATGAAAAGCAAAATCGCCCCGAGAGTTTCAACACAGCCGGCAAAGATCTCGTAAGCCGGCGCAGCCCCCATGAAATACCAGAGCAATCCCATCGGAGACTGGTAGCCGAACGGCTCCATCATGTGACTTAGAGGCGGATACGGCATTTGCGAAGGGATGACCTTGGCCAGGCCGTAACCGAACATCGTGACTCCCAGATAGGTGGCGAGGTACACGCGCATCCAGGTGTGCAAAAGGCTGTAGCTTTTGCGGCGCCGGTCAAGTGCCGACCAGATTACCGTCGCCGTGACGGCGAGAATGAACTGGCACAACAACTGCACCCAATCTGAGGTCTTGTCTCCGCTTCCGCTCAAAAAATAGGTAATTGGCTTCGAAAGATGCAGCACATGTGCCCCCACCCAGGGCACGATCATTTCCCAGATATGGGAATACCAGCCAGCGATTTTTGAGACCCATAGAATCTCTCCGAGCGGGAAAGGTAGCGCGTATAGCACCACATAAGCGAACGTGAAGCGGAAAGCTATCATGAGCGCAACCGGCCAGTGCTCTTCAGACCGAAGAACAGCAACCTGCCGTGGCTCAAATACCTTTTCCTGCACTGCCGCTTGGGCGTTTGCTTCCATCACCGGCTCCTGATGAGGAATCTAAGATTCCTCGCAAACATTTCTGCGATGCGCTTCACAGCGAGCTCTGAAATCTACCGATCATTGGAGCCTTTGAAGCTCCGGAAAGGACCCCGCCAGGGCCATTCGCTACATCGATGCAAAGACCTTGTCCATCTGTAGCTTGAGTTCCAGATAGCTCATCTGCCCAGGATGGTACAGGCGCACGATGCCACTGCCATCGATCAGTACCAAAGTAGGCGTCGTGCTTACGCCGTACACTTTGAACATCTCTTCCCCTAAGGGCACGGGCATATCCGAAAGACCGCCGTAATATTCCTCGCGGATTTGCTCGATATATTTCAATTCGTCGGCAGGCGCGGCCTCCTTACCTCTTGCCGCGAAACCGTATCGCTGTGTTGGCCCCATGAGCGCGAAGCGACCGCGATATTCACTTTGCAGTCGCGCGAGAATCGGCGCCTCCGCTTTACAATCGCCGCACCAGTGCGCCCAAAAAAACAACAGAACCGGCTTGCCTTTCAACGATTCCAATGTCCACGGCTTGGGACCGAGGTACTCAGAATCCTCTAACGCGAGCGCTGGCTTGCCTTCAAGGGTCAGCAGGTTAATATTTTTCTGAATGCGGGTGCGGATCGATGTGCCGTAATACTTTTTCAACTGCTCCGTAAGAAAGGCGATAGCATCGCTTCGCTGGCTTTGATCCGCCAGTACCTGCGCCTGAACTTCGATGGCCGCGCCGAGCGCAATCGGAAGATGCCGCTCTGCGTCGAGCGGACGCTTTGCGAGCTGTTCAAGCGCCAGTCTGCGGGTTTGTTCCGCATAGGCATCTGCTTGAGAATAGTCATGTGCGGCCAGAGCTCCGCGGGCCATCCATGAGAGGGCTTCAATCAACTCCGGGGTAGTGCCGTCCTGAAGTTCGTAGGCCCGGATGTCAGAGTTGCCGCGCGCAAAATCATGCTTTGCAATAGCTTGACGTACTTCCTCAATGATAGACAGAGAGCTATTGGAAGCTCTGGGCGACATCTCCATCTGCCCCGTCGCCATCGTCACCATTGCTGAACAAACCAATGATGTCACGAGGCCGACCCGCGTTATAGAAGCAAGCGAGAACATTGTCAGAGGCATACCTATCGCGATGATCTCCGTGACCAGAAGCGAGCGCTCCGAGAGCCGGGAAGTTTCTTCCAGCTGTTCCAATCTCGATCCATTATTCGTGCGCCGTTCGCGAAAACATCGTAGAGTCCATCTACCTGGTCTTTGCCGAACCAATTCTCAGCATGGCTTCGCCATATGCGAAAATTGCAGGCAAACCGCCGGTGTGCAGGAACACCACGTTCTCGCCGGGCCGGAAATATCCTTGCTGACAAAGATCGAACATCGCCAGCATGGCTTTTGCGGTATATACCGGATCCAGCAATAAGCCTTCGGCTTCTGCCACGCGTCGAATCGTACTCATGATTCCCGAATCGAGAACGCCGTAGCCGTTGCGCACATAGTCAAAGACGCGAATATCGTCCTTGTCGATCACGGCTTCAAACTGCGAATGCATCCGAAGCTCACGTAACGTTTGCTCGGCGATCTCTCCCACGATATGAGTCATTTCCGCAACTGATTCCGACACACTGACCCCAACCACCCGTAATGTCGGACATAGCAGCTTGGCTCCAACCAGAATTCCGGCGTGCATGCTGCCGGAACCGGTGGGAAACACGATGCCGTCGATTTTGAGGCCCCGGTTCTGCACTTGTTCCAGCAATTCCAACATCGCCCTCACATAGCTGATTGCTCCCAATGGTTGGAGCATGGAACCTTCCAGTGCGGAGCCGCCGATTGGGACTATGTAGGGACGGTGGCCGGCCCTTCGTTGTGCGTCCGCGATTTCCTCCACGCATTCCCGTACGCTGTCCAGCCTCATCATGCTCCTGTCGCCCAGGTCGCGAATGTGAATCTCGGCTCCATAGATGCGATCCAGCAGAAGGTTCCCATCGCTTTCGGTGGGGAGGCCCGGTCGCCTGAAAAGAATCAGCACCGGCTTTATTCCGCACTTCCTGGCTGCTGCCGACAGTTGCCGGCACCAGTTGGATTGCAGTCCGGCCCAGGTGATGATGCAATCCGAGTTCCTGGACAAGGCATCGGCAAGCACATATTCCAGCTTGTGCACTTTGTTGCCGCCCATGGCCAGACCGGTTTGGTCGTCCCGTTTTACGAAAAGCTTGATTCCCAAACTGGAAGAAAGTGCCGGCAGTGACTCGAACGGAGTCGGCAGGTCCGCCAGCGAGCATCTCGGAAAACAATCGAGAATGTTAGCCAGTGATTTTGAACTCGCTGCAGTTACAGGCATATAGACTCACGGCCGAAATCGATGACGACGTTAACTGCGCAAACCCTTGTCAATACGCAAACGGGTTGTCGGGAAAGGTGATGGCCGGCTGGACTTTCCCCTTACTGAAATCGCTCATCTTCAACAGCCACATCCCAATTCCGGATGCCCCTTGCATATAGCCGGTTTGAGCAATCGCAACGTCAGGCTTGACCCTGGTTTCCACCTGCACCCAGCTTGTTCCTTTCGCATTTTGAGTGGCGTGAGACAGCAGCTCATCGGTTGCTTTTCGGGAAAGCTGCAAGTACTCACGGTCATGAGTTACACGGTAGACATCGAGAAAGAATTCCGCCTCCGCAGTAGTGCCGCAACAGGCGCTTACGTTGTGCCAGACACCAGGAGTGACCGCCTTTTCCGGCCCGCCACTCGCCACGATGGCCCGGGCTGCCTTTTTTGTCCATTCCAGCCATGCCGGATCCTTGGTGGTCTGGTAAAGCCGGTAAAACAGTCGCGCCGTTCCCGCCGGTCCGTGACACCATCCCAGGTAATACAGAGTCTTTCCATTGAACGTGTCGTCGTGATAGATAAGACAAATGTCGCCAGTCTTATCGGCGATGGAAAGCAGGTAGCGGGCCCCTTCCAGAGCCGCGTCGAGAAATTCTTTGCGTCCAGTCTGTTGGTATAGGGTGGCAAGAAAGTAAGCAACCCCCGCGGTGCCATGAGAAAAGTTCGGCATCTCTTTCGGGTACTTCGAATCCATCATCCACTTGCGCTTGTCCACTCCTTCCGGTCTGCCTTTCTCGATCAGGCTCTGGCCAGCGGAAATAGCCAATTCGCGCGCTCCCGGCGCAGCCAACTTTTCAGCGGCCCATAAGAGGAAGAGGCCGGTACCGCTGCTTCCGGCGATAATATCGGTGCTGTCGTTCCATTCCACACCACTCCCGATCTTCTGCGCGCGATCCTGCAACCAGCTCACGCATTGCAGGGCGCCGTCGAGATACTTCTTGTCGTGAGTAATCAGGTAGGCTTCACCCAGAGTGAATCCCTCGCCCGCTAGTCCTTCGTAGAGGCCGGTTGGGGCATCTCTTTTCAGTGAACGTAGCAGCGCGTCAGTTCCCTCCCGCGCCGATTTGAGATACCTTGTTTCACCGGTATCGCGATAGAGTTCAAGAAAAAACAAAATAGGTCCGGGAGTTCCGGCATAGAGAGTTTCATTGACCGATTTAGCATCGCGTGGATCGGAAGGCCAGACTACTCCGTCAGGCGTGCGGATTGCGCTGGAATTGATCCATTGCGCGGCGCCCCGAGCGGCGTGGAGATAAGGGTCAGTGCCGGCAAGTAACGGCATCGCCATTGCGGCAACAAAAATCACGATCAACCTGGCATGTCTCATAATGGTTCCATATTTGTTCCGAGCTCTCGCCCCGCAAGCCTAGGCTTCACCAGTCCATCCACTACGTCCCGATATGGTGCACATGATGAAACCAATGTTCCACGTAAACGTTCAACCACCAACCCTATCCCGAAAGCCGATGGTGCATATCCGGCTTCAGTCGTAATCCAGAACTGTCTTCGCGGGCGGAGACCCATTGCCCATGAAGGATTCTCCAATTCGTAGTCCACCATCCATTGGGGTCTCAGAAGTTCAGACGTAGAGCAAACTGCATTTCGCGCCCGCTGGTATCGATCGTTTTGGTGATCTTGCCAAAACTGCCGGTTCCCGCGATGCTGCCCGGAGCGGCAAAAATTGGCGTGTTCAGCAATTTGAATGCCTGGGCAGTGAACTGGATATTTCCCTGTTCACCGAAATACCTGAATGGAAATGTCTTTTTCAGTGCCAAATCTTCTCGAGTCTGGAAAGGCGCAAAGAAGGCGCCGCGAGTCGCGCGGCCCAGAAGCTGTCCTGATCCGTCCAATAGATAGCTCTGGCTGCCTGGCCCTTCGAAGGGATTCAAACCGGTGAGAGTTGTTCCTGCGTCCAAGGTTGGCTGACTGGCTACGCAGCTTTTATTCAAATAGTTGCTGGTGTGATCGCTGACACTGCCACTCGCGGTCAAGTGGCAGCCAGGCACGAGCACTGCATATCCACTGCTGCCGGACAGACTGTTGGGACCCAGTTGCGTGATCTGGCCAGCTGCTCCGGACTGAAAAGTGTCAATTCCGGATACTTCCCAATTTCCGATAAACCAGCTGAGAGGTCCCGTCTTCGGTCCCGGCAAACCATAGACATAGCTGAGGACTAGGCGGTGCGGAATATCATAGTTCGACAAGCCATAGTTGAGATCAGGAATGAACTGATTCCCGGAGGCACCGATACCAGGTTCGAACCCTATGAGGCTGGGATAGTTGTCGAGAGTCTTCGACCACGTGTAGGCCGCTTTGAAGTAAAGGTTTTTGCTGAATTGGTGACTGACCGTCAGCAGCAGTGCGTCATACAGAGTCTTGGCATTGGTGGTGAGATCAGTAACACCAAAACTGAAGAAGCCGGGAATAGGAACTCGAGCTTCGCGGTTGGCCGCCGAGTTCGTGACCAGCCCAAACGGCCCGGGGTTATTCGCGTTGCGCAGCAGCGCGTTATTGTCGCTTTGGAACATGACCTGGTGAATGCTGTGAGTACCCTCATAGCCCACCGCCACCGTCCAGCCTTTGAGGAACTCGTCTTCAATGGTCAGGTTGTACTGCTGCGTGCTTGGAACCTTGTCGTTAGGATTCAGCTCGATGGCTTGCAGTTGAGCAGCATCAAAATTGGGACTTCCATCGGGATTCAGTCCTTGAAGAGTTGGCGCCGTGGGAAAGAACGGGAATGCTTGCAGCGGCAACACCGGCAGCGGATTCGCCAATAAATTGCTTTGGAACGGAAGCCCACCAGGCCCGAAGGAGTTGGCGCCATTGATGGCGAACGGGATGTTGCCAATCGTCTGCAGGCTGCCGAAGCTGCCGATCCGCTGGTAATACAATCCATATCCGCCACGAACTGCGGTCTTGCCGTTTCCAAACACGTCATAGGCGAAGCCGACTCGCGGAGCGAACAAATCAAGCGGTTGGTTTTTGAACAGTGAATTCGATACTCCCGGCGTCCCCAATTTGGAATTTTCCGCCGGCACCACGAAGGCATTCAACAACCCCGGTCCGCCGAATTGGAGGGTTGAAGCGCTCAAGCGTGAAGGATCAAAATTAGAAAAGTTCGCGTACCGCTCGGTGATATTACCGATGTAATCCCAGCGCAGACCAAGGTTCAACGTGAGCCTGGGCAGCACGCGAACATCATCCTGGATGAAGGTGCCAAAGTCGTGAGCGCGGAAATAACTGCGCGGCTGAGCCGTCCCGTCAAATGATCCGTCGGGAGCGCCTATAACAAAGTCGCGAAACGAACCATCGATCGCGGGATCGCTCGTGGGGCCGAACAGCGTGTCGGCAGCACCGGGTCCGAATTGGCCGCCAAGAAAATCGATGGTGCCACGGTCTGGCGGCGCATGAAAGTTAAATTGCTGCGTGCGCGCCTCAAATCCGATCCGCAGCGCGTGCTTGCCTAAGACCCAGGAGATAATATCGCGGGCGTCGGTAGATTCGTTGTGCTGGGTTTCGCCAACGCTTGCGGAGGCGCCGCAGCAGTTGAGTTGTCCATCCTCGAAGGTGATATTGGGTAGTTCGTCCTCGAAAGACTGGTTGTACCTGCTCATGCCGACAGACGCGAGGGTTAGGGGGTTAATCGAGCTGATGTCGCGCTGATTAAAGGTGAAGCCGACCGACACTTCATTCAGCAGGTTCGAGCGGAGATTCATGGTGTCGTGAAGGGAAAAGGTGTTGTTTTCGAGCAGATATTGATAGGGCTGACCGAGCGCACCGTTAGCGCCCCCTGGGTTTATGAAGTTCACCGGAGCGGTGAAGTAGGAGATCGCAAGATTGTTGGCAACTCCCCCGACGCTAAAGTTGTGATCCACGCGTCCGTTGTATTGACTCCCATGCAGAATCACCGGACTGGAAAACGCAAAGTTTCCCAGGGTTCCGACAGGTGCGCCTGTGCCGGAGGGAATTAAGAATCCGCCGTATGGACCGGGAGCGTTCAAAAGGTTGATCGCGACTGGGTCAATCGCGCTCACCGGAACCTGATAAGCGGCGGCAAGCGATGCCGCGTCGCGAGTGGCGGGGAGTACCGGCTCCAGACCCGTAATGGAGCCCGTGATGCCATTCTTTTGCCGATTGCCTTCATAGTTGAAGAAGAAAAATGTGTTCTTCAGCTTTGGCACCGGTCCGCCCAGCGAGCCCCCGAATTGGTTCTGGATCAACTCAGGCCGGGGCGTGTGATTGCGGTTGAAGAAGAAATCATTGGCATTGAAAATCGAGTTGCGCAGATAGTCGTAGGCGGTGCCGTGAAACTTTGACGTGCCAGATCGGGTAATCAGCGCGATGTTGCCGCCGGAGTTGAAGCCTGTGGTTGCGTCGTAAAGGCTGGTTTCGGTGCGAAACTCCTGCACCGCATCGGGATTGGGCACTGGGATGATGCCGACTCCGAGCGTGTGAAATTCGAAATTGTTGGCGTCGATTCCGTTCACCATGAAGTTGTTATCGCTGTCGCGCTGTCCGCCAACAAAAGTAGCTGTGGATCCCTGCAGGATGGTTGCCGCCGGAGAGCTGATGGTAGAGGAGACACCAGCATCCGTCGACAGCAGTTCGACTACGTTTCGCGTAGCCAGCGGCAGGTTCTCCACCACATGCGACGTCAAAGTGCCGCCCAATGTCGCGTTGGTCGTTTCAACCGGAGTGGCCTGAGAAGTGACGTTCACCTCTTCGCTGACCGCCCCAACCTTCATGCTGACATTCACAGAGCTGACCTCTGTCACCAGCACGCTTATGTTTTCGCTGACAGTTTTCTTAAAGCCTGGAGCCTCCACCGAAACGGAATACCCGGAATTCGGAGGCAGCAACGGGACCACAAAGCCTCCATCACTTTTCGACGTCGCCTGTCGTGTGAGCCCAAGAGCGGCATTTGTCACGGTAATGCTGGCGTTCGGCAACACGGCGCCGTTGTCATCGTGTACCACGCCGGCTATGGCTCCGGTTGAGGCGCTGGTCTGAGCAAATGCCCCGGTCTGCCAGAACGTGGTGAGTGTCAGCACCCAAACTGCGATTGTGCGGAAAAGCTGAAATTTCGTCATGGCTTCCTCGTTGGACTTATACTCTTACGTAAAAGGACAACACAAATACACCCAATGAAGGCGCGCTGTCAATATTTTGTTTGCATTGACCGAAAACAGAGGGAGAAACTGCGAGTAAGCTGGG
>Ga0134125_10004491_pt1 | contig 15945 bp, 15 predicted proteins | sample KB31751_FD_96464 | JGI IMG/M metagenome (GOLD analysis project Ga0134125, IMG submission 96464) | Terrestrial soil microbial communities with excess Nitrogen fertilizer from Kellogg Biological Station, Michigan, USA - KB3-175-1 | ecosystem: Environmental > Terrestrial > Soil > Unclassified ... | reverse complement strand
GACAGAGGTTGGGCTCTGATCACGCGTCGCGGGCCATTTTTGCATTGATAAATGTGAATGCGGCCCTGATAGTTGAGAAACATAGACTTCCATCGCAGGTCGCCTTGCGAAACCGGAAGCGTCAGTGGGGGGACATGCGGATGGGCCACATGACGGTCCAGGACGGCATGATGATCGAGTGGGATGTCGAAATCCCGGTCGATGACGGGCTTGTGCTTCGGGCCGATGTATTTCGGCCGATTGACGCAGCCCCCTGCCCCGTCCTGCTGACCTACGGTCCCTATGCGAAGGGCCTTTCTTTCCAGGAAGGCTATCCGAGCGCGTGGCAGAAGATGATCGCTGGCCACCCGGACGTCGCCGAGAGCTCGACGAACAAATATCAGAACTGGGAGGTCGTCGATCCCGAGAAATGGGTCCCGCACGGCTATGCCTGCGTGCGCGTCGACTCACGCGGCACCGGTCGTTCTCCCGGATTCATCGATCACTTTTCGCCGCGCGAGACGCGCGATTTCTACGAATGCATCGAATGGGCGGCGCGGCAGCCGTGGTCGAATGGCAAGATCGGTCTTTCGGGCATCTCCTACTACGGCATCAACCAGTGGCATGTCGCCTCGCTGCAGCCGCCGCATCTGACCGCGATGTGCATTTGGGAAGGCGCGGCCGACTGGTATCGCGACATGACCCATCACGGCGGCATCCTCTCCACCTTTTGGGCGAACTGGTACGACATGCAGGTGAAGACCGTGCAATACGGTCTTGGCGAACGCGGCCCACGCAGCGCAGCCTCGGGGCTATGGGTGTGTGGTGACGAAACACTGTCGGACCGCGAACTTGCGCGCAACCGCTCCAGCTTCGGCGACGACATTTTCAGCCACCCGCTTGATGACGACTATCACAAGGCTCGCTCACCGCGATGGGACAAGGTGACGGTTCCCTTCCTTTCGGCCGCAAACTGGGGCGGCCAAGGTTTGCATCCGCGCGGCAATTTTGAAGGGTTTATGCGCGCCGCTTCCACCGAAAAGTGGCTGGAGGTTCATGGCCTCGAGCACTGGACTCATTTCTATACCGATTATGGGCGAACGCTGCAGAAATCGTTCTTCGATTGCTACCTGAAGGGTGAAGACAACGGTTGGCGCAATCGTGGGCGCGTGCAACTGCAGATTCGCCATGTCGATCATTTCGAGGAGCGGTCCGAAACCGAATGGCCGCTGGCCCGAACGTCATGGACCAAATTCTATCTCGATCCCGATCGCCAAAGCCTGTCTCCCGCTCCGCCGGTTGGATCTCGAATCTTGTCGTTCGACGCAGAGGGTGATGGTCTTACCTTCCTGTCGGAGCCGGTGCCAGAGGAAACCGAAATCACCGGTCCTCTCGCCGCGGCATTGCGAATTTCCTCCTCTACATCCGATGCCGATCTCTTTCTTGTCTTCCGGGTGTTTACGGCCGACATGCGTGAGGTTGTCTTTGCCGGGGCGATCGATCCGCATACGCCGATCGCTCAGGGTTGGTTGCGTGCGTCGCATCGCAAGACCGACGATAGGCTTTCAAAGCCATGGCGGCCTTATCATACACATGACGAGCAACAGCCGCTTAAGCGGGGCGAACCGGTCGATCTACTCATCGAGATCTGGCCGACCTGCATTGTCGTTCCCGCCGGATGCCGGATCGCATTGTCCATACGCGGACGGGATTACGAATGGCAGAAAACGACCGGGGTGCGCCTGTCGAATTTCAAGAACGAGCTGACGGGATGCGGGCCGTTCCTGCACGATGATCCGCGCGACAGGCCAAGTTCGGTTTTTGGCGGCCGGACCACCCTGCACGTGGACAATGGTGCAGCCAATTATCTGTTTCTTCCGGTCATTCCACGTAGGACGTGATCGCGCGGCAATAAAGCGCAAACCACGCGCAAGAGGGACGATACCAGGGAGGACGCCATGAGGATGACGAGACGCAATTTGATGCAGGCCACCGCCGCAACCGTGCTCACAGGCTTCTCCGGGGCAAGGGCGGCAGCGGACTCTTCCGGCCCAATCCGCGTGGGCCTTCTGACCGTGAAGACCGGACCGCTCGCCTCAGGCGGAATCGATATGGAACGTGCGCTCGTCATGTATCTCAAGGAGCGCAACAACGAGCTCGCCGGTCGAAAGATCGATTTGATCGTTGCCGACACCGCGGGCGTTCCTGCAACAGCGCGCACCAAGACGCAAGAACTCGTGGAGCGCGACAATGTTCACTGTCTGATCGGCCCTCTTGCTGCCTTCGAAGCGCTCGCGATCGACGATTACATCCGCCAGACCAAGACGCCGACGTTGTCAGTTGCGGCCGCCGAGGACATGACGCAGCGTCATCCTAACCCGTGGTTCGTTCGGGGCACCTCAACGTCCGCGCAATGTGCCCATCCCATGGCCGACTATTGCGCCAAGGATCTCAAGTTCAAGCGGATGATTACCATCGCCGACGACATCGCATACGGCCAGGAGATGTGCGCCGGATTTCAGCGGGTCTTTGAAGGAAGCGGCGGCAAGATCATTCAAAAGCTGTTTCCCCCGCTCACCGCACCTGACTACGGCGCCTATGTAGCCGAGCTCAAGACCGACGCCGACGGAATCTTTCTGGGCCTTGCCGGATCGAATGGCTTCCGCTTCCTGCGCCAATTTGTCGAATACGGGCTTAAGGACAAAATTCAGCCCGTCGGCGGCATGACGGCTCTGGACGAGGCCGTGCTGCGAAACATGGGCGACGAGGCACTCGGCATCGTGACCGCATGCTGGTACTCCGCGGAACTCGGCAATGAGTTGAACAAGAAATTTGCTTCCTCCTTCCGGAAGCAGTTCAGCTACGACCCGGGCTTCTACGCCGCGGCGACCTATGTTGAGGCCGCAGTCCTTGAGGCGGCGCTGAAGAACGTAGGCGGAAAAATAGAGAACAAGGATGCGTTCATGGCTGCGCTGCGCGCGACCAATGTCGACACCGTGCGCGGACCGGTCAGGTTTGACGAATTCGGCAACGTCGTGGGTAACGTCTACATTCGCAAAGTCACGCGCAAGGACGGCCGGCTCGTCAATTCGGTCATCAAGACTTATCCTGATGTCAGCCAATTCTGGACCTACGATCCAAAACAATTCCTCGCCAATCCCGTCTATTCGCGGGACTTTCCGCCGGCGAAGAACCTCGAGAACTGACCGACCTCAAGCCGCGGAGCGAACCCGCACTCCTCCTCGGGGGCGACGCAAACATGCAGTTCTGGATCATCCAAATTCTCAACAGCCTGGCATTCGGCGGGATCCTCTTCTTGCTGGCTTCAGGCTTCTCGCTGATCTTCGGGCTGCAGCGCATTGCCAATCTGACTCACGGCAGCTTCTTCATGCTTGGCTCCTATATCGGAGCGAGCCTCCTGCGCGAACACACCCCGGGCGTCGATCTTTGGCTGGCGGCTTTGATGGCCGGTCTTCTTGTAGCCCTGCTGGGCGGTCTGCTTGAACGTCTCGTCCTTCGGCGTCTACCGGGAAATCCGCTCGGACAGGTGCTGGTTACGCTCGGCGTCGCTTTCATCATATCGGACGCATGTCTGGTGATTTGGGGCGGCGATCCGATTCCCGTTCCAACGCCGCGAGCTGTCGCCCGGCCGGTCATCGTCGGCCACTTTGCGTTTCCCACGTATCGGCTCGTCGTGGTGGGTATCGCCATTGCGGTTGCCATCAGTCTCCATCTCTTGCTCGAAAGAACGCGACTGGGCGCAATGATCCGCGCAGGTGTTGACGACATGCAGATCGCGCGCGCCGTCGGGATCAGGGTGTCCGTGCTGTTCACCTGTGTATTCTGCCTCGGAGCCGGAATCGCCGGCGCCGCAGGCGTTCTGGGTGGTCCGATCTTCTCGGCCTATCCGGGCCTCGACGCGGACATGCTGCCGCTTGCGCTCATCGTGGTCATTCTCGGGGGCGTCGGCAGTCTGGCTGGCGCGTTCATTGGTAGTTTCATCATCGGTGCCATCTATACGTTCGGCTCGACGCTATTTCCGGACGTCGCCTATTTCATTCTTTTCCTACCGATGATCGTGGTCATTGCCTATCGCCCCGAAGGCCTCTTCGGAAGGAGCCGTGCGTGACCCGACTTCTGATGACTTTGGCTGTGGCGGCCCTGATTGCGCTCCCTGCCTATGCAGGCGAATTCTATATCAACCTGGCGAGTCAGATACTCATCGCTGCGGTCGTTGCGATGAGCCTCAATCTGCTCGTCGGATACGGCGGCCTTACGTCGCTCGGCCACGCGGCCTTCGTCGGGTTTTCGGCCTATGTCTATGCCTGGCTTACCACCAAGCTGGGTATAGGGAACGGCGTTGCATCGGTCTCTGCGCTGGCAGCGACGACCGCTCTGGCATGTGCGTTCGGACTGGTTGCGCTGCGGGCCACGGGCCTGTCGTTTCTCATGATTACGCTCGCCTTCTCCCAAATTCTTTGGGGGCTCGCTTATCGTTGGGTTTCGGTGACCAATGGCGACAACGGACTTTCCGGGATCACGCGACTCGCGCCGTTCGGGACGTCGCTAGACAGCGCCGCGGGCTTCTATTGGGCAACCCTCGGCGTGTCGTTCATCGCATTTCTGGCAATCGCAGCATTCGCCAACTCGCCTTTCGGTGCGACGCTGCGCGGCGTTCGCGACGAGCCGCGCAGGATGGCGGCGCTTGGCCATAATGTCCATCTGATCCGCTGGATCACTTTCGTCTATTCAGGCTTTTGGGCGGCGGTCGCCGGACTGCTCTACGTGAACTACAACAAGTACATTCATCCGAGCGCGCTTTCGATTGCCAATTCGGCTGAGGCGCTGCTTGGCGTCATAGCCGGCGGATCCGGCACCCTGGGCGGGCCAATTGCCGGCGCCGCGCTCATTACGATCCTCAAGAACTACGCTTCGGCCTATATCGAGCGCTGGAACATGCTGCTCGGCTTCGTGTTCCTGGCCATCGTGTTGATTGTGCCGGAGGGAATCGTTCCGGGCTTGCAGAGGCTCGTGGCACGCAGGGGCGACCGAAAGAAATGACGGTTCCGGCGCTGGATATCCAGAATCTGGTCAAGAGATTCGGCGGACTGCCGGCAACTCGTCATGTGAGCATGCGGGTAGAGGCTGGTGAACGGCGTCTTATTCTCGGTCCCAACGGTGCGGGGAAGACGACGCTCTTCAATCAGATTACCGGCGATCTCTCTCCAACCTCCGGTTCGATCCGGCTATTTGGCCGGGAAGTTACGCGCCTTCCGCCATCGCGCCGGGCCCATCTCGGTATCGCGCGAACATACCAGATCGTCACACTTTTTCAGCAGGACACGCTCGAGCACAACGTCATGCTCGCACTGCTCGGCCTTAGTCGTCGGCGATATGATATGTTTCGTCCGCTCGCTTCCGTGCCCCAGATGCGCGAGAAGGCGCGGCGGGCGCTGGGACAGGTCGGCCTCGATCAATTGGGGCAGCGCAAGGTTTCGGATCTTTCCTACGGCGAGAAGCGACGGCTAGAAATCGCTCTGGCGCTGGCTCAGGAACCAAAGCTCCTGCTGCTCGACGAACCGATGGCGGGCTTGTCGACAGAGGAGCGAACGACTGTCCGCAACTTGATCGCCTCAATTCCGCGTTCCACCACGCTTGTCATGATCGAACATGACATGGACAGCGCATTGAGTCTCGTCGACAAGGTGACTCTGCTCCACTACGGCCAGGTTCTTGTCGAGGGCGATCGCGAAGCCGTCGTTGCTGCTCCACAGACGCGGGAGGTGTATCTTGGCCTCTGACGCGCTGACGCTCGAAGCAGTGAATGCCTATTACGGTGACAGTCACGTTCTTCAGAATGTAACATTTCACCTCCGCGAGGGCGAAGTCCTCGCGCTTCTGGGACGCAATGGCGCGGGGAAGACAACATGCGTCATGACCATCATGGGACTTGTCGGTGCGCGCAGGGGCGCCATCCGCCTGTTTGGCGAGGACGTATCTGAACTGTCGCCGGAAGCGATTTGTCGGCGCGGCATCGCGCTCGTTCCCCAGGGGCGGCGTATCTTCCCGACGTTGACCGTGCGTGAGAATCTCCTCGTCGCGCGCCTGCCGCGTCGCGACGACAAGGGCTGTTGGACGCTCGACCGCGTCTTCGAGCTGTTTCCGCGGCTGGGCGAGCGGGCCCGGCAGCTTGCCGGCTCGCTCTCGGGTGGCGAGCAGCAGATGCTCGCCATTGGCCGCGCGCTGATGGGAAATCCGAAAGTGCTGCTCCTGGACGAGCCATCCGAGGGACTGGCCCCCATCATCGTCGCGGAGGTAAGTCGGACGATTTCCCGGCTCAAGAACGAAGGGCACTCGATTGTGCTCGTCGAACAGAACCTGAAGCTTGCGCTCGATCTTGCCGACCGCGCCGTCATTCTGACGACGGGCAGGTCAATCTTTGAAGGTAATATAGCCGAACTGCGCGCCGACGACGCGCTACTTACGCAGAATCTCGGCGTCTTCGGAGGACATTGAGAGAGACGTGGACAACAAGAAGAAAGGCAGGACCATGAAGGTCGGAGTGTGCGGAACGGGAAAAATGGGTGCGGCGATCGCGCAGCGGCTCAAGTCGTGCGGTCATGAACTCACGGTCTGGAACCGAAGCCCTGCCAAGGCGCAGCCCCTCGTGGCGCTCGGAGCAAACGTCGCCGAATCGCCGGCAGCGTTGTGCGCGGCCTGCGACGTCGTCATCACCATGGTGCTCGACGATACAGCGCTGGATGCCGTCTATCGCGGCGCCGGCGGAATCCTGTCCGCCGATTTGTCCGATCGGCTTGTGGTCGACATGAGCACCGTCTTGCCGGCTACGGAAGAGGCGATTGCCGCCGAGGTGAAGGCGAAGAGCGCGGCCTTCGTCGAATGTCCCGTTGGAGGATCGGTCCGGCCGGCGCGCGAGGGCAAGCTTTTCGGTCTCGTGGGCGGCGCGGAAGCGGACGTAAAGCGCGCCCGCCCGCTTCTCGAGCAGCTATGTCGGCGCATCGAGCATGTCGGCGCTCCCGGCGCGGGAGCGCGTCTCAAGCTTGCGATCAACTTGCCCCTGTTGGTCTATTGGCAGGCGCTTGGGGAAGCTCTTGCACTCTGCCGGCCGCTTGGCCTGCCGCCGGACCGGCTGGTCGATATCATGGCCGACACATCAGGCGCCGCCGCGGCAATGAAGAACCGTGCATCGGATCTCGCTCGCGCGCTTGCTGGTCAGCTTCCGCCCACAGCGTCGTTCGACGTACGCGCCGCACGCAAGGATCTCTCGACGATGGTAGCTTACGCCCGAACCTTGAGCCTTGAGCTGCCGACGGCGGCCGCCGCACTCAAATCGTTTGACGAGGCGGCCGCTCACGGGCTTGCGGACAACGATGCGATCGCCGTTCCGGCACGCTGGGCGACAGGCCAATGATGGTGCTGGAATCTAGCACTGGTTATAGATCATTTTGACGAAGACAGGAGAGCTTGATGCTAGACGGCAAGAAGAACCGTTATGGAAGGAGCGCCGCCCGCGAGCACCGATCGTTCGGTCGCGCACGCAGGCCTGCGACGACCACGATCGACATCCATTGTCACATCGTCGTTGCCGCTGGTGCCCAGTTGGCCGGCCCGCACGTCGACCGGACAAAGGTGCCGCTGGCCCATTTTGCAAATGCCGCGACGAAAGAGATCAACGCCTTGCAGGAGAAGGATCGCGCTAAAGTGATGGTCGACATGGACGCGCGTCTGTTCGACATGGAGGCCATGGGCATCGACATCCAGGTCGTCGCGCCGGCGCCGCCGCAATGCTATTACAGCGTGGATGCCGAAATCGGCGAGCGCGCCCACAGGGCCGTGAACGAAGGCGTCGCAGAGTTCGTCTCGCGCCGACCTGATCGCTTCGTGGGCCTTGGGGTCACGACCATGCAGGCACCTGATCTGGCCATCAGTGAACTCGAGACAGCCGTCACGAAGCTTGGGCTGAAGGGCGTTCAGATCCTGACCAATGTTAATGGCGGCGAGCTATCGGACCCGAAATATCTTCCATTCTTCGCCAAGGCGGAAGAGCTCGGCGCGTTCATCATGCTGCATCCCAACGGCTTTACCGAAGGGCGGCGCTTTAGCGATTACTATTTCAACAATGTCATCGGCAATCCGCTGGAGACGACGCTCGCACTGCACCAGCTGATCTTTTCCGGAGCGCTTGCGCGCTTCCCCGAGCTGAAGATCCTCGCAGTGCATGGTGGAGGCTATTTGCCTGCCTATTCGGGACGTATCGACCATGCCTGGGGCGCGCGCCTTGACAGCCACGCCGATATTCCCCTGCCGCCGACCACCTATTTGCGTCAGGTGTATTTCGATACGGTTGTGTTCACAGATCACCAGCTCGCTTACCTGATCGACGTGTTCGGGCCTGACCGAATCCTCTTGGGAACGGATTATCCGTTCGACATGGGGGAGTACGATCCGATCGGGCACGTCAGCGCTCTCGATCTGGACGACAGGACCTTCAGTGCGGTCTGCGGGGGTAACGCCGCGCTGGCGCTCGGCTCAAAGAGAGCATGAGAATGCTCTAGTTCCGCCGAGTTTCTCGCAGCTGGGGGAGGATCCGTCCGGGCCTCCCGAGAGAGTTCGATGTCAGCTCCTTCCTCCGAAAATTGGATAGCGATCCGTCCAGATAGTGAAATTGCACCTCTATGACGGATTTCACACGTCGCGAGGCTTCACCCGAGCGGCCACGGAAACCGCCGCCTCCCTCAATCGCCCCTGCAACCGTCGCCCTCGGTTCGCAACCAAGTTTGCGAAGACCTGCCTCATTCGAGCAGTTCTCATTTCACGGGCGCGCTGATGCAAAAGCGCAGACCGGATTGCTCCTGATCAAGCAGCACGATCAAAGGCGACCATCAACTTCATCAGGGCTGCCAGTTCGTCGCCGGCGGCTGCACGTTTCAGAATGATCTTCGCGATCTCCGTTCGGTTGACGGAAGTTTGCATAGCTGCCGGTAGCGCCGCGATCGCCTGATCGAAAATCCTTCCCAGAAGAACGAGTTCTTCCGGATCATAGACAGCACTTCGTTCACGCAACATTTAGTGCCGCTCCCCTGTTTATGATCGCGCGGTCGGCCTTGCTCTTCGCCAAGGTGTTTGTCCGCCTTAGGGCCAAAAGGAGACCGACCGGCGGCGTGCACCGCCAAGACGCAGTTAGAGGTCCAACTGATGCGGCTGTGCAACACCCTGATATGAGGGGTGGCGAGAGATCATGAATTTCTGCGCCCGCCGCGACAACACCCGTTGGGTTTTGACACCCCTAGTCCTTCAACAGCCGGGCGTAGCCAGGCGGCTCGGTCGGCTCTCTTTTCCAGCCATTCTCAGAGCCACCCTGCCGCAACTCCCGCGAGAATGACGACGCCGAGGGCGAACCGGTAGATCACGAATGGCCAGCTGGAAAATCGTTCCAGCACGCGCATTAGTCCCCAGATCGCAAAGAAGGCTGAGAAGGACGCAACCAACAGGCCAACGATCAGAACCGACCACGCGTGATGGTCGAGATGAACCTTGTGAAGCTCCCACAGCTCTTTAAGGCCGGCCAAGGCGATCGCAGGCAAGCCAAGAAGAAAGGAAAAACGCGCCGCCTCATCCCGCTTGAAGCCGAGGGCAAGTGCCGCCGTCAGAGTTGAACCCGAACGCGATACGCCGGGCACCAAGGCCCCGACCTGCGCCAGCCCCACGAGCATCGCATCAGCGAAACGGACCCCACCAATCGTTCGGCGATGGCGGGCCCATATCTCGGCTATGCCGAGAAGGAACGCCATTGCTACGCAAGCCCAACCGATGACCGTGACTGAACGAACGGGCGAGTTACAGCTGTTGAGAAGCTTCGACGCCAGCAATCCTGCGATCCCGATGGGAATCGTCGCCAGTACGATCCACAGGGCAAGACGGAAAGATCGATCTTCGAACTTCCCGTGCATCACCGCGGCAATCGAATCTACCGTAAGGGACCGAACATCCCGCCAAAAATAGCTCACGACGGCGGCAAGCGCCGCAAGTTGCATGGCGGCGGAGAATGCCGAACCCGGATCCGGCCAGCCCAGAAAGGCCGGTACCAGCCGCATATGCGCCGTCGAAGAGATCGGCAGCAGCTCGGTTATTCCCTGAAGGACACCGAGGATCGCGACTTTCGTGTAGCCAAGTGCCGCAAAACCCGTGTCGATACCCTGTGTGCATGTAGCCATTTGCATCTGCTCTTGTGCGATTGCAGCGATTGCCGCTTGAATTGGAAGTGAGGACTCGACTGGCGCACCGGTCTTGCCAGGGTCGGCAACCTCGCGCGAGACGAGGTGTGAGCTCTAAGCGCCGCCACGGGTCAGGCTCAGATGTTGATGCTCAGAACTGAAAGCGCTCCAAACGCTTTGGTCGACCGCCGCTTTCGGTTGGTTGGCGATTATATCCGCGGCCAACAGGCTGTGCGCCGAGCATGTTATGAGGACGCCAGCACAGAACGGACTGGCGACCGCCTTCAACATGCCTTTTTCTCCTCTAAACGCATCAAGACTTGACCGAGCCACGAACTGCTGGCGCTCGCCACGGATAATCGCGACAAGGTTCTTTAGCGGCCGCGCTTGCGTGCGCCGATAACAGTGGCTGCCCATCCGGTCAAATCACATTGACCGATTGTTTTGATAAGCAAATTTGATCCCAGCAGCACACTGCGAGGCTGTCGGCAGCCTTCCGGGCTCTTCCACAAGAGGTTCGCCGCTCCAGCCAGCGGCTGAGATCGTATGGCGGGCTCTCGAGACAAGCAGCGCCAGCCAAAACGACACGATCGCCCAGCGCCGGGTTGCGCTTGAGGACAATTCCACTCACGCGCCGGCAGTCGCGAGCTGAAATATCCGCGCAAGGACGAGCCCGCCGGCAACAAGCAGGTAACCGCGCAGCACAATCATCCAGACCCGACTAAGCATGCCGAGCCGCGCCGGGGGCAGTTCGTCGAGGGATGGCATCCGCCAGTTGTCATAAACGTCCACCTTCTGCCTGGGCCCCCTCCGCTTGACCTGCACGCCGGCTGGGCGGCGGACGAATTCAAGCGCCTTTACACCGGCGGTGAGCAGGATGCCGAGAATGCTGCCGCCCGCGAGAATCCCCACAATCCATTGCTCGTCTAATTCCGGAAACAGTACGGAGGCTGTGAGAATGATCGAAATCATCACCAGCCCGGCGATCACGACGCCGGTGAACAGGTTGAGCATGCGCGAATTTGCCCATGGCCCGAGCACGTCGGTGTCGTTGCACAACAAGAGCAGGAACACGGTCGCGCTTGGCAGCAGCACGCCGGCCAAGGTCTGGACTGCGTTCGTCAGCAGACCCAGCGGCGTTCCCGGCGTGAGCACCAGCACTGCCGCGATGACGATCAGGGCGAAATAGATGCCGTAAAAGCCCTTCGCGTCGGACGGCTTCCGATGCAGCGAGTGCTTCAAAGAAAAGACGTCTCCAATCGCATAGGCTGTGGACAGCGAAACGGCCGCAGCACCCACGATGCTGGCATCGAGCAGCGCCAGCGCGAACAGGACAGCCGGCAGACGCCCGGCATATTTTTCAAGCCCGACTGCCGTACCAAATGCGTCCGTGTAATTGGCGAATTCCGGGCGGCCGGCGAAGATCGCCGCCGAAAAACTGATCATGGCCACAGCGCCGAGAACGACAAGCGCTATACCGAGACAGAGATCCCAGCGCTCGTAGTGGATGAAGCGCGGAGTTATGCGCTTGTCGATGAGATAGCTCTGCTGGAAGAAGAGCTGCCACGGCGCGACGGTCGTGCCGACGATCGCAATGGTCAGCAGCATCACTTCGCCGACATTGCCGTTCTGCGGCAGCTTCGGAACCAGAAAATCGGTGGCGATCTGCTTGACCGGCGGATGGACCATCATGAGCACCGGCACCAGCAGCAGGCTGCCGAATACCAGAAACACAGCGAACCGTTCGAAGCGGCGAAAATTGCCGGTACTCACGGCCAGCATCACGATCATGGCCGACGCCAGCACGCCCCAGAACTGCGGCAGGCCGAGATAGCGCAGGGCCAGGCTGATCCCGATGAACTCAGTTACCAGCGTGAGTGCGTTGAGCAAGAACAGGTCAATAACGCTAAACGCACCCCAGAACTTCCCGAACCGCTCCAGGATCAGCCGCGCATGGCCAACCCCAGTGACGGCGCCGAGCCGCACCACCATCTCCTGGTTCACGTACAGCACCGGGATCAATAGCATCAGCGTCCACAGCAGCGTCGTGCCGTAGTTCTGACCGGCTTGCGTGTAGGTCCCGAAAGCGCCAGCATCGTTGTCGCCGACCATGACGATCCAGCCGGGTCCGACGATGGCCATCAGCGTCTTCCATCGCGCAACAAACCCGCTCCGCGGGCCATGATCGTGGCGCCTGATCGTACCCAGCGCGCCGCGGATGTCGCCAATGTGGGCCTCATCGAGTATGGCGGCCCGGCTGGCCTCTTTCTGAATGGGGCTCATCATGTTCATGTTTTCTTCACCTGCGCTGCTTCGGATGGCCCTTCGGCCTGCCCTATCGGCTGAATTGGCGGTTGGGCGGTTGGCGAGAAAGCTGGCGGCCCGACTTTGAGTTGCTGCCGCTAACAGGCGGAGCGGTCCGCCTCTCTTACGCCGCGTGCGAGACGAGGGGCGGCCTCGGCAGCCGCAACGTCGGCTTTGTGGTGTCGGTTGGCCGATCATCTGCGGCTGCCGCACTTCCCAATGACACTCGAGCCGCTTCCCATCGCGGGACAGCGACCAATGACACGCCAGGGCCCGGTGTGGACGCAGGCCCTGACCCTCCGGGCGGCGAAAACCCGGCAGGTTGTCATTGGAATGGTGTCGGTAAGTGCAAGCGGCTTCGAGCAGCGGCAGCTTCAGCCACTGCTCAAAGCACGGGATTCTGGCGAGTCTTTTGAACATCGCTCACCTCCACTTCCGCGTTCCGCGGCAGGCCGGTGAGGATGAGGAGCCACGCCTAAGCGCGCCCAGCGATTCTCACGCGGCCATAGCCGACGCGGTCAATTCTGATGTCCTGCGGCATCGCGAGCCCCACAAACGCGGGGTGGGCTATGCCAGAGATGCTACTGCCCATGGTTCCTTCTGGAGCCTTTCGACCCCACTCAGATTGCCTTTGGTCTTAATGCGGTCCGAGGAAATCGGTTCCGGACCACTAAGCGCCCCTACGCCCCTCCCAGATACAAGTCAACCAGAATCTGCCATCCTCCCGGCAGGATGGGCATGATCCTCTAGAGGGACAATAGGAGCCACAATATCTGACGCCCATCGCGCAATCATCCGCCGGCTGGAGCGCGCTGGCGGACAGCTGCAAATGATTATCGATATTATCGAACGAGGTCGGCTCCCGTCATCAAATCGCTCAGTAGTTGTAAATAATTATAAACATGACCGAGAGCGCGCTGAGAAAGCGCTGATCCAGGACCACATCAGCGAATGGCTAGGAAAGATCATTGTCATCGGTTTTGGTGTGGCCTGCTCGATGCGCTGAGAGGACCAGGCTAGCAAGATCTATTCGTAAATCACTGACAGGCCTCGCACCTGCATTCGCGGCTTGCGCTCGCTGTTGTCATGGGCAGCTTTTCGGTGAAAAATCAGAACGAACGGGAGCGCTTGGCAAGCGCGGCTGCGCGATGCCACGGCCTGACGGAGATCCGCGGGCGCTCTCAAGGGAAGGAATGCAATATGACTGAGCCGTGCTTCGAGGTTCTCGACAAAAGGTTCCGCCGGCTGCACATACCGACGGCGCAACTGGACGTGCTTCATACAGGCTGCCGTTGGGCGGAGGGGCCGGCCTATTTCCCGGCTGGGCGTTATCTGGTCTGGTCCGACAATCCGAACAACCGGATGTTGCGCTATGACGAATGCAGCGGCGCGGTCAGCGTTTTCAGGCATCCCTCCAATTACTCGAACGGCAACACGATCGACCGGTCGGGCCGTCTGGTCACTTGCGAGCACGGCGTCCGCCGCGTTTCGCGCACAGAATTCGACGGCACCGTGACCGCGATCGCCGACAGCTATCGCGGTAAGCGCCTCAACAGCCCGAATGACGTCATTGTGAAGTCGGACGGCAGCATTTGGTTCACCGACCCGACTTACGGCATCGATTCCGACTACGAAGGCTACAAGTCCGAATCTGAGCAGGACGGCAATTTCGTCTATCGGGTCGATCCTCGTAACGGCGAAGTGCGCGTGGCTGCCAACGACTTCGTCCAGCCGAACGGCCTTGCCTTCTCTCCCGACGAGAAGACGCTCTATGTCGTCGACACCGGAGCCACGCATGTCGAGAACGGACCACGCCATATCCGCAAATTCGCCGTCGGCGAGGACGGCAAGCTGACCGATCGCGGCGTTTTCGCGCAGTGCACGGCAGGGCTCTTCGACGGCTTCCGGCTCGATACCGAAGGCCGCATCTGGACGAGCGCCAGCGACGGCGTGCACTGCTACGAGCCGGACGGCACCCTCATCGGCAAAATCAAGGTGCCCGAGGTCGTAGCCAATGTCTGTTTCGGCGGCCCGCAGCGCAACTATCTCTATATCTGCGGGACGACCTCGCTCTACGCCATCAGGCTGCCCGTCAATGGTCTGAAGACGTGCTGAGCGCGGGACACAGACCGAGGAGCGCGATCATTCCTCCTTCTCCTCGCGGCCGTAGAGCAGGAGGAGAATGAGGATGACGATCCCGTAGATGATGTTGCGCCCATAGTCGGGCATGTTCATAGCCAGGAGCACACTGACCAGCGCAACCAGCGTGACGGCGCCCGCGGCCGTGCCCAGGTAGTGGCCGCGTCCGCCGAGCACGTAAACGCCACCGATCACGACTGCCGCGATCGACTGGAAGAGATAGGGATCTCCCATTCCGAGCGACGCTTGGCCGCCGAAGCCGACCAGGAGAATGCCGGCGAGTGCGGCGAAGAGCCCGCTCAGTGTGTAGAGAAGCAGGGTGACGAGTCGGACGTTGACGCCGGCCAGATAGCTCGCCTTCACGTTGTTGCCGATCGCGTACGTCTTGCGGCCGAATGTCGTGAAGCTCAGCACGAAAGAGACGATCGCGATGATGACCACCCAGAGGATCAGAGCCATCGGGATGCCGAACAGGCTGCCGTGCACAGCGTCCTGAACGACCGGCGGCGCGTAGGAAGCGCAGGAGTCGCAGGTCATGCCGCCGCTCAGGCCCAGGGTCAGCCCTTCCATGATGCCGTTCATGGCAAGCGTCATGACGACGGCGGGCACACCGAGGAACGCGATCATGATGCCGTTCACGATACCGGCCGCCGCGCCCATGCCGAGCGTAATCACAAGCGCATAGGCAGCCCGTCCATCCTCTCCGAGCGAACTCGTCACAAGGAGGATCGCCGCCGCGTTCAGGACCCAGGGAACGGAGAGGTCGATGCCGCCGATCAGCACCACGAACGTTTGACCCGCCGCGACCAGACCGACGAAAGAAGCCACCGTCAGGATAGCGGCGATGCTGTCGAGCTGCGCGAAGCCCGGATGAACGATCTGACCGATGGCGAATACCAGGAATGCCGCGAGATAGACATAGACGATCCTGCGAACATCCCTGGTGAAACCGATGCGGTCGAGGCGCTGCGCGAGAATATTCCTGCCCGCCATCACGACCTCCGCCGCATAATGCGGCTGATCAGGCTACCGAGGACGACAGCAATCACGAGGAATAGACCCTCGTAGAAGGATTGATAGAGCGGGTCGATGTTGGAAAAGAAGAGGATGTTGACGATCATGGTCGTCACGAAGGCTCCGGCGATAACGCCGATCCCACTGCCACGTCCGCCGAAGAGGTTCATGCCCCCGAGGACAACGGCCACGATCGAGCTCAAGGTAAAGCCGTTGCCGGTCGTCGCGTCGCCGGCTGTCGCCGTTGCGGCAAGAAACAAGCCGGCCGCGCCCG
>Ga0134125_10004490_pt1 | contig 15946 bp, 18 predicted proteins | sample KB31751_FD_96464 | JGI IMG/M metagenome (GOLD analysis project Ga0134125, IMG submission 96464) | Terrestrial soil microbial communities with excess Nitrogen fertilizer from Kellogg Biological Station, Michigan, USA - KB3-175-1 | ecosystem: Environmental > Terrestrial > Soil > Unclassified ... | reverse complement strand
GGTGGCTCGTCGGAGAGGGCACGGTTCCGTTCCTGGGTCCGGGCGCGATGGCGGCCAACGAGCTCGCGATCCGCGAGGCCAGCCGCTTGACGGCGCCGCGCCGGCTCGCGTTGCTGATCGCGGTGGGAATCGGATTGCACAACTTCGGTGAGGGCCTCGCCATCGGCGGTAGCGCGGCCCAGGGCAAAATTGCACTGGCGACCGTGCTGGTGACCGGATTCGCCCTGCACAACGCGACTGAAGGATTCGGCATCGTGGCCCCCCTGGCCAGCGACACCGAGACACCGGGATGGGGCTTCCTGTTACTACTAGGCCTTATCGGTGGTGGGCCCACGATGATCGGAACACTGGTGGGCCGTCAGTTCAGCAGTGACCCGGTCAGCCTGGTGTTCCTGACCCTGGCCGCTGGCTCAATCCTCTACGTGATCATCCAACTCGTGGCAATCGCCCTGAGAGGCGGGCACCGGTCACTGCTGTACTGGGGTTTGTGGACCGGACTGGTAGCCGGGTTCGCCACCGACATGCTGCTCACCGCCGGCGGCGCCTAGTCCCCGGTGCGCCGCCGACCACTCCCGATATGTCTCCATATCGGGAGTCAGGCGCTGCTGGCCGGTGCGGTCGGTCAGAAGGGCACCTGCTGGGCGAGGAGGCCGTCACCGGTTCCACGGCCCGATAGCAGGCAGCAGAACTGCACCGCGTCGAGCTGTAGCTGCGGGCCACCGGTGCCGTGGGTGTAGTTGCCGCCGGCGGGCCCGTCCAGGATCAGGGTGAAGGGTTGCCCGTGGCGCCGTGCCCACTCGGCGACGACGTCGGCGACGATTCGCCCGTCGTGATCGGGCGTCAGCGTGAGCCCGATGCCGGTGGCCCGGCAGATGTCGATTCGGTGCATCCACGGATCGCGGGTGTGGATCACGTCGATGAGGTAGCCGTAGGTCCACTCTTCGTCGTCGGGCGGACCCGTATTGAATGTCATGGCGCATTGCTCGGGCGTCGCCTGGCGACGCGCGGCGAGTGACCGCGGCACTGCGGCTTGCACGGCTTCGGCCAGTTGCGCGGGGCTGAGGTGGGCGTGCTCGGCGACTTGCAACGCGGTGAGCGCGTTGATCCACATCTCGCCGCTCGCCGCGGCCCGCTGTCCCGCAGCCGTGGACTGCCGGGCCGCCTCAGCAGGATCGGCGTTGTGCTCGAGCATTCCCAGCAGATGGCTGAGCACGGCGGTGACGTCCCAGCCGATGCAGTCGGTCGGGCGGGTGAAATCCTCCGGCGTGAGAGCCTCGACCAATTCGATCAGGCGCTGGTCTTCCGTCTGCGCCAGCCGCATGGCCTCCTCGTGTTCCAACGAGGGGATCTGCTCGACAGCTGTGGCGGTCGATTGCATGGCAAGCTCCTTGGGGGACTACGGGGCAGGGACGGGCTCGGAGAATGCACCCGCATCGGCGAGCCAGCCATCCAGATCGGACTGGTCGAACTCCCGCCACGGGTCGAGCGCGGGTAGCTGGCTCAGCAGGTTGAACGCCTGCTCGACGCGCCGACCGCGCAGCACCGGTGAGTGGCAGCCGGCGATCATGGTGGCGCCGAGGCGGCGGACGCCGTCCACGCAGCTATCCCACTTGCTCTGGTCGAGGTAGCGATGCCACGGCGCGACCAGCCGAGCACCGAGGAACTGCCCATCCCGGAACTCATCGTCGGCGAGTTCATCACCCTCGAGCATCCGTTGTGGCGTGTTGGTGGCGAAGGTATCCACCGACCAGAACACACCGGTCGAGGTATCGAGCAGCCCGCGCGTCGTCGGATTGTCGAACACCGGAGGGCGGGCTGCGACGAGTACCCGGTCGCCGGCGTCGATCTGATCACCGTCGTTGACGAACCGGCAGCGGGGCAGCGGTGTATCCCACTCCTCGGCCATCCGGCCGATGCTGAACCACGTGGTGAGCAGGGTCGCGTTCGGGCACGCGTCGAGCACAGCCAGCAGGTTTCCGGCGTGGTCGCGGTCGTCGTGGGACAGGAAGATCCACCGGACGTCGGCCGGATCGACCAAATCGGCCATGGTGGCCAGCCACTGCTGGCGGGAGGCCGGCGCGCCGGTGTCGACGATGACCGGCTCCCGGCCCCGGATCAGCATCGAATGCATGGGGAAATGACCAACCGGTGGGGCGTCCAACCCCCAGGAGATCAGGAAAGTGTCCTCGGCGATCTGGTAGGGCAGCACGTCGTGAGGGGCTGGGGCAGTCATGAGGGCTCCCGGGGCAGTGTCGCATCAGTGTTGGAATTCCGCCGAGCCACCTCGGCGAGAAACATGTCGATCACCCGGTCCAGCAGACGGGTCCACCGGTCCCCACCCGGCTCGTTGGCGTTCTGCTGCGCGACCAGCCCGGCGATCAGCGCGGTGTAGAGGTCGAAGTCAGCGGGGTCGGTGACGCCCACATCGGCCAGTACTCGACGCCCCCAGTCGAGCACCTCACGCGCCACCGCATAGGACTGCTCCGATGGCTCGAAGCCGGGGATGGTGCGCTGGAACAGTAGCTGATAGCGCACCGTGTCCTCGGTGCAGAATTCGACGAACTGGTGGGCCAGTTCGCGCAACGCCGCCGTCGGGTCGGCGGGCGGGTCCAGCGCGCGACGCCGGTCGAGTAGCTCGCGGTTGGCGTTGGTGAACATCGCGTCGTAGATGGCGTGCTTGGAGGGGAAATAGACGTAGAGCGACTGGGCCCGCAACCCGACGCGCGCGCCCAGCTCCCGCATCGACAACGCACTGAGACCATCGGCCCGCACCAACTCCCACGCGACATCGAGAATCTCCCGCGTAGGGCTGCTGGTGTGCATGATCGGATTCGTCGGTCCCGCCGACCTCATGCGCAACCTCGCGCCGTGGGCGTTGTTCGTCACGTTCTGGGTGGGACTGGTGCCGGCGTCACTGCTGTTCGGGCCGGTTTGGCGGGTCCTCAACCCCTTGCGGTTGGTACACGCCGCGCTCGCCGAGATGCTGCGCGTTGACCCCGAACAGGGCGTGTACAGGTTGCCCGAGGCGGTGGGGTACTGGCCGGCCGCGGCATCGCTGGCCGGTTACGGCTGGTTTGAGCTGGTGTACCCCAGACACGCCCAGCCCATCCCCACGGCCGTTTTCCTCACGCTCTACGCGGTGGTCCACGCAGGCGCAGCGGTGATCTTCGGTCGGCGTTGGTTCGAGCGCGGCGACGGCTTCGAGGTCTACTCGACGCTGCTGGGCACGCTGGCCCCGCTGGCGCGCCGGCACCGCGACCGCGCTGTGGTGCTGCGCAATCCCCTGCACGGCATGGACGCCATCGCCGGCGGTCCCGGTCTGGTCGGCGTGGTGGTGGCGCTGGTCGGTACCACAGCTTATGACGGCCTGTCGCGAACGAGCTGGTGGTGGCGCACCCTGCCCCCGGGCCGCCTGGTGAACAACGCCGGGCTGGTCTGCTCGATGCTGCTGATCGCGCTGGTGTTCCTGCTCGGCACCCGGAGCCTGACGACTCCGCGGGTGGTGACATCGGGTCCTGGGACCGCGGGTGGTGGCCTCCGGCCTGGCGCTTTCGCCCACACCCTGGTGCCGATCGCGGCTGGCTATGCCATCGCGCACTACTTCTCGCTGCTGGTCTTCGACGGCCAGCAGACGCTGATCCTGGCCAGCGACCCGCTCGCCAGCGGCTTGGACCTGCTGGGGACCGCGGGAGGCAGCATCGATTACAGCGTGGTCAGCACGTCGACCATCGCGATAGTCCAGGTGACGGCGATCGTGCTCGGGCACCTGGTCGCTGCTGTCGGCGCGCACGACCGAGCAGTTCGGCTGCTGCCCGGCAGGACTGCGGTGCGCACCCAGTACCCGCTGGTCGTAGCGATGGTGGTGCTGACCATGGGTGCAGTCGGGTTGATCTTCGCGCCGTGATCAGGCGGTAGCGGTTCGATGGCCGCCACGCAGCGCCCGGAGCAGGCCAGTACCCAACACCAGTGTGGCGGTAGCCGTCACGAGGTGCAGGAAGTTGTCCGGGGTCGATCCGGGCATGACGGCCAGCGCACCGAGATAGCCCAGGAATCCCAGCACAGTGGCCAGTACCCAAAAGCTACCTAACGCCAGATTGAGACCTTCCGCGCCGGCAGCGGTGAGCACGAACGCCCCCAACAGCCACAGCACGCCGACGGTGAGGTGCACGACATTGTGGAACGGGTTGACCATGAAGATCCCGAACAGCATGTCGTTCATCATGTCTGTGCCGCCACCCAGGCCCGTCCGGAAAAACCCGACCACGCTGAGCGCGAGATACGCGACGCCGGCGACGAGGGAATATTTTTGGGCGAGGACCATGGATTCGCGCTTGGTTTGTGTCTTGATTCCGTATGTCGTTTCTCGATCAACCATCATGCCGATCCTGTCTGGTTCGCTACGACGACCACGAACGTGGTGCGCGGAGCGGCTGGAAGGCAGTGACGCGGCTCGCACCTGAAGTCCATCCCGCGCCACCTCCCTGGTCGTAGGCGCGCAACTCTCTTACGTTGCATTCGTTCTGACCCCGGTTTGAGTTCATGCGCGGGGGGGACCCGGCGCTAGCTACGTGCGCGGACTGCGTCCGTTCGAGTGGTGCACCTGTGCTGTCCGATGACGGGGAACGGTATATTTTCAACATAAGTTGATTTATGGTTAAGGGGAGTGAACAGCGATGCAGGATCGTTCGCAGGGTCAGGCGTTCGCGCCGGAGGACTTCGACTTCGAAGCGCTCTACCAGGGCAAAGCACCCATGGATGGCGTCAAGCTGGACCGGGCGCCATGGGACATCGGCGAGCCGCAACCTGCGGTCGTCGCCTTGGAAGAGGGCGGGCAGCTTTGTAGCGAGATACTCGATGCCGGTTGCGGCCTTGGTGAGCACGCGATCTTCTTGGCCGAACGCGGTTACCGGGTGACTGGTTTCGACGCCGCGCCGTCAGCGATCGCGCAGGCCCGCGAGCGCGCCGCAGCGCGTGACGTCGATGTGGATTTCGTGCTCGCCGACGCTACCCGCTTGGCCGAGCTCGAACAACGCTTCACCACCGTGCTCGACAGCGCGCTGTATCACTGCCTCGGCGATCAGCAACGAACCGACTACGCCGCTGCGCTGTACCGCGTGACCCAGCCGGGCGCCCAACTGCACCTGTTCTGCTTCTCCGACATTGCCTCGGCTGGCTTGCGGATGCCCAACCAAGTCAGTCAGGACGACCTGCGCGCCCATCTGGGAGCGCACTGGGATATCCGCCATATCGGGCTCACGCGCTACCTGACCACGTTCACCCGGGAATTCTTCGAACGGCAAGGCGCCGATACTCTCGGTCCGATGAACATCGACGTCGGCGCGCTGCGCACCGACGAGCGCGGGCGCATCACGGTTCCGGTGTGGCAGCTACACGCGCTGCGGCAGTAGCCAGTGCTGGCGGCGCGCGATGAAACTGACGGTGTTCGGCGCCACCGGGGCCACCGGTGAGCAGATCGTTCGGCATGGACTGGCTGCGGGCCACGAGGTGACCGCGGTGGTGCGGCATCCCGACGCGATGCGGGTCGCAGGCCAGCGGCTACGAGTGATAGTCGGTGACGTTCTGCAACCGGCGTCTCTGCCAGCCGGTATCGCCGAGGCCGGTGCCGTGCTCTCGGCGCTGGGTAGCCGGACAATGCGCCGACCCACCACGGTGTACTCGGCGGGCACTGCTGCGGTGCTTGGCGCCATGCGGGAGGCGGGGGTGCGGCGTTTCATCGGGATCACCGCGGCGCCGGTCGGACCGAGGGTGCAGCAGAGGCCGCTTGACCGCTACCTGCTGCATCCACTGCTGTGGTGGGCCCCGCCTGACCAACGCCGACCCGACCGGGCGTTACCGTCTCGCAGTGGATGCCCCGTTGTCGCGAGCCTGGACCATCTCCCGTGCTGACCTCGCCGCCGCGATGTTGGCCGCCGTCCCCGACTCGACCATGGTCGGGCACGCGGTGAGCATCGCGGCATGAGCGTTGAGCTCGAACCGTCGGCGGCCGTGGACCGTGGTCTGCGCGCCGACCTGGTCGCGGCTGGGAGTGCCGTGCTGCTGGTCGCGGCGGCGGCGGTGGTCGGCGTCGAGTTGCTCGAGCACGGGATGCCGTTGCACGTCGACGCCCCACCGTTGGGTGCGCAGTGGATACCGCACACCGGCCCCGGCACGGTCCCGGCGATGCTCATCGCGCTGCTGGTCGTCATGCGGGGACCGGAGCTGGCGGCCCGGCTGCCCTGGCGGCGGCTCCTCGGGCTCTCCGCGGTGACATCACTGGCCTGGACGATCAGCCTGGCGCTGATCGACGGGTGGCAGCGCGGGGTGGTCGATCGGCTGACCACGCCGACCGAATACCTGCACGATGTGCCCCGGGTGCATGACATCGGCGCGATGCTGCGGACCTTTGCCGAGCACATCCAAGGATTGCGGCCCGGGTCTTGGACCACACATGTCGCCGGGCACCCTCCCGGAGCCTTGCTCGTCTTCGTCGGCCTGGACCGGCTCGGGCTGCCCGGTGGGGCGCCGGCGGCGTTGCTGTGCATGCTGGTCGGCTCCTCAGCGGCGGTCGCGGTGGCGGTCACGTTGCGGGCGCTGGACACCGAGGGTGCGCAGGCCACCGCGCGGGCCGCGCTGCCGTTCGTGGTGCTGTGGCCCGGAGCTATCTGGGTCGGGGTGTCCGCTGACGGCCTGTTCGCCGGAGTGTTGGCCTGGGCAGTGGCGCTGGTGGCCGTCGGCGCCGCCCGGGACCGTCTCGATCTCCCCGCCGTCGCTGCTTGCGGGGCCGGTGGGCTGCTGTTCGGCGCGGCGCTGTTCTTGTCCTACGGGCTGGCGCTGGCCGGCCTGCTGCCGCTGGCCGTCGCGATCGCCGCGCGCCGCATCGCCCCGCTGCTGATCGCCAGTGCCGCCGTGGCGGCCGTGGTGGGCGCCTTCGCCGCCGCCGGATTCTGGTGGCTCGAGGGGTACCAGCAGCTCGTGATCCGGTACTACCAGCCGGGCGAGTACGGCCTGGTGCGCTCGTACGGCTACTGGGTGTGGGCCGACCTGGCATGCCTGGCAGTGGTGCTCGGACCGGCCGGCGTGGCCGGCCTACGTCGGGCCTTCACCGCGGGGGGGATGGCAGTCGTTGAAGGCGCCCCACACCGGGGTTGGCGGTACTTGAAGAGCCTGCAACTGCTGTGCGCGGCAGCGATGCTGGCGGTGCTGGTCGCTGATCTGTCCGGGTTGAGCAAGGCCGAGGTGGAGCGGATCTGGTTGCCGTTCGCGGTGTGGCTGATCGCCGGGGCCGGATTGCTCCCGGCGCGGCAAGCTCGCTGGTGGCTGGCCGCCCAGGCGGTGGTCGCGCTGGGCGTCAACCACCTGCTGCTCACGACGTGGTGACCGGCTCGCGCAGCGGGTCGGTGGCAAACCGGGCGATGCCGTCGGCGAAACCCACCTGCGCCCGGTAACCCAGCAGCTCCGCGGCCCGCGCCGGATCCGCCGTCACGTGCCGGACATCACCCGGGCGCGCGCCACCGACGATCTGCGGCTCCGGGCCGCCCATCGCCCGGGCCAGCTCGTTGGCCAGCTCGCCGACGGTGTGCGGCTGCCCGGAGCAGACGTTGACCGGCTCGCACCGCCCAGCCGGCGGCGTCACGGCCAGCGCCAGCGCGTTGGCCCTGGCGACGTCGGAGACGTGCACGAAGTCGCGGCGCTGCCGCCCGTCTTCCATCACCTGCGGTGCCGCGCCACGCGCCAGCGCTGACCGGAAGATCGACGCCACCCCGGCGTAGGGGGTGTCCCGGGGCATCCGGGAGCCGTAGACGTTGTGGTAGCGCAGCGCCCACACGACTCCTCCGGTCTGCCGGGCCCATGCCGCGGCGAGCTGTTCCTGCGCCAGCTTGGTCGCGGCGTAGGTGCTGCGCGGGTCCATCGGGGCGTCTTCGCCCACCAGCAGCGGCTCGAGGTCTGCGCCGCAGTGCGGGCAGGGCACCTCGTAGCGCCCGGCGGCGATGTCCTCGGCACGCCGCGGGGCAGCCGGGACGACGCCGTGGTGGGGGCAGGCGTAGCGACCCTCGCCGTAGACGACCATCGAGCTGGCCAGCACGAGCCGGCGCAGCCCCGCCTTGTGCATCGCGGCCAGCAGCACGGCGGTACCGAGATCGTTGTTGGCGGTGTAATCCGGCGCGTCGGACGGATCCAGACCGTGCCCCACCATCGCCGCCTGGTGGCACACCGCATCGACACCGGTTAGCAGGCGGCCGAGTAGCTCGCCGTCCCGGACGTCGCCACGGACCAGCTCATGCCCGGCCACCCAGGCCGGCGGTGACCCGGAGCCGTGCGCCTGCGGCAGGAACGCATCCAGCAGGAGCACCGAATGCCCGTCTGCGGCCAGGAGATCGGCGATGTGCGAGCCGATGAAACCCGCGCCGCCGGTGATCAGGATTCGCACCCAGCGCACGCTACTAGGTCACACTGATCGGTAGTCGTCGGCGAGCCGCCGTAAGATCTCCCGAGCGGTATGGCCGAAGGACGCGGTACCGCAGAGTTGATCGAACAGACCGCGATAGTCGGCTATCCGAGCGCTGTCGTTGATAATTGCGGTGCCATCGCGGGTGGCGACGACGACAGCGGTGTCGTCATACACGTGAAACGCAGTGTGTGGGAAAACCTCGTTCGGGCTTCGCCAGTCGATCACTCCGATTTCGATCTGTGGGGCGTAGCTGAGCTGGATGAGGTGTTCGGTCTGCTCGACCATGACCGCGGCCGACCGGGCCTGCCAACGCAACGCCCCTTCCGTCTGGATCAGCGTCCAGTGACGATGCCGGTCCGCTAGCAATTCCCGTTGTCGGGCCATCCGGCCTGCCACCAACGGATCGTCCCCACTGGTGCCGAAGACAGTGGCGGCGTAGGCCGGAGTCTGCAGCACGCCGAGCACCATCACCGGGTTGAAGGAGCGGATCTCCACGGCGGTGTGCTCCAGCCTGGCAAATCGCTGCTGCAGGTTCACGGTATTGCCGGCCTGCAGTACCACCCGGGCGTCTACGTACCCGGCCTCGGCGTCCTCTGCCTCCTGGATCAGGGCTGCCCGCTGGGCACCAGTGACCCGATAGATTTGGCACAAAGCCCGAACGACATCGGCGGCAAGCCGGCCCTTGCCCTGCTCAGCACGAGAGAGTGCTGGCTGGGAGAACCGAGCGCCAGGCAACTCACGCTTGACCTGCTCGGCGACTGCCATCTGGTTGAGGCCAGCGGCCTCACGCAGCTCGCGTAGCGACCGCCCTGGCGCCGGCCGAAGTTGGCCTGTGTTCTCTGTCGCCCTCGGCACCTTGCTCAGGCTGCCACCTTTCGGTGTACCTCGGGGTGCCGTGCCCACCAGGTGGCAAAAGGTTCAGCCACTGCCCACGCCTGATCGCGGGTGCGCAGATGGTCAGCTAGTTCGCCGGGGTCGGCCACCTCGGCACCGTCGAAACGCCCGTGCCCGTCGTAGCACATCGTCACCACGATCGAATCCCTGATGATCCAAAAGTCGCGTTCAATGAGGCCGGCGGGAATCTCGTGCTCCCCGCGGTGTAGTACCCGGATGTCCTCGTATTCGCCGTTATAGCGGTAGCCGAAGTCGCAGGCGTAGCGCTCGTAGTCGGTGACCTGATCGGAGAGGATCCGGACCCGCATGGAGATCTGCCCGTTGTCGCGCTCGCTGCGTAACGTGTCGAGCCACGGTTGCTTGCGAGTCCACGTGGGCTCAGTGGCACCCTCCAGCCAGCGCGCGAAGTCCTCGCCATCGGAGGCGACGTCATACTCCGGCAAGACCTCCATCCGAAACAGCCGGTCGCCTGGCTGGTTGTAGCCCTCGTCGATGAGGCGACCGAGGGCCTCAGCGTCCATCACCTCACACCTCCGGAATCAGGTCAGCGGGCACATACCCGAGCTGCTCGTCATCCGCGACGAGGTGGTTGAACGCGGCGGCCACTGCCGGATCGGTGACTTTCTTCGTGATCACGTATAGGCGGTCGGGCTCGTCGGCAACCGCGTGGATCGACGTGCACGAGCGGTTGTCAGGACAGAGCACATCGGTCGTACGCAACGTTGTGATCTTGACGGTCCGGAGCATCCAGCTGCCACCTTTCAGGACTGAGCGTGGTGTACAGCAACCTTCCACGCCGCCAGGGACCAGTCAAGGACAGCTTGAATATACAAACTATTTGTGCATAATCGGTACTGGTAGTCAGCAGCTACCAGCGCAGAGACGAGGTCGCATGGAAGAGACGCCAGAGCGGGACGGGCCGCACCGCCTGCCGCAGGGCGAGCAGGAACGATGCGCGGTTGTAAGGACGCCGCATCGACGGCAGTGGACTGTGCAACGTCGTTGCCATCCGGGATCGGAGGCGGCGTGGATGGGTGCTGTACCCGAACGGGGTGGCGGGGTCTCGGTGTACTCATCGGCGACGATGCCGCTCGCACTCTTGCTGACCGCATCGGCGTCCCGTCATGACCTTCAGCGGAAAGCAAGAAGGAGATGACGAGAGAAGCGGCCAGCACCGCGACAGGGAGCAGGAGAAACGTGACTCCGATGGGCACCGGCCGGTCGACCCGGACACGGTGCGCGAGCCCAAGCCTGGCAAGCGAGGAAGATGAGGCGTGGACCAGCGGCGCGCCGACGAACTCACCGAAAGCGGTGACCTGACGCCGGATTGGCGGCCGTCATTCCTGGCGGTGCCCCGGGAGCAGTTCATCTCCCGACGTTATCTGGCATGAGGTTGGCGATGTGATGCGGCCATTGCGCCGGGCCGACGCTCCGGTCCGGTGGTGGGAACTGGCCGCCGGTGAGGATTCTGTGGTCACTCAGGTCGATGACGGCTTTCCCGTGGGGCCCGGCGATGGAGGAGACCTCCCTACCAGTTCGGCGAGCATGCCGAGCGTTGTTGCCGCGATGCTGAAGTACCTGGACGTCCATGGCGGCGAGCGAGTGTGCGAGATCGGGACGGGCACAGGTTGGAATGCCGCGCTGCTGGCTCATCGGCTCGGAGCAGACCGAGTCACCACCATCGAGATCGACTCCGAGGTAGCCGCCCATGCCCGCAAGGCATTATCCGCGGCAGGATTCGGCGACGTGACCACTATTATCGGTGACGGGTCATTAGGGTATTCGCCAGGAGCCCCGTATGACCGCATTATCGCCACTGTGGGATCCAAATACGTGCCGTACACCTGGGTGGACCAGACGCGCCCAGGCGGGCGGATCGTGGCGCCGTCCTGGGCCCTGGACTACTACGGATTACTCCTGGTTCTCACGGTGAGCGAGGACGGCACGGCATCCGGACGTTTCGTCGACGATGCCAGTTTCATGATGTTACGGAATCAGCGTGCTTACCGTATACGGCACGTTATCAGCGATACCGTTGATTACGACCAAGCGACCATCAGCGAGACAGAATTACACCCGGCCGACGTGGCGAGTGGCCGCTATTCGCGGGGGGCGGTTATCGCCATCGGAACACGGGTTCCTGATTGCCGGTCCGACTACTTCCCGTCGCAGGATCCGGATAGCAAGGACGGCATGTTGCGATTGGTCGATCACGTCTCCGGGTCATGGGCGCGGTTGACCCACGACCACGCGGGCGGCGCCCCGTACACGGTGCGCCAGTTCGGCCCGCGGCGGTTATGGGACGAGGTGGAAGCCGCCCATCAATGGTGGGTAGATCAAGGTAGCCCCACGGCCACGCATTGGTTGTTCACCGTGACTCCGCACGGCCAGCGAGTCGAACTGTGCACGTAGGGAACTGCTGCCAGCCGGAGCGACGATTGACTACGCGACTGCTACGATCGTAGCATGACTGAGGTGCCGTCGCGGGATTTACGTAACGACACGGCTGGGGTGCTGCGGCGAGTACAGGACGGCGAGCAGGTGGTGATCACCGTAAAGGGGCGCCCGGTGGCCTCGCTGGTGCCGCTGCCACGGTCGCGGCGGCGCTGGCTGGGCCGCGACGAGCTGGTTCGGCGATTGCGCACCGCCCAGGCCGACCCCGGGCTGCGCACCGATCTGGCCCGTCTTGCCGGGGACACCACCGACGACCTCGGCCCAATCGTGTGAGCGCGGAGCGAGGGGTGCTCGACACCAGCGTGTTCATCGCTGCCGAGAGCGGCCGGGCGCTGCGCGAGGACGCGCTACCGGCTGAAGCAGCGATCTGCGTGGTGACCTTGGCCGAGCTGCACGCCGGGGTGCTCGCCGCGACCGACGTCGACACTCGAGCCCGGCGCATGGCCACCCTGGACAGCGTCGTCGACATCGAGCTACTGCCGATCGACGAGGCGGCGGCAATCACCTGGGCGCGGATGAGGGCGCGGCTGGCCGAAGCCGGCCGGCGAGTCAACGTCAACGACTTGTGGATCGCCGCGTGCGCCGCCTCCCGCGAGCTGCCGGTGGTGACTCAAGATGATGACTTCGCGCCGCTGGTCCAGCTGGCCGACCTGCGGGTCATCCCCTGCTGAAGAAGCTGATGAAGGGCGAACTGCTACGTCACGGCTCGATGATCTCCAGTACCCCCTCGCCGGTGCCGGTGACGTACAACCGTCCGGTGGTGGGGTCCACGGCGACGGAGTTGGGTTGGCGGGCCGTCGGTTGGGGGCTGGCCAGCACGGGCTGGCTGGCGCTGAGGTTGAGCCCGATCACCTCGTTGAGCGCGGTGAGGGTCACCCACAGCCGGTCGTGCACCGGATCGTAGGCGACCCCGTAGGGTGCGCCCGGTAGTTCTACCCGGCTGATCTGGCGGACCGTCGGCTGCAGTTCGTACAGCAGCACGGCCCCGCCGCGGGTGTCGATGACCGCCAGATGGCCGCGCTTGTCGGCGACCACGTGGGTGGGGCCGGCACCGGCGGGCAGCTCAGCGACGCGCTGCAAGCGTTGCGCGTCGTAGACGGTCAGCGTGTTCTCCCGGACATCGACCAGGCCGACGAGGTTGCCGACGGCCGCCAGGCCCGCGGGCTGGGTGACGTCGGTGAAGGTGTGCACGACTCGATCGCCCCGCACCGCCACCACGCTGTGGCCCAGCTCGTTGGCGACGAACACGGTGCCATCGGCGGCCGCGGTGGCGTCGTGCGGGACCACGCCGGTCATCACCTCGGAGGCGATTTCCCCACCGGGCAGCGTCACTCTGATGAGCCGGTTAGCGCCCTCGTCGGGGACCAGCACCGGGCCGCCCGGCGCGGCGAGCTGCAGGTGCCGCAACCCACCCGGCAGCGTGACCTTGCGCAGCAGCGCGCCGGTGGTGGCGTCGACCAGAGCCAGCGCGAACGGGTCCCGCACCCCGACGGCCACGATGTGCGTCTGCGGGTCAACCACGACACCCTCGGGGCTGCTGCCCACTGGCACCGTCCGCCCGGCCGGGGGCGCGTTCGGGACGGGCGCGGGAGCCGGCTCGGCCGCCGGTGGCAGCTGTGATACCGGCGGCGTGGCCGGAGGCGACGAAGCGCATCCCGTCATCAGGGCGGCGGTGACAACGGCTGCGGTAATCCAGCGAGGACGCACGGCGAGTGATTCTCCAGCCTTGCCTACGGTATTGCTCGGGGGCCCCGCTGGACCGGCTCGGCTATTGGTTACCGGCGGCGGTCGGTGGTCGCCGTGCCGCTGGCGGTGGCTGCTTGATCTGCTGGGCAATGGGATCCGGCTGTCCATCGTCGCTGCGCGCCATCGCCTCAGCGCCGCACCTTCCCGGCGTGCGGTAGCTGCCCCTACCGTTGGCACGGTGAGTGTCGCAGCAGCAAAAGTGAACACCTTCCGGACACTGCACGTACCAGGCCGGCCGCTGCTGATGCCCAACGCCTGGGACGCCGGAACGGCCAAGCTGCTCGCCTCGCTGGGCTTTGCGGCGTTGGCGACGACCAGTAGCGGGCATGCGGCGACGCTGGGGCGACCGGATGGTGCCGTCGAGCGCGACGAGGCCCTGGCACATGCCGCGTCCCTTGTCGCGGCGGTGGATGTGCCGGTATCCGCCGATCTGGAGAATGGCTTCGCCGACGATCCCGATGGGGTGTTCGCCACCGTCACCGATGCCGTCGGGGTGGGGCTGGCGGGTTGCTCGATCGAGGACTTCTCCGGTGACTCGATCTATGATCTCGCGCTGGCCGCTGAGCGAGTGGCCGCGGCAGCCGGTGCCGGGCTGGTGCTCACGGCCCGGGCGGAGAACTTCATCCGCCGAAACCCTGATCTGGCCGACACGATCAAGCGGCTGCAGGCGTACCAGGAAGCCGGCGCGGACGTGCTGTACGCCCCCGGCCTGCACACCCCCGGCGATATCCGCAGCGTCATCGCCTCGGTCGACCGGCCGGTCAACGTGCTCACCGTGCCGGGCCTGCCCACCGTGGCCGAGCTGGCGCAGCTGGGGGTGGCCCGCATCTCGGTCGGGGGAGCGTTCAGCCAGGTCGCTCTGGCGGCGCTGGACCGGGCCGGCCGGGAACTGCTCGAGTCAGGCACCTACGGATTCCTCGACTCCGCCGCCGAGGGTCGCAGGCAGGCGGCCGCAGCCTTCACCGCCCTCTGAGCGGGGTGCGCCATGAATGTGGGCCGTGTCGCCGGCCGGACGTGGCTGCTGGCCAGCGGGATTGCGCTGCTCGGCTACGGGCTGGTCGGCTACCGGTTGTTCGGCTTCAGCCTGGTGGATGCGATCTATCTCACGCTGTCGGCGTTGACCACCGAGGGATTCGCGACACCGGTGGCGCTGACGGACGGCGCGAAGATCTTCACGGCTAGCCTGTCGTTGTTCGGGGTCACGGTGTTTTTGGCTGTTCTCGGTGTGCTGGCCAGCGCGCTGATCGACGGCAAACTCGTGCAGCGGTCGAGGAGGTGGTCCATGCAACGGCGGATCACCGAGCTGCGCGACCACCACATCGTCTGCGCCTACGGACGGGTCGGCCGCGCCGCGTGTCGTGAATTCGAAGCCGATGGCGTGCCCTTCGTCGTCATCGAGGTGAAGCCCGAGCTCGAGGAAGATCTCAAGCGCGACGGCGTGCTCTATCTGATGGGCAACTCGTCGTCGGAGGCCATTCTGCGGGCCGCCGGGATACACCGCGCGCGCGGGCTGGTGTGTGCGGTGGACTCCGATGCCGAGAACGTCTACATCACCCTGGTGGCCCGCTCGCTCAATCCGAACATCGGCATCGTGGCCAGGGCGTCGGAGGATGCCGCCGCTGACCGGTTGTACCGGGCGGGGGCGAACCGGGTCGTCTCGCCGTATGCCACCAGTGGGCGGCGGATGGCCCTGATCGCGCTGCGCCCTGAGGTGGTCGACTTCTTCGATCTCGCGCGCAGCGGCTCCGGCGCGGTGCGGATCGCGGAGCTTCTGGTCGCCGAAGACTCGAAGTTGGTCGGGCAAACGGTCGATCAGGTGTGCGGCTCGGCCACCGCGCTGCTGATCCGCCGGGCCGCCGGGGAGCTGTTACCCAACCCGAGCCGGGACACCGTGGTGAAGGCCGGTGACCTGGTGGTGACCTTTGGTGCACCGGGCACCGTACAACCCGTCCGCTAGCCTGCTTGGGGAGTGCGCGCGATCAGGTCCAGGGCGATCTGGAGGGCGGCCTGGCGAGCTTCCTCGTTGCCTGCGCCGAAGCGGTGCGCGCCCATGTGCAGGGCGACGAACGCGAGGCGGCCCCGCAGCCGGGCGTCGACCGGGGCGTCGGTGTCGACGAGCAGGTCGGTGAGCCGATCGAACCTGCTACGCAGCTCGGCGCCTGCGGCGACGTCGCGCAGCGCGGCCTGGCCCTCATGCAGCAGCTGGGCCAGCGCGGTGGCGTGCCCGGACAGCAGCGTGTGGTAACGGCGCAGCACCTGCTCGCGAGTGGCGCGGGTGGCCGGCTGGTGCTGCGCCCAGCTCACCAGCTCGTCGACCTCGGCGAAGAAGTCAGCCACGAGGCTCGCCAGGATTTCTTCTTTGGTCTTGAAGTGGTAGTAGACCGCGGCCTTGGTGATGCCGAG
>Ga0134125_10004489_pt1 | contig 15948 bp, 15 predicted proteins | sample KB31751_FD_96464 | JGI IMG/M metagenome (GOLD analysis project Ga0134125, IMG submission 96464) | Terrestrial soil microbial communities with excess Nitrogen fertilizer from Kellogg Biological Station, Michigan, USA - KB3-175-1 | ecosystem: Environmental > Terrestrial > Soil > Unclassified ... | reverse complement strand
TACGACATCCGCGGGAAAGGCGTCTCGATCTCGATCCCGAGGCACTCGCGCCAGACCGCCGCAAAGGTCCGCTCGATCAGGTCGAGCAGCACCTCGCGGTCGGGGAACGACATCTCCACATCGAGCTGGGTGATCTCCTGCACGCGGTCGGCGCGAAGGTCCTCGTCCCGGAAGCAGATCGCGATCTGGTAGTAGCGGTCGAAGCCGGCGACCATCGTCAGCTGCTTGAGGATCTGCGGGCTCTGCGGCAACGCGTAGAAACGGCCGGGCTGGAGCCGGCTCGGGACCACGAAGTCCCGCGCGCCCTCGGGAGTCGGCTTGAACAGGATCGGCGTCTGGATGTCCAGGAACCCGGCCGCCTCCATCTCGCGGCGGATGATCCCGACCATCCGCGCCCGGAGCTCGATGTTCCGCTGGAGCTTCTCCCGCCGGAGGTCGAGCCAGCGATAGCGCAGGCGCAGCGTCTCGTCGACGTTCTCCTCGTCGAGCTGGAACGGCAGCGGCGTCGAACGGGAGACGATCTCCAGGCGGTCGACCTGGAGCTCGACCTCGCCCGTCGGCATCGCCTCGTTGACCGTCCCCGGCGCACGCGCGACGAGCTCGCCCTCCGCCTGGATCACGAACTCGTTCCGCAGGTCGTGCGCCCTCCTCGCCGCCTCGGGCGCGTGCTCGGGGTTGACGACGAGCTGGGTGACTCCCGTCCGGTCGCGGAGGTCGACGAAGATCAGCCCGCCGTGGTCGCGCCGGCGCGCGACCCAGCCGGCCACTGTCAGCGTGCGGCCGACGTGCTCCGCGCGCGGCTCGCCGCACATGACGTCGCGCCAGCTCAGGGAACGAGCCTCCCCACGAGCTCGCCCAGGAGCACCTGCTCGTCCGCGGTTCCCGGGGCGCGAAGCATCGCTTTCTCGGCGGTGACCACGACCGTTCTCGCAGCGCCGAGCCGTCCTGCCTGCGTGAGCTGACCCTTGAGGGAGCGCCCGGCGTGGTCGCTCTCCGCCGAGACGCCGGCGCGCCGGAGGTCGGCCACGATGCGGACGACCTCGGCTCGCGGCGCACCGTCGTCGAGGGCAAAGAACACGTCGATTCCCGCCGCGGACGGCGGCTCCACGCCCTCCTCCTCCATCGCAATGAGGAGTCGCTCGATGCCGGCGCCGAACCCGACGCCCGGTGTCGGCAGCCCGCCAATCTCCTCGACGAGCCCGTCGTACCTGCCGCCGCCGGTGATGGTCGAGTTCTGGTTCTCGAGCGGGCCGACGAACTCGAAGGTCGTCCGCGTGTAGTAGTCGAGGCCGCGGACGAGCGTCGGCATGAGCTCGTAGCGCACGCCGGTCGCGTCGAGATCGTCGCGGACGGCGGCAAAGTGGGTTCTACAGGCCTCGCAAAGCGATTCCCCGATCTTCGGCGCCTCGTCCAGGGCTTCACGGACCGCGGCCGGCTTTGCGAGGTAGTTGTCGAAGACGCGCAACGGGCTGACGGCGACCTTCGCTCTCGTCTCGTCGTCGAGGCGGTGGTCGTTCTCGGCGAGCCACGCGCGAAGGCGCTCGAGATAGGCGGGACGACATTCTCGACAACCGATCGAGTTCAGCTCGAGGTGGTAGCGCGTCACACCGAGGCGGCCGAGCAGCGTGTCGTAGAGCTGGATCAGCTCGGCGTCGATGGACGGGTCGGAGGCGCCGATCGCCTCGACCGAGGCCTGCCAGTGCTCGCGGTAGCGGCCCCGACCTGGCGCGCCGTAGCGGTACATCGGCGCGATCGTGAAGAGCTTCTGCGGCTGCGGCTCGCGATGCATGCCGTGCTCGACGTACGCACGGCAGATCGGCGCCGTGCCTTCCGGCCTGAGGGTCAGCGACCGTTCGGAGCGGTCGGTGAACGTATACATCTCCTTCTGCACGACGTCGGAGCCCTCGCCGGAGGTGCGGGCGAAGAGCGCCGTGTCCTCGAAGACCGGTGTGACGATCCTTCGGAAGCCGTAGAGCCCGCACAGGCGCTCGATCTCGTGGATGACCTTGTCCCAAAGGGGCATCTGCTCGGGCACGACGTCATGGGTGCCGCGCGGTCGTTCGATCCGTGCCCGCGGCCTCATCGCGCGACCTCCGGCGCGTCGCGGAGCTCGGCGAGGAACGGGTTCGTGGCAAGCTCGGCGCCCAACGTCGTCGAGGGCCCATGGCCCGGGTGCAGCACCGTCTCGGCGGGCAGTTCGGCGAGGAGCGAGCCGATCGAGGCGATGAGCGTCGGCCAGTCGCCGCCCGGGAAGTCGGTCCGCCCGACGGATCCCGCGAACAGCACGTCTCCCGAGAAGACATTGCCGTCGGTCGAGTACGCGACGTGGCCGGGGGAATGCCCGGGGACGGAGAGCACGTCGAGCTCGATGCCCGCGACGACCAGGCGCTCGCCGCCTTCTAGGAGGACCTCCGGCACGCACGGCCGGACGTTGATTCCCGGCGGCGTGAAGCGCTCGGGATGCTCGAGCAACGCCCGCTCGGCCGCCGGCGCGTGGACCGGCGCGCGGGTCTGCTCGGCCAGGTCGGCGAGCGCAGTGACGTGGTCGAAATGGCCGTGCGTGACGAGAATCGCGACGCACCGGGCTCCGACGACTGCGAGCGCGGTACGGATCTCCTCCGCGGTTCCACTCGGGTCGATCACGACGGCCTCCGCGGAGGCGCCGCCCGACCGCGCGACGTAGCAGTTCGTCGCGAGCGGGCCGAGCGTGAGACGGTCGACGGCCGGTGGCACGACCGCGAGTGTACGGACGCGCCGACGAGGCGCTGCTGGAGCACTCACGCTAGGTTGCCGCCGTGCAGTCGTGGAACCTGATCGAGATCGACGCGCCCGGCGGCACCATCGACCCACAGGTGCTGACGACCGACGACGGGGCGCGCGCGATCGCGATCCGCCTGGAGGCTGGACAGGCGATGGACGACCATCAAGTGCGCGAACGCGCCTGGCTCGTCGTCGTCGAGGGCGAGGTCGACATCCGTGCAGGCGACGAGGCCGTGCAAGGCGGTGTCGGCACGCTCGTCACGTTCGCACCGGCCGAGCGCCACGCCGTGCGAAGCGAGGCCGGCGCTCTGCTCCTGCTCCTTCTGGCCCCGTGGCCCGGCGAGGGTCACTACCACGCGGGCGAGACGCAGCACTAGCGGCGAGCTTCTCCGGGCCGCGGTCAGCGGCTGGAGTTCTTCGCAAGGCGCTTCTGGTGCGAGCGCCAGACCATGCGGTCCATGAAGTAGCTGAACGGGATGAAGACCGCGAGCAGGAAGACCGTCTGGACGATCGCGCCCGCGAGCGTCAGCTTGCCGCCCCCGAGGAGCAACACGGTCGCGAGGAAGATCGGCGCGAAGATGGCGCCGCGCTTGAGTACCCGCGGCCACGTCGGAGGCTGCTGCCCACGAGCACCCTTCATCGGCGCGCTCTGACGGGACCTTCCGCGTTTGGTGTCACGCGTCGACGGCTCCGACTTGACCGCGCTCGGCGTGAGCACGGTCTCGTTTCCCTCGGAGTCGATCTCCACGAGGTCATACGCGTGGCGCTTCTCCTTCGCGCGCCTGCGCCGCTGCTTCTGGTTCGCCACGACTCGATTATGCCCGGGACACGACGGCCCGGCCCTCGCGGACGACCGTGTGCACGAGGTCACCGGAGAGGTGGTAGGCCAGGTGGCGCCAGTCCGGCGCGTCGAGCAGGACGATGTCCGCCCGCAGCCCCGGCGCGATACGCCCGCGGTCCGCAAGCCCGAGCACGTGCGATGCGTTCACGGTCATTGCGCCCAGCGCCTCCTCCGGGGAGAGCCCGAGCTTGGTGCAGGCGAGCGTCGCGACCACGGGAAGGCTCTCGCAGAATGCGCTCCCCGGGTTGAAGTCCGTCGCGAGCGCGACGATCGCACCGGCGTCGACCAGCGCGCGCGCGGGTGGCATCGGCTTGTCGAGGTAAAGCGCGGCAACTGGAAGCAACACTGCGGCCACGTCGCTCGCCGCGAGCGCCGAGACACCGGCCGGCCCCGTCGACTCGAGGTGGTCGACGGAGCGGGCGCCCAACTCGAGCGCGAGCGGGACCGCTCCCATCTCGGTGAGCTGATCTCCGTGCAGCCTGAGCGCCAGCCCTGCATCCGCGCACGCCCGGAGGTACCGCCGCGCGGGCTCGACGCCGAACGCGCCACGCTCGACGAAGACGTCGGCGGCCACCGCGACCTTCGCGGCGTCGGGCAGGACTTCGTCGAGCGCCCAGTCGACGTAGGCGTCGGCGTCGGGCTGCTCGGGGGGGACGGCATGGGCGCCGAGCCAGGTGGGTACGCCGCCCGCCGCCGCGATCGCGTCCAGCTGTGCAAGTTCCGTGTCGCGGTCGAGACCGTAGCCGCTCTTCCCCTCGAACGTGGTTGTGCCGTGACGGACCATCGCCTCGCGGTGCCGGACGACGATCTCCCGGAGGACGTCCCGCCCTGCCTCCCTGGTGGCCCGCATCGTCGAGAGGATTCCGCCGCCCGCTGCGAGCAGCTCCTCGTAGGTCGCACCGACGGCGCGCAGCGCGAACTCTCCGACTCTGTCTCCCGCAAACGCGGGATGCGTGTGACAGTCCACAAGGCCAGGGATCGCGGCAAGACCCGTGCCGTCGAGCTCCTCGATGTCGGCGTCGTCCAGCATCGGGAGATCGCGCATCGCGCCGACTGCCCCGATCGTGCCTTCAGGCTCGACGAGCACGTAGCCTCGCTCAACGATCTCCACCTCTCCGAGGGCCTCGCCACGCAGCGGCGCGCCTGTCCCGCGATGGGTGGCGATCTGCGCGAGATCGCGGATCAGCAGACGACTCACTCGACCGAGGGCAGATCGAGACCGGTCTCACGAGCGAGCTCGAGTGCGTCCGGGTAGCCGGCGTCGGCGTGACGCATCACTCCGCTGCCGGGGTCCGTCGTCAGCACCCGCTCGAGCCGCTCGGCGGCGTCGTTGCTCCCGTCGGCGACGACGACCATGCCCGCGTGGATCGAGTTCCCGATCCCGACACCGCCCCCGTGGTGCACGCTGACCCAGGTGGCGCCCGCTGCGGTGTTGAGCAACGCGTTCAGGATCGGCCAGTCGGCGATTGCGTCGGAGCCGTCCTGCATCGCCTCGGTCTCGCGGTACGGCGACGCAACCGAGCCCGAGTCGAGATGATCGCGTCCGATCACGATGGGCGCAGCGAGCTCGCCGGAGCGTACGAGCGCGTTGATCGCGCGACCCGCCTTCGCGCGGTCTCCGTAGCCGAGCCAGCAGATCCGGGCCGGAAGCCCCTGGAACGCCACCCGTTCGGGTGCGAGCGCCAGCCAGCGCTGGAGGAGCGCGTCGTCGGGAAACAGCTCCCCAAGCTCGCGGTCGATTCTCGCGATGTCGGCCGGGTCACCGGAAAGCGCCGCCCATCTGAACGGGCCGATTCCGCGACAGAACAGCGGCCGGATATAGGCCGGGACGAATCCCGGGTATGTGAAGGCGTCACTCAGGCCCGCTCGATAGGCCTCACCTCGCAGATTGTTGCCATAATCGAAAACGTAGCATCCCATCCGGACGAACTCGACCATCGCCCGGACGTGCGCCACGATCGACTCTGAGGCGAGCCGGAGGTACTCGTGGGGATCCCGTTCGCGCAGCGCCGCGGCTTCTTCGAAAGGGACCTCGGCCGGCACGTAACCCGTCAGAGGATCGTGGGCTGCGGTCTGGTCGGTGACGAGATCGAACGCTTCGCCGCGGGCGACGAGCTCCGGGAGCACGTCCGCCGCGTTCGCCCTGAGCGCCACGGACAACGGCCGACGCTCGGCGGCCGCGCGGCGGATGCGTTCGAGCGCGTCCTCCAGCGTGGCCGCCTGCTCGTCGAGGTACCGGGTCTCGAGCCGCCGGTCGATCGAGCGCTGGTCGACCTCGACGCAGAGGATCGCCGCGCCGGCGAGCGTCGCGCCGAGCGGCTGCGCGCCTCCCATCCCTCCGAGACCGGCGGTCAGGATCGTCCTGCCGGCGAGGTCCGGCGACCCGAAATGTGCCTCACCCGCCGCGCAGAACGTCTGGTACGTGCCTTGCAGGATCCCCTGGGTGCCGATGTAGATCCACGACCCGGCGGTCATCTGCCCGAACATCGTCAGCCCCTCCGCCTCGAGCCGGCGGAACTCCTCCCAGGTCGCCCAGCGCGGCACGAGGAGCGAGTTGGCGATGAGCACGCGCGGAGCGCCGGGATGCGTCCGGAACACGCCGACCGGCTTGCCCGACTGGATGAGAAGGGTCTCGTCGTCGCGCAGTCGTAGGAGCGTGCGGACGATCGCCCGGAGAGCGTCGTGGGAGCGGGCGGCCCGGCCGGTGCCGCCGTACACGACAAGCGACTCCGGGTGCTCGGCGACCTCGGGGTCGAGGTTGTTGAGGAGCATCCGAAGCGGCGCTTCGGTCTGCCACGAGCCCGCGTGCAGCGCGGCACCACGCGGTGCACTGATCGACGACAGATCGCCCACGAGCTCCTCGACGAGCGCCTCGCTCACTCGGTGCGGTCCGTCCTCGATCGCTCGGCGGCCTGCACGACTCGAGCGGCGCGCCAGGCCCTGAACAGCGTCCACCCTCCGACGAGGCCGAAGTACAGCGCAGCGACGAGGAACGCCTCGCCGCTCCCGCCGCCGGAGAACGCGACGATCAGCAGGATCGCGACCGCGAGCAGCGCGTTGATCGACAACGTCGCCCGAACAGACCTGTCGGGCCGCGGCAGGTCGCTCACCCGAGTGACGCTCCCATCGCCTGCTCGACGCCGTCGACGAGGCTTCCGTCGCGAATCGCCGTCGCGACCCGCTCGATATCGGCCGACAGGGGACGATCCTCGCGAAGGCGCGGCGACAACGTCCGGACGAGCTCGTGGGCCGCGCGGACACCGACACCGGGCTCGAGAGGCGCGAGGAACTCGACGGCCTGGGCGCCCGCGAGAAGCTCGATCGCGAGCACGCGCTCCGCGTTCGCGACCACCTGGAGTGCCTTGAGCCCCGCCCCGTTGCCCATCGAGACGTGATCCTCCTGCCCGGCGCTCGTGGGGATCGAGTCGACCGAGGCCGGGTGGCAGAGCGACTTGTTCTCGGACACGAGCGCGGCCGCAACGTACTGCGGGATCATGAACCCGGAGTTGAGCCCTTCCTCCCGCGCAACGAGGAACGGTGGAAGGCCGTCGGACAGGCTGGGATTGACGAGGCGCTCCGTCCGACGCTCGCTGATGTTGGCCAGCTCCGCGCAGGCGATCGCCAGGCAGTCCAGACCCATCGCGATGGGCTGCCCGTGGAAATTGCCGTTGGAGACGATCAACTGCTCGTCGAGGAGGACGAGCGGGTTGTCGGTTGCCGCGTTGAGCTCGACCGCGACCGTGCGCTCGACGTGCGCGAGCAGGTCGCGGCTCGCGCCATGGACCTGCGGCGCGCAGCGCAGCGAGTACGCGTCCTGCACCTTGTCGCACCAGCGGTGGGACTCCACGATCGCCGAGCCATCGAGGAGGGCGCGCAATGCAGCTGCGCTCCGCTCCTGCCCCGGAAGAGGCCGCGCCGCATGGATCGCCGGATGAAAGCTCGTCGGCGTGCCCTGGAGCGCCTCGACGGACATCGCGCATGCGACGTCCGCTGTCCGAGCCAGCCGATCCGCTCGCACGAGCGCGAGAGACGCCATCGCGGTCATGAACTGGGTGCCGTTGATCAGCGCCAGGCCTTCCTTCGCGGCGAGCACGATCGGCTCGAGCCCTGCCGTGCGCAATGCCTCGTTCCCCGGCAGCGTCCGGCCGTCGATCGTCGCTTCCCCTTCCCCGACCAGCGGAAGCGCGAGATGCGCGAGCGGCGCAAGGTCGCCACTCGCCCCGACCGAGCCGCGCGAGGGCACGTGCGGCACGAGCCCCGTACCCAGCATCGAGACGAGCAGCTCGATCGTCTCGACACGCGCCCCCGAGTAGCCCTTCGCGAGCGTGTTCGCACGGAGCAGCATCGCGGCGCGGACGACCTCGTCGGGATACGGCTCGCCCACGCCGCACGCGTGGCTGCGGAGCAACCTGAGCTGGAGCTCGGCCGCCTGCTCGGGTGGGATCGACTCGGAGACGAACCGGCCGAAACCCGTGTTGACGCCATATGTGTGATCCCCGACGTGCGATTCGAGAAACGCGCGTGCGGCCGTCGCCTGCTCACGCCCGCGCAGGCCAAGCGAGACGTGTCGGCGTCTCACGGCGACGTCCCAGACGTCCCCGATCGTGAGATCGTCACCCGTGAGCTCGACCGTGGCCGGCACGGCGCGAGTCTAGTCCCGCCGGGTTCAGGGTCTCAGCGGTGGCGCGCGTGCAGCCGAACCGGAGGGCGCCGAGTGCGCGCCCCCGCTATGGGGGCGCCGCGTCCCCTGGGGTCAAACTAACCCGAGCTTTGGGACACGAGCATGCCGGGTTCGTGCCGGGATCGTGACCCCCCTGCTCGGGCTGACGCGCCGAGGCGCCGAGGTGCCAGCCGTCAGGCCAGGCGGATCAGCCGTGCAGATGCCACTCGAGCACCCGATCGGCGTCGAGCCGCTCGAGGTGGAAGCTCCGAGCTGCGGAGGCGCGGGCTTCGACGGTCGGGAGCCCGGACGCCTCAGCAGTGCTTGCCAAGCCAGCCGCGCGCGCCGCCTCGAGGACGCAGACGGCGGGCATCAGGCCGACCAGCTCTCCTGCTCCCACACCCGCTCCACGGTACGAGGCCTCCGCGGCGACACGCTCGACGAGCACATGGAGCGGGGTCGCGCGCACGTCCACGAGGTTCGTCGACACCTGCACGCGATCGCCGAGCGCCAGACCGAGTGCCTGGACGCCCGGCAGGCCACCGGACGACTCGCGCACCACCCGGGCGACCGCTTGCGCATCCTCGAGCGAGCCCTGGAACTCGAGGTTGAACGCGACAAGCGGCGCACGCACACCGAGGAGCACGGCGCCGGACCGCGCGTCGAGACGCGCGGGGCCGTACGAGGGCGCGAGCTCCGCTGCGGCTATCCGCCGGCCAAGCTCCTCGAGGCCCCCGCGCCGATAGAACGCCGGCGGCCGTCCCTCGCCGACGTCGCCGTAGAGAAAAACCGGAAGCCCGAGCTCGTCGGCCACCCGGCGTGCAACGGCGTGCGCCACCGACATCGCATCCCGGACGTCGGCGGCGTTCAACGGCACGACGGGCACGACGTCCGCGGCACCCACCCGCGGATGCGCGCCGGCGTGGAGCCGGAGATCGATCCGCCGTCGCGCCTCGTCGATGCCCGCGACGAGACCGTCCTCGAGGGTGCGCTCGTCCCCGACGAGCGTGACGACGGAACGGTGGTGATCGGGGTCGACGTGGACGTCGAGCACGCGCGCGCCTCGCTCGGCGAACGCCGCCGCGATCGCGTCGACGGTGGCGCGATTCCTGCCCTCGGAGAGGTTCGGCACGGATTCGAGCAGCGGCACCGGCCTACCCTATGGTCGATGAGGCGGTCGTCGGCACCGACCCAGGTCGAAGAGCTCCAACGCCGCAACGCGCGGTGCCGACGGTGCCTCGTGGCGGGCTTCCCGATCGTGCTGCCACCGGTGTTCGCCGGGCACTCTCGCCAGCACGCGTACCTCTTCGGCCTGGCGCCGGGGCGGGTCGAGGCCGAGACCGGCCTTCCCTGGCAGGGACGTGCCGGACGCACGCTGCGGCGGTGGCTACGGCTCGACGAGGAGACCTTCTTCGCCTCGTTCTATTGCGCCTCGGTCACACGCTGCTTCCCCGGCTCCGGCGTCTTCGGGCGAGGAGTCCGCCGTGCGACGCGCGCGGAGCAGTCGCTCTGCGAGTCGTGGCGCCGCGAGGAGCTCCGCCTTCTCGAGCCGGCGCTCGTCGTCACGGTCGGGTTGACGCCGGCGGCGCACCTCCTCGGCGTGCGACGGCTCGGCGACGCGATCGGCAAGAGCTTCCTGCTCCGGGATGCGATCGCGGTCCCGCTCCCCCACCCGTCCGCCGCGAGCGGCTGGCTGAACGACCCGACCAACCGCGCACGACTCGGGAAGGCCGTCACCCACGTGCGTCGAGAGCTTTCGCGGCTGAACGTCGCATAGGATCGACCCGTGACGATCGGCGCGGTCCTCGACGAGGCATGGACGCTCTACACGCGCTTCTTCGGCCGGTTCTTCCTCCTCGGACTCGTGGTGTTCGCGATCGTGAACCTCGCGTACGCCCTTCTCGTCGAGGCGATCGCAAACGACTCCGCGGGAGCGGTCGCGACGCTCGGGATCCTCGGCGTCGCCGCGGCGATCATCGGCACGACGTGGCTCCAGGGCGCGTTCGTCTACGCGGTGCAGGACGCCCGTGACGGGTCGTTCGACTCCACCGTCCAGGACGTCTTCGTCCGCGTCTCGCCCGCCATCCTCCCGCTGCTCGTCGCGGGTCTCCTGGCCGGCCTCGCCATCGCGATCGGGTTCGTGCTGTTCATCGTGCCCGGGTTGTTCCTCCTCACGATCTGGGCCGTGATCGGCCCGGTGATCGTGATCGAGCGCACGCGAGCGCTCGACGCGTTCGGTCGCTCGAGAGAGCTTGTCCGTGGCCACGGCTGGACCGTGTTCGCGATCGTCCTCATCACCGGGTTGCTCTCCGCGATCGCGAGCGGGATCCTGCAGGCCGTGTTCGCGTTCCTGCCGCGATTCCTCGAGATCTTCGTCGGCGGCACGATCGCGCAGGCAGTCGTCGCCCCGTTCGTCGCGATTGCTCTTGCACTCACGTACTTCCGGCTGCGTGATGCGTACGGCGCGCCGGCGGAGGCAGTCGCAACCGACCCGTGAACCTCGACCCGGAGAGCGAGCGCCGCATTGCAGAGCCCGCGTCGGCGGACGCGGTCAGAGAGGCGCGGCTCACGCCCGCGGAGGCCGTCGAGCACATGCGGATCCGGCTGCCCGAGCGCGGCAACCGGGAGCTTCGCCGGGTCCTCGAGCGCGCCAACGCCGACCGACAGCTCAAGGCCTGGTGGCACGTCGCAAACGTGAACGCCGCAGTCCGACTCGCGATCAACGACCACTCGTGGGTCCACATCCAGATCGTCGCGAACATCGCGCTCAAGCTTCTCCGCGAGCTGACGAAGCATCGAATCGAGCCGTCGGTCGTCCGCGACTACGGGCTGCGGAACGACGACGCCGAGATCGTCGTGGTGCTCGCGGCGCTGACCCACTGCGTCGGAATGTCCGTGCACCGGCGCGGGCACGAGGACTGGAGCATCGTACTCGCCGAGCCGAAGCTGCACCAGCTGCTCGACGGAATCTACGAGGAGCCGGATCGCACGGTGATCGTGTCCGAGGTGCTCCAGGCGATCACGAGCCACCGTGCCGACGGCGAGCCGCTCTCGCTCGAGGCGGGCATCCTCCGCGTGGCCGACGCGCTCGACATGGCGAAGGGGCGCTCCCGCATCCCGTTCGAGAAGGGCCAGGTCTCGATGCACTCCCTCTCCGCCGCGGCGATCGACGCGGTCGTGATCGGAGACGGCGAGACGAAGCCGGTGCGCATCGAGATCCTGATGAACAACTCATCGGGCCTCTTCCAGGTCGACGGGCTGTTGAAGGCGAAGCTCCGTGGCTCCGGCCTCGAGCCGCACGTCGAGGTGATCGCGCACATCGACACCGCAGACGAGAAGCGGCTCGTTCCCGAGTACCGGCTCGACATCTGAAGCCGCCAGCGAGGCGGCTACAATCCGGCCGAGCCCTGCGGGATCGTCTAATGGTAGGACGCCGGATTCTGGCTCCGGAAGTTGGGGTTCGAGTCCCTGTCCCGCAGCCTCGGAGGCGCCCCGCAAGGGGCGTCTCGTCGTCGAGGCGCCGCCGCGCACGTTGCGCTCGTCGGCAACGATCGTGACAGCCTCTTTGAAGGTTTCGTAAGCAACCGAGCTAACGCTTGTGCCTCGTCGGTAGGCTCGCTCGCGACCAAAGACACGAACGGCAGCGCCGGGCCCTCACGTGAGGAGCTCGACTGCGGCGCGCGCCGTGACCCTGTCCCCCACTGGGGAGGTATGTCCTGAAAGCCGTTGTCGTCGGCCTGTGCGCCGCCGTTCTCTGCGCGACCCCCGTCGTCGCAAGCGCCTCCTCGTCCGTCGGCGCTCCGGGCCAGCTTGCGCACCAGCTCGGCACGATGCAGAAGAGCGCGACCGTCGTTCGCTTCTTCGAGCAGCACCGCTGGATGCTCCGGGACCCACGATTCAGCAAGGAGGCCAGGCTCCGGCTGACTGCAGCGCGCCACGCGATCGCGGCAGCCCGCGCCGACATGGCGAAGGCACGCGCGCAGCACGAGCGCCGGCTTGCCGCCGCCAAGCAGCGCACGCTCGCCAAACTGCGAAACTCGCCGGTGAAAGCGATCTGCCACGTCTTCCGCAACTACTGCGGCCAGGCGCTTCGCGTCGCACAGTGCGAGTCCGGGTACCGGACGACGGCGCAGAACGGCCAGTACCTCGGGATGTTCCAGATGGGCGACGACGAACGTCGCCTCTTCGGCCACGGCCAGAGCGCGCTGGAGCAGGCCCGCGCGGCGTACCGCTACTTCGTCCGATCGGGCCGCGACTGGAGCCCGTGGTCGTGCAAGCCGTGGTACTGAAAGACAGGCATGATTCCTGCGCAAAGTGCGGGTTGGGCCGGGGGCACCGGGTTCCCAGGCCGCACCCTGGCTGATAGAGAGCGTTTGTGCCGTTCCGCCGGAAGATCGAGCGTCTCCGGCCCCTCGACGAGGCGGCGGCCTACGCGCGGTGCCACGGCGATCGCGACGACTCCGTCCGCGTCGTGAAGCTGCCTCCGCGGCGGGCCCGCTACGACCTCCTGGCGACCGGCGAGGAGATCCGTCGGCGCCTCGAGGAGCGGATCGACGCGCGCGAAGCCGACGCCGCCCTCGCGTCGAGCCCGTCCCCGACCGTCTGACCGCGCGCGCTCCGAGGCGCCCGGGGCGCTTCGCTACACTGCTTCGTCGCCACGGCCCATTCGTCTAGTGGCCTAGGACACCGCCCTCTCACGGCGGCGGCACGGGTTCGAATCCCGTATGGGCCTTTCGGCCGATCTCTCGCAGCACACTGGAAACCGCGCAAGGGCGCGGTTTTCGGCGTATGCACAGGGAATGCCGGTGGTACGCACCCGCGGTCCGACGGACCCCAGGCGCCTCCTCGGCAAGCGGCCTGTTAGCGGATGCCAGTGTCGATCGAGAAGTCGACAGTGCTGAAGCGCCCGGAGACGACGCGTACGACGAAGGGCTCGAGCCCTCGGCCGATGTTCGCGGCCGTGGTGCGCGAGACGCGATAGCGCGCCGGAGCGAGCGCGATCCGGTATCTGCCGGAGAGATCGGTCGTCGTTCGGGCAACAACCCGGCCATCCCGCCAAAAGAGCAGCGTCTGATGGCTGGCTGGCGCAGTACACGGCTGCTCGGCGACGCACACTGGGCTCGTTGGGCCGCGCATGACGGTTCCCCGCAACCCGCTCCGATAACCGATGGCTTGCCCGCTCGCGGCCGCTACCAACGCCGCGATCGAGAGAATCGCGACCAGCCTCACAGCTCGAGTCTAGCTCGATGGAGAGGGCCGGCTGACGGCCGGCCCTCTCCTGCTCGTTCGAGCTTCTCCGAGCGCTACGGGTTGAGCTTCGCGATGTGCGTCGACCAGTTGCCGAGCGCAGATCGCGGGCCCGCTGCACCGGGCGACGGGGCACAGGTGCCCAGCTTGTTGTCGCCGGTCGTGGCGCCGAAGAACCGTCCGCCCCACGTCTCGTAGTCGCACGCGTTCGCGATGTACTCGCTGGCGATCCAGATCGAGTTGCCGTCTACGGCAGCTGCGCCGTAGTCGCCCCAGCGGGTGCGCGGCGGAGTGCCGACCTGGGACTTGTAGCTCGTGAAGCCGTCGTCCGCGGCGGCGCCCTGGCCACCGGGCCCCGCGAACGAATATGCCCCGGCCCCGACCTTTGCGTCGATCGGCGCGTAGGCGGCGCTGGGGTTCGTGGTGTCTCCCGTGAAGGTGAAGGCCATCACGCCTCGCCCGCTCGGTGTGACGCCGATCGCCGGATAGGTGAGGTCCGACCCGGCGACGCCCATCAGGCCCTGCAGGACGAGCTTGCCGGACGCGGGGTTGACCACGTAGTACGCAATGCCGGCGCGGTTCTGCCCGCCCACGGTCACGGCGCTGTCGAGCGCTCCCCACAGCTTGCCGTTCGCGAACGTCACCTGCTGCATCCGGGTGTCGTTCGAGTCCGGCGTGGAGACGACCTCGGTGTGGGAAGGCTCCGCCCCGAACACCAGCCGCCAGCACCCGAGACCTGCGATGGTCGCCGTGGCGATGTCGTTGATGCAGTGCCCCTGCGGCACCGCCACGCCCGGTGCCATGCCCGAGCCCGGCTGATGCTGCTTCGGCGGGATCGCGTATTCGTTCACCGGCACGAGTCGGTTGGTGAGGCTCAGGCTCGGTGTCGCCGTGTTCAACGAAGACGTGTTTGCCAGTGTCCACACGACGATCTGGTTCGACTCGTAGTCGCCACCCGTGCCTGCCACGGGGTGCGTGGCCTCGTCCGCGGCGTTCGAGCTCATGAAGTACTCGGTGCCGCCGTTCGCAGTCTCGAACGAGCCGGTTCCGGGCGACTGCGCGGGCCAGACCGTGAACCCTGGCTGCGTCGCGCCCGCGTCACTGGGTGCATCGACCAGGCCCGAGGTGTCGAGATGCACCACGTTCACGCTCGCTGCGCCCGCGGCCAACTGGGCCTTCGAGAGGGCGTAGATCTGCGAGCCGCTGAACCCGTTGCAGCACCACGGGTACGCGTTCGTCGTGACGTAGAAGCCGTTCGCGTCCGCACCGATGTGCGGGTAGTCACCGAGATACGGGCCGGGGTTCACCCCGCCGGTGTTCGTCCCGTCGCTCGTCACGTCGATCTTGTAGATGTTCCAGGCGCCCGTCGGATCCGCGGTCTTGGAAACCGCGATATCGAGGTGGTTCACATGCGTGAACGCTCCGGTCGTCGGGACCACCTCTAGCGTGAGCTCGACCATGAAGAACCGCTGCGTCGCCGCGTCGTACAAGCACGACGGGTCGGTCAGGGACGGTCCGCGGATGCCAGTCGCCCGGTTGATCGCCGGGGGGTACCCGTAGAACGAGTTGAGGTCGACCGCGTGGTTCACGTCGGTCGGGAAGCCCGACACGACGTTCGTGGCGGTGTTGTCGGGAAGGAGCGACTTGCCCGACTGGTCGAACACGTTGACCACGTCGTTGACTGCCTCGACCACATAGCCGTTACCGACGCAGAGCCCCTGGTCGGGAGGCTCGACCGTGAACTGGTTTCCGCCGCGCGCGTAGCGCTGCTGGAAGAGGTTCAGGCCCTCGAACTCGGTCTGCACCTCCGGGCTCGACTTCGCCTTCGCCGCGCTGCTCGTCGTGGCGCCCTTGCCAGTCCCGTGGGACAGGCTGATGCCGCCCGGCAGCTGACCGTCGAACGCCTCTGGACCCTCGTCGCCCTCGTTGTCCTCCGGTTCGCCGAGGAACTCCTCGTCCGTGACGTCAGCATTACCCGAAGGCGTGAATTCCCCGGTCTTCGGCCCGCCCGAGCTCGTGCGAGGCACGAGACTCGTCGACGCGAACCTCGCGGTCGCCTGTGTACCCGCCGATGCCGCCACGGCACACACGGTGAATGCCGAGACGGTGGCGAGTGCGACCACGAATCTCCAGTTCGAACTCATAGGTTCTCCCCTTTGCGTGGTTCTCCCCTTCGCGAGACGCGATCACGGCAGACCGCATCTCGCCTGACGGGCGTATATGCAACCGCAACTACCCCAATGTCAAGCGAGAACCGCGATTTCCCTCGGCCGAGGCATGCGCGATCCGCTCAACCGCGCGAAGCGGGTCGCACTCGAGCCTGCGCGAGAGTGCCGGCGGCAGTGTTCGACCGCCCACAACCACTCGCGTCCGTAGCGGTCCGCCCAGGCAAGAAGCTCAGAGGTGGGCTGAGGGAGGAGCTCCGAGGAGATCCCCTCCC
>Ga0134125_10004487_pt1 | contig 15949 bp, 12 predicted proteins | sample KB31751_FD_96464 | JGI IMG/M metagenome (GOLD analysis project Ga0134125, IMG submission 96464) | Terrestrial soil microbial communities with excess Nitrogen fertilizer from Kellogg Biological Station, Michigan, USA - KB3-175-1 | ecosystem: Environmental > Terrestrial > Soil > Unclassified ... | reverse complement strand
TTCCTGCTCTTGAGCTCGATCGGCAGGATCTGCGACTTGAAGCGGCCTTCGCCATGCGCCTTCGTCGCGCGCCGATGACTCTCGACCGCGAAGGCGTCCTGCTGCTCGCGCGTGATGCCGCACTTCGTTGCGACGTTCTCGGCGGTGATGCCCATGTGCACGGTGTCGAACGGGTCGGTCAGCGCGCCGACCATCATGTCGACGAGCTTCGCCTCGCCCATTCGCGCGCCCCAGCGCTGCGCCGGGTTGCCGTAGAGTCCGCGGCTCATGCTCTCGGCGCCGCCACCGACCGCGGCGTCGACGTCGCCCAGCATCACGTACTGCGCGGCGCTGACGATCGCCTGCAGGCCGCTGCCGCACAGCCGGTTGACGGTGAGCGCGCCGCTTTCGTGCGACAGCCCGCCGTTGATCGCGACGACGCGCGACAGATACATGTCGCGCGCCTCGGTATGGATCACGTTGCCGAACACGCACTGGCCGATCGTCGCCGGATCGACTTTCGCGCGCGCGACCGCTTCGCGCACGACACGCGCGCCGAGGTCGGTCGGTGGAATGTCCTTCAGCGATCCGCCGTAGTCTCCGATGGCGGTGCGCACGCCGTTGACGATGACGACTTGCCGGGCGTTGGCCATGACTGTCTCCTCTTCACATGAGGCAGTCATTATCCTCCTGCGCGCACGCAACGCGTGCGTCGCGCTTTCGCGTCATGCGGGCAAGACGATGCTCAGGCCGCCTGCCGTTCGGTGGCGTCCAGCGTGGAAAGTTCGCGTCCGAGATACGCGGCGATCGCGCCCATCCCCGACACGCCGGCGACGCGCTCGGCGTCGGCGTTGTAGTTGGTATTCGTGTTGACGTCGTACGTGAAGAGCTCGCCATTTGCGTCGCTGATGAATTCGATGCCGGCGATGCCGATGCCGTTCGCAGCGAGGAAGCGCCGATAGCGCTCGACGATCGGATGGTCGAAGCCCGCGATCACTTCGAAGCGCGGCGCCGTCGACACCGGCGCCGTTTCGCCGACCGGGCAGAATGCGTCGCCGACCTGGCAGACGTCGGCCGGGCACAACTCGAAGCCTTGCGAGGTGTCGACGCGAACGGCGTACAGGAACTCCCCGCCCACGAACTCGACACGCGTGATGTACGGCCTGGGCGCGGCGATGTACTGCTGGATCAGCGTGACGCCGTCGACCGAGTCCTCGAATGCCGGGCTGTCGACATAGCGCGCGAGCGCGTCGACGCCGTCGAACAGGTGCACCCCGAGACCCTTGCCGGCGCGATTGTGCTTGGTGATGAAGCGTCCCCGCATCGTCCTCGCCGCATCGACGATCGCGTCGCGTCCGACGGCTGCAATCGTGTGCGGAACGCGAATGCCTTCGCGACGCAGCGCGCCGTATTGCGCCATCTTGCTGATTTCGAGCGCAAGCGCGCGCGAGTTGTTGATCACGCGGCGGCCATGCGATTCGAGCCACGCGAGCAGGCCACCGGTGAGCTCGGCGGCGTAGCGATGGCCGCGCGTGTGCGACGATGCGCTCATCCGGTTGTAGAAGACGCCGCGCGGCGGAACGCTCGCGAGATCGAGCCGCCCATCGGCGGTGAACCATTCGGTGTACGGGAGCCGCAGCTCGTCGAACGCGACGCGAAGCGGCTCGACCCAGGCGTCGTTCTCGTGGATGACGTAGATGCGCGACATGGCAGCCTCGAATGGCATCGTTATGCCTTCAAGATAGCGACGCCGGCGGCAGGAGCAAAATAACGAATGCTTTTATCCTTGTAACCGCGAGCGAAGAGGACGGGCGCGCCGAAGGGCCGCTTTCAGGCGCGAATGCAGCAAAGCGGCGCACGTTTGCGCGCCGCGAGCGCGGGGGACTCACAATGGCGGAAACGAAGTGGCGTTACCATGGCGTGCGGGTCATCAAGGCGAACCAGCTCGACACGAACACGGCGCAGACGCCGGGCATGAACCGCGCGGCGGCGATCAACCACGCGCGGATGGGCGCCGAGAAGCTCTGGGCGGGAACGGTCGTCATCCACCCGAAGGCGAAGACCGGCGCCCACCATCACGGCCCGGTCGAGAGCGTGATCTACGTCGTCAGCGGCAAGGCGCGGATGAAATGGGGCGACCGGCTCGAGTTCACGGCCGAGGCCGGTCCGGGCGATTTCATCTACGTGCCGCCGTTCGTGCCGCACCAGGAGATCAACGCGAGCGACAGCGAACCGCTGTCGTGCGTGCTCTGTCGCAGCGGCCAGGAGCCGGTCGTCGTCAATCTCGACATTCCGAACGTCGAGCCGAATCCCGAGAACGTGCCATGGGTCGACAACATTCACCCGGCGCCATAGGGCCTGCGACAACTTTCGCGCACCAAAGTCGTCTCCGACCCTGCTTCGGTTCTCGCTAGGCGCGCCGCCACCGGCGCCGCAGCAGCGTGCCGTTTCGCCGTAGTTCGTTCAACACTTCCCCGGCCAGGAGGCCCATCGCGGCCGCGACGCCGGCCGCAATCCGCAGCCTGTTCCACGCCGGTTCGCGCGGCTCGATCGTTTCCTGCGCGGCGGGGACGCGCCAATCGCGTCCCTGACGTACCGGCTGCGGCATTTCGGTACGCGGCTCGGGCCGTTCGCGGGGAACTGCCGTGTTGCCGCCGTGAGTCGGGGTTTTGCCGGCGTCCTGCGCCGCTTGCGCAGAATCACCCTGCGTCGCTTGCGTCGGCTTCTCCGCCTTCACCGGTTTTTTCTGGTGGCTGCGGGAGCCGTGCCGGTACGAGTAGGTCCGCGTGAATTCCGCGCCGAGCAGGAAGATCTGCGCCGAGTAATAGACCCACAGCAGCACGATCACGAGCGAACCGGCGGCGCCGAAGCTCGATGCGACGCTGCTCTTTCCGAGATAAAGACCGATCAGCAACTTGCCGATCGCGAACAGCAGCGACGTGACGGCCGCGCCGATCCAGACATCGCGCCAGCCGATGTCGACGCGCGGCAGCAGCTTGTAGATCATCGCGAACAGGCCCGTGATGACGAGGAAGCTGATCACGAAGTTGATCACCTGCAGCGCCGCTTCCCACCCGGGAAACCAGCCGCTCCAGAACTTGCCGATCGCCGACAGGCCGGCCGACAGCACCAGCGAGACGAGCAGCAGGAAGCCGATGCCGAGCACCATGCCGAACGAAAGCAGCTTGCCGCGGACGAGTCCCCAGATGCCCGCGTGCTCGGGCTTCGGCGAATCCCAGATCCGGTCGAGATCCGATTGCAGCTCGCCGAAGACCGTCGTCGCGCCGAGCAGCAGCGTGACGACCCCGACGACCGCTGCGAACGTCCCGTGACCCGTCTGACTGGCGCTCGCGACGGCGGCCTGGATCGTGCCCGCGCCGCGGTCGCCGATCAGTCCCTTGAGCTGGCCGAAGATCTCGCCGCGCGCGGCGTCGGCGCCGAAGAAGAAGCCGGCGACGGCGATCGCGATGACGAGCAGCGGCGCAATCGAGAAAATCGTGTAGTACGCGAGCGCCGCGCCCATGCTCGATGCGTAGTCGTTCGACCATTCCGATACCGACTCCTTCGTCAGCGCCCACAGCGATTTCACCTTCAGCATCGGAAGCTCCGTCGCGCACCCTGGCGCGTTGCGTTGGCCGCCGGGCGGCCGCCCGGTCGATCGTGAGCGTAGCCGCCGGCGATCGGTGGCCGCTATCGGTGTGCTACGCGGATCGCCGTCCGTCGTTTGCCGACATTCCGCGCCGGTCGAACGCCACGCGGACGACTATCAGTGGTCGACGCCGTAATACGCCCACTGCCACCGCTGAAACGGGTTCTGCTTGAATCCGCGGAGCCACGGTTGCGTCAGATCGTTGCGATACGGGTAATCAGCGACGATCCATGGCGTGTAGCCCGCGATCAGCTCGTTCATCCTGCGGAAGATCGCATTGCGCGAAGCGCCGTCGGGAAGGACGCGCGCCGCATCGTAGAGCCGGTCGTACGCGGGAAGGCGCAGACGGGCGTCGTTCGACGTGCCGATGTTCCGGCTTACGAGATAGCTGTAGAACTGATTGCCGTCCGGGATGCCGCTGATCCAGCCCAGTCCCCACATCATCATCTGCCCCGCCTCCGTCATCCTGTTGAGCTCGGGCCACTTGTTCTTCAGGAACGCCATCCGGATGCCGATCGCATCCATGTTGCGCTTCCAGAGCTCGTCGCTCGCCCGGGCAGCTGCGTCGGTCGTCGAGCCCTTGACGATCGTCAGCGGCTTGCCCTCCGGCGTTTCACGGTACCCGTCGCCGTCGCGGTCCTTGTAACCGAAGCGGTCGAGGAGGGCGCGCGCGGCCGCCGGATCGAATGGCACGCGAATGCCGACCGTCGCGTCGTGGCCGAAGAGACCGGGCGGGACCGGCTGATCGGCGAGCAACGCCTGGCCGTCCGCGAGTTGCCGGATGTCGGCGGCGCGGTCGTAGCCCATCGCGATCGCGCGACGAAGTGCCACCTTCGCCGGCTCGTAGCCGCCGACGACGGGATCGTCCATGTTGAAAAAGAAGAACGACAGCGAAGGCTCGGGTGAGCGGTGCAGCGCAATCCCGCGCTTCGCGAGCGCGGGCCGCAGCCTATCGCCGTCGAGGACGGTCGCCGCGAGCGATGCGGGAACGTTGACGAAATCGAGCTCGCCGCGGTCGAACGAGAGCATCCGCGGCTGTGCTTCCTCGGTGATCGCGATGTCGACGTTGCCCACCAGCGGAAGCCTTTGGCCGGTGAGGCCTTTCGCGACCGCTGCGTCGGCCGCATCGTTGCCAGGCGCCGGGTAGCGCTCGTCGCGGAAATCGGGATTCGCCTCGAGGACGATCCGCTGTCCGCGCGTCCACGACTTGAGGCGATAGGCGCCGGTGCCGACCGGGTGCTCCATCACCCGATGCGACGCGTCCTGATAACGCTCGACGACTTCGCGCGCGACCGCGGCGAAGCTCGACGTCGTGAGCCACCACTGGAACGCGTAGTCGGGCTCCCTGAAGCGAATGCGCAGCGTGTAACGGTCGAGCGCCTGCACGCCGTCGATCTTCTCGTCGTAGTCGAACCGTCCGCTCTTCCTCGCGCGGGCAAGCGGCTCGTCGAGGCCGACGAGGTTGCCCTCGAACAGGTAGAGCCAGTACGAGCGCACCTTCGGATCGAACACGCGCTTGATGCTGTAGACGTAGTCGTCGGCGGTCAGCTCGCGCGGCTTTCCCTGGAACGCGGGATCGGCAGCGAAGCGAATGCCCCGCTTCAGCTTGATCGTGTACGTGCGGCCGCCGTCGGTGATCTCGGGCAAGCCATCGGCGGTGTTCGGCTGCAACACGACCGGCCGCGCGAAATAATCGTAGCGGTAGAGCGGATCGAAGATCGCGAGACAAACGGCGTCCGAGTACGTGTCGCCGATCGCCTGCGGATCGAAGCCGCTCTCGGCGACGGGAAAGGCGACGTGAAGCGTCTTGCGCATCTCCGTCGCGTGGACGACGCATGCAAATACGCAGAGCGCGAGCAGAAGCGATTTCTTCACCGAGAAAACCTAAATGCGGTTAGAGACGATTTTCGTTGGAGCGCAAATCGTCTCCGACGCCAGGAACCGCGCGAGGCGCGCAATCCCGTCGTCGAGTCGTTCGTCGCTGGCCGCGAAGCACCAGCGGACGAAGCCTTCGCCCTCGGGGCCGAACGCACTGCCGGGCGCCAACCCGAGCTTCGCCTGCTGCACGAGCTTCGAGCAGAACGCCATGCTGTCCGCGACGCCGTCGATGCGAAAGAACGCGTACATCGCGCCGGCCGGCGGCGCGACCTGAACGCCCGGCAATGTGCGCAACCCGTCGATCAATCGGTTGCGCGCACGTCGCAGGCGCTCGCGCGTCGCGTCGACGGTCGGCTCGCCGTCGCGCAGTGCGACGACGCCCGCGCGCTGCACGAACACCGGCGAGCACGACGTGTTGTATTCGATCAGCTTGCCGAGGTCGGACATCAGCGGCTGCGGCGCAACGATCCAGCCCAGCCGCCAGCCGGTCATCAGCCACGCCTTCGAGAAGCTGTTCGTGGTGACGACGCGCATCCTGCTGTCCGCGATGTCGAGCAGCGCCGGCGCGCACGCGTAATCGTCGTCGTAGTAGAGGCGCTCGTAGACGTCGTCGGCGACGATCCAGATGCCGTGGCGCACGCAGTGCCCGAGCAGCACCTCCTGCGTGCCGCGATCGATCGTCCAGCCCGTCGGATTGTTCGGCGAATTCAGCATCAGCGCGCGCGTGCCGGGCGTCAGCGCATCGAGCAGCCGGTCGACGTCGAGCGTCCATCCCGACGGGCCGAACGAGAGCGGCACGCAGACGACGTCGGCCGAGAGAATCTTCGGGATCTCGACGAGATTCGGCCATAGCGGCGTGACGACGACGACGCGATCGCCGGGAGCGACGAGCGCTTCGACGGCCAGCATCAGCGCCGACATCCCCGATGCCGTCACCGCGATTGCGTCGGGCGCCGTCGGCCGATGCAGAGCGGTCACGTAATCGGCGATCGCTTCGCGCAGTTCGGGAATGCCGAAGTTCTGCGAATAGAACGTTTCGCCCTGCGCAAGCGAGGCGATTCCCGCATCGCGGATGAACGCGGGCGTCACCTGATCGGGCTCGCCGAACCAGAACGCGAGCACGTCCTTGTCGTGCATGCCCACGTTCGCGATATCGCGGATGCGCGAGGCGGAAAGCGCGCGCACGGCGCTGCGCGCCTCGGGCAACAGCGAACAGGTATCAGGCAACAGAAGCCGTGAGTCGGGCATCGCGGGGCAAGCAACGAGAGCTGCCGTGCGCCCAGTTTACTGTTACCTGTCGCCTGCCGGCTGACCTCTGATCGCGATGTGGCGCCGCGCGCTAAATCGCGATCTCGAACGTATCCCTGCCGTGTCCCTTCGCCGCGTAAAGCGCGCTGTCGGCGCGCTTGAGCAGCGCCTCGGGTGTGGTCGCGCCGCCCTGGCCGAGCGCGATGCCGATGCTCGTCGTCACCTTGACCGTCGTGTCGCCCGCGTGCACGGGCGGCCGCATCGCCGCGATGATCTTGCGCGCAACGAAGCGGCACTCCTCGCGCGAATGGATCCCTTCGAGAACGATGACGAACTCGTCGCCCGCAAGGCGCGCGACGAGGTCGGTCGCGCGCACCGACGCCGACAGGCGTCGGCCGAACTCGCGCAGCACGTCGTCGCCGGCCGCATGGCCGAGCGTGTCGTTGATCCGCTTGAAGCCGTCGACGTCGAGGAACAGCAGCGCGACCTGCCGCTCGCTGCGCTGCGAGCGGCGCAGCGCAGCGGCGATGCCGTCGTTGAACGCGTGACGGTTCGGCAAACCGGTCAGCGTGTCCTTTTGCGCGAGCCGCTCGAGCTGTCGCTCGACTTCCTTGAGCGGCGTGATGTCGGTCGACGACGTGTAGACGCCGATCACCTCGCCCGACGCGTCGATGTCCGGAATGTAGCTGCCGCGCACGAAACGCGTCCCGGCAGCGTGCGGCACTTCGACGTCGAAATCGACGCGCTCGCCGGCAAACGCGCGCTCGAGGTTCGCCGCGATGTTCGCGTACGCCTGCGGGCCCAGTACCTCGGCGATCCGGCGACCGGTGATCTCCGCGAGGGGCCGGTTCAGCCACGTCTCGTAATAGCGGTTGTTGAAGCGATAGCGACGTTCGCGGTCGATGTAGCCGACCATCGATGGAATGCTGTCGGTGATGCTGCGCAGCCGCTGCTCGCTCGCCTGCGCCTTCTGCTGCGCGGCGGTGAGGTCGGTGATGTCCTGCACGAGCGCGTAGAAGCCCTGCACGTCGCCCGACGCATCCTGGTCGGGAATGAGCTCGACCAGTTCGTTGCACGCGCGCCCGTGACGAACCACCGTGCGCTGGAAGCGCGCGCGCTCGCCGCGGCGCACGCGCTCGAGATGCGGCTTCGACTGCGCATACGACTCGGGACTCAGCAGTTCCTGCACGGTGCGGCCGATCATCTGCTGCGCCGAGAGCCCGAACATCTGCTCGCCGCGGGCGTTCACGAACTGGTAGCGTTCGTCGGCCGACAGGTACGCGATGAGCGGCGGCAGATTGTCGGCGATCATCCGCATCCGCTTCTCGGAATCGGCCAGCGCGTGTTTCGCGCGCCGCAGTGCGGTGACGTCCTGCGAGATCGTGACGACACCGTGCACGACGCCCGACGCATCGACGTCGGGCACGTGATCGACCTGGTAGAACTCGCTTCCGCCGGGGCGCTCGACGACGAGATCGAAGTGCCGCGCCTCGCCCGCGTAGCTGCGGTCGAGCTCCGGCTTGATCTGCGCGAATGCCTCCGGCGGCACGATCTCCGCCAACGGGCGCCCGACGACGTCGTCCGACTCGTGTCCCCAGTACTGCGCGAAGCGCCGGTTGCCGAAGAGCAGCCGGTCGCGCGTATCGATGTAGGTGATGCGCGCCGGAATGCCGTCGGCGATCAGGCGCACGAAACGCTCGCGCGCGGCGAGCGCTTCCTCGGCGTCCTTGCGCCGGGTGATGTCCTGGCAGACGACGTACGCGCCTCGCACTTCGTGCATGTCGCCATAGTCGGGAAAGCAGGTGACGATGAACACGCGCGCCCGGCCACCGGGGGTGAGCGTCGCCTCGAACGTCTGCGGCAAGCCGGCGCGGACCTCGCGCATGCGGCTCGCGAGGCGCGCATGGACGGCGCGCCCGAGGACGGCGCGAAGCGATCGTCCGACGGCCCCGGCGGGCGCTGCGCCGAACACGTCCCGGTAGTACTCGTTGACGAAGCGCAGACGCTCGCGTGCATCGACGTAGGCGATCAGGACCGGCACGTTCGCGGTGATCGTTTCGAGCTCGGCCGTGCTGCGCTCGAGCGCGGCGGTCTTCTCCTGCAATGCGCCGGTGCGTTCCTCGACCGTTTGCGCGAGCCGGTTCAGCGTCTCGGCGAGCACGCCGGTCTCGTCGTCGCCGGCGACCGTCGTCCGGTGCGCGAGGTTGCCGCGGGCAAGCAGCCGCGCGTCGTGCGCGAGCCGATGCAACGGGCGCGCGATGCGCACGCCGAGCGCCGCGGCCAGCAGCGCGCCGAGCAGAAGCGACAGCGAGCCGAACGCGAGCGTCTCCCGCAGGTTCGTCCGGGCGAAATTGAGCGCCGCGTCGGTCGGCATGCCGACGAACACGTGCCACTGCGTGCGCTTCGCCTGCGTGTAGCCGGCAATGCGCGGAACGTTGTCGGCGCCGCGCGTCTCGTCGACGCCTTCGCGGTTCGCAAGGTGCTCGCGCGCCTTGCCGACGCCGAGCACGCTCATCCCCACCCAGCGGCGCGCGTCGACGCTTCGCGCGAGCACGATGCCGTCGGCGTTCACGACCGAAGTCACCGTTTCGCTCGGCATCGTCCCGGCGAGGTCGAGCAGCGGCTGCACCTGCTCGAGGTCGGTCGAAAGCGTCACGACGCCTTCGACGTTGCCCGAAGGCCCGACGACCGGGCGCGCGAACATCACGACCGGCGCGCCGTCGTCGTACGACGGGACGGGGCCGGCGATCGCGGTTGCGGACGCCTGCAGCGCGCGCCGGAAGTAGTCGCGATCGGCGATCGACACGCGGTCTTGCGCCGGCATTCGGTTCAGCGTGCCGACGTTGCGGCCGTCGAGCGTCCAGACGCCGACGTTGTGGACGAGGCGGGGAAGGTCGCCGCGGATCCGCGCCAGGAACGCGCTGTTCGCAGTTGCCGCCGATGGATCGACGATCACGCCATGGCGGACCAGCGCCAGCGCCGTGAGATTGTCGCCTACAACGTCGTCGACGCGCGCGGCGATGACGCGCGCGAGCGCCAGCGCGCGCTGCTTCGCATAGTCGTGCGCCACCGACGCCTGGCGTGCCGCGCTGGCGCCGACGTAGACGATAAACGGCAGGCCGACGGCGAAGGCGAGCACCGCCAGCCGAAAGCCGATCGACGAGCGCAGCCGGACGAGACGCGTCGCGCGCCGAGCGCGCGCAGGACGTGGCGTGCCTTCGCCATCCCGCGGACGGGAAGCGCGAGCGAGCACGCGTGACGTCGACTGGTCGTCGGGCATGGGATCTCGGGCGCGTTGCAGCCGGTGACGAGCGCCGTCGCGCAAGGAACATGCCGATGTCATCGGCGATAATGCCGCGCTCTTCCCTTCGCCCGCGAGATCCCGCCCCGATGAATCCCCTGTCGCTCGCGCTGCATCCCGCGGTCGTCTGCGCGGCGCTCCTCTGCTGCTCGAACCTGTTCATGACCTTCGCGTGGTACGGGCATCTGAAGCTGCTCGAAAACCGCGCGTGGTGGGTGGCCGCGCTGATCTCGTGGGGAGTTGCGCTCTTCGAATACCTGTTGCAGGTGCCGGCAAACCGCATCGGCTACACGCAGCTGTCGCTTGCGCAGCTCAAGATCATGCAGGAGGTGATCACGCTGACGGTATTCGTGCCGTTCGCGATGTTCTTCATGGGCGCGCATCTCAAGCTCGACTACCTGTGGGCCGGTCTTTGCATGATGGGCGCCGTCTACTTCATCTTCCGCGGCTGACGCCGGCTCCGGACCGATGCATCTGCACATCCTCGGCATCTGCGGCACGTTCATGGGCGGCCTCGCGGCGATCGCGCGCGAGGCGGGCCACACGGTGACCGGCTGCGACGCGAACGTCTACCCGCCAATGTCGACGCAACTCGAGGAACTCGGCATCGCGCTGACCGAAGGCTACGACGCGGCGCAACTCGACACCGTGGCGAAGCGCGCCGACGTGTTCATCGTGGGCAACGTCGTTTCGCGCGGCAATCCGCTGATGGAGGCGGTGATGAACGCCGGGCGCGCGTACGCGTCCGGTCCGCAGTGGCTCTACGAGAACGTGCTGCGCGACCGCTTCGTCCTCGCCGTGGCGGGCACGCACGGCAAGACAACGACCTCGGCGATGCTTGCTCACGTCTTTGCGCAGGCAGGACTCGACCCGGCGTTCCTGATCGGCGGCGTGCCGGTGGATTTCGGCGTGTCGGCACGCCTCACGCCGAGCCCGTTCTTCGTGATCGAGGCCGACGAGTACGACACGGCGTTCTTCGACAAGCGCTCGAAGTTCGTCCATTACCGGCCGCGCACGGCGATCCTCAACAACCTCGAGTTCGACCACGCCGACATCTTTGCCGACCTGGCGGCGATCGAGACGCAGTTCCATCACCTCGTGCGGACGATTCCGGGCGACGGATGCGTCGTCGTCAACGGCGCCGACGAGGCGCTGGCGCGCGTGCTCGCACGCGGCGTCTGGAGCGAGGTCGAGCGCTTCGACGCAGCGTCACCGGGCGCGAAGCCGGGCGCCGAATGGACGATCGCGGACGACGGCCGCGCGACGCGCCGGCGTCGCGCCGCACGACGCGCTCGCGGCATTGCGGTCGTTTCGCGGTGTCCGGCGACGGATGGAGCTTCGCGGTCGCGTCGACGGCGTCGCCGTGTACGACGACTTCGCGCATCACCCGACGGCGATCGCGACGACGATCGACGGCCTGCGCCGGCGCGAGCCGCATGGCCGCATCCTCGCGGTGCTCGAGCCGCGCTCGAACACGATGAAGCTCGGGACGATGAAGGCGGCGCTGCCGTCGAGCCTCGCGCAGGCCGATCGCGTGTTCTGCCATGCGGCCAATCTCGGCTGGGATGCCGGCGAGGCGCTCGCACCGCTCGGCGCGCGCGCGCAGGTGCACGACGATCTCGACGCGCTCGTCGCCGCGATCGCACACGAGGCGCAAGCCGGCGACCATGTGCTGGTGATGAGCAATGGCGGCTTCGGCAACGTGCATACGAAACTGCTCGATGCGCTGCGGGCGCGCAGCGGTCCCGTTTGAAGGCCGTTGCCGAGCGTGGGCGTTCGATCGCAGGACGCGCGATTGCCCACTCGTCGACCACCTGATTGTAGGCTACGTCATGTGGGCGCCAACTGCTTCCCGCCGGCGTCGCACCCCTCGTGACCGCCGTCCATGCGCCCCACGATCGTCTACCTGCACGGCTTTCGCTCGGCTCCCGCGAGCGCGAAGGCCCGGCAACTGAGCGAAGCGGTCGCGGCGCTGCCCGACGCGGCCCGGCCGATCCTGCACGTACCGGCGCTCGAACACCGGCCCGCGCGGGCGATCGCGGCGATTCTCGGTCTCGCGGCCCACGTCGATCCGCGAGCGCTCACTTTCATCGGCAGCTCGCTCGGCGGCTATTACGCGACCTTCGCCGCCGAGCGCCTCGGCGCCCGCGCGGTGCTGGTGAATCCCGCCGTGCGTCCGTACGACGATCTCGCGCCGTATCGCGGCATGCAGGCGAACCTGTACACCAGTGAGATCTTCGAGGTGACCGAGCGCCATTTCGACGAGCTGCGAGCGCTGCGGATCGTGAAGATCGTCCACCCCGAGCGTTACTGGCTGCTCGTGCAGTCGGGCGACGAGGTGCTCGATTACCGCACGGCGGTCGCCTTCTACGCCGGCGCGTGGCAAAGCGTACGGGGCGGCGGCGATCACGCGTTCGTCGATTTCGCAGGCGAGATTCCCGCGCTGCTGCGCTTCTGCGGCGTCGGCGGTGAACCGGGTTTTGTGCACCGCGCCTAGCTCGAACCGCGGGCGCGGGTTATGCTTGATCTCCCTGCGCCGCGGCCACGAGCCGCGGCAGTAACCCGCTGTCCGCGCACGTACTTCGGCCGACCGGCCACGTTGTGCGGTCGGTTCGCAGAAGGAGTTCGCGATGGCAACTCGCGCCAACGACAACCTTCGCGCCTCGCACACCGGGGCACGCCATCGCGGCGCCGCTTCCCGGGTGGGTCGCGACCCCGCGACACAACCGCTGTCCGACGCCGCCCTCGACCTGATCGGGCGCGAGAAGACGTTCGGCGCGCGCAATTACGATCCGCTGCCGGTGGTGCTCGCACGCGGCGAAGGCAGCTGGGTCGCCGACGTCGACGGCCACTACTACCTGGACCTCATGTCCGCCTATTCGGCGGTCAGCTTCGGTCACGCGCACCCGCGCATCGTCGGCGCGCTGATCGCGCAGGCCCAGCAACTCGGCGTCACGTCGCGCGCGTACTACAACGACGAGCTGCCGCCATTGCTCGAGCGGCTTGCGCAGCTGACCGGTCTCGATCGCGCCTTGCCGGCGAACGGCGGCGCCGAGGCGGTGGAAACCGCGATCAAGGCCGCGCGCAAGTGGGGCTACAAGGTCAAGGGGATTGCCGACGGCCGCGCGGAGATCATTGGTTGCGCGGGCAACTTCCACGGCCGCACGATCACCGTCGTCGGACTTTCGACCGAGCCGCAATATCGCGATGGCTTCGGGCCGTTCCTGCCCGGGTTCTCGACCGTTCCCTACGGCGACGCCGATGCGCTGCTCAAGGCGATCACGCCGCGCACCGCGGCGTTCCTCGTCGAGCCGATCCAGGGCGAAGGCGGCATCATCGTGCCGCCGCCGCACTATCTCGCGCGCTGTCGCCAAATCTGCCGCGACCATCACGTGCTGATGATCTGCGACGAGATCCAGACGGGGCTCGGCCGCACCGGCCGTTTCCTCGCGACCGAGTACGACGGGATCGAACCGGATGGCGTCATTCTCGGCAAGGCGTTAGGCGGCGGCCTGCTGCCGGTGTCCGCTTTCGTGGCAACGAACGACGTCATGCAGGTATTTCATCCGGGCGATCACGGCAGCACGTTCGGCGGCAATCCGCTCGCCTCGGCCGTCGCGATGGCGTCGCTCGACGTGCTGCTCGAGGAGAAGCTGGTCGAGCGCTCGGCGGAGCTCGGGGCGTGGCTTTTGTCGGAGCTCCAGGACCTGCGCAGTCACATCGTGTGCGACGTCCGGGGGCGCGGCCTTTTCGTCGGCATCGAGGTCGATCCGCGGTACACGACCGCGCGCCCGGTCGTCGATCGGCTCCTCGCGCGCGGCATCCTGTCGAAGGACACGCACGGCACCGTCGTGCGGATCGCGCCACCGCTCAACATCCCGCGTGACGACCTCGCGTGGGCGGTCGGCGAAATCTACGCCGTGTTCCGGGAGCTCGAGCGCGATCTGAAGCGCGCGGCGTAGTGGAGGGCGCGAAGCTGCAATAATCCGCGCCTCGACGCGCGCGTCATCGATGCGCGTCTCGTGCCGCCATGCAGTCGCTTCGCGCCTTCGCCCGCTTCGTCCCCGTCGTTTTCGCCGCGGTCTGTTCGACTGCGCTCGCCGCGTCGCGCATCTGCATCAGCGCCGATACGCTGCTCTTCGGCCAGCAGCAGGTCGGCAGCAGCACGTCGGCGACGATCAGCGTGTCGGACTGCGGTGACGCGCCGTTCGCGTTCACCGACGTGAGCCCGCATAGCGCAACCAACATCGCTTTTCGGACCGTGACGTCGTGCGCGACCGGGATGACGCTCGCACCGGGCGATGCCTGCGACGCGACCGTGTATTTCGAGCCGACGGTGCCGGGGCAGGCGTCCGGCGCGCTCTGGTTCCACAACACGACGTCGACGCCGGATGAGTTGCTGACGTTTTACGGCCGCGGGATCGACGCGCAGGCGGGAACCGCATCGCTCGAATTTGCCCCGGCGCTCGCCGACTTCGGCCGCGAAGCGGTTGGCCACGAAACGCCGGGACTCGTGCTGACGTTGCGGAACGTCGGCGCCGCGCCACTCGTACCGAGCGCGCTCGTGCTGAACGGCGTCGACCCGTACGATTTTCGCGGCGAGACCGGCAACGGCGCGGGCGCCTGCGGCATCGGTCGCGCGATCGTCGCGGGCGGAAGCTGCACGCTGACGCTCTACTTCCATCCGCAGGCGAGCGGTTCGCGGCAGGCGAATCTCGTCGTCGACGCGCCGCAACTCGCGGCGCTCGCGACCGTCACGCTGGTCGGGCAAGGCATCGATGGATCGGCGACGATCCCGGTGATCGAATTCCACAATGCTCGCGACGGCCAATACTTCCTGACCGCCGATCCGAACGAGGCGGCGCTGCTCGATCGCGGCGCACTCGGCGCCGGCTGGTCGCGCACCGGTGCGACGTTCAACGCCTGGCCGCTCGACGCGACGGATCCGCGTGCACAACCGGTTTGCCGCTTCTTCGGCACGCCGGGCGTCGGGCCGAACTCGCATTTCTATACCGCGTACGCGAACGAGTGCGACATCGTGCGCAAGGATCCGCACTGGATCGAGGAGGGTGCGACGTTTCGCGCGATGCTGCCGGAGAAAGGCGCGTGTCCCGACGGCTACGACACGGTGCTGCGGCTGTGGAAGCCCGGCGCGGTCGTGACGGACGGCCGGCACCGCTATGTCGTCGATTCGGCGATCGCGTCGACGATGCAGGGCGACGGCTGGGTCCTCGAAGGGCCGGTGTTCTGCGCGCCGCGTTAATATTCGAGTTCATGACTGCGCCGACGCTCGCAGGGAAGCTGGTCGTTGCGATCAGCTCGCGCGCGCTTTTCGATCTGACCGAAAGCCATCGCGTCTACACCGAGCGCGGCGTCGACAGCTATCACCGCTACCAGATCGAGCACGAGGACGAGCTTCTCGAGCCGGGCCCGGCGTTCGCGCTCGTGACGAAGCTCCTGCGGCTCAATCGCCTGTCGAAGCAATACGTCGAGGTGATCCTGCTGTCGCGCAACAGCGCCGACACCGGCCTTCGCGTGTTCAACGCGATCAAGCACTACGGCCTCGACATCACGCGTGCCGCATTCACGAAGGGCGAGCCGACGTCGCGTTACGTGCCCGCGTTCGGCGCGCACCTGTTCCTTTCCGCGGACACCGACGACGTGCGTCGCGCGCTCGAGGACGGCTATGCGGCGGCGACGATCTTCCCGAGCGTGTTCCGCAACGAGACGGACGAGCTTCGCATCGCCTTCGACGGCGACGCGGTGCTGTTCTCCGACGAGGCCGAGCGCGTCTACCAGGCGAACGGCCTCGCCGCCTTCGCGCAAAGCGAGCGCGATGCCGCGACGACGCCGCTGTCGGGCGGACCGTTCAAGGAATTCCTCGCGGCGCTGCA
>Ga0134125_10004485_pt1 | contig 15953 bp, 14 predicted proteins | sample KB31751_FD_96464 | JGI IMG/M metagenome (GOLD analysis project Ga0134125, IMG submission 96464) | Terrestrial soil microbial communities with excess Nitrogen fertilizer from Kellogg Biological Station, Michigan, USA - KB3-175-1 | ecosystem: Environmental > Terrestrial > Soil > Unclassified ... | reverse complement strand
GTCCGTTCCCGTCGAGCCGCCGCCGGCCGCGCTGAGGAAATAGCACGTTGGCGAGCCGGGAGCGTGAGTGTCCGGTTCAGGACTCCGCTCGCTTACGCTCGCGGCTCCGATCGAAGTTTGAGCCGAGAGCGTGAGCGACTGGAGTTCGACTCAGTCGGCGTCGACGTCGGTCCAGGCGGTCACGTCCAGGCGCGTGTGCAAACTGCACTGTAGCGTTTCCGGGAGGTTCTGATAGGCCGTGGCGCCCGCCGGGCCGAGATGCGGGACGGCCGAGATCGGCACCAATGGTAGCTCGCGGTAAAGAGTCAGGTCGTCGCGGCTCTCGGCGATGACCAGTCCCGGAACGGGCACGGCGCGGACGAGCAATTCGCGGACGGGAATGCCGGCCTGCCCGCCGGGCGCCGAGGCCGCCACCATTTCCGAACTGGCCCACGGACCGTTCGCCACCCATTCCGGTTCAGCATCGGCGAACGCTTGCCCCACGCCTTGTTCGGCCAGTTGCTTGCTGCGGAATCGCTCGGCGAACATCGCCCCAAGATCGACCTCGCCGAGGCGGCCATCGAGGTACGCGCGCGCTTCTTCGCGCAGCACGCGGACCACGCCTTCCCCCCCGGTGCTGGAATCGAAGCAGGCCTGGAAGAGCCCGCCGAGTTCCGGCTCCAGGGCCGTGTGCAAGCGGCGATCGATTTCCGCGAGGTCGTCGTCGTTGATGACGGCGAGGAAGCGCTGGACGGCATCGGTGACGCCGAGGCAGCCGGGGGGCATGAGCCGGCGCGGCCCGGGAATCACGTCGATCGGTTCGGGCTCGATGATCGCGGCCGCGGTTTCCATCCGTTGCCGGGCGTCGGTCACGTCGGTCAGTTGCCCGGCCAGCACTTCGCGGATCGCTTTGTAAACTCCCGCCAGTTCGCGATAAGTGAAGGACTGGTAGCGGGCGCGCGGGAACTGCCGCAAGGCGTCGGCCATCTCGCCGGCCGCCGGCTTCCGCATTCCCTTCTGAAAGTGCATGTACTGAACGAGGCATTCGAAACCCGTTTGTGCTTTCGCTTCCGCCTGATTGGCGTCGTCGACGTACGAAGTCAGCAGGCGGTCCGTGGTGGCGAGAAACTGTCGGAGCACTTCTTCGGCGCCGGCGAGTCGGAACTCGGGATCCTCGACGAGCGAGTGGCCGAGGACCGAGAGTTCGACGGTGAATCCTTCGGCGGCCGAGAGCGCGGCATTGTGGACGGCGGCCTCACCGATCGTCAGTTCGCGCTTGGCCACAGAGATCGGCGGGCCCAGCAACTTGACCAAGCGGTCGATGGCGACCTGGATTTTCTCCGGTTCCGGCAAGCGGGCCAGCCAGCCGCGCGGCACCAGCGGTTCGGTCGTTAGCGCGATCAGTTCTTCCACCTTGCCGCCGACGGCGAGTTCCATCGCTTGCTGAAGGTGCGCGAGAATCGCCTCGGGATCGAGGCCGAATTGCGTCCATCGCGCGGCGGCCCAGGTGGGAACCACCTCGCGGGCTCGCTTCAGGCTCGGCGCCAGCCAGTTCTTGAGCACGTTGCGCGCGGCTGCGGCCGCGGTCCGCGAGACGACTTCGGCCCGAGGCCAATCGAATGCCGTTACGCCGAAGGCCGCGAACTTGACCCCGGGGCTCGGATCGTTCGCGATTCGCGCCCGGCGCAGTTCGTCCGCCGCGTGGCCGAGCGCCGTGAACAGTTCGAGGCGGAGCAACTCGGCGGCATCGGTGTAAGGACGCAGCGACGTTTGCGTGGAATCCTCGGTGCGAATTGGAATGCAAGGGATGACGCGGGATCCCGGTTTCTGCATGCTTCCCGAGCCGGGGGGCAGGCTTGGCCGCAATCGGGCCGCTGGGGCCGAGATGGCCGTTGGCGTCTTCGAGCGCGGCGGCGGAAGGGCGCCGCTCCCGACCGGCGGCGGGCCGTTCTTCGGCAGGTTCAAGCCGGCCAGCGAACCGGGCAGCAAATACCAGCGCGAGAATGGCGCTTGCTTCTCGCGAATCTGACCCTGGCGTTCGTCGTAGTGGGCCACGAATGTGCTTTGCGGCCGCGAGAAGTGATTCAACTCCGTCAAGGCCGCGTAGGTATTGCCGAGGGCTTGCGGCGGCGTGAGCATCGCGTCGGCGGGCGGCACGATCAACACGCCGACCACGTCCGGGTTTTCGTAGCCCATCCGCTTCATCCGCGTCCGCACTGCGTAAGCCGCATCGAGGAACATGCCGCCGCCCGTGCCGCCGGCGATCCCCGCGACGATGTACACCCGGGGGCGGTTGGTCCGCCGCCGCAGGCTCGTCCGCTGCTCCGTTAAGTGCAGGGAATCCAGCGACAGGCAAGCGTCGAGTTCGGTGTGAATCTTCCCCATCAGCGGCCGGTAGTGGTCGCAAAAGGCGAGGCGGCCGAAGGAACGCAGCCCCATCGTCTGCGGCGTCCGCGGAATCTTGTACAGAAGCTGCGTGTCGAACCACCCTTCGGTAAGCGTGCGGCCATTGAGCCGCGGCTTCATGTAGTGCCCGGCGCGGTTCAACTTCGCCGCGAAGATTTCCTCCGGCCGTAAGCCGGCGAGGCGCTCGGTCGGCCGCGCTCGCGCCGCTTCATCCAGCGCCTCGGCATCCGTGTCGATGTACAGGCAGCGGACGAGCGGCGTGTATTCCGGAGGGCCGAACCGCTCGGTCTGATCGAAGCGGAAGCGCTGGAGCACGCGCAGCCCGGATAGGCCGATACCGATGATGAGTGCGGGGCGGAGCGGCCCCTCGCCGGAGATTTCCGGAGGGGCCGGCGTGTAGACCGGTTGAAGGCTTTCGGTCTCGGCCAGCCCTTTAGGGAACGGCGTTTCCAATGCAAGGTCGGCGATCCCGCCGTGGATGATCGGCGTCGGCGGAATCTCGACGGGCATCGACCGTTCGCCGGAAAGTCCCTTGACGGCCGAGGCACGGTTCGGGTCGCCGCCGTCGCGCAGAGTACGCACGAACATGCTGACGTTCGGCCACCGATCCTCGGCCTTTTTCGCCAGGGCCCGGGTCAAGGCCGGCCGATCGCACGCCGGCGACGGCGCCAGGTTCGGCGGCATCTGCAAGTGCTGCATCAATAGCTGACTCATGCTGGCGCCGTCGAACGGCCGCTGCCCCGTCAGCAGTTCCTGGTACACGCACGCCAGGCTGTACTGATCGCAGTAGCGCGAAACCATGCCGTCGAAGGTTTCCGGGGCCGCGTAGACCGGTGTGATGCCGCCCGTCACGCTGGCCATCACGCCTTGCAAATCTTTCACCTGGCCGAAATCCGCCACCTTTACGTGATTGTGAAGCATGAACAGGTTTTGCGGCTTAATGTCCAGGTGCTGAAGCTGATGCTGGTCGTTCATCAGGTCGAGGACTTCGGCGGTCTCGGCCATGTACATGAGGAGTTCGTCGCGGGGGATGCCGGGCAGCCCCTTGTCGCGGCATTCGCGGAAGCGGTCCCACAGGTTGCAGTCGGCTAGCTCCATCACGATCATGAGCCGGCCTTCGACGATGTCGTAGCGGTCCAGGGCCAGCAGGTACGGATGGCGAACCATCTTGACCCGCTTCATGGCCTTGAGCTCTTGCTCGGCGTAGCGAATCAGGTCGTTGTCCTGGCTGCGGAGGTCGCCGAAGATGATCTTGACGGCCTTGTAGATGCCGCCCGGTGCCTCGCACCTCCAGACTTCGCCGAAGCCCCCGGAGCCGAGGCGATCCAGAAGTTTATATCCTGCAATGGGTTCGGACTGCGATTCAATGCGGACGGACATCGGGGGCGCCCCGAGGGGGTGTAGCGGTTGCGCGGAGTTTTCGCTCGTGCAACCGTAGCACAAGAATTCGCGCGGGGCGCAAGAAGTGGAATCACTCCACCGAGACGATGGCGGCCTGTTCCCCAAGAAAGACGGCATCGTCGGCGGGGTGCGGGTAGGGTTCGCTTAACAACCAGCAGTTCCATTCCAGGCGCGGGCCGGCATCGTGGTCGTCCAGCACGCACGGCGGCACATGCTCCGCCTGAAGCACCAGCTGAATGTCGAAATCGAATTCCGGCCCGGCATACAAGCGGATCAACTGCGTCATCAGGAAGAACGCCTTCCGTTCCGGCATGGGGCTAGTATCCGGAAGGAGTTCCATGAACTGGGCATATGTGAGCGGCCCGAGGCGGACGCGGAACTTGCCTTGGACGTCCCAAACGCGGTCGCCGGCCACGGCATTCACCCCGAGCGCACAGTTGCCGTCCTCTTCTCCCAGCCGCGACTGGCTCGGCGTATCGAGGATCAACCATTGCCCCTGGAATTCCTGCACGGTCAGCGGCAGTTGGAAGTAGCCGGAAAGCAGGACGCCGAGCCCCCAGGCGGATCGATGCCGCTGGGACAACAGCCCGGCGAACCGCAGCAAGCCGTGGTCGTCCAACTTTGCCAGCATCCGCGGCTCGGCATCGGGCGTCGGTGCGTCGATGCGAATGCGGTGCCGCAGGCCGCGCGTGCCGTGTCCGATCAGGCTGAACAACGCTTGCGTGAAGCCGTCCGGTTCTTCCGATTCGCTGCGGTTCGCTTCGCCGCGCTCGAACGGCAGAATGAAGCGGTATTTCTCCCAGGCCGCGTAGAACAGGGCCGTGAGCCGATGATTGAACAGATCGAACCAGTCGCGAAGGGCCCGCCTTTCTTCACCCTTTACTTCTCGTTCGAAGCGGAAGAGCAGTTCCGTGTAGTGCCGTGGCAGAACGGCGCTCGGTCCGGTGAGCCCGAGGAAGGTGACGGTCATCTTCGGGGCGCCGCCGGGCTCGGCGGGCGGTTGCAAGTCGTGGATCGCACTGGCCGGGAAGGCCAGGGAGAGATGCGCGCCGAACCGGGCGGCCTTCACCGCGGGAATCGAGCCGGCGCGATCCTCGGCCAGGCCGCGCAACAGCCGAACCGCCTGGAAAAAGTCGAAGGCGAACGGCTCGTCAAAGAGCCGCCGCTCGATTGCCGGTTCCTGGGATGAAGCGAACATGGACATGAATGTTTAGCCGCGACCCAACGGGGAGCGCGGTTCTAGATCAGCGTTCGCGAGCCGCTGCGGGGCGGCCAGCGGCGGATGGTCCCTTCCCCTTGCTTGGCGCGGGCCACCAGCTGCGTGAACGAGTTAATCGAGGCATACGCCCCGAGGAATCGTTCCAAAACGCTGGCAAACAGATACCCCCCCGTGCCGACATACTTCTCCTCGTCAAGCGTGACCGTGACCTCGAGGCCGCGGCAGAACCCGCTGGCGGCGCTCTCGTTCAATCGCCGCACCACCCGCTGGCTGTTCAAACCGATCAACCCCTCGATGAGCTGGCGGTTCACCTCGGCCAATTGTTGACCCGATTCCGGGTCCGAAAAGTCGTAGAGGCGCAATATCTCCTGGAGCGCGGCCCGGCCTTCCACCGGGTCGGAAAGCGACAGGTGGTTCAGCGACAGGTGCGAAAGGAGTCGCCAGTGGGCGTTGCGGCGCCGCGCCGGCCGCAGCGGCATCGTCGGCGTCCGCACGCAACGGATGGCCGACACCGGTGCCGCGGCTTCCAGTTGTAAGGCCAAGCGGTCGCCGGCTCGCTGCAATGCGGATGCCAGGTTCCGGTTCGTGCAGGTCGTGCGCACCACCAGCGTCGAGGTCGCGGGAAGATGAGGCTGCCACGACTGATCCACAAGCGACAGAAACACCTCGGTGCCGCGGTCGTCTTCCTTGCCGGAAGAGCGCCGCGTGGAATACCAAAAGGTGCCCCGTTCGCCGCGGCCAGTCGCGTGATCGATCGAATAGAACGGCCGGTATTCGACGTTGGCCCCCGCCGACGGATCGACCCCCGTGACGCTGTCCACCGTGTAGATTTCCATGCCGAGGGGGTGGCCGGTCTCGGGAACGACGCGATATTCGTAGCGGGCCTGCGTCAGGCTGATTGGCTCGGCAGTGGCCTCGAACAGATTGATGGCCGGCGTGCAGCCGAGCCGGAACGTCCCCGCTTCCACCCCTTTTTCCAGGTTCGCAGTTGTGCGGCTCAAGTAAATCTGCAGTTCGCACCTGGCCCCGAACTTGGCCTCCCGCGCCCGGCGGAAACCCGTGACATCGAGGAACCAGAATTTCGCCGGGTATGCGAAGAACTCGGTCATGAGGCGGTAGCCGGGGAACGACTGCGCGGGATACGGCAACAGAGCTTCGTTCTCGTAGAAACCGACCGGGGTAATGGCCGAGGGCGCCAGCACCACTGGCTCGGCGCCGGGGCGGTCGCCGGCCAGCACGACCCGCGTCGCATTGTTCAATAGCAGTTCGTAAAGCTCCGCGACGAGCTGATTCTCGCCGACGAGGTGGAAGCGGAGCGAATCGAGCGAGAGCTTATCGAAGGTGGCCCCGGATTGCCCTTCGAGTTGAATGCGGAGTACGGCCGCCGTTCCATGGGGCGGACTCAGGCCGGACGGGAACGGCGGCCCTTGCAGTTTGGCCGACGCCACGCCGATCGGCCACAGCGTGACGGGATACGTCGTCTGGTATTTGCACGGCACGTCCTGCACCGGCGGGGTGGCGAGCCGACTGCCGCGCGGGATCAAGAAGCCGTCGTTGAGCGGCGTTCGCGCCGCATCGGCCACGAACTGCACCACCGCCGCTGATGGGATCGGTGACAGGTAGTGCGGATAAAGGACGTGGAAGAGCGCGTCCGTGAGTTCGGGGAAGTCGTCGTCGAGCTTGTGGTGGATGCGCCCGGCGATGAGGGCGAACGCCTCGATCATCCGTTCGACGTGCGGGTCGGTGCTCTGCGTCGGGTCGAGAAGCAATCGGCCGGCGGCGGCTGGGTAGAGCCGGGCGAATTCCTGGGCCAGTTGCCGAATCGCCAGCAGTTCGCGTTCGTAATACGGGTACAGGTCGCGGCTCATCCGCTGGCCCCCTGGGGCGTGACGGTGGCCCGGCCGGTCGTCAGTTCCAGGATGGTTTCGAAGCCGATTTCGGGCGCCGGATCGACGTTCAATTCGGCCTCGATGGCGAAGGCCAGCGCCAGCCCGGCCTTGGCGTTTTCCCCGGCGACGGAGACGCGAATCTTGCGCAGCCGCGGCTCGAAGCGGGCGATGATCGATTGCACCATGCGGGCCAGGTCGCCGCGCTCGGCGTCGGAGTTGGCGCTCACGCAACTCAAATCGGGAAGGCCGAAGGTGAGAATCGACCGCGTTGCTTCGGTGTAGAACTCCGGTAGGTCCTGGTAGGTCTGCCGGGCATTGAGGAGTTCTTCGAGATCGGCGCGCACGGAGTTCATCATCTGTCGATGATCGTAGCCGGCCACGCGCCCACCCATCGATTCCGGATCGAACAAGCGATCCAGAAACGATGGGAGTAGCCGAACGGGATTGCGGGGGCTCATCCAGCCCTCGAAAGAAATGGCCTCCACAATTGGAGGCCCAGATTGCTCGTTTTACAGACCGGTCACTTCGACGACATCGCTGTTCGTAAGGCTCGGTGCGATCTCGTATCGTCCCCACATACTAAGATTGTGCAAGGCGTTAATGACGGCGTGGAAGGCGATCGGAATGTGGTGCTCCGTTTGCGACTGCCAGTTGGAACCGAATGTGTAAGGATCGCCGGAACGCAGGTCGACTTTAATGCTTCCACTTGCACTCGATACCGTTTGGCCAATCGTCACTTGGACAGTGCCGCCACCGACCAACGATCCGTAATTCGATCGCAGCGAATGCTCGCAGTCCGATTCCATTTCTTCGGGGACCGAAACGAAAGAGATTTCCATTGGTGCCTCCAGGAACGCGCCGGCTGCGGGGCAGCCGGCAGGGCTTTCGATGAAGCGGGAATAGCTCGATAACCGGCATCAGGCCACGGGCGTTTCCCAATCGTCCGAAGCCGTGACACCACCCTTCACCCAGGTCCAGGTGATCTTCTGATACGTGAAAGCGATTTCGCTAAACTCGGGGTATCGCATGAGTTCCGGATTCAAGTTGTTCGCCATCCGAAAGTCGATGCTGGCGACGTTTGCGTTGACCAGATCGATCGTGTAGTTCTGAACCTCGGATCCCACTCCGGTGGTCCGATCGTTGCCGGTCTGCGGCGACCAGAATTTCAGTTTCCATTCAGTAAGGTTCTCGTTGTTGACGAGCGCGTTGTACAGCAGCGGCAGGGCCATGTCGAGATTAGCGGTGATGACCAGCGGCTTGTGCATCCGCTTGCCCGAGGGCAATCCGGACGCCATGTCCCGCGGAGAAATGATCGAATGGGAGAGGGCAACCACCATAATGGAATTCTCCCGCCCCTTCTGAGTCACCGATCCCTTGATATCGCCTTGCTTTTGTCCCTTCAGCGTGAGATAGGCATTGAGCGCCATCCGAATCTCCCTTCGAGAAAAGTAATGCGGTTCCCGGAGCGTCCGGTTAGCCGCGGGTCAGAGTCCGCCATTCCGTGATCGCCATCGGTTCCTCGCCGACGAGCCAGAGGCGGCCGCCGAGGCCGCGTACCGGCGCGTTTTCTTCGTCGCCGATCCACTCCGTCTGCCGGCCGAGTTTGATCGCTTCGTCGGTCGCGCCGGCCGAGCCCGGGTAAATAGCCGGCAAGAAGACATCGGCCGTGGTGCCGCCGGCCTCGAGCCGCGCCGGCCGCCAGTACAAGTCGCGCGGGAACCGCGGCGGGTTCAAGGCAATCGATTCGACCTGTTCCATCGCCAGCCAGATGTAATCGTTGCCGGCAATCACTTCGAGCACGGAGCCGAAGAGATCGTCGGCGTCGCGGATTTCCAATGGAGACCCGTCGTTGACTCGGGCGGTCGGCAATACCGCCGCGTTCGCTTCTTTCAAGAGCCCCGTCGCTTCTTTCGACTGCCCGGTTCGAAGAAGATCGAGCGCGTCCAATCGCTTGTTGAGGTGTTCCGGCGGAGTGCCGGCCAACTTGGGCCGCACGCCTTCGGCAAACAACCGCCGCCGCGTGCGCTCGCCTTCCACCAATCGTGCGTATTGCACGGTGGCCATCTGGAGTTCGGGATCGTCGTAGCGCACAGCCGCGATCTGTCGACCGGCCTTGTCCAGGTCGCCGGAAAAGACCGCCAGTTCGAACAGGAACAGCCGCTTGCCGTGGTTGGACGGATCGTCCTTCACCGCCTGCGTCTGGGCAGCGACGGCATCGGCGAGGCGGCCGGCATGGAACAGATCGTTCGCGGTCATCGGCTTGCCCCCGGTCCCGAGCCACCCCCACCGCCGCCACTCGAACTCCCCAGATTCGCCACGTCGAAGTTGCCGCTGATCACGCCGCCGAGCGTCGTATCGTCCTTGTACGGACGGTAATCGACGTTGAACTTGCGGAATCGAATCGTGAACCACTCCGTCGGCGTCATGTCGTCCACCGAAGCCTCGGTCCGAAAGTTGGAGATCACGCCATCGGACAACTTGAAGACCAGATAGTCTTCCTGACTCTTCGAGTTCGCTTGCCGCAGCGACAGCGTGGCTTCGACGACCTGATCCCCCTTCACGCCCGCCGCCATGATGATCGGCGAGGCCTTGCTCATCCGCATCGTGAATTCGAAATCGAGCACCTGGACGACGATCGACTTACCCACGACGGTCGCCGTCTCGGTCGCGAAACCCCAGGAAAACCGATTAATGCGGATCTCCTCTTTATGCTTTTCGCCGGCTTCATCGCCCTTGACCTCGCCCGCGTTTTTCAGCTTCAACTTCAGGCTGATCGTGATGTTGTTGCTGCTCATGGCCGATCACCAGTGGCATCGCGAGGGCCGGACCAAGGGAGCGCCCTGCTGCTTTTTGGGTGGCACCGGCTTCCAGCCGGTGTAATCAGGCTACACCGGCTGGAAGCCGGTGCCACCCATGCCCAGAACGACTACTGCTTCTTCGGTACCTCGGCGACGAGCCGCATGGAGCAGGTCAGGGTTTCCAGTTGGAAGTGCGGCCGCAGGTAGGCCACGGCTTCGTACGAGCCGGGCTTCCCCTTCACCGCCTGCACCTTGACGCTGGCATCCGCCAGCGGCCGCTTGGCCTTCACGTCGTCCGGTTGGCCAATTGGATTGCCGAGCACGTAATTCTGGATCCAGTTGTTGAGCCAGGTTTCGCAGTCGGTCACTTCCATGAAACTGCCGATCTTGTCGCGGGCCATCACCTTCAGATAGTGAGCGAACCGCGACGTGGTCATGATCAGCGTGTTCTTCGCGCTCAACTCGGCGTTGGCATTCGCCGCTGGGTCGAAGTACTGCTTCGGCTTCTGGGCGGATTGAGCGCCCATGAAGACCGCGAAATCGCGCCCCTTGGCGTGGATCAGAGGCAAGAAACCGAGGTTCGAGAGTTCGAACTCGCGGCGATCCGTAATGGCGATCTCGGTCGGGCATTTCATCGCAACGTCGCCGTCATCCGTCGGGAAGGTGTGGACCGGCAACCCTTCGACCTTGCCGCCGCCTTCCACGCCGCGGATGCGCGCGAACCATCCGTCCTTGGCGAAGGCATCCGTGATGCGGGCGGCATAGGCCCACGCCGCCCCCATCCACAGATACTTGTCGTGATCCTTGCCGTCGACCATTTCCTCGAAGTTGAAGGCGTCGACCGGCTTGAATTCCTTGCCGTAGGGAAGCCGGCCGAGCACCTTGGGCATGGCCAGGGCGACGTAGCGGCTATCTTCCGACTCGCGGAACGATTTCCACTGAGCGTACTCGATGGAGTCGAAGATTTTGGCGAGGTCGCGCGGATTGCCCAGTTCGGTCATCCGTTCGAAGCCGAACATGCGCGGGTTGACGTTGCCGACGAACGGGGCATGCGAGGCGGCGGCCAGATTGGACAGCTTCGAGAGCATCGACACGTCTTCGGCGTTGCGGCCGTATTCGTAGTCGCCGACGAGCAGACCGTAAGGAGTTCCGCCGAGAACGCCGAATTCGTCCTCGTAGACCTTCTTGAACATCTGGCTCTGGTCGAATTCGACGGCCTTTTCCAGATCTTTGGCGATTTCCTGCTTGCGGGCGTTGAAGACGCGGATCTTCAGGCTCGTCCCGGTCTCGCTTTGGTGAACGAGGTAGTGCATGCCGCGCCAAGTTCCTTCCAGTTTCTGGAAGTCGGCGTGGTGCATGATCTCGTTGATCTGGGCCGAGAGTTTCTTGTCGATCTCGTTGATCCAGTATTTGACGTTGGCCTCCACGTCCTTGGAGACGACCTGGCCTGGTGTGACGACGCCTTCCAGGAACTGCTTGAAGTAAGACCGATTGCGGTCGGCCTCTTTCTTGTCCTGGGGGCGGGTCGCGGCGAGCACCTGATCGAGCAGCGACGCCGACTCGGTGGTCGTCGCGGCGGCTCCGGCGGCCTTGGTTGCGGCTTCAGCCATGTCACTCGCCCTCCTTCTTGGTCTCGACGCCCAGTTCCTTCGCCAGGGTCATCGCTTTTTCCGTGTTGCTGAGAATGTCCGTCAGCATTTGTTCGAGCTTGTCGTTGCCTTCCATCTTGGTGAGCAGCTGCGACAGGTTGTGGCGCATATCGAGCAGTTCCTTCAGCGGGCCGACCTGCTGAGCCACCTTGTCCGGGTCGAAATCGTCCATGCTCTTGAAGTTGAGCTCGACGTTCATCTGGCCGCCGGCATCCGTCAACTTGTTCTCGACGCGCATGGCAAGCCGCGGCGCCGACTTGTTCAATACCTCGTTGAAGTTGTCGCGATCGATGTTGGTGAACTTCCGCTCCTTCAGGCTGGGGAGCGCGTCTTTGGGTTGCCCGGAGAGATCGGCCATGACGCCGACCACGAAGGGGAGTTCGACCTTTTGCATGGCCCCGTTCGTTTCCACATCGTAAGTGATGTGGACGCGAGGGCGGCGTACGCGCGTCAGTTTATGTTGCAGGCTCTCGGCCACGGCTGCGTTCCTTTCCCAGATTGCGTCGCTCCGCGGATGGCATTCTTCCGCGAAGATCGACTGGTTGTCGCCTCACTTATCCTTGCGGTTCCGGCTGCTTGATCCCCAGTTCCCGGCTCATGTCCATGAGCACGTTGTCGTCGCGGATCAGGGCTCGCATCAGCACGGGGAACGGCATGGCGCCGAGTTCCACCGCCTTGCGGATCAAGTACGGAATCGGGCTATGGGGCTCGAGCCGCTCGAGCAAATCGGCGGCCTCTCCCAGTCGCCGATACACTTCCGAGCGGCTCAGCACCGCTCGATCGGACGGGCTGCCTCCGCCACTTGTCCCGGCTTCACCATCGCCCCCGCCGGCTTCCTCCACGGCGATCGCCGGCCCCTTCTTATCCAGAATCTGCCGGGCCAGGGAGTAGCACTCGCCGATGGCCCCGCGCAGTTCGGACATTCCGGGGCTCTCGTGCCCCATTCGTTTGTTCAGCAGTTCGCCGAGGCCATTCAATTCCGAGATAACGCGGGTCACGGCATCGACCGTGGCCTGGCACTGCGCTCGGTCGGCGCGGTTGACCGCGGCCTCGAATTCGTCTTTGGAAACCGAACCGCGGCCTTCCGCGCCTTCCTTCCACTGCCGCCAACCGAGCGGCGTTCCGTTATTCGAAAGGATCGGCAGATTGCGAACGGCGAACGGAAACTTCGCGCCGCGATCGGCGTCGCCGAGCCAGTGAAACGGACCGGCCCGAACCTCGATGTCGCCGTCCTCGATCTCGGGATACATGCGATCCCAGCATCGATCGACCATCCCGCGCATGATCGCGAGCCCATCGGCGAGCCCGCCGAAGCCGTGGAGCTTCGCCAGCGCTTCCGTGAGGCGGGCGGCAACGAGAAGATCCTTGGATGTCTCCTTCAGGGTGCGCTGGGCGAGCGAAGCGATGGCCGGCCAATCGGCCTTTTTCGGTTCCGATGGCCGAGTCGGATCGTTGGCGTCGTAATCGTTCGGGTCGATCTCTTTGCGGGCCTCTTCCAGTTCGGCCTTGATTGCAAAGGGAAGCGACACGCCGGCAGGGCTGTCGCCCGGTATCTCCGCGAGAAACTCGTCGATGCTGGCGATACCGCTCTCGCTCATCCCAGTCCCGGATACGCAGCACCATCGACTGGCACTTCCCGAAGACCGACTGCGGGAAGGCGATGTAAATTGGATAGAGTGACGTTATCGACAGGCCGGTACTTCTGCCATTGAAAAAAAAAGAATTTCGGCAAGGAGAAGATTCCGAGCCGCGCGAAACCCGTCATGGAAACCGCGCGGCGAAGATTGCGAAGCGGCCTTTTAGACGGGCCGCTCTTTGGGCGTGCGGAAGATCAGCACGAGGTAAAAGACGAACGCCGCGGCCAGCACGATGAGCCCCGCGATCACTGCGACTTTCATGAATTCCGGCGTGCCCGGCGGGTCGTAATACTCGACGATCTCGCGAACGATCGGCGGGCGATGGATCGCGGCCTTGTCGGTCGATGGGCTGAAGTAAACCTCGTCGATGCCGTTGCGCGGCGACGACCGATCCTCGAACTCCGTGAGCCACGCGGTCTCGGCCAAAGCTCCTTCGGGAATCTTGCCGATGGCGGCCGCTTGCTTGAGATGCTCCGCGTCCGCCTTGTCGGACCAGACGGCACTGGCAACCCACGCCGTCGAACCCTTGCCCAACGTCGCACTGAACCGCTCCTTGGCCAGCACGAAGACGCGCAACAACCGCGGCGCTTGGGGCATCGCGGGCTTCGCGTCATCCTTCTTGGGAGTCGGTTCCCGATACGGGTAAAACGGCCGCTCGGTTTTGAACGACATCCAGATCGGCTTCAGTTGCAGTTCCTGCGGCCCCGCCGGTTTCGCGGGATTCGTGGAAATCGGGACCGTTTTGGCGACGCGGAAGGCCGTGATTACCCAGCCGTTCTCGACGTACGGTTTAAGCCAATCGTTGAGTTGAGGGCCGAGTTCGTAGCCGCGTTTCTGGAGCCACTCGGCGAGTTCCTTGGCGTCGTCCGCCACATCGTTGTTCTTGCCGCGGTGGAACTTGAGAACGGTGGCCTCGTAGCCGCCGATGTCCGTTTGATCGAGCACCTCGACGCCGCGCGGCGCCGCTGCGCCGCTGCCGCTGGCGAGCGCGGCATCCGACTTTCCCGCTGGGCTCTTTTCGCGAGCCTTGCGGACCGTGCGGAATTCGACCTTGGGGGCCGTGATTGTGGCCAGTTCTCCGAAAATCGCTTCGTTCGATTCCGTCAACTTCGGCTGGCTCGGCGTCGGCACCAGGAAGCCGAAGTCCGCCGAGGTGCTCTGGAACTTCGCTTGCCGCAGGAAGTGCTCGGTCTTGTTCGCTTCATCCCAGACGATGAGGGCGGTTTCCTCGGCGACATCGACGCTTTGGCCCGGCGCCGGGGCCGGAGCACATGCCGGCGCAATCGGAAGCACAGCGCCGACCGCGGCGAGGGCCGCCAGAATCGCGAATGACACGCTGCGCATCATGGGCCTTCCTCCGAGCGGGGAACGAGAATCGGTTCGTGATCGATGTCGTCGCCGTGGCAGCCGTGGCCGACGAGCGGAATCAGAAGCATGCCGACGAGAAGCGGCACGCTCACAATGGGACACAGGGATGCCACAACCGGATTATTGCGGGCGCGGGGAGAAACGCCTGTGCCACCGGAACTCGCTCTCTTTCTTGGTGGGATAGGCATTCTTGCCTGTGCCCTTTGCCCCGCACAGGCAAGAATGCCTGTGCCACCAAGATGCATGGGGTTCATTTCTTCCCCTTCAACTGCTCGTCGAGAAAACGCAAAGTATCCTGCAAGGTCTTCGTCGCCTCGGGGCCGGTCCAGCCGTGCCCCGCGCCCTTCACCGTGATGAGCTCCGCCTTCACCCCGGAATCGCGTAACTTCTTGAGCATTCGCTCCGAATGAATAATCGGCACCACCACGTCCGCGGTTCCGTGGATCATGAGCGTCGGGGCATCGCCCTTGTTCACATAGTCGAGCGGCGACGCGCGCTTGTAAATCCCCGGTTCGCTTTTACAGGCTTTGCCGAGGAACGGAACCATGTACGCGTCTTCGATGCCGCTGCTGGCCGCGTAAAGGCTCAGGTCGGTCGGCCCGAAGTAGGAGACAACGCATTGCACCTGACTGGATTGATCGGGATACTCGGAGGTTAAGAAATCCGTCTTGCCGGCCACTCCAAGCAAGAGTGCCAGATGCCCGCCGGCCGAGAAGCCGCCGGCCGCGATCCGCTCGGGGTCGATGTTGAATTTCTTGGCATTGGCCCGGAGGAAGCGAACAGCCGTGCGGGCGTCCTCGATTTGCGCGGGGAACTTGTGTTTCGGCGCCAGCCGATAGCTGGCCGAGACGGCCACGTAACCGCGGGCGGCAACTTGCTCGATGACGCTCGGCGTGCCGGGGCTCGACCGCGAAAGGTCGGAGCGGTTCCCCACCTTCCAGGCGCCGCCGTGGAGCAGCAGTACCGCGGGGTATGGGCCGCCGCTGGTCGGCGCCGCCAGGTCGAGCCGCAGCTTCTCCGTGCCGACCGTCGAATAAACGATGTCCTTTTTGGCCGCGACGGCCAGTTGGGTATCCGCGGCATGCAGCAGCGGCGCCAGTACCAAGGCGAATGCCAAGCAGCCCGCAACCCTCATTAGCGAATCCTCACACGGTTTGCGATTCTCATTCTACGCTGCCCGCGTGAAGATTGTTGAACTCATTCGTCCGGTTGGGAACAAGTAATAATACGGAGGCAACCTCATTGATTAGCGTAGCCTTCGCGCTCCCCGTTGGGTCGCGGCTAATCGGTGCACCGATCACTCGTCCCCGATTCCCAAAGGTATCCGATCATGCGATTCCCCGTTTCAGCCGTCGCGGCCGTGGCCGCCGCTTTCCTCGGCGTGTCGCCGGCCGCCGCGCAAGCCACGAAACCGGACGAACAAACCCTGCGCCTGAAGCTCGCGCAGGCCAAGGACGCCCTCGAGAAAGCCCAGACCGAGGCCGCTCAGTTGGGCTCTTCCGTTTATAGGTGCAATTCTGGGCTAAATCGCGTTTTTCGGATAGGGTAGCAGCTGGAGGCAGCTGCAAATCCTTTTTTCCTGGTTCATGGAAGAACCGATGTCCCTC